>Ga0315287_10005220_pt1 | contig 12776 bp, 12 predicted proteins | sample YL17G11_0_MG_FD_205037 | JGI IMG/M metagenome (GOLD analysis project Ga0315287, IMG submission 205037) | Sediment microbial communities from Yellowstone Lake, YNP, Wyoming, USA - YL17G11_0 | ecosystem: Environmental > Aquatic > Freshwater > Lake > Sediment | place: USA: Wyoming | collected...
TCACGGACGCAGCGGCTTGGATCGCGATCGGTCGGTACGTCATCCGCTTTCCTCCGTGCGCGAGCGTCAGCGCGGCGTCGAGTCTGGCCCGCCCGTTGTCAGCGGTTCCACCTGCACCTCCACCGGTGTGATCGCCATTCCGATCCGCGCCTCGCGCAGCGCGTGCTGGAGCGCAACGCCGAGGTCGCTCTTGAGGCGCATCCAGTTCGACTCCTCGGTCCAGAAGCGGAGCTGGAACATCAGCGCGCTCGCGCCAAAGCCGGTGAAGAGCGCCTGCGCGGCGGGATCGGTGAGGACGCGAACGTCGCGCGTCGCGATCTCGAGAAGGATTGCGAGCACCTGCTCGGCGGGCGTGCCGTAGGCGACACCAAGCTCGAGGTTGACGCGGCGCTTGCGATCCGAGAGCGTCCAGTTCGTGACGCTGTTCTGGATCAGATCCGAGTTTGGAATGATCACGTCGGCGCCGTCGGAGGTGCGGATCCGGCTCGCCCGGATGCCGATGTGGAGCACTTCGCCATTCAGATCCTTCGTCTGCACCAGATCCCCGACCTGCACCGGACGCTCGAAGAGCAGGATCAGGCCCGAAACGAAGTTGTTGATGATCTGCTGCATGCCGAAGCCGAGGCCGAGGCCGAATGCGCTCACGAGCACCGTGAGGCGCGTGAGATCGAGCCCCAGCGTCGCGAGCGCGGCGAAGAAGCCGGCGAGCAGCAGGCTGTAGCGAATCATCGTCGAGAGCGCGTACGGAACCCCACGCGCCAGCCGCATGCGCGGGTAAACGTCCTCTTCGAGCGCAAACACGATGACGCGCGACGTGACCCAGGCGCCGAAGACGACCGCCACGAAGCCGAACACGTGCCCGACGGAGACGTTCATTTCGCCGGCCTGCAGGCGCGCGCCGAGCACGGAATCGATCGCGCCGACAGCAGGGCGGAACAGCTCGAAGCGCTGCAGCACCAGCACGGACCAGAGCGCAACGGTCGCGTACCCGATCGAACGGGTGATCGACGCGCCCAGCTTCGTGTAGTTGCCCTCGATCGCTCGCAGTCGCGCGAGCGGGCTCTTCACCAGCGCCAGCCAGACTGCCGCGCTCGCCGCTACTCGAAGCGCCATCACGCCGATCGACAAGTAGATCAGCATCAGCGCGCCGCCTCCGACGAAATCGGCGAGTTCGACATAGCCGAGCGAGGCCGCGAGAGCCGAGAAGGCGGTCGCGAAACCGGCCGCGCGTGCGACCCAGCGGCCGGTGCGTCGGATCCATGGCGACGTCGCAACGAGAGCGCCGGTCGCGTTCGGCATCAAGGCGGCGATCCAGAAGAGCACCCCGGTTGCGGCGGCCATCTCGATGATCAGCACGATCTGCTCGACGCCGGGTTTCAGTTGCAGGCCCCCGCGTGCCACCTCGACGAGGAAGAACGCGGCGACGACGAAGAAGGCAGGCACGAGCCGCCGATCCAGCACAGGGCGCAGCAGGATCAGCGAGGCCGGGAGCGCGATCAGGTACACGAACTGTTGCACCGCGGCGGGTTGGCCGGGCCGCAATGACGGCGTAAGGAAGGCCGTCAGCAGAATCGCCGCTGCGATCGGTGTCCGAAGGACATGGGTTACGAACTCGGGGAGCGCCACATGCGATGAGACCGGTGCTCGCGCCTCCGCGCGCCGCGCTCGATAGAGCGACCAGATCATCAGCGCCGCGATCGCGAGCGTGATCGCAAAGCCCCGCCGATACGTGTACACATAGATGCGAATGCCGTCGGCGACCGCCGCGACGTCGCTTGCGCTCGGCGCGACGGGCGCCGGCGCGGTCTCGCTCGCGGACTGCGTCCCGAACAGACGCCAGACCGGCGAGGCGTTTGCGACGAAGATGCGATCGAGGCTCCTCTCGCGAGCGACCTCGATCCGTGCGCCGGCGTCGTCGCAAGCCTGCATCGCACGGCTCACGGCATCCTGGAGGACCAGCAAGCGGCTGTTGCGTGCGTCGATCTGTGCGCGCGTCGCGTCGATCGCGGCGAGTGTCGCCTGTACGCGGCTGATCACCGGCTCGGGCGCGCTGACGGCATTCGCGTGATCGAGCGTCCAGATCCAGAGCTTCTTCAACTGGTCGAGCGTCGCGAGATCCTTCGCGCGCTTGGCGGCCCGCCCATCGACCTGCGTTTGGAGAATCTCGAGCTGGGTGCGGAGGGCGCGCCACGAACTCGCGAGCGTCTCGAGCGGATTGCGTCGCAGCGACAGCGCGAGGATCTGATCCGTCACCCTCCAGCGATCCGAGACGCGATGGCTTTGCTGGAAGACATCCTTCTCGAGTTGGGTGAATGTCGCCTGGTCGGCGATCGCCGTGGTCATCGCGCGCAGTCGTGCAGCGACGTCCTCGGCGCGCCCCCCGATCTCGTCGAGCGTGAGATTGGAGGCTTCGGGCGTCGCGACCGCCGCGGGCGTGGCGTCGTTCGGCGGCGGCGCGTCCTCGGATGCAGCGAGCAGCGGGATCAGGGATAGCGCCGCGACGAGCGCGACGATACGCGAGTCCGTCACGATCGCTCCGCTACGCCGCACGACGCGCTATGCCACCGCACTCATCGGGATCACGAAATCCAGATTCACTGCGGCGCAATCCAATCCTGCCTCCCTAAGACTCTGCGGACGTTGCCACAGCGTGTTTCTAGCTCACGCGACGCGAGTGCCCCACCCAATACTTCTCGCGCAGCTCGCGCTTCAGCACCTTGCCGCTCGGGTTGCGCGGCAGCGCATCGACGAAGTCCACCGAGCGCGGCCGCTTGTAGCCGGCGAGCTGGCCGTCGCAGAACTGCATCAGCGCGGCCGCGTCGACCGTGGCACCCGGCTTCACGACGACGATCGCCTTCACCGCTTCGCCCCACTTCGGATCGGGCACGCCGATCACCGCGGCCTCGGCCACCGCGGGGTGTCGGTACAGCACCTCTTCGACCTCGCGCGGGTACACGTTCTCGCCGCCCGAGACGATCATGTCCTTGGTGCGGTCCTGCACGAAGAGGAAGCCCTCGTCGTCGAGAACGCCGGCATCACCGGTGTGCAGCCAGCCATCGCGCAGCGCTTCGGCCGTCGCCTCGGGCAGGTTCCAGTAGGCGCGCATCAGCTGGGGACCGCGCACTGCGATCTCGCCGATCTCGCCGTTCGGGAGCGTGCTGCCATCGGCGCCGACGATGCGGATGTCGGTGCCGAGCAGCGCGCGCCCGGCCGCGAGCAGCAGGTGCGGCTCGCCGACGAGCGCGCGGCGATGGTCGGCGGGCATCAAGTAGGTGGCCGCAGCGGTCGTCTCGGTCATGCCATAGCCCTGCAGGAAGTCGCAGCCGAAGACCTCGATCGCGCGCCGGAGCGTCTGCTCCGCAATCGGCGACGCGCCGTAGATGAGGAGGCGCAGTGCGTCGTAACGTCGCTCGGCAACGTCCTTCACGCCGACCAGACAGAACTGGATCATCGCGGGCACCAGCATCGCGGACGCGATGCGCTCCTCCGAAAGCGCGCGCACCACCTCGGCGGGAACGAAATCCTCCTGGATGTACAGCGATCCGCCCGCCAGCACCGTCACGAAGGTCGAGATGCTCGCCGCCGCGTGATAGAGCGGCGCGACGATCAGCGTGCGATCGCCCGGCGCGCTGCGGAACGCGAGCGACGCCTGATGCAGCTGCGACACCACCGCGCGATGTGTCAGCACGGCACCCTTCGGACGGCCGGTCGTGCCGCTGGTGTACATCTGATAGACGTCGTCGTCGGGGGCGCCTCGGTGCGCGGGCGCGCTCGCAGGCTGGCCCGCGACGAAGGAATCGAAGCGCTCCCAGCCCGGCACGTCGGCGCCGAGCGCGATCCAATGCTTCACGCTGGCGAGTTCGCCGCGCACCGGCGCGATCGCCTCCGCGAGCGCATCCTGCGCGAACAGCAGTTTCGCTCCGGCGTCGTTCACGATGTAGCTCCACTCCGGCGGCGCGAGCCGGAAGTTGAGCGGCACCGGCACGACGCCGCACTTCGAGCAGGCGTAGTACCAGAGCGCATGCTCGATCGAGTTCTTCGAGAGCAGCGCGACGCGGTCGCCGGGCACGAGGCCCTTCGCAACGAGCGCGTTGGCGATCTGGTTGGCGAGCGCCTGCGCCTCGGCGTACGAGACGCGTCGCGTGCCCTGTACCGCGAACTCCGCACTGGGATGCTCGCGCGCGCTGTAGTCGAAGGTGTCGTGGAGAAGCATGGGGCCTCCGGTTGCGACCTCGGTCCGAGGCCGATGGAAGCTGAACTCGCCGCCCTGGGCCAGCGCCTGCCGACCCGCTGGCCCGAGGGGCTGCCGCGGACCGAGGCGCATCCTCGCGACGCCGCCGACCGCTGCTTGCCCCAGCCGTTGCCTCGCGCCCAGGTGGGACTGGTCATGCGGCTCGCGATCGACCGGGAAGCTCTCCACTGCCGCCGATGTTCATGCGTGAAGAATCGGCTCTGGCCGCATCGTCGGCGCCGCGATCGCAGATCGATGGTTGAGCGGACGGGCACGCGCGCGCAACTCCGGATGCACGCCTCCAATGTGCTGTTGTCGGGCGCTACGCTGCTCGTCTCCATCGTGCTCGGCGAGTGCGGAGCGCGCATGGCGAGCAAGATCGCACCCGCCCCCCGGATCTACCCGGCGAAAGACAGGACCGCGAAAGCGTGAACTTCGTGCCGGACCGCGTTCGATCTCGATCGCGATCTGGTGGTCGTTCTCTTCATCGACGAGGACTTCGATCGCAGTCTCACCTCGTTCCGAACGACCGAGGGACGGAGCAAACCAACCTTCGTGTTGGAAGATGATCGGCTCCGTCCGCTCCGCGCCAACTATCTGGATCTGTGTTCGGCACCTCCCGACGTCGACGGCCCGATCCACTTCCCGATCCACAGTCACATCGACGCGCGCGGTCATCGTTGGGTCGCGGCCCAGCTCCGAAGGGCACCCGTCGCGGCTACGTCTGCAGGGCCCGCACGACCGCGTCGTTGAGCACGCTCCACGACGCACGGTAGGCCTGGAGGAGGATGAACCCGAGCAGGTAGGCGATGCGCCAACGGCGCTCGTTCTCCCGGCACTGCGCGTAGCCCATCGCGGTGAGCACCGACCCGAAGCCGATCACGGGTGCGATGGCGTAGACCGCGGCGACGAAGAGCAGCAGCAGGCCGTTGCGCCACCAGGCTGCGCGCAGGCGCGGCGCGAGCGCGAAGCCGAGCGCGATCGCAAGCTCGATCGCGAGCGTCCACCAGGTGAGGAAGAGCACGGCGGGGCGGAGCCCACCGGGCACCTCGAGAGCCACGCTGGTGAGCGTGCCGTCCCAGGCGGTGAGACTCGCCCTGGCGGCGGCATTGGCTGCCAGCACGTCGGGCGTCACGGCCCCGAAGAGGCGCGCGACGTTGGCGAAGCGCGGGTCGAGGAGGAGCTCGTAGCTGAAGAACGAACCGTCGAGGTAGTCGCCCGAACTGAGCTTCCAGAGGACCGCGAGCCCGAACGCGAGAGCGATCATCCAGCGCGCTGCCGTGGCCAGCGTCTCGACGCGGCGCTCCGCGCGCAGCGCACACGCGAACGCCAGACACCAATAGCCGATCAGGAACTTGTGGTTGTCGGCGGACTCCCAGTTGGCGAGGTCGCCGGCCAACACCACCACCGCGGCGACGAGCCACACCTCCCAGCGCAGGCGGATCGAGGGGAAGAGCAACCCCGAGATGGCGAGCGCGGTGAGCGAGAGCCGGACCCACCACGTCTCGTCGACGTGTAGCAGCAAGATCAGCAAGGCCAGGATCGCGCAGACATCGAGCGTGTCGACTCCGGAGGCGGAGGGCTCCGGGCTCGATGACACCGAGGGCTTCGCGGCCTTGCGGGAGCGCCGTGCCATGGCTTCGTCTACGAGCCTCCCGGCCGCAGCGGCCGGCGGAGCACCTGGAGTGGCTCGGCGCGCAGTGCGGGACCGGCCGGATCGAAGCGGAAACGCCAGATCGCCGCCTCGACGGCTTCGAGCACCAGCACCTCGCCGGGCGGCATCGCCGTCTCGGCGTCCTCGAGCATCCGGGTGAGCAGCAGTGAGGCCCCGACGGGCCGGCTTCCCTGGCTGGCCGCGCGGCGTAGTTCCTCGAGCGCACGCGTGTCGCGGGGCTCGAGGCTCTCCTCGTCGCGCTGCTTCTGGTAGCGCCGCATCGCATCTCCGAGCGAGATCCGCTCCCAGGTACCGGCGGCCACGCGGTCCGCGAGCGCCCCGAGTCCGCTCGCCGAAGGCAGCGTGCGCAGTTGCGACTCCCGCTGCTCGAGGCTCGGCGGCAGCCGCAGCGGAATCACTTCGTCTTCCCGCGTCCCGGTCACGCGCACGAAGCGCGCATCGACACCATCGACCGTCGAGAACATCCCAAAGCCCGCGCCCTTCCACGGCGAGAGGTCGGCCATCCGGGCGAGCCCCATCTGCCCAACGGCCACGGCGACCATCAGCACCGGAACGGCCCACGCCAAACGACGGTCGCGATCGGAAAGAGCCACGCGCGCACGATACCGCAGCAGCGGCCCATCAGCGTCGCGCACGCACCAATCGAAGTGGCACGTCACCGCGGTCGCCGCTGCCACGAGGCGCTCCCCGAGCGCCAACTTCGGGCGTCCTCCGCTTCCGTGGCGGTGCGCGCCGCGCACGGCTCCCGGATTTCGACATCGGAGAACACGTGAAGGTGTCTGGCTTCGCACTCTTCGGGCACCACTTCCCGCGAGATCGAACCCACCTCCCAAGACTTCGCGAGATCGCGCCGCGACATCGCCGAAGCGACCAAGCCACTGCACGGCATCGATGCGAGAAGCATTCGCACCGGTTCGGATCGAAGCTTGATGGTCGACGACACATCTCGGGAGTGGGATCGCAAGGATCTGGGCGCGGAGACCGGTAGCGTGGCGCTCCGGCTCACGGGCCTGTAAAAGGAAGAAGCGGGGATTCCAGCGCCGAGGGGACGCCTCGACCGCACCGAGATCAGCACGCCCCGCATCCCTCTCGCGGAGGGCGGGGGCGGTCGTGAGTTCTCGGCGCACCACGAGGACGGCGCGCTGAAAGGGGTGCTCGAACCAGGAGACAGCGCATGAGCGAACCGCACCCGCAGGAACCGGGTCATCGCAGCCGCTTCGGCGGTTTCTGGACCGACCGTCTCGACGCCGCGGAACGGCTGCGCGCGCGGCACGCCGCCGGCGCGATCGACGACGCGCAGCGGCGCCTGCTCGAGCAGTGGAACGAGCAGGGCTTCGTCGTGCTCGAACGCGCCGTGCCCGAGGCCGCGATCGACGAATTCAACGCCGACATCGAGCGCGTCTGGGAGAGCGGGCACCCGCGCATCTACACCGACTACTACGAGAACGGCGAGCGCTTCACGATCCCGATCGAGCCGCGCCACCGCGCGATCCACCTGAAGGTGATCGACGTGTATCCGCACATCGCGAGCTCGCGGCCCGTGATGTTCGCGGAGCCGGTGCTCGCGTTTCTACGGCTCCTCTTCGAGCGCGACCCGATGGCGTTCCAGAGCCTCTACTTCCGGCTCGGCTCGATGCAGTCGATGCACCAGGACACCGCCTACGTGTGGGTCGAGCCGCCGATGGAGTTCGTCGGCTGCTGGGTGGCGCTCGAAGACGTGCAGCCGGATTCGGGCGAGCTCGAGTACTACGTCGGCAGCCACCGCCTCGACGAGTTCCTCTGGGACGGCGCCCACAAATGGATGCCGGCCGGCTCGTCCGACCACCAGCGCTATCTCGACTCGCTACACGAGCAGGCGACGCGGCGTGGGCTCGCGCGCGTGCGCTTCCGCCCGCGCAAGGGCGACGTGCTCGTGTGGAACGCCGATCTCGTGCACGGCGGCGCGCAGCAGGTGGCGCCCGGGGTGACGCGCAAGAGCCTGGTCACGCACTTCTGCCCGGTCGATCGCCAACCTGCCTACTTCGCGTTCGCGAAGCACAGCGGCAAGATCCGCGACGCGAGCGGCGGCTACTATTGCTTCGCCTACCGGTGGACGCCCGATGCCGACGAGGTGCAGCCGGCCGCCTACGCGACCGCGGATCCCGGCGCGCCCGCGCCGCGCCGACCGGCCTCGCGCCTGCGGCGGCTCTGGGATCGCATCACCTCACCGTGAGGCAGTTCTTATGGGTGTAGTTTGCGTGCGTTTCGGCGCGAAGCGCTACGACCCCCTAGCGCCCCTGGGCCAGCGCCACGATGTCGTCGGGCGCGAGGAACGCGCGCGGCACCGGCGGCGCCCACGCCGCGAGCCCGTGAGCAGGCATCGACGCCGCCACCTTCCACGCCTCGGCGTCCGCGATCACGTCGAGATCGCTCGAGTACTCGGCGAAGTTGCCGGCCGGGTCGCGCAGGTACCAGAAGTAGTTCGAACCGATCGCGTGTCGCCCGAGGCCCCAGACATGGCGCGACGCATCGGCCGCGACCATCGCCGCGGCGGCACGACCGACCGCATCGACGTCGTCCATCTCCCAGGCGGTGTGATGCAGGAACGAGAACGGCCCCGGCTGCACGAGCACATTGTGGTGGTCCGTCGAGCAGCGCATGAAGCTCGCGCCGATCGCCGGGATCTCGTCGCTCACCTGGAAGCCGATGCCGTCCGTGAAGAAGCGCCGCGACGCGGCGGGCTCGCTGGACGTGACGACGACGTGCTGCAGGCGTCGCGGCTTCGAGACGGCGGGCGGTACCGCGGGCGAGCGCGCGTCGATGCGCACCGACTCGCCCGGGAGGTTGGTCGCAACGCGCGCCGGCGGCTTCTGCGCGACGCGCGGCTCGATCACGAGTTCGACGCTGATCCCGGTCACAGGCTCGACGGCGCGCAGCGCGTGCGGATCGCGCTCCGCAGCGACTCCGAGCTTGGCGAGCGCGGCAGCGACGCGGCCGAGATCGTCAGCGTCGTCCACGCCGACCGCGAGCGCGAGCAGCGCGCGGCGCGGCGCTTCGGCGATCTGGAGCTGCTCGCCGCCGTCGCCGGTCTCGAAGCGGCCCGCGCTCGTCTCGGTGAGACCGAAGTCGCGGTAGAAGCCGCGCACGGCCTCGACGGACGGAACGCCGATCGTGATGGCGCGGAGGCGGTGCAACGACATGGGTTCTCCTCAGAACTACGGAAAGAGAGCGGCCGCGTTGGTCCGATCGATCGCGGCGTGGCCGGTTGCGTCGAGCGCGGTGAGCACCGTCGTGGTGACGCCGGCGGCATCCTGCTCCAGGTCGACGAGTTCGTGGTGGAAGCGCACGGGACCCGGCGCGAGCACTTCGGCGCCGCGCTTCCGGATCGGTTCGAGCTGGATCTGCGGGAGATTCGCCTGGCGGCACGGACTCGCGGAGGCCCAGTCGGAGTCGCGCATGTTCTCGGCCGGCGTGCCGCGCGCGTAGATCTCGTTGGCGACGCCAAAAACGGTCAGCATTTTCATTGCGCGCTGATTGAGCACGTGCGCCTTTGGCAGGATCGACGTGCTGGGTAGCGCGCTCACCAGCAGCGACTCGATACCGAGCTTCGAGAGCAGCATCGACGCCTTGAGACCGGCGCCGCCGCCCACGATCAGTACGGGTGTTTCGATCGTCGTCATCGGGTGCCTCCTCAGGGCCGACGGGTGAGGGGCTCGACGTCCGCCCACACCGCCTCGCCCTGCGTTCGGAAGAGTTGCAGGATCGGAGCCGGCGCCCATGCGGCGACCGCGACCTCGAAGCTCGGCCGCGCCTTCACGCGCGCCAGCCAATCGGCGACGCGCGGCCGCGTCGCTCCGGAGAAGAGCGGCGTCATCGCGAGGTGGTCGAGGCGCAGCACGTACGGGAGTGCAGCCGCGTCGGCGAGACCGAAACGTTCCTGTGTGAGCCAGCGCTGCAAACCGAGGGCCGTCTCCATGTGGTCGAGCAGGTCGAGGAAGGAACCGAGCGCACCTGCGAACTCGGGCGCCTTCACGCCATGCTCGAGCACGCTGCGGCGCGCAGCGCGGCGGGCCGCGTCGGGGATGGCGGCGATGTTCGCCTCGCGCACGTCGGCCGGCTGCGAGAGCGCCGCCGTGCGCGCACCGATCGCGTAGGTCAGCACGCCGGCTGCAGGGTGCACCTTCTCGTCGATCTGCTTCACCCAGATCCGCATCGCGTGGCGACCGGCGGCATCGGCGGGCCGCAGCGGCGGATCCGGGAAGACCTCGTCCAGGTACTCGTTGATCAGCGACGACTCGATCAGCACATGGCCGTCGTGGATCAGCGTAGGAACGACGTGGCTCGGGTTCAGCTTCACGTACTCGGGTGCATGCTGCTCACCGGCGACGAGGTTCACGTCTCGCGAGATGAAATCGAGGTTCTTCTCGGCGAGTACCAGACGCACTTTCTGCGAGCAGCTGGAGAGTCCGTTGTGATGAAGTTCGAGTCCGGCCATGGGAGTTCGTTCCTTTCTAGAGGGGAGCGGTCTCGGGCTCTGCCACGACCTCGTTCTCGAGCGCGCCGAGTCCCTCGATCTCGACGCGCATTCGGTCGCCCACCACGAGCAGCTTCGGCGGCTTCATCGCGATGCCGACACCACCGGGCGTGCCCGTGGCGACCACATCACCGGGCTCGAGCGTGAAGCCGTCCGACAGATGCGCGACCAGCGCGTAGCAGTCGAAGAGCAGCTGCTTCGTGTTGGAATCCTGGCGCAGCTCGTCGTTCACGAAGGTGCGCAGCCGCAGCGCGTGCGGATCGCCGACCTCGTCGGCCGTGGTGATCCACGGGCCGATCGGACCGTGCGTGTCGAAGGACTTGCCCATCGTCCAGGTCGGCACGCGGAACTGCCAGTCGCGGATCGTCACGTCGTTCACGACGAGGTAGCCGGCGATCACCTCGTGGGCGCGATCGCGCGGAACGTGGCGGCAGCGCCGGCCGATCACGAAGCCGAGTTCGCCCTCGTAGTCGAGCACGTGCGAGATGCGCGGCAGCCAGACCGGATCGCGCGGGCCGGTGACGCAGGTGGACTGCTTGTTGAAGACGGTCGGGTGCTTCGGGGGCTCGATGCCGGCCTCGGCGACGTGGTCGGCGTAGTTGAGGCCGATCGCCAGGAACTTCGGCGGACGCAGAATCGGCGCGGCGAGCCGCAGCGAATCGAGCGCGAGCCGGCTCTTCGCATTCGAGGCGGCGCTCGACGCGCGTCGCAGCGCGTCGGGACCCGCGGCCAGCAGCGCGACCATCTCGCCGGGAAGTTCGGGCGCCGCGACCGAGAGATCGACGACGCCGTCATCCGTCACGACGCCGATTCGCGTCGCGTCGCCGTGGTGGAAGGTGCAGAGCTTCATCGCGGGTTCTCCTCGTGCGCTACCACGGCAGCGAATCGCCGAGCCCGTGGAGCAGTTTCTCGTCGACGTCGCTCGCCTGGTGGACGTGCTTCGGCGGCGAATGGAAGGTCTGGTACGGGCGCAGCCGCAGCACGACGCGGCCTTCGCGCTTCGCGCCTTCTTCGACCATCGGGCGCACGGCTTCGGGCATCTCCTTGCCCGCCATCACGCCGGCGATGCGCATCATCAGATCGACGACCGCATCGGACTCGGTCTCGACCTTCGCGTCGCAGTACGCGACCAGGTACGAAGGCGGCCACTGCTCGTCGAGCACGCAGAGCGACACCTTCCCGAGTCGCGTGACGGCCTTGGCCTTGGCGCGCGCCCCCATCGTCGAGACGAGGATGTCGTCGCCGTCCGTCACGTAGTAGACGATCGACTGGGCGGGGCCGTCGTTCTTGCGGCCGTAGCCGAAGACGGCGGTTCGGTGCTGGCGCACGAAGTCCCGGCGCTCGTTCTGGTTCATCGGGCGGGTCTCCTGGGTTTGGGCTCGCGCTTCGGAGCGGGCTTGACCGGCACGTCGGCCAGCGCGGCGCGCACCGAGTCGAGCGTGCCGCGCAGATGCTCTTCGAGAACCGCGACCGCGCGATCGACGTCGCCGCCGATCGCTGCGTCGCGGAGTGCTTTGTGTTCGACGGCCGGACCTCGGCCGCTGCGAAACTTCTGCGCGCCCAGCAGCACGTAGCGCTGCGCATTTTCGGCGAGCACGGCGACGATGCGTCGCGTCCACGCCGATGGGCAGCGCGACAGCAGCTCCGCGTGGAAGTCGAGATGCGCCTCGGTGCCTTCCTCGAGCGTGCGCGCGGCTTCGAGCCGCGCGAGCGCGGCGGCGATCGCGGCGCGGTGCGCGTCGTCGCTGCGGCGCAGCGACTGGCGCAACGCGGGCGGCTCGAGGCGCAGGCGCAGCGCGTAGAGATCGGCCGCGTCGTCGAGTGTGAATGCGGCCACGCGCACGCCGCGCTGCGGACTGAGCTCCACGAGCCTGGCGCCGCCGAGCCGTTGGAACGCCTCGCGCAGCGGCGTCGGGCTCACCTGCCAGCGCTCGGCGAGGTCCTCGGCACGCAGCTTCGTTCCGGGCGGAAACTCGCCGGTCAGGATCGCCGTTCGCAACCGCCGCAGCGCCCAGTCGCTGCGGGTCTCGGGGGCGGTTTCGGGCATGGCCGCTGGATAGCCCGCCGCCGTCGAATATTCAATAGTCTATAGACTAATTCTAGAGCGCGGCCGGTCGTTCGTCCCGCTTCGGGAAGAGCACCGAGAGCACCATCGAGGTCGCGATCAGCGCACCGATGATCCCGAGCGACCACGCGATCGGGAACTTCCCGCCAAAGTGCGCGTTCAGCCAGACCATCTTGATACCGACGAAGACCAGCACCAGCGCCAGCCCGTAGTTGAGCAGATGGAAACGATCCACGGCGCCTGCCAGCATGAAATAGAGCGATCGCATGCCGAGGATCGCGAAGATGTTCGA
>Ga0315287_10005224_pt1 | contig 12770 bp, 10 predicted proteins | sample YL17G11_0_MG_FD_205037 | JGI IMG/M metagenome (GOLD analysis project Ga0315287, IMG submission 205037) | Sediment microbial communities from Yellowstone Lake, YNP, Wyoming, USA - YL17G11_0 | ecosystem: Environmental > Aquatic > Freshwater > Lake > Sediment | place: USA: Wyoming | collected...
GCCCAGACGTCTTCGCAGATCTCGAGGCCGAGCACGAAACCGGGCACGTTCTTCGCCTCGAACAGGAGCCGGGTGCCGAAGGGCACGGTCTGCCCGAGCAGCCGGATCGAGGTCGAGAGGGCCTGCGCCGCCGGTGCGAACTGCCGCTTCTCGTAGAACTCGCGGTAGTTCGGCAGGTAACTCTTGGGCACGGCGCCCAACAGTTGCCCGCGGCGCAGGACCACGGCGCAGTTGAACAGGCGGTCGTCCACCCGCAGGGGTATGCCCACCGCGAGGGTGATGGCGATGTCCTTGCTGGCCTCGACGAGGGTGGCCAGGGCCTGGACCGAGCCGTCGAGCAGGGCGTCCTGCTGGAACAGGTCCTCGTTTGAATAAGCGGACAGCCCAAGCTCCGGAAATACCACCAGGATCGCCTGGCTTGACGCTGCTTCGCGTGCAATCCGCACTATTTCGACGACGTTCGCCGCCGGAGAGGCAACTTCCACGCCGGGAGTGGCAACCGCCACCCGCACGAAGCCGTGGCGGTATATCGAGTGGAACGGCAGTTCCGAAGTTTGCGGCACGCGCGGGCGGCGGGTTTCCAGGGTCGGGGGCATGCAGGGGTCTCGTCCGGTCAGGCCGAAAGTGTCGGCTTCCCCAGCGGGCCGGGCAAGTGCGTTTCTGTGACGCTGTTCACACCGACGTGGCGGCCATCGTGGGTAGTGTTCCATCCACACCGAAAGGAATAGTCGTGGCAACCACCTTTTTCGACCGTGCGCGGGGCATGTTCCTGCGAGACGAGCCTGTCGCGGCAGCGAAGCCGGACAAGCCCGTGGCGAAGAAAATGACGCAGACCTTCCATGCGGTCACGATCCAGCCAGGACGCAACTGCTGCCATGAGGCGCGCGCGCTGCAGGGCCAGCGGTTCCTGTCGCGCGAGGCTCCGCCGCTGCCCCTCAAGAACTGCTCGAGCGGCAACTGCGAGTGTCACTACCAGCACTATGACGATCGTCGTGCCGCGTCACGGCGTGCGCGCGACATGGGCGTCGCGGTGGACGGATGGACGGAGACCGACCTGCGTGCGCAGAAAGGGCGCGGACGACGCAAGGTCGACAAGACGAGCTGACAGCGGACCGCGGCTCAGCCGCGCTGCGACGCCACGACTGCATCGCTCACGAACGGGTTCGACCGTCGTTCGTCACCGAACGTCGACATCGGCCCGTGGCCGGGCACGAAGCGCACGTCGTCACCCAGAGTAAACAGCCGTTCACGTATCGAGCGGATCAGCGTGTCGTAGTCGCCGCCGGGAAAATCCGTGCGACCGATCGATCCGGCAAACAGCACGTCGCCCACGAAGGCGATCTTGTCCGCGGCACAATGAAACGTGACGTGACCCGGTGTGTGCCCCGGGCAGTGCTGCACGTCGAATTCGACGTCGCCGACCTTGACCTTGTCGCCCTGGTCGAGCCACTGGTCGGGAACGAAGCTTTCGCAGTGCCCGAAGCCGAACATGCGGCCCTGCTCGGCGATGCCGTCGATCCAGAACTGGTCGCCCGGATGCGGGCCGATGATCGGCAGGTTCAGGTCGCGCGCAAGCTGCGCCGTGCCGCCCGCATGGTCGATGTGGGCGTGCGTCAGCAGGATCTTCGTCAGTTTCACGCCGTGTTTCTTCGCCTCGGCGAGCACCTTCTCGAGATCGCCGCCCGGGTCGATCACGGCGCCTTCCAGCGTGCGCGGGCACCAGACCAGCGAGCAGTTCTGCGCGAACGGCGTGACGGGAATGACGATCGCCTGCACGTCAACGACTGCCGGAGGGCGCACCAGGCGGCGTCGACGGCGCATTGCTGCGCACGCCACCCATCAGCGCGATGCGCATGCCTTCCTCGACCGAAAGCGACGTCGTCTCGACGAGGTCGCGCGACAGGAACATCGTCAGGCCGCCGACCATGTAGCTCATCGGCATGTACACGGCGATCATGTCGTCGCCCGCCGGGGTCGAGCGACGCAGCATCTCGTCGGATTCGGCCGTGACGAAGCCGATGACCTTGCCCGGCCCGAACTGCACCAGCACGACCCGGCGCAGGTCGCTGCCCTGTCCTGACGAAGGGAAGAACCGCATGAAGTCGCGGATCGCCAGGTAGATCGTCTTGACGACGGGGATGCGCGCGAACAACGCATCCGACATGCGCAGCGCGCGGCCGACGAAGTACGCGTTGACGGCGAGGCCGACGAAATACAGCGCCACCAGTCCGATGAGCAACCCGAGGCCCGGCCAGTAGTACGGCTCCGGGACGAGCAGCTTGATGACCTTGGAGAACAATCGCTCGGCGGTGACCGCGAGCCAGTAGACGACGTACACGGTGAGGCCGATCGGCAGGATCGCCACCAGCCCTTTCAACACCGTATTCCAGATCTTGCGCATGCTGTTCCTGCTTCCTTCGGGCAGGGAGTATGCAGAGCACCGCCGCGCGCCGCCACCGCATCGCTTATTATTCAGCGGCCCACGAAATCGAGTGCGATGCGCCCCATCCTGTCCCGCCTGCTGCTGACCTGGTTGCTCACCGCTGCGCTGCTCGAGGCGCCAGGCGTCGCAGGCGCGCGCGACCGCGATTACCTGCCGCCCGAAGTGGAGCAGGCCATGAAGCGGCAGAAGGTGCCGGGCACCAGCCTCAGCGTGTTCGTGCGCGAGGTCGGCCGCGACGAGCCCCTGGTCAGCTACAACTCGACCGTGCCGCGCAACCCGGCGTCGACGATGAAAGTCGTCACGACGTACGCCGCGCTGGAATCCCTCGGGCCGGCCTACACGTGGCGGACCCGCGCGTACGCCACCGGCCCGATCCGCGACCAGGTGCTCGACGGCAACCTGGTGCTGGTGGGTGGCGGCGATCCGTTCATGACGTACGAACGCTGGTGGGCGTTCGTGAGCGGCCTGCGCCAGGCCGGTGTCGTGCGCATCGCGGGCGACGTCATCATCGACAACAGCTTCTTCGCGACCCAGGGCGACGACCGCGGCGTCTTCGACAACCGTCCTTACCGCACGTACAACGTGCTGCCCGACGCGCTGCTGGTGAACTTCCAGACGGTCACGATCAACGCCGTGCCGGATGCTGTCACGGGTTCCGTGCGAGCCAGCGCGAACCCCTGGCCTGCCAACCTCGCGCTCGACAACAACATCCGCCTCGACCCCGGTCCGTGCAAGCGGGGCGCCGGTGGCATCGTGGTCGCGATGCCCGAGGGCTCGACCGGCAACCGCATCGAACTGGCGGGTCACTATGCCGCGGGGTGTGGGCAGTTCTCGGTGACTCGTGCCGTCATGAAGGCACCCGATTACGCGTACGGCGTGTTCCGCACGTTCTGGCAGCAGTCGGGCGGGACGATCGGCGGCGGCATGCGCCTCGGCGCGCTGCCCGCCGACGCGAAGCTGCTCTACACGCACGAGTCGCTGACGCTCGCCGAGGTGATCCGGCTCGTCAACAAGTACTCGAGCAACTCGATGGCGCGTGCGATCTTCCTGACGCTGGGTGCGGAGCGCTACCCCGGTCGTCCGGCGACAACCGCCGCAGGTCGCGAGGCAGTCATGGACTTCCTGGCGCAGCACGGCATCGCGACGCCGGGGCTCATGCTCGAAAACGGCTCGGGACTCTCCCGCAATGAACGCATCAGCGTCGCGACGATGGCCGACGTGCTGCTGGCCGCCTATCGCAGCCAGTACATGCCCGAGTTCGCCGCGTCGCTGCCGCTGTCGGCTACCGACGGCACCCTCAAGCGCCGCTTCAAGTCGCCAGAAATGCAGGGCCGCCTGCGCATGAAAACCGGGACGCTGGAGGACGTCACGGCGCTCGCGGGTTTCGTCAACGCGGCGAGCGGGCGGACCTTCGTCACCGTCGTCATCCTCAATCACCCCACGGCGGCGCAGGGTCCCGGCGAGGCGATCCAGACGGCCCTCGTGCAGTGGGTTTTCGGGCAGTAAACGACCGGTCTCATCCTTTGGTCGAATGGCGGTCGGTGCGTCGCAGGACCGCCGCTATACTCGGCCGACGGTAGACCGGGGAGCAGGGATCCACCGACCATGGCATACGACAGCAACAACATTTTCGCGCGCATCCTGCGCGGCGAGATTCCGTCGCATACGGTCTACGAGGACGAGCACACGCTCGCGTTCATGGACGTGTGTCCGCAGGCGGACGGGCACACGCTGGTCATTCCCAGGGCTGCTGCCGAGAACATCCTCGATGTGCCGCCCGCGTCGCTGGCCGCGACGATCCTGACGACGCAGCGTGTCGCCAGGGCCGTCAAGCAGGCGTTCGACGCGCCCGGCATCCTGATCGCGCAGTTGAACGGCAGTGCGGCCGGCCAGTCCGTCTTCCACCTTCATTTCCATGTCCTGCCGCGCCACGCAGGGCTCGACCTGCGCTTCCACGCGCGCGACATGGCAGATCACAAAGTACTCGCGGAGCACGCCGCGCGCGTGCGCGCCGCGCTCGCATGACGGTGAACGCGTCCCGGCAACAGCCCGGGCGCAGGGGAGTCTGACGATGCACAAGCAGTTGTACGAAGTGCCGGCGACGTTCGCGGCCACGGCCCGCTACCGCAAGGACGACTACGACAAGGCCTATGCCGAATCGATCAGCGATCCGGAGGGTTTCTGGGCCCGCATGGGCCAGCGCATCGACTGGGTGCAACCGTACACGAAGGTGAAGGACGTCAGCTTCGACGCGAAGGACTTCCGCATCCGCTGGTACTACGACGGCAAGCTCAACGTCTCGTACAACTGCCTCGATCGTCACCTCGCGACGCGCGGCGACAAGACGGCGTTCATCTACGAAGGCGACGACCCCGAGGTCTCCCGGCACGTCACTTACCGCGAGCTCTACCACCGCGTCTGCAAGCTCGCGAATGCGCTGAAGAGCCTCGGCGTACAGAAGGGCGACCGCGTCACGATCTACCTGCCGATGATTCCCGAGGCCGCTGTGGCCATGCTCGCGTGCGCGCGCATCGGCGCCATTCACTCCGTGGTCTTCGGCGGCTTCTCACCCGATTCTCTTGCCGGGCGCATCGCGGACTGCGCGTCGACCCTCGTGATCACGGCGGACGAAGGCGTGCGCGGTGGCAAGAAGGTGCCGCTCAAGGCCAACGTGGACCAGGCGCTGTCGGCGCCCGGCACCGAGACGGTCCAGCACGTGCTGGTCGTGAAGCGCACAGGGTCGACGGTGGCGATGTATCACCGCGACAAGTGGTACGACGAAGTCGTCGACGCGCAAGCCGACGAATGCGAGCCGGTCGCGGTCGACGCGGAAGACCCGCTGTTCATCCTTTACACGTCGGGTTCCACCGGCAAGCCCAAGGGCGTGCTGCACACGAGTGGGGGTTACCTCGTCTTTGCGGCGCTCACGCACGAAGCCGTGTTCGACCTGCGCGAGGACGACGTGTACTGGTGCACGGCCGACGTCGGCTGGGTCACGGGCCACAGTTACGTCGTCTACGGGCCGCTCGCCAACGGCGCGACGTCGGTGATTTTCGAGGGCGTGCCGAGTCATCCGGGTCCGGATCGATTCTGGCAGGTCTGCGACAAGCACAAGGTCACGATCTTCTACACCGCGCCCACTGCCCTGCGCGCATTGATGCGCGAAGGCGACGCGCCGGTGAAGAAGCATTCACGATCCACGCTGCGACTGCTCGGGACTGTCGGCGAGCCGATTAACCCCGAAGCCTGGGAGTGGTATCACCGCGTGGTGGGCGACGGCCGCTGCCCGATCGTCGACACATGGTGGCAGACGGAAACCGGCGGCATCCTGATCAGCCCGTTGCCGGGCGCGATCGACCAGAAACCGGGTTCGGCGACGAAGCCTTTCTTCGGCGTGAAGCCCGGCCTCGTCGACAACGACGGCGCGGCGCTCGAGGGCGCGAACGAAGGCAACCTCGTGCTCAACGACAGCTGGCCGGGCCAGATGCGCACGGTGTTCGGCGATCACCAGCGCTTCATCGACACGTACTTCCGTACGTTCCCGGGACGTTACTTCACTGGCGACGGCGCGAAGCGCGATGCCGACGGTTACTACTGGATCACGGGTCGCGTCGACGACGTGCTGAACGTGGCGGGCCATCGGCTCGGCACGGCCGAGATCGAGAGCGCGCTGGTGGCTCACTCGAAGGTGGCCGAAGCGGCCGTCGTCGGTTGCCCGCACGACATCAAGGGCCAGGGCATCTACGCCTACGTCACGCTCGTGCACGACGCCGAGCCGACGGAAGAGCTGCGCAAGGAACTGCGCGAGTGGGTGCGGCGCGAGATCGGCCCGATCGCGACGCCCGATTACATCCAGTGGGCACCGGGGCTGCCGAAGACGCGCTCGGGCAAGATCATGCGGCGCATCCTGCGCAAGATCGCGGCGAACGAGCACGAGGCACTTGGCGACATTTCGACGCTGGCGGATCCCAGCGTGGTCGCGCAGCTCGTCGACAACCGGATGGTGCGTTCCTGACGCGCGTCGGTGCGGGCAATCGATCCGGGACCTACCCCAGAGCTTGGAAAGGCAGACACGCGCCCTGGGGTAGGTCCCGGATCGAATGCCTGACGTTACGCGCCTGAGCGGATTCTCGCCAAGGCCCGAGAATCCGCACGGCGTATGCAGCCTGCCAGATGTCGATCGGAGTTGCGGATCGTCCATTGCCGCGCTCGTAGACGGTGATCAAAGTGCCGCGGCCCGCGGCTGCGTTCCGACGCTCGCAACGCTGCATATGCCGTATCGCAAGCGGCCGATCCGGGACCGTTCCCCGAGCGCGTGTCTGCCTTTCCAAGCTCGGGGAACGGTCCCGGATCGGTGGCTTGCAACCAGCACGTGTCTGCCGTTCCGCTCGCCGGAAGAAAGCAGGGACTGCGTCCACGACATCGCTTCCGGCCGACGCCGGTCAGCCGATCAGATAGGCGAACAGGAAGATACCGAGCATCGTGAACACGAGCGCGAGCTTGGCCAGCGTGCCGAACAGCAGGCCCATCCACGTAGCGAGTCCCGCCTGCGTGGCCTTGCGCCACTCGCCATGCGACAGCATTTCGCCCGCGACGGCGCCGACGAACGGCCCGAAGACCAGGCCCGGAATGCCGAGGAAGATGCCACCGAGCGCGCCCAGCGCGGCCCCGACGATGGCAAGCCTCGAGGCCCCGACCCGTTTTGCACCCATTGCCGTCGCGGCGAAGTCGATGACGAACGACGCGATCGTCAGCACGCCGAGCAGCGTCAGCGTGATCCAGCCGACACGCTGGAAGTCGTCGGCCCACGCCGCCACGACGAGCCCGCCGAAGACGAGCGGCACGCCTGGCAACGCAGGCAGCACTGCACCGGCCAGCCCGCCGAGCACCATGAGCAGGGCGAGGCCCCACATCCACACGTTGTTCCCTTCCATGCGCCAATCATGCACATTGCCGGCGCGTTAGTCACAGGGACGGCCTTCGCTTGAGCTTTGCGCTGCCTGCCACCCCGATCCTCGACGCGCTGCCGGCCCTGCGGGCGGCCTTGCGTGCGCATCGCAATGCGGTGCTCGAGGCGCCGCCAGGCGCGGGCAAGAGTACGATTGTTCCGCTCGCGCTGCTGGACGAGCCCTGGCTCGGTGCGGGCCAGCGCATCGTCATGCTGCAGCCGCGCCGGATCGCCGCGCGCGCAGTAGCTCGGCGGCTTTCCCAGATTGCAGGCTGCGAGCCAGGACAACTCGTTGGCTACCGCACGCGGCTCGAAACGCGTGTCAGTGCCGCGACCCGCATCGAGGTGGTCACTGAAGGCATCCTCGCGCGCCGGTTGCAGAACGATCCCGCGCTCGAGGACGTCGGATGCGTGATCTTCGACGAGTTCCACGAGCGCAACCTGCAGTCGGACCTCGGCCTCGCGCTGGCACTCGATGCACAGCGCCACCTGCGCGACGACCTGCGCCTGCTCGTCATGTCGGCCACGCTGGACGGAGCGGCGGTTGCAGCGGTGCTCGGCGATGCAGGCTCCGTGCGGTCGGAGGGACGGGCGTTCGAAGTCACCACGCAGTACTCGGCGCCGGCGCCGGTCGGCGTGAACCGCTGGCCCGAACCCATCGAGCAGCGCGCCGCTCGCGTCGTCCTGCGTGCGCTGGCGTCCGATCCCGGCGACGTGCTCGTCTTCCTGCCCGGAGCCGCCGAAATCCGTCGCTGCTGCGATGCCATCGCAGCCGGGTCGGGCGATCCGTCGCTGCAGGTGTCGCCGCTGTATGGCGATCTCGACGCCGCGGCACAGGATGCGGCGTTGCGCCCCGCGCCTGCGGGGCGCCGCAAAGTCGTCGTCGCGACCAATCTCGCCGAAACGAGCCTCACCATCGAAGGCGTGCGCATCGTCGTCGATGCGGGGCTCGAGCGACGGCAACGTTTCGACACCAACAGCGGCATGAGTCGATTGGAAACGGTGTCGATATCGCGGGCGTCGGCCGATCAGCGCCGCGGTCGGGCAGGACGCACTGCTCCCGGCGTGTGTTATCGACTCTGGTCTGAGTCCGCCCATGCATCACTGGCGGCGCAGGCCACGCCTGAAATTCTCGAGGCCGATCTCGCGCCGCTCGCGCTGGAACTCGCGTGCTGGGGTGCCGGCGATCCGCATTCCCTCGCCTGGCTCGATCCCCCGCCGCTCGCGACGCTGTCACAGGCAAAGGACCTGCTCTATCGGCTCGAGGCGATCGACGAACGCGGTCAGGCCACGGCGATCGGACGCCGCATGGCGAGTCTCGGTACGCACCCGCGGCTCGCGCACATGATCGAACGCGGTGCGGCGCTGGGTCTTGCCGACCTCGCCTGTGACATCGCGGGGCTCGTCAGCGAGCGCGATCCGCTGCGCGCGCAGGGCATGGCGCGTGACCCCGACCTGCGACATCGCGTCGATGTCCTGCGCGGAGCCGCGGCACCGGCGGGCCTTGCGGTCGATGGCCGGGCGCTGCAGCAGGTGCGACGCTCCAGTGAGTTGTTTGCCCGACGTGTCAGCCGGGACAGTTCGGCGCGTACCCCAGGCCAGCCGCAGCTCGCTCGCGACCAGGCGGTGGGATTGTTGCTGGCGTTTGCTTACCCGGACCGCATCGGCATGGCGCGGGGCGGTGAGGGCGGACGTTACCTGTTGAGCCAGGGCCGCGGCGCCGCACTGCCGGGACCGTCTGCACTCGCCCGCAGTGAATTCATCGTCGCCGCCGAGATCGATGCCGGCGAACGCGAAGCCAAGCTTTACCTTGCAGCGCCGCTGGAGCGCACGCTGCTGGAAAAGTACTTCGGTTCACTCATCACGGAGCAGGATGAAGTCGCCTGGGACTCACGCACGGGTGCCGTCGTCGCGCGCCGGGTGAAGCGCCTGGGTGCGCTGTTGCTCGCAGAGCGCCCGCTGCGCGGCGGGGTCGAAGCCGATACACGCGCAGCGATGCTCGCGGGCATCCGTGAACTCGGGCTCGACTGCCTGCCGTGGACGAAAGACCTGCAGCAGTGGCGGGCGCGGGTCACCTTGATACGCAACAGCGCGACGACACCAGAACAGGCCGCCGAGTGGCCCGACGTATCGGATGCAGCGTTGCTCGCATCGCTCGAAGACTGGCTTGCGCCATGGCTCGATGGCGTGACGCGTCGCGATCACCTCGCGCGTGTCGATCTGCGCGGCGCGCTGCACGGCCTGCTCGACTGGAATGCGCAGCGTCGGCTCGACGAATGGGCGCCCACGCATCTGACGGTGCCGAGCGGTTCGCGGATTGCAGTTGATTACTCGGGCACGGTGCCGTCGTTGGCCGTCAGGCTGCAGGAAGTGTTCGGTTGGATGGAGTCGCCGCGTCTTGCGGGCGGTCGCGTGCCCGTCACGCTCGAACTGCTGTCGCCGGCACGACGTCCGGTGCAGGTGACACGCGACCTGGCGAGCTTCTGGGCCCGTGGCTACGTCGAAGTAAAAAAAGAGCTGAAGGGTCGTTATCCAAAGCACTACTGGCCGGACGATCCCTATGCGGCGACACCGACGCGCAAAGTCCGGCCGCCGGGTGAGTGAGCACGCTCGATGAGCCAGGGTTGCGAACCTCGCCGCTCGCTGCAGCCAGACCTGGCGCTGCTGGTGCTGACGTTGCTGGCCAGTGGATGCACGCCCTTCCGTGCGGGCCTGCCGTCCGAACCCGCGGCCGGTGGTCAGTCGTCGATTTCGCGGCAGGGACCGGGCGCCGTGATCGCGCAGCAGGCACTTGCCCAGGTGGGCAGGCCCTATCGTTACGGTGGCGCCGACCCGGCACGCGGATTCGATTGCAGTGGCCTGGTCAGTTACGCGCACTCGAGCGAAGGCATCAGCGTGCCGCGCACGGCTGCAGCGCAATTCGCCGCCGCACGCAAAGTCGACCCTGGCGCGCTGCGTGCGGGCGATCTCGTCTTCTTCCGCCTCATCCCCGGCAGTCGCGAAGTGACGCACGTAGGTATCTACACGGGGCAACGACGATTCGTGCACGCGCCCCAGTCGGGCAGGAGCGTGGGCGAGGCGAGCCTGGACGATCCCTACTATCGCGAGCGGTTCGCGGGAGCGGGGCGCTTGTATCCGGACGAACCCGGCGCAGGTCCGCGTCTCAAATCTTCGCCTCGTTGAAAACGCCGCCGTTTCAGGCGTAGTGCGCGCGGCACTCGATCTCGCGTCCGCGCACGACACGCTTGCCGGCGAGCGGCCCGTGCGTCTCGGTGACGACGGTGTGCTGGCCCTCGGAATTCTCCGAGTCGTAATGGAAGATCCGCACCCAGTCCCGGGTGCGCTTCAATTGGTGCGCCTGGGCCGTGTTGGAGAAAAGCGCGGTGAACTGCCACCCATCACGCTCCGCGTGCAGCACGGGCAACCAGGCTTCCTGGGCAGGATTGAAACGAATCGGAGCGATGGTTGGCAGGGTGCCGGCCGTCGCCTGCTCGCGGTACTGGCGATCGATCGCCAGCAGCGCCCCGACTGTAGGCACCGGGCCCAGTGCGGACGGCGGCGCGGCGCCGACGTCACGGCCACGAACGAGCATGGCGTGCAGGTTGGCGCGGATCGCCGCGGCGCGGCGCGGCCCGACACCCGGGACGTTCTCGAGCCTGCCGTCATGCGCGGCGAGTTCGAGCCCTTCGAGCGTGTCCAGGTGCAGTTCTTCGTGGATGCGTTCCGCGAGGCGATGACCGAGGCCGGGCACCACGGTGAACAAGGCGACAGGATCGCAAGTGCCGCGCAGCCTTTCGAGCTGCGACCAGTGACCGGTGCGGACCATTTCAACGATCGCGGTCGCGATGCCTCGCCCGACGTGCGGCAGGCGATCGAGGCCTTCCACGCCTTCGCGATCGACGAGCGTCACGATATCCCCGGGAGGCAGGCGGCAGAGCGTATCGGCAGCTTTGCGATACGCGGCAACTCGATAGGGGTTCGCTCCCTGCGCGTGCAACAGGTCCGCGGCTTCACGCAGGCGGTCGGAAAAATCGAACGCATGCGAACCGGATACCGGCGAAGCAACGGTCGTGACCGCGGCTTCAGCCTCTGCTGCAGTGTGTGGTTCCATCTCCCGTTCGTCGCGCCCACGGGGGCGACCTGGACAACGACCTGAATGCTCTCGCCTTATGCGACCCCGGACCATTCGGGTTTTACGAGAGGCGCCACAAACCGACTATCATCTGTTGGAACGATTCCGGAAATGCGGGGGAGCGGATACATGCGTGCAGCACTGCGCTGGCTCGGTCGGTCTGCAGTCTCGTTGCTGTCGGCGTTGCTGCTCGTCGGGCTCGGGTTTTACCTGCATTTCCTGTGGGCCGGGCCCGAGCTGAAGCCCTGGCATCGCGTGCATCTCAGCGACGAGTTCACTGCCGCGGACTACACCTCAGGGCGCATCCGGACACTCGCGCAATACCGCGCGCGCGAGCGGCTGCTTCTGGACCAAGTCCGGACTGACATTGCCGGGCACCTCAGCGAGGCCGACCGGACGCCGTACAACCGGTTCAATCCCGGCAGTCGCAGCGATCCGAACGTTTGGGGCTTCAACTGGAACCGCACGTACGTCCTGCAACCTGCGGGCGAGCCGATCGGCGGCGTGCTGCTGCTGCACGGCCTGACAGACTCGCCGTACAGCCTGCGCAGCTTCGGCCGTGCGCTGGCGGCGCGCGGGTACCGGGTCGTCGGCCTGCGCTTGCCGGGGCACGGCACCGTGCCGTCGGGATTGCTGCGGTTCAGGGCCGAAGACCTCGAAGCGGCGACGCAGCTGGCGATGCGCGACCTGCGCGCGTCGCTGGGTGCAACGAAGCCCATCCACATGATCGGGTATTCCAACGGCGCCGCGCTGGCCGTCAGCTACGCGCTCGACGCGAGCACGGACGCCAGCCTGCCGCGACCGGCGGGGCTGGTGCTGATCTCGCCCGCGATCGGCATCACCAGGCTTGCGGCCATCGGACGCATCCGCACCGGCCTGTCCGACCTGCAGGGCTTCGGGCGCGCCGCGTGGCAGGTCGTCGCACTCGAAGTCGACCCGTACAAATACCAGTCGTTCAGCTTCAACGCGGCCGGCGAGACGCAGCGATTCACCAGCCGCCTCACCCGGCGCATCGCGGCGGGCGCGAGCCAGGGCCCGTTGCGCGGCATGCCGCCGATTCTCGCGTTCGTCTCCACCGTCGATTCCACGGTGCAGGCGACCGCCGTCACCGATTCGCTGCTCGGGCGGCTCGCACCCGAAGGCCACGAACTCGTGCTCTTCGACGTCAATCGGCTCGCGTTCGTGCAGCCGATGCTGGTTGCGGATCCCGGGCCGCTCACGCGACGCCTGCTGGCGCAGACGCATCG
>Ga0315287_10005227_pt1 | contig 12768 bp, 12 predicted proteins | sample YL17G11_0_MG_FD_205037 | JGI IMG/M metagenome (GOLD analysis project Ga0315287, IMG submission 205037) | Sediment microbial communities from Yellowstone Lake, YNP, Wyoming, USA - YL17G11_0 | ecosystem: Environmental > Aquatic > Freshwater > Lake > Sediment | place: USA: Wyoming | collected...
GAGGCGGCGGCTTCGGGGGCACGCGCGATCGAGGACGAGGCCAAGTTCATCGACTTCAAGCGCTCGTGCATGTGGATCGGTAAAGAGCACGTGTTCATCGATCGGATGTGACGCGCACGCAGCTGCGTGTGCGTCACTATTGGACGATTGGGATGGCGCCGGCGACCGGCCGACTCGCCGACGAATCCGCTGGGGGGAGGTCCAGCGCGAGGCTGCCGGTTCTGCCGTGCATGCGCGCGACGCCGTCGGCAATATCGAAGAATGCATCTGCATCGAAAAGTCGCGGATGGTCGGCGCGGCGATAACGGGCGGCCATCTGCGTCAGAGTGTCGCGCCAGCCGTCCCTGCCATAACTCGGCCAGCGTATGGCGGGGTGCATGTAGACGTTGTCGATGAAATAACGTGGTTGCCCGTCCCCGCCAGGACGACTGCGGCGCGCATGTACCAGCGCGGAATGGACGAAGATTGTCGATCCCGGAGGTAGCTCGTCGATGACAACGCATTGCGGAAACTCTTGCGTCTTCAGGAACGACAGCGCATCGCGGCGCATCACGGAGCGATGGCTGCCAGGCAGCAACAGAAGATCGCCGATGGTACCGTTGGGTCCCCGCAGGTAGTGCAGCACGTGCACCTGCAGGTGATGGCGATTGGTCTGCGGAATCTGCTCGTAGTCGTGATGCCACGCGATGCCGCGCAAGCCCGGATCGTGGCGCGCGGCACGCACGTGATGCCAGGCGTAGTTCTGCGTGCCCATCAGCGAATCGACAATCGCGAGTGTTGCATCGTCGACCGCGAGCTCGGCCAGGATCGGGTGACGCCAGACGTTGCGACCATCGAACGGCGCCTCGGCGGCGATAAATGCGTTGACGGCAGCGCAGAGATGCTCAATGCGCCGATGCGCGCATGACCGTCCGGGCTCGAAGTCGGTTCGTCTCGATAGACCCCGGCGCGATCGCATCGATTCTGAGACTCATACTTCCGTGCCTGCGTTGGAAGCCGGGACGAGGATCCATGGAATCGACGCAGTGCAGCCCACACTCAGGTTGATAGCGTTTTGGCCTTGTGACGGACGAAGCGCTTCTTGCGCCGATAGGGGAAGACGTCCATCACTTCGCCTTGCGCGATCTTGTTCTGTAGTCCCTGCCAGTACTTCGGGTCGAACAGTTCGCCGTGCATTTGCGTGAACATGTGTTTGATGCCCGGCCGCCCGAACAGGAAGCGGCGAAACTCTTCCGGAAACACATCCTGTATCCCGACACTGAACCATGGCTCGGCCGAAAACTCTTCTTCCGGCGTATGAGGTGTCGGCAGCGCGCGAAAATTCACGTCGGTGAGGTAGCAGATTTCATCGTAGTCGTAGAAGACGACGCGCCCGTGGCGGGTCACGCCGAAGTTCTTCAGCAGCATGTCGCCCGGAAAAATGTTTGCGGCCGCGAGCTGTTTGATGGCGTTGCCGTACTCATCGAGCACTTCGCGCAGCTGTTCATCCGTTGCAGTTTCGATATAAAGATTCAGCGGGGTCATCAACCGTTCGGTATAGAGATGTTCGATGATCACCAGATCGTCGGTAAGGATGATTGATGAGGAGGCCACCGCCATGAGTTCATCCATCAGCTGCGCGGAGAAGCGCGCGCGCGGCAACGCGAATCGAACAAATTCCTGTGTGTCCGCCATGCGACCGACGCGGTCATGGGTTTTAACGGTGTAGTACTTTTCTTTGACCTGCGCTCGGGTGATGTCTTTCTGCGGCGCAAATTTATCCTTGATGATTTTGAAAACCGTCTGGTAGGACGGCAGCGTAAACACTGCCATTACCATGCCTTTGACACCGGGTGCGGTGATGAATTGATCCTTGCTGCGCGCGAGATGTGTCAGAAAGCCTCGGTAGAATTCGGTTTTTCCGTGTTTGTGCATGCCGATCGAGGCGTAGATTTCGGAGCGTTTTTTTCCCGGTAATAACGCGCTCAGATAATCCACCAGCGTGTAGGGATGCGGCGCATCGACCATGAAGTACGAGCGCGTGTAGCTGAATACAACGGACAACTCGTCCTCGTCGCAGATCAGCGTGTCGACATAGAGTTTGCGATCGTCGTCGACCAGAATCGGCAACACCACCGGCCAGACTGCGCCTGAATAGCGCAGGCTCCCGACGAGATAGGCGCCTTTGTTGCGGTAGAACACCGATTTCAGAATCTCGACATCAAGACCGGCCGGACGTCGGATCTCGGGTCGGGCCTCCGCTAACGAGCGCAGTATGTTGCGAACGTCGCGGTCGATGTTCTGCCAGGGTAGAGCAAATTCGATGTCGCGCAGCACCTGAGTGATGGTCGCCACCATGTCGCGATGCATCGGATACGACCGATAGATCGGTTCGGCGGGCTTCACCGGCGGCTCGTCGAATTCGCTCCAGATGAATGATTGGGTTTCGTCGACCCGGTCGTCGGCCGCGATCCGGCGGTGAATCGAATTGAAGTAGGTCTCCGCTAGCTCGAAGTCCGGCTGATCAGCGATGAGCTTGGCATAGGCGCCTTTGACCGCGCGCGACAGTGCCGGCGTCCGAGCGACCGCGCCAAGGCGGGCGCGAATGTCATCCTGGAGCTGACCGATGTATGCCTTGTAGATCTCGATTCGCTCTGCGCTCGCACGCTGCCCCTGGATCCAGTCGGTGTGTTCAAAACGCGTTTTGGCGGCAAGCGTGATGCGACGGAAGTGTTCACGGTACGTGCGAAAACTGGCCAGTACCAGCGTGGCAACGTCGCGGGCGTCGGTCGGATCGATCGCATGCGTTTCGGTGTCGGTCATCGACTTGCTTCCGGTCTCGGCGCGGTCGGTCCCGGTCATTGACCGAGCTGAGAAAACGATCCCGCGAGTATCGAAAACACCATGAAGCTGATCAGAATCACATATGGAAGTTGGCTGTTTACGCCGCCGCGGGATTCGAGATAGCGCAGTTGTGCGTCGAGTTGCCCCGGTAACTCCGTGCGCACTCGTTCGATCTCGTTACGCGCCCAGCGATAGTAGATTCCATTCGTGTTGAGCGGGAGCCAGAGAAAACCGAACGCGCCGACCACGAGCACGAGTAGCGGCCGGCCGCTGCCCGGTAGCGCGGCTTCGATCAACGCGGCGAGCATCGCGGCGAGGTACGGCAGGCCGAAGACGATCGCGGCAAACCGGTACTGCTTGCGGTAAAGCAGCCAGAACAGGCCGATGCAGAACACCGGCCAATGCCAGGAGATCGGCGCGTAGCCGCGGCTGTCGGCGCGACGGAAGTAGCTGAGATAAAACGCCTGGTTAGGTTCGCCGATGACCGCGCGATACAAATCGTCCGACGGTGGAGCGGCCGGAGTCACGACCCTCTCGGAATCTCGTTGAACGGCACGCTCTTGTCGACGCGAATATCCGGCGGCAATCCGAGCACGCGCTCCGCGATGATATTGCGCAGGATCTCATCGGTGCCACCGGCTATTCGATAACCCGGCGCGCCAAGGAAGTTCTGTTGGAACGCGAGGTCCGCAGGCACTTTCTTCGCGTCCATCATGATCCCGCCCATATCCATCAGGTCCATGCCGAAGGAGCCGATGTCCTGCTGCTTCTTCGCGCTGACGACCTTGGTGATCGAGTTCTCCGGACCCGGTGTCGCACCGCGGGACAGCGCGCTGATGACGCGATAGTTCGTGAACCGCAGGCCGCTCGACTGGCAATACCAGTCGGCGAGCTTTTCCCGCACGGCCTGATTGCGGATTGCCGGCGCGCCATCGAGTTTGATGTTGCTGGCGAGTTCGAATGCTTCGTCGAAATCGGCGCCACCGGCGTTGCCAACGGCGAGACGTTCATTCATCAGCGTGGTCAGCGATACCTGCCAACCCTGGCCGACTGCGCCTAGACGTTGGGCGTCGGGGATGCGCACGTCGGTGAAATACACCTCGTTGAAATTTGCGCCGCCGGAGATCTGCTTGATCGGTTTGATCGTGACGCCGGGCGAATGCATGTTCAGGAAAAAGAACGTCAAGCCTTTGTGTTTTGGCACGGTCGGGTCGGAGCGGGTGACCAGAATGCCGTAGTCGGAGTAGTGAGCTCCGGACGTCCAGATCTTCTGCCCGTTGATGACCCACTCGTCGCCGACCCGCTCAGCCTTCGTGCGCAGCGCCGCGAGATCCGAGCCACCGGCGGGTTCACTGAACAGCTGACACCAGACGTGTTCACCGGACGCCATTCGCGGCAGCAGCTCGCGCTTCTGCTGCTCGGAGGCGAAGCCCATCATCGTCGGGCCGCACATGCCCAGGCCGATGGCGAACGGTCCGACCGGCACGTCGTAGCGCGACTCCTCCTGACCCCAGATGATCAGCTGCATGGGCGATGCGTCGCGGCCGCCATATTCTTTCGGCCAGTTCAGACATGCCCAGCCGTTTTCGTATTTGAGCTTCTGCCAGGCTTTGGCGCGAGCGAGGTAGTCGGCCTCGCTTTCATCGCGCGGCTCCGATTCGCCCATCAGTTGTGCGTGGGCGTCTAGAAACGCGCGCGCTTCGGCGCGGAACTGACTTTCATCGGAAGTATCATTGAAGTTCATCGTCTGCCCCTTGTCGGCGAGTTGCGTTAGCGGGTCGCTTCGATTGCGGTGATCAGGCGGTCTTTCCAGCGCGGCAGACTGCCGAGGTTCACCGACAGCAGCTTGGCGCGGCGGTAATACATGTGGCAGTCGAACTCCCACGTGAACCCCATGCCACCGTGGGTTTGAATGTTCTCTTTCGACGCTTCGTGGAACGCTTCGGTGGCGCTCACGCGCGCGGTGGCGGCCGCAATAGGTAGTTCGGCTGCATTCGTCGAAAGCGCCCATGCGCCGTAGTAGCAGTTTGAGTAAGCCAGTGTGTTGCCGATGTACATGTCCGCGAGCTTGTGTTTGATCGCCTGGAACGACGCGATCGGGCGACCGAATGCAAAACGACCGAGGGCATACTGCTTGGCCATGTTCAGTGCGGCTTGGGCGCCGCCCACCTGTTCGAACGAAAACAGGACTGCGGCGCGATCGAATAGCCGTTGGGTTTGCGCCCAGCCTTTGCCTTCCTTGCCGAGCAATTCGGCGGCCGCATCGTTAAAACGGATCGATGCGTGCGAACGCGTTGGATCCAACGTCGGGACCACCTGGCGTTTCACGCCACTACCGGTGAGATCGACGATGTACATCGAAGCGTGTTTTTTGTCCTCTTTGGCGAGGACGATGGCGAAGTCCGCGACATCGCCGTCGGGTACCGGCACCTTGGTGCCTTTAATCGCGCCTTTCTTCGCCTTGGTCTTCAGGCTCGCTGCAGGCTCCCCGGCGCCTTCGGCGATGGCGAACGTACCGATCCACTCACCAGCCGCCAGTTTAGGCAGATAACGGCTCTTCTGTTTGGCGGTGCCGAATGCGAGCAGCGCTTCGGTCGCGAGGTAGACGCTCGATGAGAACGGGGTCGGCGCGAGACTACGGCCGAGCTCTTCGGCAATGACGCACAGTTCGAGGTAGCCGAGCCCGATGCCGCCGTATTCTTCGGGAATTGCGGTGGCGGTCCAGCCGAGGTCGATCATCCCGCGCCACAATTGAGCGTCGTTTGGCTGATCACCGTCCAGCACACGCCGCACGGCGGTCAGCGGGGATTTGGCTGCCAGAAAAGACTGCGCCTGCTCGCGCAGCAGGTTCTGCTCGTCGGAAAACTCGAAATTCATGGGTGGGTCCTATGGACTGACAGCGGCCGGTCTGGCCGGAAAGGGCAGTGATTCAAACGTATTAACCGGCAGCTGGCAAGGCGCGGAATCAGGTGAGCACCCCGAGCGCCCCGCCGTCGATGCGTATGTTCTGACCGTGGATCGCGTCAGCGCGCGGACTCGCCAGAAACGCGACCAGGTCGGCCACTTCGTCGCGACGCACGATTCGTCGAATGGGAATGTCGGCCGCTACATGAGGTTCGATTTCGGCCCAGGTCTCGCCCCAACCTTTGCGGCGCCCTTGGGCCAGGTAGCTCGCCTCGACCTCGGCCGTATGGATCAGTCCTGGCGAGACGAGATTGACGGTGACGCCGGAGCCTGCGACCTCCTGCGCAAGACTGATTGTCATCGTCGCCAGCGCGCCTTTGGCGGCATAGTAATGCGGCATACGAGCCGCGGGTCGGGTGGAGCCTACGGTGCCAAGGTTTACGACCCGGCCCCAACCCCGGCTGCGCATTGACGGCAGCAGTCCCCGGATCAGCCTCTGTGCCGACAGGACGTTCTTCTGGTACATGTCGAGCCAGGCCGCTTCATCGGTGTCGAGCCAATGTCCCGCTGCGGCCGTGCCGTAGTTGTTGATCAGAATATCTATCGATCCGATCGCGGCGCAGCTCGCCAGCAGTGTGGCCGTCCCAGCTTCGGTGGTGATATCGCCATGCAGAGCGACACCACCTCCGATCGTCGCGCACGAATGCTCCGCTTCGACTTGAGTAAAGCCGTGCACCAACACGCGGGCGCCTTCGTCGATCAAGCGGGCAGCGATGATTGCTCCGGTGCCTCGATGGCTGCCGGTCACGAGTGCGGTCTTGCCGGAAAGTTGAAGATCCATGCGTCGCTAAGTTAGTCGAACGCTCGCGACGATGCCATCGAGGTGCACCGCCGCGAAACTGTGATCTGCGTTTACATTCTGGTCACTTCACGGCGCGTTTGTGTTTGGTAGTGTGCATCCCTGCTTCGCGCATACCAGAAAACCAGGGGATCAGCACGTGACGACTCGTATTGTGATCATTACCGCATTGATATCGATGACGGTCGCTGCCAGCGCGGTTGCCGTGAACGTTCTTCAGGTACCCGATCCGAGCATGTACGTATTGTTCGCGGCGGGAATCGTTGCGCTGGTGATGTTGCGCCGTCGAGCTGTTTAGTTTTTTCGGTTGATCCGAAGCGTCAAAAGGGGTGCTCGGCACCCCTTCTTTTTGTCTCAGCGTTACAACGCCTTCTCGAGCCACACCACGTCCCAATAGCGAGCGAACTTCCTGCCCACCTCGTTCAAGTGTGCAACTTCCTTGAAGCCGAAACTCCGATGGAACGCGATCGACGCGTCGTTCGGCAATGCGATCAGCGCGTAGGCGCGATGAACATCCTCGGACTCGAGCTGCGTGAAAAGCGCGTCGTATAACGGTGCGCCAAAGTGCCTGCCGGTCGCCGACGGCGCGAGATAGATGCTTACCTCCACCGATGTTTCGTAGGCGGCCTTCGACTTCAACGGCGCGGAGCTCGCGTAACCGATCACGTCGTTATCGTCGACCAGCGCCAGGCACCGATGGCGTCGCCCGTCGAACTGTTGGAACCACGGCTGGCGGGTGAGCGGAGTAAACAGCTCGGTGTCGAACGTAAAATGCGTCGTCGCCACGTAGTGGTTGTAAATCTCGACGAACGAAACGAGGTCGTCGGGCCGGGCTTGTCGTACGCAGTGCATCCTCAGCGCCTCAATCGATGGAGCTTTGCCATCAGACCGAACAACGCTGTCGTGTCGTTCGGCGTGGTGTCGCCGCTGAACTCTTTGTAGAGCGTCGACACGTTGACGACGATGCGCTCGGCATCTCCCCATGATTCGTAGTCCGCCAGCGAAATGTCCAAGGCAGCCTCATACGGATCCATTCCGGAGTCGTAACGTTGCCGGGCCTGATCTCGAATGTAGACAAGATAGTCGCGCACGGCGATCACGCCCCGCTTGTCGGTAATGGGTCCGTGGCCGGGGATGATGGTGTCGACATCGAGCGACGCGATGTAATTGCACGCCTCGATCCAGTTTCCGACCGGACCCGCCCACAGAATCGGATGGCCTTCGATGAATAAAATGTCTCCGGTGAATACCAGGCGATCCGCCGGCACGTGCACGATTGTGTCGCCGCGCGTATGTGCCGGTCCGACTTGTTTCAGATGAACGCGCTTGTCACCGACGGTCAAGTCCAACGTGCCTTCAAAGGTGCGCGTTGGGGGTGTTTGGGTCACCTCTTCGAAGTGAAAGGCGCCGAAGCAGTAGAGAAAAAACTCTCCAAGTTCGCCCATTTCCGGAGCGCGCTTGATCAGCGCCGCCATCATACGTGGGGATTCATGCGCAAGTTCATCGGCCGTCGCCCGCGAGGCGATGATCTGCGCACCGGTGACCAGTTCGTTGCCGTTGCAGTGATCTCCGTTCGAATGGGTATTCACCAGTTGATCGATGCGCACCTCCGGTGCGGCTCGACGCATCGCGGTAAGCATTTCGGCGGTCAGGCGGATGTCGAACAAGGTGTCGACCAGCAGCGCGCTATCGCCGTCGGTGATAAGCCCTGCGTTGCTCCAACCCCAGCCGCCATCGGGCTGCAGCCATGCATAGCCGCCGCGACCGAGATCCACGAGTCCTTTGTGGTACGGTTTGATTCCGAGAGTCGACATAGTGGCGCTCCAATCGTTACGGAGGGGGATGTTAGATGAACGCAGCGCTTTTGTGTGTGGCCGCTTTTGGCTAGCCTGCGTCGCACTGTTCGACGTGAATTACCGTGACGGAATTTGAAGAGATACGTCCGTACAGCGACGACGAAGTGCCCGCGGTATTGCGGCGGCTCGGTCACGACCCGTCGTTGCTGCGCGACCTGGCGCGCTTCGCAGCGCCTTGGCTGAACTGGTGGGCGCCTCCGCTCGCGCGTGCCGTGGTCGGCCGCAAACTACGCCGCGCCTTCGAACGGATCGAAACGGTAGATTCGTTTCAGAGTGCCCTCGCGGTCGTGTTTCAACGGATGATCGATGACACGACCGATGGCTTCACGGTATCCGGAATGGAGCGGCTGGAACCCGACCTGAGCCATTTGTTCATTTCTAACCATCGCGATATCACGCTCGATTCCGGATTCATGAACCTGGCTTTGTTCCGGGCCGGACACCCGACCACTCGTATGGCGATCGGCGACAACCTGCTGCGCACCGGCTACGCCGCCGATGTGATGCGTCTCAACAAAGGATTCGTGGTTCACCGCGGCAAACGCGGCGCGAAAATGGCATTCGCGTCGATGTCGCTGACGTCACGCTACATCCGCCATTCCCTCGAGACGGGACACTCGGTCTGGATCGCGCAGCGCGAAGGGCGCGCAAAAGACGGCCGCGACCTCACCGACCCGGCGTTGATCAAGATGTTGTCGCTGGCGTATCGCAAAGATGTGCCTGATATCGCCAAAATGGTCGATCGACTGTCGATTGTGCCGGTTGCGGTGTCGTATGAACTCGACCCGTGCGATGAGTTGAAGGCGCGCGAACTCGCGGCGGTGGCTGCCGGCGGCATTTACCACAAAGAACCCGGTGAAGACCTGCGCAGCATCATCACCGGCGTCACCGGACGCAAAGGTCGCGTCCATCTGAGTGTCGGCGAAGCGTTTGTAGGCGACTTCATCGATGCGGAATCGGTCGCAGCCGAGGTCGATCGTCAGATCGCGTTCGGTTATCGGTTGTTTCCGACTCACTTCCTTGCGGCGCAACTCGCTGGGCTCAAGTGTGCAATACCTCAAGATGAGGGCAACCGATTACATGAGTTCGAGGCGCGCATCGCGGCGACCCCGAAAGCACTGCGCGATCAAATCATCGCTCAATACATGAACCCCGTTGCGCGGGCGCAAGCGCTCGGCCTCATCTGATGACCGGACTCGATCTGAGATTCAATTCTGAGCGGCGTTATGGAGACAGCGGCGGCTCATCGAGCGCCGCGAGTTGCTCGCGCAGATGCAAGATGTGCTCTGACCAGTAACGCACGCTGCCGAACATCGGAAAGCCCAGCGGAAAGGCGGGGTCGTGCCAGCGACGGGCGATCCACGCCGCGTGGTGCATGATGCGCAGCGTGCGCAACGATTCAATCAGCGCGAGTTCGCGCAGATCGAACTGCAGAAAAGTTTCATAACCTTCGATGAAGCGCCCAAGCGAACGCGTCTGCTCCTCTCGCTCACCCGACAACAACATCCAGACATCCTGGACGGCTGGACCCATCACGGTGTCGTCGAAGTCGACAAAGTGGGGTGCGTCATCGCGCCACAGGACGTTTCCCGGATGACAGTCACCGTGAATGCGGCCATTCGTGGGTAGGGTATACACGGCGATGCGCTCCAACAGATGCGCTGTCACCGACTCGTACGCCTCGGTCAGTTCAGCCGGAACAAAATCGTTTGTCAGCACAAAATCGCGCGACTCTGTTCCCAAACGCTCGATGGTGAATTTTGGTCGGTGACGGTAGCGTCCGGCCCGGCCGACTTGATGGATACGCGCCATCGTGCGGCCGAGCACGCGCAGATTTTCTTCGGACTCGAGGTTGGGTGCGTGGCCGCCTTGACGTGGAAACAGCGTAAAACGGAACCCGCTGGCCAGGTGTAGCGTGTCGCCTGCTGCCGAGCGCAGTGGCGCGATACACGGCAGTTCGTGGCCGATCAGCTCGGCGAGGAAGGCGTGCTCTTCGAGAATCGCTTCGTCCGTCAGCCGGTCCGGCCGATAAAACTTGGCGATGATTTTGCTGCCGTCTTCGAGGCCGATCTGATAGACGCGATTTTCGTAGCTGTTGAGCGCGAGAAGATGACCGTCGCACTGAAAGCCGGCCGCTTCGATTGCCGTGAGAATCTGATCCGGCCCTAGTTTTGCGTACGGGGTTTCGCTCGGGGTGGCGGTAATCATGCCGCAGGTGCTGCTAACGCGACTGTCTTGATCAGCGCGATGACGCTCTGACCGACTTTCAATTGCAGCTCATCCTTGGAAAAACGGGTAATCCGTGCAAGCAGACGCTGGCCTTCGCACATGAGCGTTGCAACACAGGCTCCGTGGGCATCGTCGGTGAGGTTTTCGATAATAGCCGGGAGCCGGTTCAGCACGCTGAGTCCGCTGACGGAACCGGTCGCCAGACTGACATCGCGCGCGGGTACCAGCACACGGACCGTGGTGTCCGCGGACACCACGCGGCCGCGTAGATAAATCGCGTGCCCGCCAAGTTTGAGTTCGGTGAGATCGTAGTGCTCATCATAACGTGCGATATGACAGCGTAACACGCTGCCGCCGCGGGTGGTGTCGTCGATGGGGAGATTGCCGCCGAGCGCCTCAATGGACTGGTTGGCAATGAGGCTGCCCCGTTCGATGATCAACACCGTGCTTGCGAGGCTCAATACCTCTTCGAGTGCATGGGTAACGTAAAATATGGGCAACTGATGCGTGCGGCAGATGCGCTCGAGGTACGGCGCGATTTCGCGCTTCGCCGCGTCATCGAGTGCCGCCAATGGCTCATCGAACAACCACAGTCGCGCGGGAGTCAGCAGCGCGCGGCCGAGCGCGACACGCTGGCGTTGACCGCCGGAGAGGGTCTGCGGTGACCGATCGAGCAATGGAGCGAGTGCAAGCTCGCCGATGACCTCGTCGAACTCGAGCCGGACTCCCGCCCGCTGACGTCGCCGCAACGGAAACCTCAGATTTTCCGCAACGCTCAAGTGGGGGAAGAGGCGGCCATCCTGGAACACCAAACTCACTGGACGCAGATGCGCCGGCAGACGGCGCTCTCCGTCGTCCCAGACCTCATCGCCAAGCCGCAACCGAATGGATGCATCGGGTTCGAGGCCCGCAATCATCCGCAACAGCGTTGACTTGCCTGAACCCGAGGGTCCGAGGATCGCGGTTACCCCTTCTAGCGGGACTGTCAGATCGTAGCGGGCGCAGAAGCCATCCGGGCGTTGCAGCCGCGCATTCAGTTCGAGGGAGTCAGTCACGATGGCCGCCCGTGCTGGCCGCGGTAAACCAGTGTCAGTGCGGTGATCGAAAGCACGACCAGCACAAGCGCGGTGACGTGCGCGTCCGCATAGCGCAGCGACTCGACCTGATCGAACAGCGCAATCGACAAGACGCGGGTTTCACCGCGGATATTGCCGCCGATCATCAGCACGATGCCGAACTCGCCAACGGTGTGAGCGAAGCCGAGTACCGCCGCGGCGACCAGCGCACGCTTATTGAGTGGCAGTATCAGTCGAAAAAAGCGTTCAACAGGACTTGCGCCCAATACGGTGCCGGCTTCGAGCAGACCGGGATCCATCGCGCGAAAGCTTGCGGTCAATGGTTGCACGACGAACGGCAACGAGTAGATCAGCGAGCCTATGACGAGGCCGCCAAATGAAAACACGAGCGTATGGCCGGTCAGCGAGTACCAGGCGCCGCCAACAACACTCGTCGGTGACAATGTGATGAGCAGGTAAAAACCGATTACCGTCGGCGGCAGCACCAGCGGCAATGCGACTAACGCTTCAACGAAGGGGCGAGACACGGAGCGGCTCCGCGCGATCCACCACGCCAACGGCGGTGCCAGGATAAGCAGAATTGCGGTAGTGATTGTCGCGAGCGCCAGTGTGACGCTTGCGGCGCTGACCAGTTCGGCGTTCAACGAGTCGACGCCGGGACGGAATAGCCGCCTGTTTCGATGAGCGCACGCCCGGCATCCGATGCTACAAAAGAAAAAAACGCTGCTGCTCGATCTGCGGCAGGCGTTTCCAGCACCACAGCCTCCTGGATGATTGGCGCGTGCATGTCTTGCGGAACAAGCCAGACCTGGGCCGCGGGCGGTAAACCGCTGAAATGACCGATCAATTGAGCGAGCGCGACGAAACCGCCGGGAACGCTGCCCGTTGCGACGAATTGCAGGGTCTGAGCGACGCTGTTGCCCGTGACGAGGCGCGGCTGGATGCGATCCCATAGGTGCATCGCCACAAGCGTTTGTTGGGCGGCGAGTCCGTACGGTGCGAGCTCCGGATTGGCGATCGC
>Ga0315287_10005228_pt1 | contig 12767 bp, 7 predicted proteins | sample YL17G11_0_MG_FD_205037 | JGI IMG/M metagenome (GOLD analysis project Ga0315287, IMG submission 205037) | Sediment microbial communities from Yellowstone Lake, YNP, Wyoming, USA - YL17G11_0 | ecosystem: Environmental > Aquatic > Freshwater > Lake > Sediment | place: USA: Wyoming | collected...
ACCCCGGCCGCGGGACCGGCGATCGCGGTCGACGCGGCCGCCGGCGTGCACCCGATCAGCCCCGACATCTACGGCATGAACTACGCCGACGAGGCGCTCGCCGCCGAATTGCGGCTGCCGGTGCGGCGCTGGGGCGGCAACTCGACGTCGCGCTACAACTGGCAAGCCGACGAGACCAACACCGGCTCCGACTGGTACTTCGAGAACGTCCCCACCGACAGCGGCGCCGCCGACGCGTTCGTCGACCAGGACCGCCGCACCGGGACCAAGACGCTGATGACCGTGCCGCTGATCGGCCGGGTCGCCAAGCGCCGGCTCGACAGCCATCCGTACGACTGCGGCTTCAAGGTGTCGAAGTACGGCGCCCAGCAGGCGACCGACCCCTGGGACGCCGACTGCGGCAACGGGATTCGCCCCAACAGCAGCGAGGTCACCGGCAACGACCCCAACGACACCAGCATCGTGATCACGCCCGCCTTTGTGCAGGACTGGGTGCAGCACCTCGTCGCGAAGTACGGCCCGGCATCGGCCGGCGGCGTCGCCTACTACAACCTCGACAACGAGCCGATGCTGTGGCCCGGCACCCACCGCGACGTCCACCCCGAGCCCACCAGCTACGACGAGATGCGCGACCGCACCTGGGCGTACGGCGCCGCGGTCAAGGCGGGCGACCCCTCGGCGCGCACGCTCGGGCCGGCCGAGTGGGGGTGGACCGGCTACTTCTGGTCGGCGCTCGACTGGGTCGGCGGCGACTGGTGGAACCACCCGGCCGACCGGCTGGCGCACGGCAACGTGCCGTTCGTCGAGTGGTACCTGCAGCAGATGGCCGCCTACGAGCAGCAGCACGGCGTGCGCGTCCTCGACTACCTCGACGAGCACTTCTACCCGCCCGGCGTCGCGCTCGCCGGGGCCGGCGGCGCCGACCTCCAGGCGCTGCGCCTGCGCTCGACGCGGTTGCTGTGGGACGCGACGTACGCCGAGGAGAGCTGGATCGCCGAGCCGGTGTACATGATCCCGCGCATGCGCGGCTGGATCGCGGCCGACTACCCCGGCACCCGCACCGCGGTCACCGAGTACAACTGGGGCGCGCTCGACCACATCAACGGCGCCCTCGCCCAGGCCGACGTGCTCGGCATCTTCGGCCGCGAGGGGCTCGACCTGGCGACGCTGTGGGGGCCGCCGTCAAGCGGCGAGCCGGGGGCGTTCGCGTTCCGCATGTACCGCAACGTCGACGGCGCCGGGTCGGGGTTCGGCGAGACCTCGGTGCACGCCGCCAGCAGCGACCAGGGGCGGCTCTCGGCGTATGCCGCCCGCCGCGCCGGGGACGGCGCCCTGACGGTCGTCGTGATCAACAAGACCGGCGGCGGCCTGACCAGCGCCGTGAGCCTGGCCGGATTCGCGCCCGCGGGCAGCGTCCAGGTGCGGCGGTACTCCGCCGCCGACCTCGGCGCGATCGTGCGCGCGGCGGACCTGCCACAGCCGAACGGATCGCTGGTCACGACGTTTCCGGCGGGCTCGATCACGCTGCTGGTGATCCCCGCCGGCAGCGGGCCGTCGCCGACGCCGACGCCTGCACCCCGGCGCGTCCGCCGCGGGCTCCACGGCGGCCACGAGTAGGGAGCAGCGCCACCAGGACGGCCGCGGCCCCGGGGCGTGCGCGCGGCGAGTGGTTGCGACCCGGAGACCATCCACGAATACTCAGATCATGGGACCCATTCGCGCACAGGAAGGTGCGCGCCGGGCGTCACTTGCCGGCACACGTAAGCAATGTGGTGCGGTGCGGCTAGCTGGCGGGCTCACCCTCCAGCATGATGATGAGAGCTTCGAGCGCTTTCTCCTCCGAGTCCCCCATGAAGCGCACGTTCCCCTTCCGGTCGATAACGGCGGCCGACGGGAAGAACGGCACGCCGTAGTCGTGCAGCATCGCCGCCGCCGGGTACTCCTCCTTCGTGTCGGTAGGCACGCGGCCGATCGCGACCGGCACCGTGATCCCGAAGTCCTTGACGAACTGATTGACCAGCGGGATCTCCTCCTCCCAGGTCAGCTTGGCGTCCTTCTCGCCGCGCAGTTGCTTGCCCTCCTTGTTGAGGACGAACCCCTGGTTCTCGGTCACGCCGATCAGCACGACACCCTTGTCGGCGTGCTTCTTGGCGAAAGCCTCCATCTTGGGAAACGAGGCGCGGCAGGGGCCGCACCAGGTCATCCAGAAGTCGAGGACAACCACCTTGCCGCGCAGGCCCGCAAGCGTGAGGGGCTCGGAGTTGACCCAGGCGTCGCCCTCCAGGCGGGGCGCCGGCTGGCCATGCAGCATTAGCCGGCGGACGGTGGTGTCGTAGTCGCGCTCCCACTCCGCCTTGGCGTACTGCTCCTTGGCCGTCTCCAGCACCTTCAGGGCGGCGGGCGGGTCGCTCTTCTCGAGCTCCTCGACGCGCCGGCGCGTCCTGGCGAGGTCCACCATCGCCGTCATCTTCTCGCCGTCGTGGAATTGCTTCGACACGTCCTCCCTGGCCTTGGCGAGCTCGTCAGTCTTCTTCTGCGCCTCCAGCGCATCGACGAGGTAGCTGGCGGTCGACGCGATCTCCCCGCCGTCGTTCGAGCGGCGGTTCTGCCAGTACGTCAGCCCCAGCCGCGCCACCTTCTCGAGCTCCGGCCACCGCTTGGCCTCGGCGAGCGCGCGCACCAGCTCCGCGCTCGCGAACTCGAAGTTGGTGTAGTACGCGCGCATGTCGTGGGTCTTCGATCCCCAGCGGTAGTGCTTGGCGAAATCCTCGTACCGCGTGACCGCCTCGTCGAGCCGCTTGAGCGAGGCGTACGCCGCGATGAGATTGGCGCCGGCCGACTCGGCGTTCCTCTGCGAGTCGGGCGATGCGAGGTACGCCTCGAGGTGCTTCGCCACTTCGGTCATCTCGGCCGTGTCATCGTCCTTCTCCGCCTGGGCGCCGTACAGCACCCAAAGCATGCCGGCGTAGTAGGCGTCTTCTCCGTCGAAAATCTTGTCCTTGAGAATCTCGGGCACGAGGTTCGCGAGCTTCCCGTAGGCGGTGCGGTCGGGGCGGGCGAGGAGCGTCGCCTCGTAGAGGGCGCGCAGGTCCATGCCAACCGGCTTTGGCGCAGGCTTCGCGGCCTCTTCCCGCTTCTCGGCCGTCTCGGCTTCGGCGGTCTCCTCCGCCGGCTTCACGGCGCCCTTCTTCGCGACGACGAGCTTCACCTCGGCGACGTAGTCGGTCGGAGGCAGGCAGATCCTGCCGTCGCACGCCTGGCAGCGCACGCGCACGGCGCAGGTGAAACTCCCCGGCTTGGCCGTCGGCTTGACCTTGACTGGCACCCAGAACTCGGCCGTCCCGGCAAACGACTCGACGTCCATGTTGAACGCCTGCTCGCGGTGCTTCTCGAAAAAGCCCTGCCTCACCGGCCCCGTCGCTTCCAGGGTCCCGCACCGATCGAGCTTCACAGTGGTCGAGATGGGTCCACCGGCGGGCTGTGTCAGCGAGTAGATGTGCCACCCGGGTTCGAGCGCGACCCTGACTGCGATCTCGGTGCTAGTGGCGGCCGTGAGCGTGGTCTCGCTCACCGAGGCATGCACCTTGACCGGCGTGGGCGTCGCCGAGAAGGCGGGCGGGACCGCCGCGGTGAGCAGCCCCGCACTGAGAAGGACGACGACGCGTATCGCGAAGCGCATGGAGTTCCTTTCCGAAGTTCATGAAGCCGGTTCCGGCCCGGCACCGGCCCCATACAGGAAGGGACCGTCCAAGGCGGCCGGTCGCGGGAGGAGGGGGTCAGTTCTCGCGCATCTCAAACGAGACCTCCCTGCCGGACACGGGCTGGAGGCAAAACTGCTCGGTGCACGCCTGGTAGTCCACCAGCACAACGACTCGCTTCCCCACGCCCTTGAGCTTCAGCGGGACGGTGAAGTGGCCACTGATGTTCCCGCCGGCGGGCGTCGGAACGTTCGGAACGGCATCGGACGAAAATGGCGAGTCCTTGGGCAGCCGCACGGCGAAAACCGTCATCCCGCGCTGCGACGTATTGGGCGCGTAGATGTGAAACCCCGACGCGATCCTCACCTTCAGCTCGCCGATGACGTTGCCCTCCTTGTTGCGGTACGCCCACATCTCGAAGCCGACGGCCCGGGCGGCGTCGTCAGGGTGCGGCGCCCTCGCGGTCTTGGTCTGCCCGCCCGGCGACGTGAGACGGAACTTGTATCCGGCGGTATCCGAGAGGTACAAGTGCTGCGAGTTCTCGTCGAGCCAGCGGCGCCACTCGGCGGGTTTGCTGAAACGCTCCTCGGTGTAGCGCGCCAGTAGCCGGCTGGCCCGCTCGACGTCCGAGCCGTGCTCGAGGTCAGCGACACAGCGTTCAAGCAGCTTGACGTCGTAGTTCGGGATTCCGAGCGCCTTGGCGTCCCCATCGATGACGAAGCGGCCTGTCCACACGTCGCCCTCGTGGTAGAGATACGGCCGGATGGAAAGGAACCAGGCGCGGCGGGCGTCTCGCGGCTGCTTGGCCTCGGCCGGAACGTCCTTGCCGAACTCGCGCTTGAGGACCTCTTCGGGTGCGTCCTTGTAGGCGCTGTCGAGGAAGCCCAGGCTGAGCGCCAGGTCGTCCCTGGGGCTCTGCTCGCGCAGTGCCAGCACGGGCGCACTCTTGAACGTTGAGATGTAGTAGACCGCGTTGAGGAACACGCGCCTGCCCGTCTCGGTCATCTCGTCGGGCGAGCCGTAGAACCCCCACTGCAGCACGTGGCCCTGTCTGCCGATGGAGAAGTACTCAGGGCCCTTCATGTGGATGCCGCCGGCGATCGACTCGGTGTCCGGGGAGTCGAGGAAGCCGGTGTCGCCGGTGACGATGCCGGCCTCGGGCTCATCGTCCTTGGGAGGAGTTTTCCCTATTTCTTCGGGGGGTGGCGGGTAGCCTTCCTTCTGGAGGATTGCGACCGTCGGCAGTGTCTTGGGACACTCCTTGACGAACGCCCATTGGAAGTAACCTGGCGGGGTCGGCGTATCTTGGATACTCATTTCGACTGGAATAGGTCCCTTGAAGATCGGGTGCTGGGGCCGTGACACGACGGCCCTGTTATACAAGCACATTCAACCATGGCGCCAGCCGAGCTTGAGGTCGAGGCTGTCCGCGATGCGCGCCCCCATGCCGCCGATCAGAACCGTCGGGATGGACAGCGTGTCCAGGGTGACCCCCGTCGGCCCCGGCTTGCTGTGGAACTCGCCTTTGACGGTTTTCATCGACTCACCGCTGACGATCAGCACATCGGCCGCGGAGAGGTCCGCCTTGGCCAGGTCCAGAACCGGGATCACGGTGACCCTTCTGACGTGCTCGGCGAGCAGCTTGCGGAACGATTCAGTCTGCGCCGTGCCCGGGTCCCCGGCATAGACGACGCGCAGGCGCGAGAGGCCGGGCCGGCGCAGCTTCACCACCGCCCACCCCGCAGCCACGACGAGCACCATGGCCAGCACTGCCACAAGGCCTTTCTTCATAATCTGCCTTTCCACGCGGGGGACGACGGGTGAACGGTTGTCCCGTCCCGCGTAACAGAAAGCCTAGAGCCAGCAGGCAGGCCTGCGGGGCCGATCGTGGCGGCCCCGCAGGCGCGTTCACATCAGAACGAGAACTTGACGCCGAGCTGCGCCGAGCGCCGCGCCCCGTAATAGGGCTTCTTCCACTTGTCGTAGTACGTCGTGCCGGGTTCGCCAATCGGGGCGCCATAGTTATAGGCGTAGAGCCCGAGTCGCTGCACCACCTTCTTCTGATCCGTGACGTTGAAGCCGTCCAGGAAGAACAGCAGGTTCGTGCCCTTGATCTTGGTGCCCCAGGCCAGCCGGACGTCCATGTTGAACTGATCGTCCAGCCGCTTTGAGTTGTAGTCGCCGCCGTAGAACGCGAAATGGCTCGCGTAGCTGGGCAGCTCGTACCAGGTCGTGTACCAGAAGTAGGGCCGTCCGGTGTTCCACTGGACAAAGCTGGAGAGCTGAAAACCCAACGGAAGATTGAACACGCCGGAGGCCTTGACCGTGTGCTGGGTATCGAAGTTGAGCGGTCCCCAGACCTGGTAGGTATGGGGCTGGCCCGCCTCGTAGGTGCCGCGGTTGAGGTCGTCGTTGCCCGAGAGGTAGTCGAACGAGGAGTTGCCCCGCGAGTATTCGTAGGTGTAGCTCGCTTGCACCATCGAGCCACCGCTGAAGGTGTGCCGGAACTCGAGCTCGGCATCGTAGACGTTGCTCTTCCCGAAGTTACTGTAGAACTCGATACCACCCCTGGACGGGTCTGGCCGGGTGCCGTTCGCGTCCGCGCGGTTCTGGTAGTCCGTGAAGAAGAGGTCGCGGTTCCAGTTGGCGAAGAGGGTGATGCCCGCAGTCGTGTTCGCGCCAAACTGCCGCTGGTAGCCGAGGACGGCCTTGATGACCGAGGGCAGCTTCAGGTTCGGGTCGACGACGACCTCACTCGGAGGGCCGTCGGGGATGTACACCCCATCGACCACGCTGCCAAAGTCAACTGGCGGTCGGAGCGCTCCGGTCACACCGATGACGTTTGAGCGGTCGTGGTAAAGCCCGACCCCCGCGCGGATCACCTGGCGGCCGTCGCCCTGGGGATCGTAGGCCACGCCGATGCGGGGCTCGATCGTGGTGTCGCCTACGAGAGAGTCGTGACTGAGCCGCAGACCGAGGTTGAGGGTCGTCTTTCGGTCCACGAACCAGTCGGTCTGCCCGAATGCGGAGACGTCCGTCACCGAGACCGCGAGGTCCGTGGCGGCGTAACTCAGGTAGGAGGTCTCGCCAAACTCCGGGTATTCGTAGAGCGACAGGTACGGCACCTGCCGCGAGCGTTGCTTGAAGTAGTCCACGGCGACGCCGACCTTGCTGAACGTCCTGTCGGTCGCATAGGCCAGCTTCTCGCTCCAACCGAACGTGTCGATCGTGTTGTTGTTGTCCGGAGAGTTGGTGCCGATGGTGTAGGAGTGGTACTCGGGGGTGTAGTAGTTGAAGATCTCGCGCGGGTTGTCGTTCGAGGAGTCGAAGTTCCGGTCCGTCTGGGTGGCGTTGAGCACGGACTCCAGCGTCATGTTCTGGTTCCCGCCCATGACGGCGAGGTCGCGGACGATCAACCCAAGCGAGTTGTTCTTGTAAGACTCGGGGACCGCATCCGACAGTTGACGGTCGCGGAAGATCGTGTTCAAGACGTCCGCGCGCTCGTTGATGAAATTGGTGGTGAACGCGAGCGTGTGGGACGGCTTGAAGATCTGGCTCAGCTTTAGCGTGAAACGGTCGCGCAACGTGCGGTTGTTGGTCAGGTCGGAGTTCGGATTCCGAAGGTAGTCGGGCACGATGTAGTTAGGCTGGCTGAAATCGAAGCCCAGCTTCTGGTCGTCCCGTTCGTAGCTTCCAAAGTAGAACGTTCTCTCCTTCACGATCGGTCCGCCGAGGGAGAAGGCGCCAATGCCACGACTGATGGACTGCTTCTCGCTGCCCTTGACCCAGGCGTCACGCTGCGTCTGCACCGTGGCGCTGCCGGCCAGGAGGTTGGTGCCGGAGCGGGTGATAACGTTGACGACGCCGCCCGAGCCACCGCTACCGAACTCCGCCGACATCATCGAAGTCGAGACCTGGACCTCCTGGATGGCGTCGAGGTTGTAGGTCTGCAGCGCCGTTCCCACCTGGAAGGTCTGCCCCGCGCGGCCGGCACCCGAGGAGCTCGTCGGGCCGCCAAGGATTTGGGTCGAGGCGATGTCCTCGTAGTTGAGGTCGCTCTTGTCGTTGTTGGCCGCCCCGTCGAGCAGGAAGTCGTTCTGGTTGGAGCGCGCGCCGTGGATGTTAAAGCTGTTGCGCGGCCCGCGGTCCGCATAGGTGCCGGTCGGTACGCCGGTCGAGACCCCCGGGACGGTCCTGAGGACATCGAGGAAGTTGCGGTTCTGTAGAGGTAGGTTTTGAACCTCATTGAAGCTGATGTACTTGTTGATTTGGGATTTCACCGACTCGACCTGCGGGGCCGCGGCGGTTACCATCACCTGCTCCCTGACAGTCCCCGCCAACCCCATCTGGATGTCGACCCGGAGAGTACTGCCCACCCGCACCGTCACCTGTTCCATTTGAATCGGCACGAACCCCGAGAGGTCCGCCGACAGCGTGTACGCACCGGGCACGATGTCCCCGAACCTGTACCCCCCGTTGTTGTCCGAGGCTGTGACGAGCGGGCTCACCAGGAGCGGCGACTTGAGTGTCACCGTCACCCCTGGGAGCGTCTTCCCATCCGGCTCGGTCACCTTGCCGAAGACGGCGCCGGTCGTCGTGTGCTGCGCGAACGCCGTCGTGGCGATCGCCAGCGCGACAATGCAGAGCGAAGCGCCTACCAACAGACTGTTTTTCCTGGCCATTGTGTGTCCTCCCTCTCACTGGAGACTGGCTCTGACGTCCCTACCAACGATCCGATCGACCCTTCGGCGTTCGGTCGCCCCGTGCGGCCGTTCCCCGGGCCGTTGAATTCGCCACGGTTGTTGCCGCCGTCCGCAGCGTGCGCTTCTTGCAACGTAGTCCTGCTCGACAGCCGGGCAAGCAGTTCGTCGACATCGCGGATCAACTCGTCCAGGTGGCGCAACATCGCATCCTGGGCGGCCCTCGGGTCCCGCGCTGCGATTGCGTTGACCAGCTCGAGGTGATAATGGTGCGACACGCCGACCGTCGCCCCCAGGTGGTACATCAGCGTCTCGAGCGCCTCGGAGCTGGTGCGGACTAGGTTCGCGGCCGCACCGAGGAAGCGATTGCCGCACGTCCGGGCGACCGCCAGGTGGAAATCGACCGCCTGGCTCGCGCCATGGCCGCCCATCTGGAGCTCCCGCCCTTGTTCCTCGACGATGCGGTAAAGCTCCTGAACCTGGGCCGGCGACGCGCTCTCCGCGGCGAGCCGCGCGATCTCGCCCTCGATCGCCCGTCTCGCGATCATCGACTGCCGTAGCTCGACAAGGGTTAACTGCCCCACCGCCAGCAGCGTCTCCTCGGTCCAACGATGCGCCTGGTCGCGGTGCCGGGCTCCTGTGAGCCACGAGCGGCCCTCCGGCGTGAGCACCCGTCCTTTGTTGCTCAGCTTCAGGGTCAACCCGCGCTCGTCCAACGCTCTCAACGCGCGCCCGAGCGTTGCCTGGCTTACCTCGATGCCTTTTGGGAGCACGCGCTGCAGCAAGGCGGCGGCACCGACTGGACTGCGCGACTCTGCGAGGAGGTCGAGCAGGTGGACTTGCAGAAGATCCCTTCCGCGCCTCATACTGCTGCGCATCCTACGTCATACGTGAGCCGTGTCAAGGGGCGCAAGCACGGTGCCGATCGAACATAGGCATCATCACTAAATTAGAGGGGTCAATCACTTGAGACGATCCATGCAGGCATTGCTCCATCTTTGATGCAGCTCCAAGCATCTGTCATGACTGAGCAGCACTGATCATTTTGACATACCGGGCGCTTTCATTCATCCTCCGCAGGCGCCGGGCGGTCGGCGAGCCAAATCGCGACCGGGCGGGGCATCCAAGCGGTGCTCCGCCTCACTTCAACGGGAGACCGAGAATGCTGTGGGAGAAGCGCAACGCCGAGCATGAGGCATGCAGCTTCGAGACCGCATGCGTGCACCTCGGCGAGGACCGACACGCCCACCAGGGGGCGACCTCGCCGCCGATCTACCACGCATCCACCTTCGTCTACCCCGAGGCAGCCGAGTTCGCCCATCACGGCGTGCCGGACAACCTGCACTGGGACTACACCCGCGTCGGAAACCCGACAACCGCGATCCTCGAGGCGAAGATCGCCCACCTGGAGAGGGGGTCTTGGGCGCGTGCATTCGGTTCGGGCATGGGGGCGATCTCGGCTGCCATCGCGGCCGTGGTGCGGACCGGCAGCCACGTGGTCTGTACGGCGCGGTGCTACGGCCCGACCAGAGCGCTCCTCGACGAGACGCTCGCCCGCTTCGGCGTCACGACCAGCTACGTAGGTGGCTGCGACCCCGCGGCCTACGCCGCCGCAATCAGGGACGACACCGCGCTCGTCTACCTCGAGAGCCCAACCTCGGCCACGTTCGAGGTCCCTCCGATCGCTCCGATCGCCGCCGCCGCCCGCGGACGCGGCGCCCTCACCATCCTCGACAACTCGTGGGCGAGCCCGTATTTCCAGAACCCGCTCGAGCACGGCTGCGACCTCGTCGCCCACAGCGCCACCAAGTTCATCGGCGGCCACTCCGACGTCGTCGCCGGCATCGTCGTCGGACGCTGCCAAGATCTGAAGAAGCGCGTCCTGCGCGAGGCGGAGCTTCTCGGTTCGGTGCTCGATCCGTTCGCGGCGTGGCTGCTGATTCGCGGCTTGCGAACGCTGGCCCTGCGAATGGAGCAGCACCAGCGCTCCGGCCTCGCGCTGGCCCGCCTTCTTGCCGGCCACCCGAAGGTGCGTCAGGTCAATCACCCAGGGCTCGCAACCAGCCCGTGCCATGAGGTCGCGGGCCGTCAGCTCCGCGGGTTCTCGGGTGTCTTCGGCTTCGCCCTCCGCGATCAGAGCGAAGGGGCCACCCGTCAGTTCCTCGACCGGCTGCGCCTCTTCCACATCGGCGTCTCGTGGGGTGGTCACGAGAGCCTCGCGATCGAGATGCCCTCGAACCCCGGGGCGCCGAACGACGGTCTGCACCTGATCCGCATGCACGCCGGCCTCGAGTCCACCGACGACCTGGTTAAGGACGTCCGCCAGGCGCTTGACTCATGATCACCGCCCTCCGCCTTTGCTGCCGGCGACAATCCTGCCGCGGGATTTCTGGTCCCCGCTGGACAGGGGAGAAGACATGACTCGATGCACGTCGATCGTCACGGTCCTGGTTCTCGCGCTCGCACTCGGTCTAGCCGCCGCCGCGTTTGCCGCCCCGTCGCCGGGGCCGCAGGCAGTGGGCTCGCTCTCGGCCCGCTTCTCCGGCAGCGGCCTCGCGCTGCAGCTCGTCTTCGCCTTCCTGGCCGGGCTCGCGCTCAACCTGACGCCGTGCGTCTACCCGCTGATCCCGATCACGGTGGGTTTCTTCATGGCACAAAGGACCGAACGACGTGCGAGGACCTGGCTACTCGCCGTAGCCTACGTCCTCGGCATGAGCGTGACCTACTCCGCGCTCGGCGTCACGGCTGCCGTCTCGGGTAAGCTCTTCGGCGCCGCGATGCAGTCCCCTTGGGTCGTCGCGATCATCGTCCTGGTCATGCTCGCTCTCGCAGCGTCGATGTTCGGCTTGTGGGAGCTGCGCGTGCCCGCCTGGGCGACGCATGTGTCGGGCGGGCGCGGTGGGGTCGGCGGTGCCCTCATCATGGGTCTCGTCGTCGGCTTGGTCGCCGCGCCATGCATCGGGCCGTTCGTCCTCGGTCTGCTTACCTACGTCAGCCAGCGCCAGGACATTCTCCTCGGCTTCCTGTTGTTCTTCGCGCTCTCGCTCGGTCTTGGCCTCCCCTACCTACTGCTTGGGGTTTTCACCGGCGCTCTCGACCGCATGCCCAACTCGGGCGCGTGGATGCTCGGCGCGCGTCAGCTCTTCGGCGTGATCCTCGTGGCGCTTGCTGGCTACTTCTCGCGCCCGCTAGTACCGGAGCCGTGGAACGGCTGGCTGCTGCCTGTGCTGCTGCTGGTCGGCGGCACCTACCTGCTTGTGATCGCGCGGCCTGCGCACGAGCAACCATCGATCGATCGGTTTATGCGTCTCGCCAGCGCCGCGCTGCTTGTGGGGGGCGTGCTCCTCGCACCGGGCAGTGGCCAGCGACAGGTGATCGCCTCTTGGCAGGCCTACGACGAATCAAAGGTCGCGCGGGCGCTCTCCTCCGGCCAACCGGTAATAATGGACTTCTGGGCAACTTGGTGCCTGCCATGCAAGGAGCTCGACGAAAAGACGTTCTCCCACCCCGAGGTCGCGTCCCGCCTCGGCGGCTTCAGGCTCTTCAAGGTGGACCTCACCAGGGGTGACGAGGCTTCGGACGCACTGCGAAACCGTTACGGCGTCGCCGGCGTGCCGACCGTGGTGTTCTTCCGCACCGGCAAGGAAGTCGTCGACGCCCGCCTCACCGGCTTCGAGGAGGCGGATGCCTTCTTGAAGCGCCTGTCACAGGTCGCTGGGCGCTAGCGCCAGCCCCCGCTCCGACATACTCGGTGGCGCATATCTCGGGCGTGCGTTACGAAGGGATAAGGGATTCCTTGTCACCGGATCCGGGGACAGCGCCGATCAGAACGTTGTCAAGCGGGGCCGGAGCAGCCTTGCGAAGCGGGCAAGCCGGGGGTGCAGGGTCCAGGCGGAGGTCAGGCGGTCGGGGTGAGAGGCAATGCTCCGCCTGCCCCAGGGAGAGCGGGGCTTCACACCGACCTGGAGCGTCAGGCCGCCTGGGTGCCCCACCGTCCTGGACCGGGGGCGGGCCGCGGCTGTCGGGTACCGTTGCGGCGAGGCGCCGGAGGACCTTATGGATGACCCGGGACTCGGTGATGAACCCGATAATCCGCATCGGGCCGCGGCAGCGTGGGCAGACGAGAGGATCGGCCTCGTGGATGCGGCAAATCAACGATGCGTGAGCGCCGGCGGGCCGCCCTCCACCTAGGGTCGGTCGGCGCTCGACTGGGTCGGCGGCGACTGGTGGAACCACCCCGCCGACCGGCTGGCGCACGGCAACGTGCCGTTCGTCGAGTGGTACCTGCAGCAGATGGCCGCCTACGAGCAGCAGCACGGCGTGCGCGTCCTCGACTACCTCAACGAGCACTTCTACCCGCCCGGCGTCG
>Ga0315287_10005232_pt1 | contig 12764 bp, 11 predicted proteins | sample YL17G11_0_MG_FD_205037 | JGI IMG/M metagenome (GOLD analysis project Ga0315287, IMG submission 205037) | Sediment microbial communities from Yellowstone Lake, YNP, Wyoming, USA - YL17G11_0 | ecosystem: Environmental > Aquatic > Freshwater > Lake > Sediment | place: USA: Wyoming | collected...
ACACTCGCGTGGCGGCAACGATGTGGGTAGCGTCGGGGCCCATGGGCACCGGTCGGATGCGCGCCGATCGTGCGACGGGGGCCGACGACCCGCCTGTCGACGACCCGCCTGTCGACGACACGGTCATCCTCGCCATAGACATCGGTGGCACGAAGCTGGCCGCCGGCCTGGTCACCGCCACCGGGACCGTCCTCGACCACCGGCAGGTTCCGACGCAGCAGAAGGGCCGTGACGGTGAACAGCTCTTCGCCGCGCTGGTCGACCTGGTCGCGGGTGTGCGGTCGGCGGCCGACGATCGCGGCGATCCGGCGCCGGTGGCGTGCGGCATCGGCAGCGGTGGCCCGATGCTGCGGGGAGGCCTGACGGTATCTCCGACGAACATCCCCGCGTGGAGGGAGTTCCCGCTGTGCGACCGGATGGCCGAGGTGGTCGGCCTGCCGACGTATGTCGACAACGATGCCAAGGCGCTGGCCCTGGCCGAAGGCTGGCAGGGGGCGGCCGTGGGTTGCCACAACTACCTGGGCATGGTCGTCTCGACCGGCGTGGGTGGCGGGATCGTGCTCGATGGCCGTCTGCTCGACGGTGCCCAGGCCAACGCCGGCCACATCGGCCACATCACCGTCGAGCCCGACGGTCACCTGTGCCGCTGCGGCAACCGGGGCTGTCTCGAGGCCGAGGCGTCGGGCACCGGCATCGCCGCCATCACCGGTCGCCCCCCGGCTGAGGCCGGCCCCGAGGTCATCGAGCGCACCGGTCGGCTCGTCGGGCGGGCGGTCGCCACCGTTGCCACCCTGCTCGACCTGCAGCTGGCCGTCGTGGCCGGGTCGGTGGCGCTCGGGTTCGGCGAGCCGTTCTTCGCCGCGGCGCAGGCCGAGATCAGCCGGCGGGCCTGCCTCGACTTCGCCCGAGGCTGCGTGATCCGACCCGCCGCCCTGGGTGGTGATGCGCCGATCGTCGGGGCCGCGGCCGTCGGCCTCCGCGGCATGGGCTGGCCGGTCGGCATCGGCTGAGCGGACTTCGCGGTGTCCGCCGGATAGGCGGCGGGGGCTACCCTCGACGGTCATGGACCCGACCTACTCAGCCGAAGCCGAGGCGTATCGCGAGAAGATCCAGGCGTTTCTCGCCGAGCACCTGCCGCCGCGCTGGGAGGGCATCGGGGCGCTGGCCAAGGAAGACGCCGAGCGGTTTGCGAGCGAGTGGCGCATGGTGCTCCACGCCAACAACCTGCTCGCCGCCTCGTGGCCGGCCGAGTACGGCGGTGGCGGGCTGAGCGAGCTCGAGCAGGTGATCCTGGTCGAGGAGTTCTACAAGGCCGGCGTGCCGGCCGGCACCGGCAACGACGTGTTCGGCATCCAGATGGTCGGCAACACGATCCTGGAGTGGGGCACCGATGAGCAGAAGGCGCACTTCCTGCCTCGCATCCTGTCGGGCGACGACATCTGGTGCCAGGGCTATTCGGAGCCCAACGCCGGCTCTGACCTCGGCAACCTCGGCTGTCGGGGTGAGCTCGACGGCGACGAGTGGGTCATCAACGGCCAGAAGATCTGGACTTCGGCCGGTCACCTGGCCGACTGGATCTTCGTGCTGGCCCGCACCGACCCTGATGTGCCCAAGCACAAGGGCATCACGTTCCTGCTCGTGCCCATGGGTCAGCCCGGCGTCGAGGTGCGACCCATCAAGATGATCACGGGCGACTCCGAATTCAACGAGGTCTTCTTCACCGATGCCCGTTGCCCGAAGGCCAATGTCATCGGGGGCATCAACAACGGGTGGGCCGTGGCCATGACGCTGCTGAGCTACGAGCGGGGCGAGGCCGCAGCGACGTTTCCGATCATGTTCCGCACCGAGCTCGACCGGCTGCTGGCGTTGGCTGCCGAGCGGGGTCGGGCCGCCGACCCGACGATCCGCCAACGATTGGCCTGGGCCTATTCGCAGGTGGAGATCATGCGGTTCCTCGGCCTGCGCACGCTGACCAAGTACCTCCAGGGGGGTCATCCCGGGCCCGACGCGTCGATCTTCAAGCTCTACTGGAGCGAGTATCACCGCGTCGTCACCGAGCTCGCCGTCGACATCCTCGGCGCCGACGCCCTCACGCCATCCGGCCGCTGGCCGATCAACGCCTTCCAGACCGACGACTCGGGCGCACCGAACGACAGCGCGTCGTGGGTCGGCACCTTCATGGTCGCTCGCGCCGGCACGATCTACGCCGGCACGTCACAGGTGCAGCGCAACATCATCGGTGAGATGGTGCTGGGCCTCCCCAAGGAGCCGGGCTCACCCCGCGGCACCTGGCGAGAGCTGCAGCAGCAGAAGGCGTGACTCGACCGGCCGGCAGGTCACGAGTCGGTCCGACCCCGGGAGCGGTGCGCCCGGGTTGGATGCTCCGAGCCGGTCGGGCCGTGTTCGCCCACCCCTCCCTCTGGGGCACGGCCGCCCGTCAGGTGCTCGTACTCGCCCCCTCGCGATGGTGGCGCACCCCGCCCTACCTGCCGCTGCCCGACCCGGCCTACCTGCGGTTCCGGTTGCAGACCGCCTATGGCGACCCCGACCGCGAGCCCGACCCTTCGGACCTGGTGACCTACCTGCATTGGTGTCGGGCCTGGCCCCGCATCACCCGCTGACTGCCCGACTCGCCCGGCGCGGCCGGGGCCGGGTCGGGCGGAACGGGCCGACGCCCGACCGACCGGGCCGGTAACCTTCGGCGAATGGGCCGGTCACTGGTGCTCAACGCCACGTACGAACCACTGTCGGTCGTCTCCGAGCGGCGGGCGGTGGTGCTCGTGTTGAGCGACAAGGCCCACGTGCTCCACGAGACGGGCGCCGTGCTGCACTCGGAGAAGCTGAGTCTGCCCGTCCCGTCGGTCGTTCGGCTGCACTCGTTCGTGCGGGTGCCGTTTCAACATCGTGCCTCCATCAGCCGCCGCGGCGTGTTCGTGCGCGACGACGGGGTGTGTCAGTACTGCGGTGCCCGCGCCGAGAGCATCGATCACGTGATCCCCCGTAGCCGCGGCGGCCGGCACGAGTGGGAGAACGTCGTCGCCGCCTGCCGACGCTGCAACACCGGCAAGCGAGACCGCTACCTGCACGAGACCTCGATGCAGTTGCGGCGTACCCCTGACGCGCCCCGCCACTCGAGCTGGGTCACCGTCGCCGTCGGTCACGTGCCCGAGTTGTGGGAGCCGTACCTCGGCGACGCCGCCATCTCGGCGTGACGTGACGGGTCCGCGCCGCACGGGGAAGTCATCGACCCGGCCTGATCCGGAGCCGCCCGCGGTGATCTCCGCCGCCGAGCTGGTTCGCGTTCGCATGCCGCTGCGGCGCTCGCTGGCCTCGGCGCACGGCACCGAGACGGTGCGCGAGGTCGTCCTGGTGCGGCTCGTCGCCGACGACGGCGTCGAGGGGTGGGGCGAGTGCAGCGCCCTCGAGGCACCGACGTACACGGGGGAGTACACCGACGGAGCCTGGGCCGTTCTCCGCGACCATCTGGTGCCCCCGCTGCTCGGCCGTGGGCCGGCGACGGCGGTCGTGCAGGGTCATCCCATGGCCGTCGCCGCCGTAGGCGCCGCTGGCCTCGATCTCGACCTTCGGCGACGGGGTGTCTCTCTGGCCACCGCGCTCGGCGCCGTCGACGGGCATGGCCTGGCGTGGACCGCGGTGCTCGGGCTGCCGGGCCGTGGTGAATCCCAGCTGCTGCTCGAAGCCGCCGCCGCGAGGGCGGCCGGAGCCGGCGCGCTCAAGCTCAAGATCACCCCGGCCTGCGGCCCCGATCTGATCGCCGCGCTGCTCGATGCGTTTCCCGACGGGCCCCTCGCCGTCGACGGCAACGGCAGCTTCCGGGGCCACGAGCCGGAGCTGATCGAGGTCGCCGAGCGGCTGGCGACGTCGGGGTCGTCGGGGGGAGAGGGCCCCGCCGGATCTCGCTCGGACGTCTCCCGCATCTACGTCGAGCAACCCCTTCCGGCCGATGACCTGCTCGGCACGGCCGACCTCGCCCGGCGCCTGGCGGTGCCGGTCGCGCTGGACGAGTCGATCGGGGCCGCCGGCGATGTCGTCGCCGCCTGGGCGCTCGGCGCCTGTCGACTCGTGAACCTCAAGCCGGCCCGAGTGGGTGGCATCGACGCGGCGATGGGCCTGTTCGACGGTGATCGGCCGTTCCGCCCCGCGGCGTTTCTCGGCGGCATGCTCGAGACGGGCATCGGGCGCGCCACCGCGCTCGCCGTCGGCGGAGCCCTCGGGCTCGCGGCCACCGATCTCGGCCCGAGCAGCTGGTACTTCGACGACGACATCACCGATCCGATCGAGCTCGGGGCGGATCGCCTCATGCGCCCGCCGCCCGGACCGGGCATCGGCGTGGTGCCCCGCCCTGAGCGCCTGGCTGCGGTCGCCGTAGACCGACTGCTGATCCGGCCGTGAGGTCACCGCGTCACCGACCCCGATGAGCGCCGCGGGTGACGCGAGGGAGACGGTCCTGCTCGAACGGTCGATCGTCGGCCCGTGGACGGTCGAGCGGCGGCGCGGGCCGGCCGCTGCGCTCCACGCCCTCGACTGGCCTGAGCCCCTCGGACCCACGGTCTGGCTGCTCGAGGTCGATCGTCCGGCTCTGGTGCTGGGTTCGACGCAGACCGAGTCGTCGGTCGACCGAGCCGTGCTGGCGGCCCAAGGCATCGAGCTCGCCCGCCGGCGCAGCGGAGGCGGATCGGTGCTGCTCGAGCCCGGAGCCAGTGTGTGGATCGACGTGCTCGTGCCGCGGGCTCATGAACGGTGGGACGACGACGTCTCCCGATCGTTCCGTTGGCTCGGCGCGGCGTGGGCGGCCGCCCTCGGCGACCTGGGCCTGGCGGCCGACGTGCATCGGGGTGGCCTGATCTGTGGCCGGTTCGGCCGTCAGGTCTGCTTCGCCGGGATCGGCCCGGGCGAGGTCACCGTCGGCGTCGGCGATCCAGGCGAGGGTCACGCGGGTGATCGGAAGGCCGTCGGGTTGTCGCAGCGCCGCACCCGGGCCGGAGCCCGGTTCCAGAGTGTGGTGCACCGATCGTGGAATCCCGCGCCGCTGGCTGCCCTGGATGGCGTCGAGCCCGACGAGCTGCCGCCGGTCGCCACGATCGAACGGCGGGCCTCGGTCATCGAGGACGCCCTGCTCGCCCGCTTGGCCTGATGCGGCTCGCCCGCTTGGCCTGACCTCGTCGGCCGACGCCTGGCCAAGATGCGCGCGTAGAGCGCGATCATCGCCGCGCACTGTCGCTCTGGCGCGCCCGGTGGGCAATCTGGAGAAGGGGTTGACGAGATGGGGGAGAATGTCATAGGGTGGGGCTCAGTGGGGGATGAGAGCACCCTGATCCCACGGCCCATCTTCCGAGATGGACGCACGGAAGCAGGGCAGAAACAGCACCGACGCAGCAGTAGGACCGGGGGTAGATCGCACCGGTGGAGAGGGCATCGTGTTTGTCGGAACCTTCGAGCATTCGCTCGATGACAAGGGCAGGGTCGTCCTGCCGGCGATGTTCCGCAGCCATCTCGCCGAACGCGGTTTCGTCTCGCAGTTCGACAACTGCCTCGGAGTCTGGACCGAAGAAGGGTTCGCCGACGTGGCCAAGCGATTGACCGAGAAGATCCGTGAAGGTCTCGCCCCTCAGGACGCCATGCGGGCGTTCTCGGCCAATGCCGCCGAGGTCAAGCCCGATTCGCAGGGGCGCATCCTGTTGCCGCAGCGCCTGCGGGACTTCGCCGGCCTCGAGCGCGAGGTCGTCGTGATCGGTGCCATCGACCGCATCGAGATCTGGGATTCGAGCCGGTGGGGCGACGTCAGCGCCCGCGCCGACGAGAGCCTCATCCACGCCGTGACCGCCCTGGGGATCTGAGGACCCTCGGGCGACATGGGCCAGACCACCACCCCCCCCAACCACCCCACGACACCAGGCCTCACCGGCCCCGGCCCCGCACAGGAGACCCGCCACCCGAAGCACGAGACGACAGGATCCGGATCGCTCATTCGCAGCCTTTCGGTCGGCACGATGGAAGGCCCCTACTCCGCCCGCTTCCCATCCAGCCCGATCGGGGAGAAATCCCGACGAGCGTCCGCCGGCCGAAGGGCTGCCGATGAGCGATCCCCCTGTCCTCTTGCACTGAAGCACCGGCTACTCACCCCGAACCGCCCGCCCTGCTCTTCCCGACCCAACTCCGTTGCGGACCATCGTTCCGCCGGCGCTCGGGCCCGGAGCACGGGCGGCCCCGATCTCGAAGGCACCGACATGGCGGGTGAGCCCACCTTTCATCACCACCCCGTCATGGTCACCGAGATCACCGACCTGTTCGCCACCGTGCCGGCAGGAGTGCTGATCGATGCCACCCTCGGCGGCGGCGGGCACACCCGGGCCCTCCTCACGGCCCACGCCCAGCTTCGGGTGATCGGCATCGACCAGGACGACGATGCGCTGGCGGCATCGGCCGCGCTGCTCGACGAGTTCCCGGGACGCCTCGTGACGGTCCGGTCCCGATTCGACCGCCTGGCCGACGTCGCCGCCCAACAGGCCGGCATCGACCCGGTCGTCGGCGTGCTGTTCGATCTCGGCGTCAGCTCGCCGCAGCTCGATCGAGCCGACCGCGGTTTCAGCTACCGCCAGGATGCTCCGCTCGACATGCGGATGGATCGCTCGACGATGCGCACGGCGGCCGACGTGGTCAACACCTATGACGAGGCCGAACTGGTCGCCGTGCTGCGAGACTTCGGTGACGAGAGGTTCGCCGGTCGCATCGCCCGGGCCATCGTGGCGGCCCGCCCCCTCGCCTCGACGGTCGAACTGGCGGCGATCGTGCGAGACGCCATCCCGGCGCCGGCCCGCCGGCGCGGTGGCCACCCGGCCAAGCGCACCTTTCAGGCGATTCGCATCGAGGTCAATCGCGAGCTCGACATCCTGCCGGGCAGCATCGACCAGGCCATCGAGGTGCTCGCTCCCGGCGGACGCGTCGCCGCGTTGGCCTACCATTCGGGTGAGGACCGCATCGTGAAGGATCGGCTTCGGCAGGCCGAGACCGGCGGGTGCGCCTGCCCTCCCGGCCTTCCCTGCGCGTGCGGAGCCGTGTCGACCGTACGACTGCTCAAGCGAGGCGGCTGGACTCCCTCGCCGGCCGAGCTCGAAGCCAACCCGCGGGCTGAGAGCGCACGGCTTCGCGCCGCCGAGCGGCTGGGCCGCATCGAACGGCCGTCATCGGCCGACCCGATGTCGGGAGGAATCCGATGAGTCCGGCGACGGCCAGGGCCGCCGCCCGCCGCGAGGCACCGGAGCCAGCCAAGCGGGCACCTCGGGTACGACCCGCTCCGGTTCGTGAGCCAGACGCGCCGCGGCGGGGGCTCCGTCGGGTCACCCACGTCCTCGCCACGATGCGCGACGGCAACCAGCTCGGCCGCATCGGCACCCTCACCGCCATCGCCCTGTTCGGCTCGGTGTTCGGGGTCGTGGTCTTCCAGACGCTGATCGTGCAGGGCCAGGCTCGCCTCGACAGCCTGGCGACCCGCGCCGCCGCCGCGGACATCCGTTCGAAGGACCTCCGTCACCAGGTCGCCCAGCTCGAGTCACCCGATCGGATCGTGGCGGCGGCCCGTGACCGCCTCGCCATGGTCAGCCCCACCGACGTGGCGTATCTCACGCCGACGGCCGACGACGATGCCAAGGCCGCGTACGTCGCGCCGCCCCCGACCGCTGCTCCCGCTCCGGCGGCACCGAAGTCGTCATCGACGTCCAAGGCCACGGGACAGGCGACGGCCGGACAGCAGCCAGGCACCTCGAGCACTCCCACCACGACGAAGCAGGCCACGACGAAGAAGACCACGACCACCACCACGGCGAAGTCCACGACGACCACCACGGCCAAGTCGAGCCCCACGACCACGGTGCCGACCCGGGCGAAGAAGCCGTGACCACGACGGTGAGCCCCCCCGGGCGGTCACCGCGACCGCGCCGCACCTCGGGGTCGGGCTCGGATCGGACGACGTCCGGACGCACCGGAACACCGACGATGAAGGTGACCCGGGTGACATCGCGACCGGTCGCCTTCTCCGCGGTCAGATCGACCCCAAAGCCGGCCGCCAAGCGTGGGGCCCAGCCGACGCTGCGGTCGACCGCCAAGCCGGGAGCGGCGCGGGGTGCCAGCTCGGCCGGCCAGCGGACGGCGAAGCCTGTGGGCAAGCCGACGGCCGGGCGGGTTGCCAAGCCGACCAAGCCGACCAAGCCGACCAAGCCGACCAAGGGACCGAAGGGATCGAACGCGCGAGTCGCCAGGTCGGGCCCCGTGCCGCATCGCGCCGCCACGCGCAAGCGCCTGCTCGTACTCCTGGCGGGTCTGATCGCCATCTTCGGCCTCGTCGCCGTCAAGGTCGTCGACCTCCAGGTGCTGAGTCCCGGCCATTACCTGAAGTTCGGTGCGTCGCAGACGATCCGCTCGCAGGTCCTCGCCGCCGATCGAGGCACGATCTATGACCGCAACCACACCGAGCTCGCCATGTCGGTGCCGCTGAAGTCGGTCTTCGCCGACCCGAAGCTGGTTGCCGATCCTGTTGCCGCCGCCGCGCTGCTGGCCCCGATCCTCCACCTCGATACAGGCGACCTGGCAGTCAAGCTCGGGGCGTCGAACCGGTTCACCTACCTGGCGCGCAAAGTACCGAAGGACATCTCCGACCAGGTCGCGGCGCTGAGGCTGGACGGCATCAACTTCATCGACGAGACCGAGCGTGAGGCTCCGGGCGGCGACGTGGCCCGCTCGCTCATCGGCTCGGTCGACCCCGACAACAACGGCCTGTCGGGACTCGAGAAGCAGTACGCCGCCGAGCTCACTGGCACACCCGGATCGCTCACCCTCGAGCGCAATCCGCAGGGCCACACGATCCCCGTCGGTGAGCATCAGCTCACGCCGGCGCTCAAGGGCGATGACCTGGTCCTCACCATCGATCGGTCGATGCAGTACGAGGCGGAGCGGGTGCTGTCCGAACAGGTGAAGGCGGCGGGGGCGAAGGGTGGCATCGCCATCGTCACCAAGCCGTCGACGGGCGAGGTGCTGGCCATGGCCAACGTCACGTCCGACGAGAAGACGGGTGAGGTCACGCCGAGTGGCAACAACGCGGCGGTCACGACCGTGTACGAGCCCGGTTCGGTGATGAAGATCGCCACGATCGCCGCCGCCATCGAGAGCGGCAAGGTCACGCCGGATACGACGTTCACCGTGCCCGATCACCTCCAGGTCGGCGATCATCTCTTCTCCGACGCCGAGCCGCATCTCACCGAGACGATGAGCGTGGCCCAGATCCTTGCCCTGTCGTCGAACGTCGGCACCATCAAGATTGGCCAGCAGCTCGGCAAGCAGGGGATCTACGACTCGCTCCGGAACTTCGGCTTCGGCACCAGGACCTCGCTCGACTTCCTCAACGAGGCCAACGGAAGTGTGCTCAACCCCGACAAGTGGTCAGCCACCTCGATCGGCACCATCCCGATCGGTCAGGGTGTCTCGGCGACGCCCCTCCAGGTGCTCGAGGCCTACAACACCGTCGCCAACCGGGGTCTCTCTGTCGCCCCGCGGCTCGTCGATTCCACCATCGACTCCGACGGCAACGAGCACCCGGTGCCGGCCGATGCCGGTCGACGGGCCCTCTCGGCGGCCACGGCCGACCGCGTCAACCTCATGCTTCGGGGAGTGGTGACCGGAGGGACAGGTGTGCTCGCCACCGTCGACGGCTACACCGTGGCCGGTAAGACGGGAACGGCCCGCAAGGTGCAGCCGGGTGGTGGCTACTACGACGCCAGCGGGGCCATTCGGTACCAGTCGACTTTCGTTGGCATGGTCCCGGCCGAGGCGCCCGCCCTTTCCGTGATCGTCGTCATCGACCAGCCTTCGGGCGGTCTCTACACCGGTGGCGCCGTGGCCGCACCGGCGTTTTCGAAGATCGCTTCCTACGGCCTTCAACGGTTCTCCGTGCCGCCGCCCGTCACCGACGGTGCCGCCGGTGGGGCGGCCGTGGCCGGTCCGGCGACGTCGTCGGCGACCTCAGGCGCCGACGGCCTGGTCGGAACGGTTCAGCGGATGGCGAACGGCAAGCTCCGGGCCTCGACCGCCGGTGTGCCCGTCATCCCTCCCGCCCCGCCTGTCCCGCCTGCGGTCACGACCGCGCCCTCGGGCTCGACCGCCAAGGGCGGCACCTCGACGCCTTCGACCGCACGAAAGCCGTAGGTCTCGTGAAGCTGGCCGATCTTCTGGCGTCGGTGCCGGGAGCCGCGGTCGCCGGCGGCGACGGTGACGGCGACGTCGACATTGCTTCGATCGACTTCGACTCGCGTGCGGCCCGCGCCGGCAGCCTGTTCTGCTGTCTGCGCGGGGCCTACACCGACGGCCACGACCACGCGGCCGCCGCCGTCGAACAGGGGGCGACCGCGCTGCTCGTCGACCATCGCCTCGATCTCGGCGTGCCATGCGTGGTCGTGGCGGACACCCGTTCGGCGATGGCCCAGATCGCCGTGCGCTTCAATGGCGACCCGGCCTCGGCGATGGCCGTGGTGGGCATCACCGGCACGAACGGCAAGACGACCACGAGCTACCTGCTCCGGGCCATCTTCGACGAGGCCGGCATGTCGGCCGAGGTGGTGGGCACCCTGTCGGGCACCCGCACCACCCCGGAGGCCCCGGAGCTGCAGGCCCGGCTCGGGGCGATGCGTGACCGGGGCGTGCAGGTCGTCGCCATGGAAGTCTCGTCGCACGCCATGGCGATGCACCGGGTCGACGGCGTCCACTTTGCCGTCGCCGTGTTCACGAACCTGAGCCGTGAGCACCTCGACTTCCACGAGACGATGGAGTCGTACTTCGAGGTCAAGGCCCGCTTGTTCGCGCCCGCCTTTGCCCATCGGGCGGTGGTGAACCTCGACAGTCCCTACGGACGGTTGCTGCTCGATGCCGCCGAGGTCCCGACGGTCGGCTACTCGCTCGATGACGCCGAGGGCCTCGTGCTCGGCCCGGACGGCAGTCGGTTCAGGTGGCGGGATCATCCCGTCGACCTCGGGCTCGGTGGCCGATTCAACGTGGCCAATGCGCTGGCCGCCGCCGAGGCCGCCGCGGCCCTCGGGCTCGCCCCGGCGGTGATCGCCGCCGGTCTGAGCCGGCCGGTGCGGGTGCCCGGGCGCTTCGAGCTGGTCGACGCCGGTCAGCCGTTCCAGGTCGTCATCGACTATGCCCACACGCCTGACGGGCTCGAGCAGTTGCTCGGCGCGGTGCGCGAGGTCCGGCCCGACGGTGCGCTCACCGTGGTGTTCGGGTGTGGTGGAGATCGGGATGCGGCCAAGCGCCCGGCCATGGGCGAGGTGGCGGCTCGGCTGGCCGATCGAGTAGTCCTGACCTCGGACAACTCGAGAGGCGAGGAGACGGGAGCGATCATCGAGGCCGTGCGGAAGGGATACGACCAGGCCGGCGACCGCCGGGCCCGAGAGCTCGTGATCGAGCCCGATCGTCGGTTGGCGATCGCCACCGCTCTCGCGTCGGCCGGCGTCGGTGACGCGGTCGTCATCGCCGGCAAGGGCCACGAGACGACGCAGATCATCGGTGACACCGTCGTTGCCTTCGACGACCGGGAGGTCGTGCTACGCGAGCTCGAGCGGCGGGCCGGGGTCGACCCGTGATCCGTCTCCTCGTGGCTGCGGGCCTCGCCATGGCGGTCTCGCTGCTGGGCACGAAGTTCCTGATCGGATGGCTCACCAGTCACCGGCTCGGCCAGCCGATCCGGGAGGACGGCCCGACCGTGCATCAGACCAAGGCCGGCACACCGACCATGGGCGGCATCGCCATCGTGATCGCCGCCGGGACGGGGTGGGTCTTCAGCGACGTGTTCGACGGCACCTTCACCCGCCGGGGCATCCTCGTGATGGGGGCGCTGGTCGGCGCCGGCATCGTGGGGCTGGTCGACGACTGGTTGAAGGTGAAGCGCGAGCGCAATCTCGGGCTGAACAAGCGGGCCAAGATGATCGGCCTGCTGATCGTGTCGAGCGCGTTCGCCATCAGCACCCTCATCTTCACCAACGTCTCGACGACGCTCTCGTTCACCCGCTTCGATCTCCCCGGCACCGAGATCGGAAAGGCCATGTGGGCGGTCTGGGCGATTCTGGTGATCCTTGCCGTGGCGAACTCGGTGAACCTGACCGACGGCCTCGACGGGCTCGCCGCCGGCTCGGCCATCTTCGGGTTCGCGGCGTTTGTCGTGATCGGGTTCTGGGGCTTCCGTCATCCCCTCGTCTACGGCGATCAGAGCTTCCTCGACCTGGCCATCGTGGCGGCCGCCATGCTCGGTGCCTGCACCGGGTTCCTCTGGTGGAACGCGGCGCCCGCCAGGATCTTCATGGGCGACACGGGGGCGCTGGCCATCGGTGCGGCGCTGGCGTGCCTGGCCCTGAGCACGAACACGAGCCTGCTCCTCCCCCTGATCTGCGGGCTCAACGTGATGGAGGCCGTGTCGGTGATCCTGCAGGTCGGCAGTTTCCGGTTGACCGGCCGTCGCATCTTCCGGATGGCCCCGATCCATCATCACTTCGAGCTCGGTGGTTGGCCCGAGACCACGGTCATCGTCCGGTTCTGGATCCTCGCCGGGCTGTGCACGGCACTGGCGCTCGGCCTCTACTACGCCGATTTCGTCGGGCTCGGGGTGCTCGATTGAGCCCGGCTTCGGGTGCCGCCGACCACCCGCTGCATCGAGTGCTGGTGATCGGATTCGCCGTGACCGGCCAGGCCATGACCCGGGC
>Ga0315287_10005235_pt1 | contig 12760 bp, 11 predicted proteins | sample YL17G11_0_MG_FD_205037 | JGI IMG/M metagenome (GOLD analysis project Ga0315287, IMG submission 205037) | Sediment microbial communities from Yellowstone Lake, YNP, Wyoming, USA - YL17G11_0 | ecosystem: Environmental > Aquatic > Freshwater > Lake > Sediment | place: USA: Wyoming | collected...
AGGTTCGCAGGCATGAGAAATCCGGTCTCGGTTCCACAAACCAAACGATTCATCCAGCGACTTTCCGCGCTCCACTCCGCTTCGTAAATGATGGGAATGTGGCGCATCCTCCGTGCCGATTCGGCAAGAACAGCGGCGAGCACAGATTTCCCAGTCTGGTTTTTTCCGTGAATTGCGAGCAATCGTCGAAGCGGAAGCCCTCCGATTCCGGTCGCGCGATTGAAACTGGTGATGATAGTCGGAATCCATCTTTCCTCTTCCATGTCGGCAACCGTGGTCATCCCCGTGATTCCTTTAGAAACGAGCGCCAAGGCATCGCGGACATTGTAGTCCACTGGTTTTTTTATCTGTTTCATTGACGGCATCTCCTAAAATCCGGACCGGAAAGGGGTGGTCGAGACACCGGACCGATTCCACTCCCTTTCCGATCCGGTACGCTTATGGTTGTCGGATCAGAAGGGAACGTCGTCTAGTTGCATCTTCGTGCCGCACTCGGGACAACGGTTGCTCGGCTTCATCGGAGCGACCATTTCTGCACACGCCGAACATTTGAATTTCTTCCCGTCCGGTGCCTGAGTTTGGGGAGTTGCTGGAGTCGGAACGTGTTCTTCTCTTTCCAGCAAATCTTGTGGTGTGAATTTCTGTCCGCTTCTGGACTGGTAGAAATCAAGAAACATTTCGAAAGGAACGGTTCGAGAAACCCAGATTGACTTGATATAGCCAAGTTGGGTTTTCGGATCAGTTGGTGTCTCTTTCTCTTCGAAATTTATGTCGAGCTCATCGGCTTCCGCAATCATGATCTGGATGATTTCTGGAGTTACCGGGAAGATGTCGGTATCCAGCTTTGTCACCTTATATTGATTTGCGGGAATTTCGCCTTTGTTGTAGCGGAGTTTGAACGGATATGGATTCCATTCTAGTTCGTTGTTTTCCGAAAAGAGAAAGAGTTTCCCCTTCTTCATTCGAAGAACAAAACCATCGGGAACCGTTGGTTCTCCCAATGGGGAACCGCGCATCGAAACTTGCTCGTCGATGGTGTCGATGATTTTTTCGACAAGGTTCGATGTTGCTTGATGGATCTCCAGAGCGTTCTTGAGATCGTCCGCAACTGTGTCCTTTTTGATCCAGGGGATCAACCCATCGAATTTGGAAGTCAGCCTCTTCCGAAACTCGACGTTCTTTCCACCAATGAGATCCGTCAATGTGTAGGATCGAAAATCCGATCCTTCTCCCGATTCGAGAATGACGGAATCTTGTTGGGTCTTTGCCGAGATTTCTCGAGCCCAGATTCCAAGACTACAAAATGGGCAATCGATCCTGGGAACATCGTCGGATTCTTTGCCGAGACATACGATTGGTTGCGTATACTTGAATCGTTTTCCTTCCGATGTGCTCGGAATCGAGATCATTCCGTGGGTGTAGCGATAGTGGATTCCCAACTTGGGGTGAATCCAACCGATCGTTTCTCCCGCTTTGCGCCAGTTAGTGATGGATTTCCCGAACGACTTTCGGTTCTTTGCTTCATCCCTGAATTTGTTTTGGTTCAGTTTCGCCATTGGGTCTCACCTTTCTAGGTATTTTCGTTCTTCGTTTTCTAGCAATTCATCCAGCAAACGATCCAGCTTACGGTGGGCTTCTTTTGGATCTTCTTCTTTGTCCACCGTGGCTTCAAGCCCAATGTCGAAGCGATACCAATTGTCCCCGACTTTGATCGTTCGTCCCTTCAGATTCGTTACCTTTTGCACTTTCAATTTTGGCTCTCTCCTTTCAAGACTACCTCGCGTTCGCTCGTTAGGATCGATGCCTGCGCTCTGAGAGTCCATTGCCGTTGTGACCATTCCCGCGCAAGAAGCTCGCAATCCTCTTTGATATTTACGAGGTTTTGTTCTTTTTCCATTAGAGCCCTATATGCTTTTTGCAATTCGGGATCTGAGGCGATTTCTTGTTCGACCAATTCCTTTGTGATCTGTTTTCGTCCTACGTCATTTGATTTCAGCCATTTCTCGACGAGTAGGGTTGCCTTTCGAGTCAGATCCCTCATCGCGCGGGATACCTCGATTTTGAACAATTCGCGTTCTTTTCGAGCGACAAGAAAGATGAGATTGGCTCTCCTCGAGTTTTGATGACAAGCATTCAATTCTCGAAGAAGAGTCATGCGATCCGTGATTTGATTCACAGGAATCGCGCCAATGCTTTTCAGCTTGTTGAATTCGGAGATCACATCGATTCGATGCTCGCTCGTGAAAAACGAAACTACTTCTTCGGTGAATCCTCCAGAGGTAGCAAATTGTTTTTCTTCTCGACGTTGAGCAATCGCCGCTCCGATTTTGATTTTTGGCATTTCAGTTTTCCCAATTCTCTGCACCGAAATAAATTCTTCGATTCGTTTCGTTTTCGAGTTCTGTTATCAATTCTTTGGTGAGTGAGATCATCATCGATGTGGAAAGATTCACTTTGCCAGTCGTGGTGAGAAGTTGCAATTTGAGAGGACGATTACCAGGATATTTCTGACAGATTTCTTTGAGCTTCATGAGTTTTGGGTGGTCGGCTTCATGCAATCGAAAAACAACGGTATCGTTTTCGATCGTGGATTCAAAAAGGGTCATTTGATTTTTTGTCGATACCATGACGTAATTCTCCCACCGATCCCATTTCTCCGAAGCCATTGGAAAAACGACTTCGAGAATTCTTTTGACTCCTGGATAGACCTTGGCTTGCCAGTAAATTTCGGCATCGTACTTTCCTTCGAACTGATCGACTCGAATCGCGTCTAACCTTCCCTCTTTTTTCCCCGTGATAATATACTGAATCTTCATTCCTGTATAGACTTCTTTTCCTTCTTTCATCATGTTTTCTGCAATTCTAAGATGGACCGTCGAGCCCTTGTACTCGGCGAGCTCTCGATTGATGCCTTGGGAAAACAGAAGGTCTTCGGCTGTTGCCTTTCCTTCATAGAGCTTGGCAGACCAGGCTTGTACGATGTCTTCGGCTCCATTGCTGGAAATCGAATCGGAGTTCAGGACGTATTCGATGATTTCTTTCTGGAAGTCTCGTCCGAATTTACATCCATCCGATTTCACATATTCGTATCCCTTGATGTCGATCTTTCCAGTCACCTTCTTTCCCGCATATTTCTTCTTTGCCGTGAAAAAAATGCGGGCATACTCGGCATCCAGTTTCAATTTGATGTAACCGGGGAGGGCTCCTCGCTGGACCAACATCTCCTCAACCTTTTCTACACTGTAAATTGCAAACTCTTTCGCAACAGTTTTCGAGCATTGCACAAAGGTAGAATCCGTATCGCCATATACTACCGGGATTCCTTTGAGACTGGCGAGCTCCCAGACCTTCTTGTTGATTCCCTGGCCGGTCAACGTGATGGCTTCTCCCATATCCCGATTGAAATATCTCGTATGCTGGGCCGAGAGACAGCCGTACATCGAGTTCGCCAAGACCTTCCAGACATCGCTTCTCTGTCTCGCATCTTGGAATTCCTGCGTGTCTTCCTTCCCAGAGTCTTCGAGCCTCGCCGCCCTATCCTTCCATACCTGTCGCTGCTCCAAAGCAATCTTGGCTGCACTTGGGAAGATACCTATTGCCTCTTTCGAAAACGTCGCGTTGTTCATGGCAACCGAGAACTTTTCGCCGCCCAGATTTTTGGTTCCCTGTCCGCAATATGTTTCCGGACTGACGTTGAAGGCGATCAGAATTGATGGATACAGAGAGGAGAAATCCAGATCGCAAATCCCTTCGTGCAAGCCAAGAATGGGATCTCGGACAATGGCTCCCTTGATCTTTCCCTCATTGTCGTCATCGTACCGTTCGATTCCTCGCTTGAGTCCGTAACGCACCTGGGAGTTTTTGGATGCGTGGTTCAAGATGAATCCATCGACTAGGTAGGCGGAACGGAGAGCCCAATTGGAAAGAAAGCGGTTGCAGACATTGGCCAAGGTATTTTGGAAATCGATGTACCTCAATTTTTTCTCAAGGTCGATCAGAATTTGAACATCTCGAATATTGTATGCTTTGAGCTTCTCGGGATCCTCTTCGAAAAGAATGTGGGTCTTTGCGCCCAATCCCTTCTCGAGCTTTCCCATTCCGAGAACCGTCTTGGCAATGTTGTCCAATGCGTAGGAAGTTCGGATTCCAGTACCGGAGGCATCGCGAAGAAAGTATTTTTTGAACAGACCCATCATGTCCAGGAAGTTGATGATTCTCCAATTCGGTGTCAATCCAAGAATCTTGGCTCGGGCCTTGACTACCTCGTCGTCGTACTTTTCTGAATTCCACCCGACCAGAACGTCACCCTTTCCCGCAATTTCGTCAAGGAAAAGATTCAAGAGCCGTCTCTCATCTTCTGGATTTCGGCCCGATGCGAGAATGCACTTTACCGGAGCTCCACCGATAGAGTAGGCAATGGAGAGGAGTTGGTGCGTATCCAGTCTATCCCAGCCGCCTCTTCCATCGGTTTCGATATCGTAGTAGATCACCCTCGGATTTCCAAATTGGATCTCGTGGTCGTAAATATAGCGATCCACCGGATTCACGTCGGCTTCCAATGGTTCGATATTTTGATTCACGAGATCCTGGATCATGTCCTTTCGTTGATACGTGTTGAAGGGCATGTGAATTTTTAGATAGCTTCCGTCTTCTTCGACACTTTTCGCAATTTCGTCGAAGTAGCCTCGCTTCAAGAGTCGGAAGTCTTCGCTTCGAATTCGAAAATACCAATCAGATTCGATCGAACGAACCTTTCGTTTCGCATTATTCCAGTATGTGAACTTAATCTTGTTGTCGTAATAATCATAATAACCACAAGTATATTTAACTACTCCTCTTTTGGTTTTAGCCATTGGCTCTATTCCTTGTGGAGTATGTTTTTTAATCCGTCGATTTGGATTATTAGCTTTGGATCGATTGATTCATGACGTATTATCTTTTGGTGCAATTGGTAAAGTTGGTCTATAAATTTTTTGGACTTTGGATCGACTTCTGTTTTGTCTCTTGTTTTTTCGATTTTGTACTTTTCGCAAATATCAGAAATCGTGCAACTGTGTGTTTGACACATATCCGGTCTTTGCTCAAACGAGAACTTACAGCCATGAGAAGTCAGATATGGACAAGGATCTGTCCAATGTGGTTTTTTGGAAAGGAAATATTTTTCGGGAATGGCTTCTGGCCAGTCGATGCAGCATAGACCACAAGCGATGCGACATTGGTGAGCCATTCACGTCCTCTAAAAATGCGACCAGTGGAAGGCGAGGTGGAGCAATCTAAGTTGGGAGTTGACCGTCCACACGTTTGGGAAATCCTCCCACTGGCCACTAATTCAACTCACGATTGAAACTGAACTGCCGAAAATGTAATTTCGAGTTGGCTCGATCCCTTATTCATCTTGATGACCATTTTCAATGCCGTGTCCGGAATGAGTTCTTCTGTCTCTCCACCACCTTTGAGTTTGACCAAAATACATTTCCCATCCAAAATTTTCAGAGGCATACGAGACAGAGGTGATGGCTTCCTACCACGGGTGGATTCGATCTTCAACTTCTTTTTCTCGACATTGAGTTGTTTCTCTAACTCGTTGCGACTCAAGCCAGATCCACCCTCTGACTTGGGCAGCGCGGCCTTCAGTAGCCGAGGATAGACAGCCTGGGGCGAGCGGAGTAGGAGTTCCATCTTGTACGTGCCCAAAATTTCTGCGATGTGCTGTTCGAAAACCAGGGAGAACTTCATGAAATTCTTTGCGGTTTTGTGGGTGCAGTCCAGTTCCGTTTCGACGTACTTCTTGAAATCCTCGTACCCGCCTGCGGTATAGAGCCCTCTCTCTTTCACCTCATTCAGATACTTTCCGATTTTCCAAGCGTTCGCGCCCGCGTTCGCATTGAGCGTGCGGATTCGTTTGGTGTAACCGCTCAGATCTTTCGGTTTCTCCTCGTGCTCCATCATGAGGATATCAAGAGTTCCGGTGTCGCGTTCTTCCTTTTCGGGCGGAAGGATTTCGACATCCTGTTCGTCGTCGCCGCACTCTTCGGTGACTTCGGGGAGCTCATCACCAGAACCCGGAGGGGGCGCGGAATTGAGCTCCTCGTCTTCGTCCTCGTCTTTTTCTTCTTCGGTTCCCTGGATTTCCTTGGCAAAATCGTCTTGCAAATCGTCTTCGGCCTCGTCGAGAGATTCCACTACTTCTTTCTCGAGCCCGTCTTCATCTTCTGTGATTTCTTCCTTGGCGTCGTCGATGTCGTCTTCAATTTCTTCGATTTCTTCCTCGTCTGGAGTGCTCGTTTGAAATCCACCATCTCCGTCTTCCGAAATATCGTGCCCGCAATACCAGCAATACATATCGGGGGGTTGAACCGTATGCTTGCATCGATCGCATTCATAGGCTTGATCCAGCGGGATGCCTTCTCGTTCATAGAATCCTTTGATTTTTTCTTCCAGGATTTCGACAAGGGTTTCCGCATCTTTGATTTTGCTCGGCAACTTCCATTTGTTCTCGTTCGCGTAGTTGTATGCAGCCTCCGGAATCATGGGCACTTCTTCGCCTGTGTCTGGATTGGTTGTCACGTCAACTAGATCAGTCATCATTTCGAATTCCTCCACTCTCGGTATGATTGCGGTTGTAGTTTTTGGATTTCCTCTACGTCGAGGGATCCAGGATCCTGATTATCGGGGCATTGGACCACTTCAATTTCCTTTCCTGGTAGCCAAGTCGCGATGTCCAAGGCCAATCCTCTCCCAGCGAGATCGCCGTCTGTCCAGACTCGAAGTTTTTCAAATCTGGAAATTATTTCGGCCTGTTGCTCACTCATTCGAGATCCGCACAGTCCTAGTGGATTTATCTGTCCCGACTGGTAAAGCCGAATCACGTCGGCCCACCCTTCGGAAAGGTTAGCTTCCTTCCAATTCGTCACTAAATCAAGCCCAAAGATTTCCCATTTTTTTGGTGCCCCGACCGGAGCCCACACCTTTGGAGTTTCGCCTCGATAGGTCCGACCGATCCACGAAATCAATTTTCCCCCTCTGTGGATCGGTACGATAATTCGCCCCGCTTCTGTCCAGTCTTGAATTTTGAAAAACTCGATGTCCTTCCTTCCAATTCCTCGGTTGACAAGGTAGGCGAACGCGGGGCTTCCATAAACGATGGGCTTTGGTTCGAAGCCTTCCCCCCTCCATTCATATTCGATTTCCCCGGGCTCGTAGGGATAGAGACCCGTCAATGGGTCCGTGCTCGAAATGATTTCGGCTTTTTCGCGGACAAAGGGCTGGAGCAAGGAAATTGAATCGTTGAAAGAAAGCCCTTTATGGGCTTGGACGAAAGTGATTGCGTTTCCGGTCCAGTGACAACTCCAGCAGAAAAAGACAGAGTTCTTGGGATCTCCAATTCCAGAATGGATATGCCAGGATGGGGTTCGATCTTTTTTGTGGTCGGGATGGACACAGTGACAATAGAGTTCTCGACCCATTCTCGAGAATTTTATTCCCAGACTTCGGAGAAGAGATTCAACATCCAGGCTTTTTAGAAACCTAGAACGGGTCTTCGTCCTCTGTTGTCTTATCCGCCGCGAAACGATCATTGTTCAGCCTTGAAATTTCTGGAATAAAGTCTGCAACTACCGTCAACTTTGGTTGTCCGTCTCTTTGCTTCACAGGCGTAATTTCAATTTCGTCTTTTATTCTGAATTGCTTATGCGCCTTTGGTCGATGAAGCAACATGATCAGATCCGGGAATTCTTCGAATCCGCCCGATCCCTTCAGGTCTTCCATCTCGGGCCGCTTGTCCTTCCTTTCCTCGGAACGTCTACTGATTTGATGTAACATACAAAAATGAGTTTTGTAATCTTTGGCCATGTTCTGCATTCGGCCCAATGCAAGTTCGATACTCTGGGGTCGAATGTCAACAAGCATCCGTTGAAAAAGATCCATGAAAACGATATCGGGTTCGTGGATCGCCACCATGGCTTCCAGCTTATCTAGCGCGGTATCATTGGTCCATTTCTCGAGTCGGATAAATGGGTTGTCGAAAACCATCAATCGTTCCAAATCCTGTAACCAGTGAACGGTTTCCTTGATTTGATCCCGATCTTTGAGCGTGAGCTCGTTGGCCAACTTCCGCATCTTGATTGTCTGGATCCCAGTAATGCTTGAAATCAACTTGTCGAGGAATCGAACCTGTCCGATCTCGAGAGGGAACACGGCAATCTTGGGAGTCAATGGCATTCTTAGTCGCCGCTTCACGATATCGACCATGGTGGTCGTCTTACCATTTCCGGTTCGCGCCGCGATGATGCTCATGGTCTCTTTCGAAAATCCTTCGCTCAAAATCTCATCGAGAGTAGTGATCCCCGTTCCTTGGAAATTGTTTGGAGAGGCGCAGCGTTCGTCGAAGTGGGCGCAATATTTGGCGGCAAAGGAAACGTCATTTTCCTTTCCGTCTTGCTCCATCATCTTGCATATTACTTTGAGATCATTGAAAATTTGCTGGCGGTCTTGAGTTTTGTCTTCGACTCTTTCGAGGATTTTTGGTAGGGCTATAGCGGCATTTCGACGATTCAGATCTTCTTTGACTTGCGATAAATGAAAATTGAAATTCTCCGGAATGTTCTGTGTTACCAGAACATTGAAGAAGTCGAGTCCTCCGAAATCCTGTCCGTCCGTGATTTGGAGAATGGTAGCGGAATCCGGAATCAATTTCTGGGATTCGCAATCTCCAATGGCTTCAAAGAGGATTCTAAAATTCGCCCCTTTGAAGTGTTCCGGAGTCAGGGTTAAGAGTGCTGTTCTTCTGAGTCCTTCCGATCGCAACATTCCGACGATGATGCTACGTTCTGCGATAATGTTGAACGGCATAGTCGCATATCCTCACCACCCACGGGCACCCACGCACAATGCCCGATCAGGCGGCTTACCACCCGCTCTCCGTATCCTCCGGGGAGGCGAGCTTGTAAATCGGATTGACGATAATTGGTAGTGTAGATTGTCGGAAGCCCATTCCACGCTCTACCGTCCACGATGAAGTACAGGCATTCGAGAGAACGATCCGTTCCCTTCTCGGCCCCGATATCGTCGAGAACCAAGAGGGGAATGTTGTCCGTAACGAGTTCGGCAAGCCTATCCTGGTCTGCCCGTGGAATCTCGACGCTGCGAAGGAATCGAGTATAGATCCCTTTGCGAATCATCTTGTTTGCAATGGCGCAACCCAGATGGGTCTTTCCCGATCCGGTTGGACCATAGAAGACGATCCCCTTCGGGCCATAGTTCCAAGCCATGGCGATCTCACGAGCTCGAGACTTACCATCCAATTGTTGAAAGTTTCGGAACGTACATCTAAGGCCAGATTCCCCCATCCCGGAATGAAACAGCATCTCTCTTGATTCGTGACTCAAAGTCTTGGATTTCTGAATTGAAGTTGTCACGCTGGCAGATCGACGTTGTTTCATGATGCTTCTCGACAAGTTTGGAATGGGTGGCCAGGAAGAAGCCGAGAGGAAATCCTTGACTCTTCGCATAATCGTCTGTGAAGAACAGGTTGATTCTTCTTTCCGTTTCTTCAATTCCGATTTTCTTCAAGGTATCTTGGATTTTGTATCTATCTCTGGCTGTAAAAATGATGGCGGTCTTGTGGTGTTTTTCCCATCTTTCTCGGAAGCATTTGCAGATATACTCGATTTCGAAAATCCATTCTTTTTTCTGCGTGATTCTCTTTTTTGTCTTGCGGGTATTTTCCAGTATGATAGAGAAGGTGGTGGGGGATGTCCTAGACAAATATCCCAATTGCTCAAGAGATGGGATCACCTGTTCTGTTAGCGCAGAATAGGGGATCCCGATTCGTTTCGACCATCGTTCTGGCTTCTCGTCTGGAAACGATGCGATCGTTAGCAGAGTCATTTTCGATGTGGGTGGTAAGGATAGATTTGTCAACTCCGAGAGAAAATCGTAGGAAACCATGCCGGGTTTGCCTCCAAACTTCTTCCGTGGTGATTAAAAACGCTGCCTAGATGCAGCAGCATTATCGACTCTAATTCGTCGAACACGACTCGTCAAGGTTTTTTGTCAGATCCTATTTCCATGTTTTCTCTTTTCTTTTTTCCCGGGAGCCTATCCCACACATAGATTTCTTGGGCTCCAACGACTCCCGAAACTCGAGATATCCATTTCCGTTCGATTTCATCCCGTTGATTTTCCGAACTTGGAAATATTTTTCTATCCCAGATGTAAATGCACGTTCCGAATTTTTTATTTCCGAAAATTCTTGCGGCTCTACCCACCATTTGTTCCATTCGTTTCGGATGTTGGTGGACCGGACATGTGCAGATGACATGGGTCAAGGGAGGAATATCAAGACCTTCGTCGGCAACTGTCGTACCAATCCCGACCCGGATCGATCCGGTCTGCAATCCGGCAATGGTACGCATGAGCTCATCCTTGTTTTCCGGATTGCCCAGAAGTAGGCCGGACGGAATGCCAAGCTGTTCGAACATGAGGAAGTAATCTTTGCAAGCCTCGACACGATCAGAAAGAATTAGAATTTGGTGATTCTTTCTTTCCGATTCGCTATAGATGAAATTTTTATTGGCTAAGGCGAGCTTCGATTTTTTCGAGTCCATCGAGAGCAAGACGTAGCGCGGTGCGGAGAATATTGATTCCGCAACCGAAACATGGGATGATCGAATAAAGTTGAACGAGGAAATGAGCTTGTCGCTTTCTCGACTGTTTCCGTTCGTCTCCTCGCATGGGACACCGAGAAGGCGACAAGCATGTAAGAGCACAAGAAATTGTCTCTTCTCGTCCTGGCTCAACAGGCTTATGAACATTACCCAATCCACCGTCACGTCTTCTTTTCGGCATGATAGATATACCTCGTCTACATACTGCGTTGCCACAAACTCGATTCGTAACGGGAGGAGTTTTTTGTCGATGATCAACTCGTCCCGTTTGATTTTATACTTCACTTCACCGAAGGTTTCATAGATCAAAAATTCAAGATTGTCTTTTCTTCTCTCGTCTGCACTGGCACCAAGTCTGTATTTTGCAGGTATATTATTGGTGAGATTGTAAAACGTGTTGGCCGAAAAACGATGGATTTCATCTCCGACCACCGTTCCAAATTTCGAAAAGAAAGCGATCTCACCTTGCTTTTTCAACGTGGAATGGAGAGATTGTTGCGTTGCCACCATGATATAGGGCTGTCCAGGAATCGGATGGACCTTCTTCTTCGTTCCGGAAAATACCAATGGCTCGATGTGAAATAGCTTTTGAACCGCTGTACACCACTGTTTAAGAAGTGCGTTATTGTGGACAATCACGAGGGCGGGTTGACCCAAACGCGCGATAGCCATGAGAAGAACAATCGTTTTCCCGGAACCGCAGGGACCGCGGACAACGCCACCATTCCCGGATACTAGAGCTTCGACAGCCTCTTCTTGATAGCGACGAAGTTGAAATTCGGAATCCGGTTTGAACCTCACTGGTTTGATTTCTACGGTGTCGTCGATTGTTTCGATTGTTGTTTTGCAATTATCGAAGTAGGTGCGGAGCCAACCCAGGACGCCACGGGGAAGGGTGAGGATGGTCCCATCCAGAGTATAGGACTTGATCTTCCTTGGAATGTTGTACGTCGCAAATCCCATCTTTTGCTGCTTATAGAATTTGGGATTATTCCTAGTGTATTCGCTTTTGATGTCAACTACTTCGTCGGCGGATAATTGTTTTGTGTTTAATACTAGGCGCGTATCGATCCGAATTGTGATCACTCTCCCCATTGGCGATCTCGCTTTTCGATTTTTCCAGAATTGAATCTGGAAGGCCGATCCGGTCTGGACTACGATCGGATTTCGGACGAGGTTGCGGATTTAAGATTAGATGCGCCGCCGGTAGAGCTCTGGCCACGTAGGCATGGAATTCTTTTTCGAAGCCTTGTTTGAACCCTTGCCCGAAATGATAGACAAAATAGTCAATAATCCGGAGGGTAATTGAGTCGTGCGAGCGCATCCACTACCCCTACAATCGACGTTGATGATCCAGTGCAGCGGCTTACCAGAACGGGGGAATGTTGGCAATACCTTTTTTCAAATTATTTTTTTAGGTAAGAAAATTGGTAGGATAGAGAGAAGAAAATAGAGGTGGTTGTTTGAGGAATGGGAAAGGGGAGGGGAAGGGCGCGGGATCGAACCCGCCATGGAATTTGGTTCGTGTTTTTGGATAGTTGAGCCTGATTTGGCCCCGGGGAGAATTTTGAAAAGATAGTGAACAACGGTGTGATGTTGAGGATGAAGAAATCTTTTTGTTCGAGGAGCTTGCGGCGGGTCGGAGATCTGGATATACTCGTCTCGTCCTTTGGACTCGCCACCCGAGCGGATAGTCCTCTGCGCTTGGGTGGCGAAATTTTTGCTTGACGCGGATCAGACAGTGGAGTAGGACGGGTGGCGACGGCTGATCCAAGATAGGGGAAACCGGGAACCGACAAGCGAGCGAGTCAGTTCCCGGTTTTTCTTAGAGCATGAATCCCGACCAGACGATGAAGTCCAATCCGACAATGCCCTTTAGATCGATTGCGTTCATTCCTTTCCTCATCTCTGAGGAGAAGATTGGATCTTTGTTCACGAGGATTTCGGAAAGCCATTCGGCTTCGGGGAATTTCCCCGATTCGTTGACGAGTTGCCCGTGAGCTTTTAGCACTTTTTCCAATTCTTCATTCTGAAAGTCCTCAATGAAGAATTTTGTTTCTTCTGGGATTTCTTCCCAGATGATGAGTACCTTG
>Ga0315287_10005236_pt1 | contig 12758 bp, 18 predicted proteins | sample YL17G11_0_MG_FD_205037 | JGI IMG/M metagenome (GOLD analysis project Ga0315287, IMG submission 205037) | Sediment microbial communities from Yellowstone Lake, YNP, Wyoming, USA - YL17G11_0 | ecosystem: Environmental > Aquatic > Freshwater > Lake > Sediment | place: USA: Wyoming | collected...
GTTGAAAGTGGTGGCGTTGTCGCCTTCCCCCCAAGACTCCCCGATGGCCGCGAACAGGGTTGAATAAGTCACGCGAGAGACAGCCGAGCCGTCGCACTCAAGCCATCCCGCAGGGACTGTGGCCGAGCCGTATGGGCTGATGGTCCCGGCAGGCACGATGATGGTGGTGCCGCCCGCGCCCGTGGTTGGGGAGGCCGAGGTTGATACCGACCCATCGGCCCACACGATGCCCGTGTTGGGCGCGAAGAACTTGAGCCCCGATGAGAGGTTGATGTTGTATTCAGTAAGCCCCGTTCCCGTGAATGTCGCTGATGTAGCTGATAGGTAGCCGCCTGCGAAGCCGCCGCCTCCCGTGAGGTTGAGAGATGCCGCCGACAAGCCGCCCACGACAGTCATGGAGCCGCCCACGCGAGCATAGCCACGAACATTGAGCGTCGCCATGTCCACGCCGTAGCGTACATAGAGCCCGCCCGCGCCGTTTATCTGGGCCTGCGCGGTCCCTGAAGTGATGACGACGAGCGGAGGGCCGACGGGCTTTGGCGCGGCCTGCGCGGAAGCGGCGAGGAGTCCCACCAAGAGCGAAGTCAAAAGCTTCATAGCACGACCTCCTGATAGGTGGGGTTCCCATCCACGACGGAAAGCTGATACAGCTTGCCCGTGACTGTATCCTTGAAGATGACAGTCGTGACATAGAGGTCGCCATTGACCGCGAGCCCTGCGGGTTGCCCCGCCGAGCCCATCTTGATTCCTAGATATCCGTATGGGTCGGGCATGACTATATCCCCCCTTGGAGAGTGCCGAAAGTGATGCGGCCCTGCATGACCGCGCTCGCCGCCGCGACAGTCGCGGCCCCGGCGAAGACATGGACATACAGCGGCTGAGTCTTCTCCACGAACCAGTTCAGCGGGTAGAAGACTTGGAAGTCGTTGATGCTTCCCCCGTTGGCCTTGAGTTCGTAGATGTCGCTCGCCTCGTCTGCCGGGGTGTTGCCGACCACATCCGCGATGGAGTAGGTGGCCTTATACGACACCGCGAGGGCGAACACATCGACAGTCGTGTTGGGGGTCAGGATGTAGTTGGTCGCGATGCTGACCACCCCGAGCGTCACGATGGGTTGCCACTTGAACGAGAAGTACGACCCGAGCCCGCCGTCGGGCAGGGGGAAGTTCGCGGCGTTGACTGTCTTGCGGAAGCGGAAGGTGTACGGGTAGATGGGATGCTTTGAGAGGTGCGAGAGCAGTTGGGTCTGCTCCACCTTGCTGATGGTCGCTGTCCTGACGGGCATGGTATCCCTCCTTTATAAGGCCCGCCTATGCGGCATCGAACAAGCGGATGCCTTCGAAGACCGCGAGCATGGAATTCGCGACGGGAGCCGCCGAGAGGTTGTCCCAGTAGCCCGATATCTTCCCGTTGCGGCGAATAAGCCACGGCTTTTTCAGGCTCATGGCCGACCCGTATGAGAACCCGTTGGCCGCCGTCGTGATGTAGCGGCTGAACAGGCTCCCGAAGATGAGGCGGGCCGCGATGGACTGGTTGAAGAGCGACTTGTCGGTGGTCGTGTCCTTGAAGATGACCATGAGTTCGTCGGACACCGCGCCGCCCGCTCCCGCGATGCAGGCTTCGATGACATCGTAGGAGAGCAGTTTGTTGACGAGGAAGTCGGACTCGTTATAAATCTGCATATCGGCCTTGATGTTGACGGCCCCGGCGGCGAGAGGCGGCACGGCCATGACATACTGATACCATAGCCGACGGGTCAGGAAGTCGACGAGTTCCTTGGGGAGGTTGTATATCTTCCTGCCGATGAGGGAGACATAGAACTGCGAGTTGGCCCCGATGTTGTTGTTTATCTGGCACGACAAGGTCGTCGTGGGCCGCAGGATGTTGGGGTGCGAGATGTACTTCGCATCCGCGCCGATTCCCGAGATGTCGCGGAGGTTGACCGGGAGGCTCGACCATGAGCGCGAGGTCGTGGTGTCCGTAAACTGGACAGTCGCCTTGGCCTGCGCGGCGGTCCTGATGCCGGGGAGGATGTTGATGGCCTCGACGAGGAAGTGCGAGTCGTCGTTGATTTGGATGTCTATCTTCGCGGATGCCCCGTTGTTGACCAACAGGTCGCCCCCGTAGATGAACGGCTCCGACGGGTAGGACAGGACTTGCGGGGGGAGTGCCACGCGACCCTTGAGGTAGTGTTCGGGATTGAACGGAACCTCTGACGGCATCTTTCCATTGCTCATTGTTTTGACTCCTGTACGGATATTGTACCTCGACGGCTCCGTCTGTTCAAGTCACGGCAGGAGAGGTAGCGAGCCCTCCTGCCGTTGTCTTGAAGAGGCGAGGGCGCACCTCCAAGACCAAGGACTTACTGCATGGCGCGGATGAGCATTCCGTCGAGCCACACGCCGATTTGCCCTGCGGTGGTGATGGGTACGGCCACGGGCCAGTTCAGGGTCAGCGTGAACTTGACCTGTTCGGGGAGCGGAATCGGCACCCGAAGCTTGCGGGACTGTCCGAAGATGGGCAGGCCGTTGTTGGCGTAGCTCATCTGCTGTAGCCCGTCGGCGGCGACGGCAAGGTTCTGCTGAACCCCGCCCGCCGCGATGTGCAGGCCGAAGCCCGACGGCACACGGGTCAGGGGAGATTCGAACAGGTAGTCCTTGTCGAGGACGCGGAACTGCATGAAGGCCGCTCCTTCCAGAACGGACTTCGCGTCGTTGAGGGCTGAGTCCACGGCGACCCCGCCGACCTGAAGCGGAGCCTGACCGGGGAGGAAGGCCACTCCGATGGAGAACACGCCGAACCGCTTGCCCTTTGAGAGGACATTCTGTCCGTCCATGTTCGTGACTGTGTAGCCGCCCGTGACCGCTCCGAAGAAGGTCAGGGTGGTCGCGCCGCCTGCGGCGTAGGGCTGGATGTGGTACAGCGGTTGGTCGACGGCCTCCTCGTTGCCGAGGGGGGTCAGGAACCGCTGCATCTGCGGGCTGATGAAGGACTTCATTTTGTCGCTCCTGCTTACTGCTCTTCTCCGAGTCGGTTTCCCGAATCTATTACGGAGTAAGAGGACGGCTGTGCAAGCCCATCGTCCTGACCTCCTGCACCACATGGTGCAGAAGGGCAGGGGTTAGGCTAGCTAGCGAAGGCCTCCGCGAGGTCGGGAGTCCCTTCGGGCGCGACGGCCTCGTCCATGCCGCCGTAGTAAGCATCCATCCCGTAGTAGGCCGAGGTCTTCGGAGCCGCCGAAGCCGTCGCCCCACCGATGTTGGGCAGGATGTAGTCGGCGTAGAGGTCGAGCAGGATGCTGATGCCGCCGCCGAGCATGACGGCGCGGGACACCTTCTTGTTCCACATCGCCGCGAGTGCGGAGAGGCCCGAGACGACGACGACCTTGGAGGCATACACCTTCCAAGTGGCATCGCGGAAGTTGGTGGGCAGACGAGTGACCACCATGTTCGGCAGGACGAAGCCGACGGCCACCGAGGCCGCTTCCTTCACGAAGTCCATGCGAATCATCTCCTTGGGACCAGACAGCACCTTGGCGAGCGCACCGCCGGGGTTGAGTCGCATGACCGAGTACTTGATGCGGCGGTGTGACTTTCTTTTTGCCACTTTGGTTCTCCTCTTCCTGCGGGGGTTGCCGACGAGGGCCAGTTCGCTCAGGAAGGGGTTCGCGAAGGTGGCGTGTGATGGGATGGTAGACCGCTTGCCGCGATACATCCTCCCGTGTTTGACATGGACGACGGGGCGGTGCTTCCCACGAGACGAGAGCAAGGACTTGCCTGCCTTACGCCTCTTGGCCTTGCGGGCCTTGCGGGGAGCCGCCTTCTTGGCGTGGAGTGCGGCGAGCATTTTCTTGGTCGCCGCCTTCTGTGCCGCGCTACGGCGGTGCTTCTTTTTGTGTTTCATGGTTCTCCTGCTCCCTCTCGTTGGGGAAGTCCGGCTTTTGGCCGGGGGATTTATGACGAGAATCGATGGCATGACGCTACCTCCGTATCCAGTCGGTGACCCTCATGCGGCCACCCGTGATATAGATTGCCTTGCCCTTCGGGTCGGTGTAGACTTTGACACCCGCGCCGAACTTGTGCCTGTAGAGCCTCTTCTTGAATGTCCCGTCGAGCTTTTTGTCGGAACGATACTCGACCGCGACACCCGCGCCCAGACATACGACGGCGCGGGGGAAGGGGATGTTGACCCTGCCCTTCTTCGTCGGATTTTTGCCATAGAACTTGCGGTACTTGGCGACGGCTTGCTTGACCTCGCTCACTTGCGGAACCCTCTGAAGGTCCGACCCAGACCGGGGCCGAAAAGATAGACAGCGAGGCCTACTCCGAGGATGGTCACGATTTTGTTTATGTTGGATGACCCTAACGAGAGTGCCTGCTCAAGACGGGCCGATATGCCTCTGCCCTGCGCGAATGAGTCGAGGTCAGCGACCCCGCTGTCCAAAGCTTTGACCGAAGCGTTGACCCGCTCCATCTCAAGGCCGATGCCCGCCAAGTCCTTGAGCGTCATCGCGGCCTTGCCAGTCTCCCCTACTAAGGAAGAGAAGGCCGAGCCGAGGACCGAGAGGTTGACGGGGACTCCGTCGACCTTCTTCAGGGTCGCGGCGACTTGGGCCTTGATGATGGTGGCCTTGTCCACCGCGACCATGCCCCGAGCCTGAATGTCCTTGATGTTGGCGAGCAGGCCGTCGACTTGCGCGTCCAAGGCCACGGCGACATCCTTGGCCTTGGCGTTAGTCAGGTAGGGCTTGATGCGGTCCTTGATGGCGTAGAGCCGCGAGCCGTTCTGCATGAATGTCCCAAGGCGCGACTGGAGGTCGTAGATGGCGCGTTGGAGCATGGCTTCGTAGTCCATCTCAGCGTTTCCTCGTGAGGAGGTAGATGGCCGCTCCTATCATGCCCGCCCCGGCGACGACCATCGCGGTGTTGGTCTTGGTCACGATGGGGGCCACGCTCCCCGCCGACGGCACGACGGGGTCGCCCTGCGGGTTGGTCGCGGGCGCGGTGGTGGGCTGAGACTTGACCTGTGAGACTACGGCCTTGGTCAAAGTCGCGATGGGCTTGCCGAACTGAGTGAGCCACGGGGGCAAGGACACCGACGGGGCCTTGGGCCCGCCCGCGATGCCTTGGATGGCGGGGATGGGGGACTTGACCTTCGACCATGCCGCCTGCACATCTTGGGACTGCACCGCGCCTTTCAAGGCGGCGAAGATGTCAATGCCGAGGTTGTCGTCGTCGCTGTCGGTAAAGGGGTTCATGTTTATCTCCTCTTGCCGAAGGCCCGATAGATGATGTAGAGCCCCGCCGCCACGATGGCGTATTCTTTCAGGCCCCATACAGGAACCTCAAAATGGTCAACGATGATGGGTGGTGTGTTTGCCATATTATTTTCTCCCTAGTATGATGAGTGCCGCGACCAAGACAGCCGCGCCCATGAGAGCCCTGTTCTGCGGCTCTAAGTCGGTCCACCATCCATCGAGGCCGTTGAGGCCCCGGTCCCCGGCGAAGAACATATTGCGGCGGGCCGAGCCCATCCCCACATCATAGCCGGGGCCAGACACCCCGGCATAGAACTTGCGGTACCCTTCGGTGGATTTGCGGAAAGCCTCTGCGGCTTCGGCATCCGTCCCCATCTTGGCCTTGTTGATGTTGACGGACTCTGCCGCCGAGTATTTCTGAGCCGCCGCCTCGTACACCTTTTGAGAGGCATCGATTTTGAGTTTGTACTCCTCCAACCTCGTGCGGAGGTCGCGGATGTTCTCGACCCCTGCGCGGTCTGTTATCGCGCCGGGGGCGTTGAGGTCGTTGTACTCCTTGACCATGGAGTTGAAAGCGTTGACGATGCCCTCGTAGTCGAGGCGGGCCCGCGCCAGTTCGGGGGATTCCGTCCCCGACGGCGGGATGATGGAGGAGACTTGCGGGTTCTTCTCCATCCACGCGACGAACTCTGGAGCGTTCTCAGGTATGCCGAGCCCGAGGTTGGAGTTGGAGATTGAGAGCAGGCCTCTCACTTTCGCCCCCGCATGGCCGTGACGAGGACTGTGACCCCGAGCCCGCCGACTATGAGCAGGGTCGGGAGGTTCATCCCCGCGAGTTTGAACTCAGGTTCTACCGGGGCCTCGCCGCCGCCCCCGCCTCCACCGCCGCCGCTTGAGACGGGGATGAAGATGGGAGGCGCGGCTTCGACATTGATATTGGTTCCGCCCCCACCGCCGCCCGCTTCCTGCGGAGCCGGGGCCATGCCGGGGACGGCCCTGAGCCCTTCCAAGACCTTGCCGACGAGGAGGGTGCCGCCCACATACTTCGCGCCCGTGAGCATGGCCGCGCCTGCCCCTGCATACCAAGGCGCGGCGGCAAGTGGAGCAGGCCCAGCAAGGGCTCCTGCCGCCCAAGCAACATGACCTGTGCTTGCCACGGCGGGGGCAGACATGGCGGCAAGATTCGATGTTCCTGCTAAGGCCATGCCTGATGGAGAAGCGGCTATCTTCGCGGCTAATGCCCCCTGTCCCACGATTGGCGGCAAGGCTCCCGGCGCGAGAGGCGCGGCGGCAGGCATACCGCTGACCATGAGAGGGGCGTTGGCGGCGTGTAGGCCGTAGAGGTAGTAGCCGCCCGCGACAGTCGCCACGGCGGCGGCGACACCGCGAGCAGTTTTGGCTCCTATCTCGTAACCCTTCGACTCGCGGGGCGTTAGGCCGAACACCCTTTTAGTGAACGAGGCCGGGGCGAATGGCGCGACGAAGGCGGCGGGGACATACCGGATGGCCTTGCCGAAGAAGTTGCCCACATCCCCAAAGAACCCGTCGAGGCCGGAGAGGCCGGGGGCATCCCACGGCTGAGTCAGGCCCATCATGCGGCGGGAGTAGAGCCCGCCCGTCGGGTACTGGCCCGACACGCCCATGGGTTGCATGGTGGTCGCGAGGCCCCCGGTCCCCATCGTGACCCGTGAGCCTTGAGCCGTCGGTTGGAAGGTGCCGCGCTGTCCCACGCCGGGGACATAGATGATGGTGGTGCGGCCTATGGGGTTCAAGGCCGAGCCCGCGCCGCCCGAGCCCGCCACCGACTGCTCGCCGGGAGGGATACTGCCGCCGCCGCCGCCGCCGAGAGGGCCGAGCCCGCCGCCGCCGCCGCCGCCCGTCGGGACAGTCAGGTTTGCTTGGTGGGGAACGATGGCTCCGAGGTTGTCGTCGCCATAGCCGCCGACACGAAGGATGGAGAGCATCTACCTAAAAGTATAGGCATAAGCGTACCGCTGTCAAGCCCTCGCGGGGCTCAGAAGAGGGGGTATTCCCTGATGCGGTCAGAGGGTGCCGACCACCCTGCGGGTTTCTGGGGAGCCGTCGCTTCCAGAGGGAGCCACCGCTTCTGCTTGGGCAGGAAGACCTTGATGTAGATGTGACGGAAGGCTCCGTCGCGGTTGGGGACGGACATCACGACCAGTTTGACCTTGTAGCCGATGGCCGCGAGCAGGGCCCCGAGGTAGGCCGAGACATCGTCGCAGTCGCCTTGGAAGGCACCCCTCTCCGATATCTCCCTGTCGCAGACCTCAGGGGACTTGACGAACTCAAGGCCCTGCGGGTCGCGGAGGTAGCGGTAGTGCCGCAAGACCCAGTCGAAGACGGCGTTGACCTCTATGTTCTCGTCGCGGGCCGGGAGCCCTGCGACGACGAGTTCAGCCCGCAGGCGTATGGACGGGGCGTTGCGGATTGCATAGAAGACGGCCTGACGGATGGCGTGGGCCGTCTGGGTTATGCCGTTGTCGCCGGGGATGAGGCCGAAGAGTTGCCACATACCTCAGTATAGCCGTAAGGACCGGGGTGTCAAGGCGCGGGAGGAGCCTCTGGCGCGGGGTCGGCCTGCGGCTCCTCGTCGTCGGACTCCATGATACGGACGGCCTCAGAGGCGACTTGGGTTACCCAGTCGCGGTAGGGCTCAAGCCCCGGCGCGAACTGGAAGACCCGCTCGACCTCTGCCGCATCCTTGAACTTGTCGAGGAGGTGGGCGAAGATGGTTTCGGCGTTGAGCCGCATCCCGCCGGGGCGATAGTTCTCGACGATGACCGGGATGACCTCCGTCGTGAGTTCGCCCACGACGAAGTCTGCGGCGTTGCCGATGTCTTCGCCCCGCTTCGCCCACGAGGTCAGGATGGGGATGTAGGTCGCGACCTTCTCAGCGATGGGGTTGCTCTGCACGGGGGCCTCCGCTTGCGGGTTCCTTATGATAGGGGCCATGCCGGGGCGGGCGAGGGCGGGCCCTGACATGGCGGGGTAAGGCGGGCGGGCGGTCTGCTTGAACCTGTCGAAGAACCCCAACTCCTTGCCCGCCTTGACGGCCTCCAGTACTTCGGAGAGCATCCCGCCTGAGGGTTCGGAGTCCTTGGCTTCGGGGAGCAGGCCCTTGGCGGCGGTCAGGAGTTCTAGGGCATCCTTGACCCCCTTCATGTTGTCGCCCTCGCGGGGGACCATGCCTTGCAGTTGGGACAGGGCCTTGACCAGTTCGGAGATGGGTTGCTCCGCAGGCTTGCCCGCCTGCGCGGATATCATCGCCTTGACCATCTCCGTCGCCTGAGAGGACTGGGTCTTGAGCATCTCCATCACGGCCATGATGCCGGGGTCTTGCCACGGGGAGGCCTTGGCCTCGACGGGCTCGACCTTGGAGATGGATTCAGCGATACGGACCTCCTGACGGCCACCCTTGACATAACGCCCGCCGTCGTCAAGGAGGGTCAGGCGATACTTGCCGCCGCCGTGGGTCTTCTGGAGGGAGATGAACGGGTCGAAGCCGTCGAGCTTGCAGGATGTCGCATACTCCCATTCGGCATCGTCCTTGTTCCACCTGTCCACGCGAACCTTGTAGTCCTTGCCGCCGAAGCGGGCCTGAAAGTCGGAGAGACGCTCCGCATCCTCCATCTCCTCGCTCGTCGGCATAGACATCCCTTCGGGCATCTGCGGCTCATCCTCGACGAGGACTTCTTCAGGCTTTCTGCGGGGGCTCATGCTGACTCCTTGGGCATACGGAGGTATCCGTCTATCTGCTCGATGAGGTCGCGGGTTTCGACCTTGGCGCGGAGGGCCGAGAGTTCGAAGCACTCCTTCTTGTCGGGGTTCCACAGGCCGCAGATGGCCCCGGTGCAGGGGATGAACCCCATGTCGTACTTCATCGCGACATCCTTGGGGTTGAGCGAGGTGGGGTGCGCGACGGGGTACGCGCATGGTATCTCGCGACGGATGCAGGCGATTTTCCCGGTCCACCTGTCTGCGACATGGGCCGGGGTGCGATTCGTGGCCTTCAAGATGGCCTCGCTCATGCTCTGAGCCTTGGCCGGGGTGTCTGGCGCGGTCATTATGCCCTCCGTAATCCCTACAGGTACGCCTTTGGAATACCTATCTAATATTAGCAGGGACCGAAGAGCAAGTCAAGGACCAACGCTTGAAGTCGGGGCAGTCGCGGCCTTCTAACGAGGCGGGGCAGGCGGGAAGGGAAAGGCACCGAAGACAAGGGCAATCCATAACAGCCAAAGTATAGCACAGAAAATGTGGTAGGAGGTCATGGTTCTGGAATCCTCGACGGGGAAACCCCTCCCCAACGATTGGTCTGGCAGTTGGTGTAGGGGCAGGAAGAGTCACAACGACCATGGCAAGGCAGTCCTATGCGGGCCCGCCACCGCTTCATCTGCGCGTTGTCTTTGTGTCGTCGGTTGCGGTAGTAGGCCTGACTGGCCTTCTCGATAGCCATCTGCTTGATAAGGCTCATAAGCGTATGACCTCCTCGCGTGTGACCATGTTGCAGGGCTCCTCGCCCCGACGGAGGCCCTCGCGCAGGCCGACCATGTGCTTGTAGCTGTAGGACACGGGTTTCCCGGCGATGAGGTTGTGCCTGTTCTTGAAGAGGTCTTGCACCTCTCCCTTGAACCCGTGCAGGGCGTACTTGCAGAGGTGCTGTCTGCCGTCCCACATCTCGACCTTGGAGAGGTCGTGGCCGCAGTAGCGGTTGTCCTTGGCGAAGTGGAGATAGAGTTTGTTGCGGAAGAGGTAGCACCGCCCGAATGTCTCGACCTTGAGCCCGCCCAGACCCTTGACGGCGGCGACCTTGCTCGTGGTCTTGATGGCATCCGTCGCGGAGTGGATGGCGTTGTGCTTGGTTTCCAAGTCGTAGAGGTATCCGCGCACGAACCCCGTTATCTGGGTCGCGAGGAAGGGGTTGTAGAGCCCGCCTGCGCGGAACACGCCTGAGTTCTTCACATACTGGCCCAAGGCGCGGTCCCAGACATAGTCGGCGTGGATTCGCTTCTCCTCGCGTTTGGTCTTGCCCGTGAGTTCGATGGTACGGACCTCCGTCGTCTGGACGAATTTTCCGTAGAGGGCATTCATCATCGTCTTGTAGAAATAGTAGCCCGCATCGGACTTCGGGGTCGTCTCCTTGAGTCGGTAGAAATGGTCGACATAGTCTGACAGCGGGTTGTGCTTGCAGGAGAGGTCTGCATCCCACACCCACCCCTCGTGGACGACGATGTCGGCCCCCGAGCCGGGGCGTAGGGCGCGGGCGACCTCGTGGCCCGTGACCCAGATGTCCTTGAAGTGGCCGACGGGACGCTTGAAGAGGTGGTCGAAGATTATCGGGTACTTGCCGCCGTCGCGGCCAGAGACGCGATAGATGCCGCTGATGCCGGGGGTGTATGCCTTCACACGGCAGTAGGCTCCCTCGACCATCTGGGGAATCTCCGTCATGGCGTGGGGGTAAGCGGAGGATATGTCGAGTTCGTAGAGGTCTTCGACGACCTTGGGCTTGTCGAGGTAGAACCCGTTCTTGCCGCCGTGGTAGGAGAGTTCGGAGGCCTTGAGGCACTCATCAGGCGGGAAGGCGATGACCTCCTCGCGGCCCATGAAGTGATGACGGAAGACCCTAGAGGCGAACTGCGGGAGGGAGATTGAGGGACGGACCTTGTACTTGGCGTGGAAGGCCATGATGGCGCGGGCGAGGTGGTAGAGGGAGACGACATCCTGTCGGGCGTAGGTTTCGAACTCGACCCGTTGCGGGTCGGCGGCGGGCAGGGTGTCGTAGCGCAGGCGACCTATCTGGGCGGGCCGGGGATTCTTCGTGAAGGGTATCTGGTACATCTTCAGGGAGCGGTCAAGACTCGCCTGAGTGAAGGACCAAGAGTCTAAGAGGTGGACCTTGCGGCCTTTGTAGCGGAGGGTCGCCTTGTTGATTTTCCCGAAGAGCAGTTCGCACTCGACCCCTTTGTGTTCGAACTTTATCTCAGCAACCTGTTCGTACATGGTCAGACGCTTCTCGACGAAGAGGACGGGGAGGTCGAACTTGAGGTAGTGGAAGTAGCAGATGTTGCTTCCCCGCTCGCGGCTCCTGTCGAAGACCCAATCGCGGAACCGCTTGAAGATGGTCCCGTCGGTCACATATTCGAAGAGGGTGTCATCCCCGTCGTGGGCCTGAACAGTCAGGGGATGGCCGTAGACTGTTTCGGTGTCGGCGGCGAAGAGACGGAGGTTCTTCTCGACGGGGAACCCGCGATGGTTGGCGCGGATGCCGCCAGTCAGGAACGGGGGGTACTCTATTCTTTTGAGCATAGCGAGGACGCTATGTCGGTGTTGGAGACGGGGATGAAGCGATGACGCTCGACCCTGCCCCCGCAGAAGAAGCATCTGCGCTTGCGGAGGGTCAGGCTATGGGTCACTTTGCGGCACACCTTACAGCGGTAGGTCATGGCGGGGCTCCTCCTCGTGGCAGGGACAGGTGCAGTTGAGTTTGTAGCAATGGGAGTGACGGCCTATGGAGCAGGGAGCGGAGGCTTGCGCGGTGTGTGGTCGACGGAGACGGATTGCATCGCACATCGGTGTACTCATCTCATCCTCCCGTGCTTGGCTTTGGTGTGCATCATGTAGCCCGTCCACGCGATGAAGCTTGAGACGACGAAGCCTTCAGCGGAGCGGCCCGTAAGAGTGGGGACTTCCTCGACGACGAGGTCGTAGAGGTTCTGGGCTTCGGCCCGCAGGCCAGAGAACTCGACGCTCTCGCGCAGGCGAAGGGTGCGGCACCATATCTGGTATTCCCAAGACTCCTTGCCCTCTGGGGCGCGGTCACTCGTGCGACGGACCCAGAACCAGATTCTCAGGAGGTTGAAGGGTGGCAGTACGCCCCGGCCCTTGATGTGCAGGGGGTGCCGGGGCTCGCGCCAGACGAACCGGGATTCGGTGTTGACGAAGTCGTGGGCCTCGTTGGTGTGGTACACCCGCATCTCGCGGAGCGTGACCTCGTGGCCTTCGAAGGTCTTCTCCCCTTCGATGCCCTCTTGGAACTCGACAGCCGTGACCCAACGGGCGAGCGGCTTGTCGGGGATGAGATACCATGCGCTGAAGGTTCGCAGGCGGCGATAGAACCGCTTGCCGATTTTGACCCTGACGACCCGCTCGTAGAAGTGGACCGCGACGGAGCCGGGAGCGGAGCCCTTGGGGATGGGCCAATGCAGGGGCCATGGTCGGATGCGGATGACGGCTTGCTTGGTGCGCGGCTTACGGGTCTTGGGTCGGGTTAAGTGCCGCTTCTGACCTCGCAGGACACGCCTCTTGCGCGTTCCTTTTTTCATGTCGAGGCTCTAAGAGAGAGGCGGGAGCCGTGGCCCCCGCCTCTGTGCTTAGAGGCCCGACGCTACGCCTTGGGCCACCTGACTTCGGTCTGGTGTCGGCCCTCGTCGTCGAGGCCCTTGTAGATGACCATGACCTTCGACGGCAGGTTGTGGCCCTT
>Ga0315287_10005239_pt1 | contig 12750 bp, 12 predicted proteins | sample YL17G11_0_MG_FD_205037 | JGI IMG/M metagenome (GOLD analysis project Ga0315287, IMG submission 205037) | Sediment microbial communities from Yellowstone Lake, YNP, Wyoming, USA - YL17G11_0 | ecosystem: Environmental > Aquatic > Freshwater > Lake > Sediment | place: USA: Wyoming | collected...
GCCTCAAGCTCGGGGCGATCCGGCTCACGCGGCGCTTCTTCAAGAGCGACCGCCTCCACCCGGGTGCCGTGGATGCCTGCCGTCGGTTCATCCGATCGATGCTCAGTTCGATGGCCCGCGACGTCGACCGCCTCGGCTTCGAGGTGGCCGTCGGCAGCTCGGGCACCATCGAGGCGGTCGCGACCATGGCCCTCGCGGCCCGCTCCGATGCGTCGGCGCCGCGCACCCTCAACAACGCCACCGTCAGCCGGCGAGAGGTCGAGGACGTGGTGAAGCGGCTGGTCTCGGCCTCGACGCTGGCCAAGCGACTCGCTCTTCCCGGGATCGAGGCCGGCCGGGCCGACATCATCCTCGGCGGCGCCGTCATCCTCGAGCAGACGATGGCCACGTTCGGCATCGACGAGCTCGTGGTCTCGGGCTACGCCCTGCGGGAAGGGGCCCTGCTCGACGCCTTCCAGCGCCGCCGAGGTGGGGCGCTCCATCACCTGCACGACCTGCGGCGGCGCAGCGTGGTGCGCCTCGCCGAGATCATGGACGACGAGCCGGAGCACTCGGCCCATGTGGCGGGGCTGGCCCTCGTGCTGTTCGACGAGACCGCCGAGCAGCACCACCTCGGCGACGATGCCCGTGAGCTGCTCGAGGCGGCGGCCCTGCTGGCCAACGTCGGGCTCTTCGTGTCGCACAGCAAGCACCACAAGCACAGCTACTACGTGATCCGAAACTCCGACCACCTCTCGGGATTCACCGATCACGAGATCGAGATGGTCGCGCTCGTCGCCCGCTATCACCGCAAGAGCGCACCGTCGCCGAAACACCCCGAGTTCGCCGCGCTCCTGCCCCGCGATCAGCAGACCGTCCGCACGCTCGCCGGGTTGCTGCGCGTGACCATCGGTCTCGACCGCACCCATGCCGGTCTCGTCACGTCGATCCGCAGCCGGATGCAGGACGGAGTCCTCGTCGTCGAGGCGGTCGCCGCACCCGGCACCGACCTGTCCCTCGAGCTCTACACGGCGACCGAACGCAAGGGTTTGCTCGAAACGGTGCTCGAGTGCCCGGTGCGGATCGAGAGCGCCGTCAGCCCGCCTGTCGACCCCGCCGGCGCCCTCGCCGGCTGACGTCGAGGCAAGCCTCGACCAGCGCCGCCGCGAAGACGTCGGGCTCGGTGGCGCAGACCCCGTGGTCGGCGGGAATGGGGAACACCGTGGCGCCCGAAATGGCCGCCGCCAGCCGGCGCTGCCGATGCGGGGGCACGACCGAGTCGTGCTCGGTCACGACGATCGAGGTGGGCACGTCGACCCCGCCGATCCAGTCACGCGATGTGAAGGCGGCCAGTGCCGTGCCGGCCTCGACCACCATGCGGGTGTCGTTCTGCAGCACCTGGGCCCGGGCGAAACGGCCGAGGTCGGACTGGTCGAACCGGTTGTTCAAGAGTCGCTCGCCCACGGTTCGCTTCACCGACTTCGGCGTGGCCCGGGCCATGAGCGAGGCCAGGCCCATCATCGAGGCGGCGGCCCGACCGCCGTTGCGGCCGCGGGCGAAGCTGCGACTCGTGGCACACAGCACCAGACCCCCGACCCGCCCGGCGTGCCGTCGCCAGACGAGCTGGGCGACCGGTCCCCCCATCGAGTAGCCGACGGGGATGAAGCGGTCGATCCCGAGCACGTCGGCCACGGCGACGGCGTCGTCGGCGCAGTCCTCGAGTCGGAACCGACGCCAGGTGCGGATGCCCCGACCGTGGCCGCGGTGATCGACGGCGACGACGTTGAAGTGCTCAGCCAACGGTGCGAACGAGCCGAACCAGTTGAGCGCGGCGTTCACGGTCCAGCCGTGCAGCAACACGAGCGTGGGTGCACCGGCGGGACCGGCGACCGTACGCACGAAGGTCGTGCCCCGACCCGGCAGGGTGAGGGCGCGGCCCTCGGGCAGTCCGGGCGGGTCGGTCACCTCGTCGATGTCCACGGCGGCCGACTAGGCCTCGATGCCGACGATCTCGACCTTGAGCGGGCCCACGGGCCCCTGGAACTCGACGACATCGCCGTCGGCGTGACCCATCAGGGCAGCGCCGAGCGGCGAACCGGGGGAGACCACGATCACGTCGTCGTCGTCATGGCGCTCCTCGATCGACCCGATGAGGCAGCGCTGCTCCTCGTCGTCGTCCTCGTAGACGATCAGCACGATCGAGCCGGCCTGCACCGTGCCCGACCCGTCGACCTCGACGATTTCGCAGTCGAGCAGCAACGCGGCCAGGTGGCGGATGCGCGATTCCATCTTGCCCTGCTCGTCCTTGGCGGCGTGGTAGTCGCCGTTCTCCTTGAGGTCGCCGAGCTCGCGCGCCGCCTGGATCACCCGGGCGATGTCGGTGCGGCCGTGAGTGACGAGCCGCTCGTGCTCAGCGAACAGGCGGTCGTGGGCGGCTTGGGAGAGTTGGTGTATCTGAGGCACCCGGACATGGTAGCGAGGCGGCCCGGAAGTCACCGCCGGTTGACGAAACGGGCACCCCACACCACACTGTCGGGAGTGCTTGCCACCGCAACTGCCCCCGTAGTCATCATCGACTAGCGCACACCACCCCATGGTGTGCGCTCCTGACCGTCCACTCCGGTGGACGGTTTTCTCGTTCCAGGGAGAGATTTCGTCGTGAGTGTCCAGACCAGTTCGTCCCCGACTCCGGGCCCCAGCGGGCGCGCCGAGCGTCGCCATCGCGTGGGGGTCATCGCCGGCGACGGCATCGGCACCGAGGTGATCGCCGAGGCGCTGAAGGTCGTGCGCGCCGCCGGCATCGAGCTCGACACCGTCGACTACGACCTGGGCGGCGCCCGCTACCTGCGCGACGGCGTGGTGCTCACCGACGAGACGGTCGACGAGTGGCGGGCGCTCGACGCCCTCCTGCTCGGCGCCGTCGGCACCCCCGACGTGCCGCCCGGCGTGATCGAGCGGGGGTTGCTGTTGAAGATGCGCTTCGACCTCGACCTCTACATCAACCAGCGCCCGTTCCTGGCACCCGACGGCACCCACGACTTCATCGTCATCCGTGAGAACACCGAGGGCACCTACGCCGGCGAGGGCGGGTTCCTGCGACAGGGCACGCCGCACGAGGTGGCCACCCAGGGGTCGGTCAACACCCGCATGGGCGTCGAGCGCTGTGTGCGCTACGCCTTCGAGCTGGCCCGCACCCGGACCCGCCGGCACCTCACCATGGTGCACAAGACGAACGTGCTCACCTTCGCCGGCGATCTCTGGCAGCGCACGTTCGACGAGGTCGCCGTCGACTTCCCCGACGTGACCACGACCTACAATCACGTCGACGCCGCGTGCATCTACTTCGTGCAGTCGCCCCAGCAGTACGACGTGATCGTCACCGACAACCTGTTCGGCGACATCCTCACCGATCTGGGCGGTGCCGTATCGGGCGGCATCGGCCTGGCGTCGTCGGGCAACCTCAACCCGGCCCGCACCGGTCCGTCGATGTTCGAGCCGGTGCACGGCTCGGCCCCCGACATCGCCGGCCAGCAGAAGGCCAACCCCGTCGCCGCCATCCTGTCGGCGGCGATGATGCTCGAGTTCCTCGGCGAGGACGACGCGGCGGCCCGCATCCGCAAGGCCTGCGCCGACCCGTCGACCCTCACCGGAAGCACCGCCGCCGTCGGCGACCTCGTCGCCGAGCGACTCTGACCAGCCCTTCGACCAACCAGCCCTTCGACCCACCAGCCCAGAGGACCATCCGATGCCCATCACCCCCACCGACAAGATCTGGATGAACGGCGAACTCGTCGACTGGGACGCCGCCCAGATCCACGTCCTCACCCACACCCTGCACTACGGCATGGGCGTGTTCGAGGGCATCCGTGCCTACGAGACGGCCGACGGGCCCGCCGTCTTCCGGCTCACCGAGCACATGCAGCGGCTGCACAACTCGGCGCGCATCATGATGATGGACATGCCGTACACGGTCGACGAGCTCGTCGCGGCCACGAAGGACGTCGTGCGGGCATCGGGGCTGCCGTCGTGCTACATCCGACCGATCGCGTACTACGGCTACGGCGAGATGGGGCTCAACACCCTGCCGTGCTCGGTCGACGTCGCCATCGCCTGCTGGCCCTGGGGCGCCTACCTGGGTGAGGAGGCGGTCAGCAAGGGCGTGCGCATGAAGATCTCGTCGTGGACGCGCCACGACCACAACACGATGCCGCCCGCGGCCAAGACGACCGGCAACTACGTGAACTCGTCTCTGGCCAAGGTCGAGGCGCTCAAGGCCGGGTACGACGAGGCGATCATGCTCAGCCCGCAGGGCTTCGTGAGCGAGTGCACCGGCGAGAACATCTTCGCCGCCCGCGACGGCGTGCTCATCACCCCGCCGATCGCCGCCGGCGCGCTCGAGGGCCTCACCCAGGACACGGTCATGGCCATCGCCCGCGACTTCGGCTTCGAGACGAAGTTCGACTACCTCACGCGCAGCGACCTGTACGTCTGCGAGGAGATGTTCGTCTGCGGCACCGCCGCCGAGGTCAGCGCCGTGAACTCGGTCGACGACCGGCCCATCCCGTGTCCCGGCCCGATGACCGCGGCGATCGCGGCCGAGTACGCCAAGACGGTGCGCGGCGAAGTCGACCGCTACAAGGACTGGCTCGAGTATGTCGACTGAGACCGTCCCCCCCGCAGTACCCGCGCCGCCCGACTCCGTCGAGATCTTCGACACCACCTTGCGCGACGGCGCCCAGTTCGAGGGCATCTCGCTCACGGTCGAGGACAAGCTGCGCGTCGCCGAGCAGCTCGACTGGCTCGGTGTGCGCTGGATCGAAGGGGGCTACCCCCAGGCCAACCCGAAGGACGAGCAGTTCTTCCGGCGCGCCCCGACCGAGCTCAAGCTCTCGACGGCCGAGCTGGTCGCCTTCGGATCGACCCGTCGACCCGCCGGCAAGGTCGACGTCGATCCCACGCTGCAGGCGCTCGTCGGGGCCGAGACGTCGACGGTGTGCATCGTCGGCAAGAGCTGGGACTTCCACGTCACCGACGCCCTGCAGACCACCCTCGACGAGGGCGTGGCCATGGTCGGCGAGTCGGTCGCGTTCCTCAAGAGCGCCGGTCGTCGCGTGTTCTTCGACGCCGAGCACTTCTTCGACGGCTACCAGGCCAACCCTGAATACGCCCTGCGCGTACTCGAGGCCGCCGCGACGAACGGGGCCGACTGCGTGGTGCTGTGCGACACGAACGGGGGATCGCTGCCCCACGAGGTGCAGCGCATCACCGGCGAGGTCACGACCTACCTCGGGGGCGTGGCGATCGGCATCCACACCCAGAACGACTCGGGGTGCGCGGTGGCCAACTCGATCGCCGCCGTGCTGGGCGGCGCCACCCAGGTGCAGGGCACGGTCAACGGCTACGGCGAGCGCACGGGCAACGCCAACCTCATGACCGTGATCCCCGACCTGACCCTGAAGCTCGGCATCGCCACGCTGCCCGAGGGTCGCCTCGAGCGGCTCACCATGGTCAGCCGTCACGTGGCCGAGCTGGTCAACCTGCCCCCGCACCCGTCCGACCCGTTCGTCGGGATGTCGGCCTTCGCTCACAAGGGGGGCCTGCACACCTCGGCGCTCGGACGGGCCGGCGGTGCGAGCTACGAACACATCGAGCCGGCCGCCGTGGGCAACCACACCCGCGTGCTGGTGAGCGACCTCGGGGGTCGGACCGGAATGGCCATGAAGGCGGCCGAGCTCGGCGTCGAGCTCGACGACCGCGCCGCGGGGGTGCTCAGCGAGGAGCTCAAGGAGCTCGAGTCGCGGGGTTGGCTGTTCGAGGCGGCCGACGCGTCGCTCGAGTTGCTGATGCGGCAGGCGACGGGATGGTCGCAGGACTTCTTCGAGGTCGAGGCCTATCGGGTGACGAGCTATCACCGCGAAGGCCCGGTCATGCCGCTCGACGAGGTCGAGGTCACGGTCGAGGCCACCGTCAAACTCTGGATCGACGGCGTGCGTGTCGCGTCGGTGGGCGAGGGCAACGGCCCGATCAACGCCCTCGATGTGGCCGTGCGCCGCGCCCTCAACGGGCGCTACCCCGCGCTCGACCGCATCCACCTCACCGACTTCAAGGTGCGGGTGCTCGACGGTGGCGCCGCCACGGGAGCCGTGGTGCGGGTGTTGATCGATTCGACCGACGGCGAGAACGTCTGGACCACGGTCGGGGTCGACACGAACGTCATCGAGGCCGCGTGGCGGGCCCTGCTCGACTCGTTCGTCTATGGGCTGGTGCACCGGTCGGCCTAGGCTGCCCGCCGTGGCTGCCCCCGAATACGTTCCGCACGCGCCGACCGATCGACCCCGCGTGTATGAGTCGCCGCCCTGGGCCGGTGACTCGTGGATGGCCGACCGCCCCGCCGAGCTCAGTGGTCGCCAGCCCCTTGGCCCACGCCTCGGGTATCCGGGCCCCGACCAGGGGTTCGCGATCAAGTTGGCCAACGGGTTCGCCGATCGGCTGGTGCTGACCCCGGGTGAGCAGGCCGCCGATGTCATCGCCGGATGCACGTCGGTGGCCCTCAAGCGGGCCTCGCTGTTCGGGCGGGCGCCGATGGTGCACGACCTGACGGTCGCCTTCACCGTGTGGGGCTTCCTGGCCGACGCCGACCCCGAACTGGTGCGACTGCGCAAGCCGTTGTTCCAGGAGGTCGCGAACATCCACCACTACATGCAGGGCCGCAAGATCGCCGACCTGGTGCCCCAGGCCGTGCTTCGTCTGAGCCACGACGAGGTGCAGCGGGTGGCCGGCCAGGACTGGCGCTCGTTCTTCAAGCGTCGGTCGGCCGCGACCCGTCCGGCGGCATCGGCGTCGTAGCCAACGGCCATCGCCGCCATGGGTGCTCTCGAGATGACCAGAACGACGATCACGATCGACGACGACGAGGTCGGGCCGCTCGCGTCCGATGTGCTCGTTGCCGGGCCCGACGATGGTCCGACGGTGAACCTGTTGCCCGGGTTTCTCGAATCGTCACACTCGTGGCGCAATCAGGTGCCGGTGCTCGCCGAGGCCGGCTACCGGGTGATCGCCCCCGACCAGCGCCGTTACTCGCCGGGCGCCACCCCGATCGCCTGCGCACCCTGACCGTGCTCTCGACGCCGCACCCGGCCGCCTTCGATGTGGCTCGGGCAGGCCGGGCCGGGGCCGATCAGGCCCAGCGGTCGAGCTACACGAGCATCTTCCGGGCCGAGGGCGCCGAGGACGTCCTGTCGGTCAAGAACTCGTTCCGCTTCGGGCGGGCTGACCTAGGCGGTGATGGTGATCGGGGTGCCGGCGGGCATCTTGTCGTTCAGGATCTCATCGACCTCGTTGGGCATCCGCACGCAGCCGTTCGAGGCCTGGGTGCCGATCAGGCTGGGATTGTTGGTGCCGTGGAAGGCGACCTGGGGCAGCCCGCCGTCGAAGCTGTCGAGCGCCTCGGAGTAGGCGCTGGTCGCCAGGATCCACGGGCCGTAGGCCCCGGCCGGAGGGTGGGAGATCTTCTCGGCCAGGAAGAACCGGCCGACAGGGGTGAAGGTCGAGTCCTTGCCGATCACCACGTCGGTCTCGCTGATCAGGTTGTCTCCGTCGAAGGCCTTCAGGTGGAACGTCGCCTTGTTCAGTTCCATGTGGGTGTGGATCTCGCTGACCGTGACGTCCGAGCGCTTGATCCACCCCTCCTGGGAGTTCGGTCGGGCCAGTACCTGCACCTTGAGCCAGTCGCCGTCGTCCTCGGTGACCATGAAGACGAGCGGGTTCTTGAAATAGGTCGGGTTGGTGAAGGCGTACCCGTCGGGCGTCTTGCGCACTCCGGCCGAGTTGAGGCCCTGGCGCGGGATGTCGCCGAGTCGAGCGGCCGTCGGGGCCGCCGGGGTCGCGAACGAGGCGTTCTGGCCTTCGACGGGCTCGGAGCCGCCGCCACCCGAAGCATCGGCCGGCTTGGTGAGCAGTACCTCCACCTCGGGCACCGTGGCCGTCGCCACCTCGGTGAGCCACGGGTCGGGGGCGGACGTGGTGGTGGCATCCTCGCCGCCGCCGCCGCCGTCGGCGTCGGCGGCGTGCTTGCTGCCGCCGCAGGCCGCCAGCAACAGCGACGAGGTCAGGAGGAGGGCGATCAGGACCGGAGAGCGTCTGCGCATGGGCGAAGATGCTATCGGCCGCCCTTCGTCTGATCAGGTCGCCCACTACGATCCGCCCGTGAGCCCTCCTCCCGTCCGTGTCCGCTTCGCCCCGTCCCCCACCGGCTACCTGCACATCGGGGGGGCCCGCACCGCCCTGTTCAACTGGATGTTCGCCCGCCAGCAGGGCGGCGAGATGCTGTTGCGCATCGAGGACACCGACGCCGAGCGCAGCCAGCCGGAGCTGATCGAAGCCATCTTCCGGGCCCTCGACTGGCTGGGCATCGACTGGGACGGCGAGCCGGTGCACCAGAGTGACCGCCTGCCGCAGTATGTCGCGGCGGCCGAGCGGCTGCTGGCCGAGGGCAGGGCCTACCGCTGCGACTGCACGCAGGACGTCGTCAAGGCCCGCCACGAGATCGCCGGCGGGCCTCCGGGCTACGACGGGTTCTGCCGGGACCGTGACCTTCCCGCCGGCGACGGCGTCGTCGTCCGCTTCCGCACGCCCGACGAAGGCTCGACGGTCTTCACCGATCTCGTCCGCGGCGAGGTGCGCTTCGAGAACGCCGTGCTCGAGGATTTCGTGATCGTGCGCAGCAACGGCCTGCCCATGTTCCTGGTGGCCAATGCCGTCGACGACGCCGACATGGGCATCACCCATGTGGTGCGCGGTGAGGACCTCATCAACGTCACGCCCAAAGGGCTGTTGCTGCGTGAGGCGCTCGGCATCGAGGGCACCCCGGCGTTCGCCCACCTGCCGCTCATCGTCAACGAGAAGCGCCAGAAGCTGTCGAAGCGCCGCGACGATGTCTCGGTCGGCGATTACATCGACCGCGGCTACCTGGCCGAGGCCATGGTCAACTACCTCGCGACGCTGGGATGGGGACCGCCCGACGGTGTCGAGATCCGGCCCGTAGCCGAGATCATCGGACTGTTCCGGCTCACCGATGTCGGCTCGTCGGGCGCGTTCTTCGACATCAAGAAACTCGATCATTTCAACGGCGAGTACATCCGGGCCCTGCCGGTCGAGCAGTTCATCGCCCGCTCGCAGCCGTGGCTCGTCGGCGATGCCACCCCGTGGCCGGCCGAGGCGTATGTCCCCGAGCTGTTCGCCGATCTGGCCCCGCTCGTGCAGGAGCGCGTGAAGCGGCTCGACGAGGTGCCCGGCTATGTCGACTTCGTGTTCCTCGATCAGCCCGAGTTCGACGATGCCTCGTGGCAGAAGGTCATGGTCAAGGGCCACGACGTCGCCGTCACCATGCTCGACGGCATGCTCGATGCCTTCGTCACCTGCAAGTGGACCGTCGCGGTGCTCGAAGCGACCCTGTTCCCGTTCGGCGAGGCCCACGGGATCAAGAAGGGCGCCGCGCAGGCTCCCGTGCGGGTCGCCGTCTCGGGCCGCTCGGTCGGCCCGCCGCTGCTCGAGTCGCTCGTCGCGCTGGGCCGTGACCGCGTGCTGTTGCGGATGCGAACGGCTCGCGACCGGCTCTGACAGTGGGGATCTTCCGTCTCGTCCTCAAGATCGCCGGTCTCGTCCTCGCCGCGGTGGTGCTCTACCTGGCGGTGACGTTCGGTCAGGTGTGGTGGGCGTCGCGTCAGACCACGTCGGCGTCGGCGAGCGCCATCGTGGTGATGGGTGCCGCCCAGTACAACGGCCGGCCGTCACCCGTGTTGAAGGCCCGTCTGGATCATGCCGTCGAGCTCTACCAGGCGGGCCGGGCGCCGATGGTCATCGTGACCGGCGGCAAGCAGCCCGGCGATCGGGTGACCCAGGGGTTGACCGGCTTCGACTACCTGCGCGAACGCGGTGTGCCCGAGCACGACATCAAGGTCGAGGTGCAGGGCACGAACAGCTACGAGGAGCTTTCCGCGGCGTCGCTCATCATCGCCCAGGCCCAGATGCCTCCCACCGCGCTGCTGGTGTCAGATCCGTATCACTCGCTGCGCATCTCCCAGATCGCCGAACAGGTGGGGCTCACCCCGCACCTGTCGTCGACCGACACCGCCTCGAACCTGCGGGCCCTGGCCCGCGAGACGGCGGCCGTGGCGGTGGGTCGCGTCGTCGGTTACCGCCGCCTCTCGGCCTTCGCCTAGGATCGCCGTGCCCTTCGGGGCCCACCTTCGGGGGTGGTGTAATTGGTAACACGGGTGGTTCTGGTCCATTTGTTGAGGGTTCGAGTCCTTCCCCCCGAGCTCATCGTCGGCTCCCTGCCCCCGCGTCGGGGAGCGTTCGTTTCTTGTCGAGGAGCGTTGGTCTTTCCTCGGGAGGGGTCGCCATGAGCCGCACGCTCGACTCGTCGCCGGCCGCCGATGGCTTTGCCATGCCGGCCGAGTGGGAGCCCCACGACGGTTGTTGGATGGCGTGGCCCGGGCGTTCCGACACGTGGCGCCTCGGGGCCGAGCCGGCCCGCCACGCCTTTGCCGAGGTGACCGCCCTCATCGTCGCCGCCGAGCCGGTGACCGTGGTCGTGTCGACCGGACAGCTCGACGACGCCCGGGCGAGGTTGCCGGCGTCGGTTCGGGTCGTCGAGCTCACCACCGATGATGCCTGGATGCGCGACATCGGCCCGACGTTCGTGGTCGACGGCCGGGGCGGCCGGCGGGGCGTCGACTGGGTGTTCAACGCGTGGGGTGGGCGGGAGGGAGGGCTCTACTTCCCCTGGGACGACGACGATGCCGCGGCGGCGAAGGTGCTCGAGATCGAGCGGGCCGACCGGTACCGGGCCCCGTTCGTGCTCGAGGGGGGTTCCATCCATGTCGACGGTGAGGGCACGCTCCTGACGACCGAGGAGTGCCTGCTCAACCCGAATCGCAACCCCGACCTCGATCGGCGACAGATCGAGCAGCGCCTGCGGTCGTACACCGGGGCCGAGGCGATCATCTGGTTGGGTGCCGGTGTGTTCGCCGACGAGACCGACGGTCACATCGACAACCTGGCTTGTTTCGTGCGGCCGGGCGTGGTCGCCCTCACCTGGACCGACGACACCCGCGACCCCCAGTACGCCATTTCGCTCGATGCCCGCCGACGACTCGAGGCCGCAGTCGATGCCCGCGGTCGCGCCCTCGAGGTGCACCTGGTGCGCCAGCCCGGCCCCCTGTACCTGACCGAAGCCGAGGCGGCCGGGGTCGAGCCGGTGGCCGGCACCAGGCCCCGGGTCGGCGGCGACCGCCTGGCGGGCAGCTACGTGAACTTCTTCATCGCCAACGACCGGGTCGTGGCCCCGAGGCTCGACGAGCGCACCGATGACGAGGCCCTGGCCACGCTGGCCGGGCTGTTCCCCGAACGTGAGGTGATCGGTGTCGCCGCCCGCGAGATCCTGTTGGGCGGCGGCAACATCCACTGCATCACCCAGCAGGTTCCCTCCAGCTAACCGCTCACGTTGGTCGGGGAGCATGCGGGATGCTTCCGACTGGCCCGCGTCGGTGCCTCACCTGGTGGCCCGTTCCGACGCTGTCTCACGTTGTCTCACTGTGCGACAGAGTGAGACAGCGTCGGGAGTGGTGGAACGGTGGGGGTGGTCGCGCCCCAGACGTCGATGGACCAGTCGTCGATGGACCCGACGTCGATAGGCCAGTCGTCGATAGGTTGCGGTGGTGCGTGCTCAGGTGCTCCTTCCGGCCGATCTCGAGAGCACGACGGCGGCGCGGCGGTTCGCCGAGACCACCCTCGCCTCGTGGGGCATGGACGCCAGGCGATCCGAGACGGCGGGGCTGCTGGTCACGGAGCTGGTCGCCAACGCCATGATCCACGCGGCGACACCGGCCGAGCTCGTGCTCGACCTCTCTGACGATCGCCTGCGGGTCGAGGTGGGTGACACGGCGGGCGGACGACCGCTCCTGCGTGCGCCGGGCCCCGATGACCCGACCGGCCGAGGACTGATGATCGTCGAGGCGATGGCCGACCGCTGGGGAGTCGAGGATGCGCCACCCGGCAAGATCGTATGGTTCGAGCTCGACGCGCCGGCTACCGGCTGACGGGGGACCCGAGCCGGCCGGCCCGGACTGCGGAATCGACTGGCCGGGCTGACCCGGGGCGCGAAGCCGGGCCTTTGGGGCGCGTCGGAGGCAGTCGCTATGCTGTCCCAGCTTGTCCTGCCCCGTTCTTCTAGCGGCCTAGGAATCCGGCTTCTCATGCCGGCAGCACGGGTTCAAATCCCGTACGGGGTACTCGGCATCAGCAGGCCGGCGCCATCGCGGCGCTGGCCTGTCGTCGTTCCCGGCCGGGTCGGCCCGACGTGAGTGCACCGACGGCGGCGAGCGGCTTGAATGCGGTCATGCCTGACCCGGGAGAAGACGCCGCCGCCGATGCGGCGTTGGTCGCCCGGGCCCGGGCCGACCTCACCTCGACCCGCGCCCACTTCAACCATGCCGGCATGTCCCTGACGCCCGCTCCCGTCCTGGCTCGGATGCAGGCCCATCTCGACCTCGAGGCCGAGATCGGTGGTTACGAGGCCGCGGAGGCGGCGACCGACGAGCTGTCCGCCGTACCGGCCGCCCTCGCCCCGCTCTTCGGGCCCGGTGTCGACGCCGACGAGATGGCGGCTGTCGAGAGCGCGACGCGGGCCTGGGAGACGGCCCTGTGGGCGCTGGCCGAGACGTTCGACTACGGGCCCGGGGACAGGGTGCTGGTCGATCAGTTCGCCTA
>Ga0315287_10005240_pt1 | contig 12750 bp, 10 predicted proteins | sample YL17G11_0_MG_FD_205037 | JGI IMG/M metagenome (GOLD analysis project Ga0315287, IMG submission 205037) | Sediment microbial communities from Yellowstone Lake, YNP, Wyoming, USA - YL17G11_0 | ecosystem: Environmental > Aquatic > Freshwater > Lake > Sediment | place: USA: Wyoming | collected...
GGACGGGCTGGGCTACTACTAGAGTACCCGCGACACTGCCACGCACTTCTTCATGGACTATCTTCCCAAGGGCGTGTACGTGTTCGAGTACAGCACCCACGTCCAACTCAAGGGGAAGTATCAGACGGGGATCGCGAGCATCCAGTGCATGTACGCCCCTGAGTTCAACAGCCATTCGGAGGGCTTTGAATTGGAGGTGCGGTAGAGCTGCAGAAAGGCAAATCTGTTGCGATTGGGGCGGATGGCGGCTAGACTGTGGCCCGATGAAGGCAACTGACGGCATTCGATTGACTGCGCCAATCAAGGAGAAGACCGCCCGTTCTTTGCGGGCAGGGGACTCGGTGCTTATATGTGGGGTGGTATACACGGCCAGGGACATGGCCCATCTGCGGATGTGCCAGGCCCTTGAGGCGGGGCAGGCCCTGCCATTCGACCTTGAAGGTGCGGTCATCTATTTCGTCGGACCTACGCCTGCCAGGCCTGGGCGGGTGATCGGGGCGGCTGGGCCTACGACCTCGTCTCGTATGGATGCATTCAGCCCAAGGCTGATCGCCGCGGGGCTCAAGGCCACGATCGGAAAGGGCTATCGCAACGAGCAGGTGCAGAAGGCCCTGAAGGAGTATGGCGCAGTGCACCTATCCACGATCGGCGGGGCGGGAGCGTTGTTGAGCAGGCACATCGTCGGCGCGGAGTTGATTGCCTATGAAGACCTGGGTACAGAGGCGATCCAAAGGTTAACCGTCGTGGACTTTCCGGCCATCGTTGCCTATGATAGTTACGGAAACAGCATCTACACACAGGCAGTCTCTTGATGAAGATGTTGTGCAAAATGGATAAAAAATCTCAGTTGGGCACACTTTGAATAGTCTAATCCTGTCGTTTGGATTAGACTATTCAAAAGGGCCTCGCTGCGTTCAAAACCTATGTTGATACGAGTCCTCCCGCAAGCGGAAGGACTCATATCAGGTGTGCCCAACTGAGGTTTTTTGTTGAGTACAAACATCGTCGTGGTTCCGCTTAAATAGGGTTAGAGGACGTGGAATGAAGGTTGCACTGATAGGGTTACTCCAATCCGGCAAGGGTACGCTGCTGGCCGCCATCAGCGGCAAGCCCATGGCGCCGCTGGGCACGCCGGCCATTGATGAGGCGATCGTGCCTGTGCCGGACGCCCGCATCGATTGGCTCTCGGGGCACTACAAGCCGAAGAAGACGACGTACGCCACGGTTGATTGTCTGGACGTGCCGGGCCTTGATTTCGAGAATGACCATGGTCGTGCTGCGGCCCGCCGCCTGGTCAACCAGATCCGGACCGTGGACATGCTGGTCCTTGTGGTCCGGGCCTTTGAAGATCCCACAGTGCCGATGTACCGAAGTCGGGTCGATCCGGTCCGGGACCTGTCGGAGCTCCGCACGGAGCTGCTGTTGGCTGATCTGGAGCTGGTGACCACGCGGATCGATCGCCTCGAAAAGCAGGTCCTCAGACCCACGCCCACCCAGGCCCATGACAGGGCGGAACTGGTCCTTCAGAAGAAGCTGCAGGAAGCGATTGAGTCGGAGAAGCCGATCCGTTCCGTGATCGGGACGGAGGCAGAGCGGGAGATGATCAAGTCGTTGGCGTTCCTGACCCTCAAGCCTCTGGCCGTGGCGGTCAACGTCGGTGAAGGCCAACTGGACAAGGTGTTTGACTTTCCAGGTACGTTGGATGCGTCGGTGCCGGTGGTGTCGATCTGCGCCAAGATCGAGTATGAACTGTCGCAACTGGACCCTTCCAGTCGGGCGGACTTCATGGCCGACATGGGGATCCAGACCTCTGGCGTAGGCAAGTTCGTCAACAGTTGCTATGCGGCCTTGGGGCTGATCAGCTTTCTTACCGTCGGGTCCGATGAGGTGCGGGCCTGGCAGATCCAAAAGGGGACGGTGGCGGTCGATGCGGCCGGCAAGGTCCACAGTGACATCAAACGAGGATTCATTCGGGCTGAGATCTTTGGCTTTGAGGACATAAAGGCCTATGGCAGCGAAAAGGCTCTCAGGGCCGCCGGCAAGTTCTGGCTGGAGGGCAAGGACTACGTGGTCCGGGATGGCGACATCATCAATTTCAGGTTCAATGTCTGACGTGTTGGACTGTGGAGACATGGATCCATGAAGGCAGCCGTACTGGCCGGTCTTCGACGTATTGAGATTCAGGAATGGCCTAAACCGCAGGTGCAGTCCGATACGGACGTCCTACTGAGGATCAGGCGGGTGGGAGTCTGCGGTTCCGACGTCCACTACTATGAGACCGGACGGATCGGGCCGGATACCATCCGATATCCGTTCATCCTCGGCCATGAATGCGCAGCCGTGGTCGAGGCGGTCGGAGATGCGGTCGATCGCGTCAAGATCGGCGACCGCGTGGCAGTGGATCCAGCAGTCTGTTGCCACCGATGCGATCAGTGCAGCAGCGGCAGGGAGAACACCTGCAGGAGTCTGAGGTTCCTGGGCTGTCCGGGCCAACTGGCCGGCTGCCTGTGCGAGTACATAGTGATGCCTCAGGACTGCTGCTATCCGTTGGGCGAGGGAATGACACTTGAAGAGGGTGTCTTGTGTGAGCCGCTGGCCATTGCCCTATACACGGTTCAGTCAGCCGGGCTTGCCAAGGGGGCGGATTTGGCGATCCTGGGGGCAGGGCCGATAGGCCTGAGTTGTCTGGTCAGTGCCAAGGCAGCGGGTGCGGGACGCTGTTTCGTGACGGATCTGGTGCCGGAAAGATTGGCCGCTGCCAAGGAGCATGGGGCTACCTGGGCCGGCCATCCGAATCTGGAAGACATCGTTCGCAGGATACTGGATCTGCAACCTAATGGCATGGATGCCGTGTTTGAGTGCGCGGGCCAGCAGGAGACCATCGACCAGGCCGCAGGACTGCTCAAGCCGGGCGCCAGGCTCATGCTGCTCGGCATTCCCAGGACCGACAGGATCACTCTGGACATCCACAGGATGCGTCGCCACGAGATCTCGATCCTCAATGTCAGGCGCCAGAACCGCTGCTCGCACGCGGCCGTTGAGTGGATCGAACAAGGCAGGGTGAATGTGGATTTCATGGCCACCCATACCTTTGGCATTGATCGGTGCCAGGAGGCCTTCGAGATGGTCTCGGCCTACAGAGACGGGGTGATCAAGGCGATGATCGATATCTGAGGCCATGAAGAAGGCAAGTGTCATCAGCGTAGGCAACGAACTGCTCGACGGCCAGACCGTGGATACCAACGCCGCCTTCCTGGGCAATGAAATGATGTGCCTTGGCATACCTGTGGCCGGTCGCTTTACTGTCGGTGACGACGTCGATCAGATCGTGCGTGCGCTGCACTTGGCGTGTGAGGACACGGACGTCATCCTGGTGACCGGCGGCTTGGGGCCGACTGCTGATGACCTGACGCGTCAGGCCGTTGCGGTATTCCTTGGGGTGGGACTCCACCTGGAGGAGGAGTTGCTCGATCAGATCAAGGTTTTTTTCACCCATCGTGGTGTCCGGATGCCGGATATCAACGCCGTCCAGGCGTATCTGCCGGAAGGGACCGAGGCCATCCCCAATGAGGTGGGGACAGCCCCAGGCATCTTGGGACGCAGGGATGGCAAGTTGATTGCTGCCATGCCCGGGGTTCCGTCAGAGATGAAACAGATGTTTGGGCGGTCTGTAGTGCCGGTCTTGCGAGAGGCATGCGTCGGTCAAGCGGTGGTTGTGCACCGGCTGCGGTGTTTTGGGGCAGGCGAGTCGGCTATTGCCGAAATGATCGGCTCTATCATGGAGAGGGACCGGAACCCCCTGGTCAACTGTACAGTGGAGTACGGGATTGTCACTCTGCACGTGATTGCCATGGCGGGTGACCCGGACGAGGCCGGACGATTGGCGGAGGTGGATGTCGCGTTTCTGCGAAATAAACTGGGGACCCTGATCTTCGGCACTGGCGAGCAGACCCTGGCCCACGTCGTGGGTGGACAGTTGGCCAGTATGGGAAAGACCATCGCGGTGGCTGAATCCTGCACCGGCGGCCTTGTTGCCAAGATGCTGACGGATGTGGCGGGCTCCAGTCAGTACTTCACCTGTGGTTGGATCGTGTATAGCAACGAGGCCAAGATCCATGAGCTGGCCGTACCGGCAGATTGGCTCGACACCTACGGCGCAGTCAGTGAACAGGTTGCTATCGCGATGGCTCGGGGCGCAAGGCGGATGGCCCGCACAGACTATGCGGTCGGCATAACCGGCATAGCCGGACCAAGTGGTGGCACGTTTGAGAAGCCAGTGGGGTTGGTGTTCATCGGTGTAGACAGTGAAGAAGGCACAGCCACGGAACGGTTCCAGTTCTCAAGGGATAGGCAATTCATACGCCAGAGGGCAGCTCAGACCGCCCTGAATATGGTGCGCCTGAGGCTGGGGCTTTGACTTACCCACGGACGAGTGTTATAATAGGCAAGCCTAGTCCTAATATGGGGAGGCGTTATATTTTGAGGACTCCATGACCAGTACTCGGAGACATCTGGGTGAAATCCTCTACAAGGCCGGCGTGGTGGATAAGCAGGCGATCGTCGATTCCATCAAGACGGCTAAGAGTACCGGCAAGCGACTGGGGCAGGTCCTGCTGGACAAGAAGCTCATTGATGAAGAGACACTCACCAAGGCCTTGGCCAAGCAATTCGGCCTTAAGTACGTCAATTTGGACCAGGCCGCCGTGCCTGCTGGATATGCGAATCTGATCCCCCAGGATCTGATCAAGCGTCACAACATCATTCCGTTGAGGCTGGAGAACGGGAAGCTCCAATTGATCATTGGCGATCCACTCGATCTGGACATGATGGATGCGGTTCGGCTCCGTACCAATGCCGAATTGGAGTGCCACCTGGCCAGTGCCTCTAGGATACGGGCCTACTTGGACCAGACAGCAGATCATGAATCGCAGCAACAGAGCGATCAACTCAGGCACAGCATTGATGCTACTGCCGCCGAGCTTGCCGAGTTTGGAGATGCACTTCAGGCAGAGATCCTGCGTGCAGGTGCTGCCGGCGCGGCCGACGATGGGCCTATTGTAAGGCTGGTTAACCTGATTATTGATGCGGCTTACCACATGCGGGCAAGCGATATTCACTTTGAGCCCATGGCTGACCGCGTGCGGGTCAGATATCGAGTTGACGGCGTCTGCCTGGAGAAAGACAACCTTCCCAAGAACATGCAGCCCCAGATCATGACGCGTCTGAAGATCCTCTCCGGCATGGATATCGCCGAGAAACGACTCACCCAGGATGGCCGTATCAAGCGCCGGATTGCGGATCAAGATATTGATTTCCGCGTCTCTGCGCTGCCGGCCAGCCACGGCGAGAGCGTTGTTCTGCGTATCTTGCGGCCGGATGCAGTGAATATTGGAATTGGCGCACTTGGTTTCGAACAGGACAACAACGAGCAGTTTCAACGAATCATCCGCAGACCCAACGGGATATTCCTTGTCACTGGGCCAACAGGGAGCGGCAAGACCACGACCCTTTACGCGGCGCTCCAGGAATTGAACAAGCCGGATAAGAAGATCATCACGGCGGAGGACCCCGTGGAGTATAACTTCGCCGGTATGAATCAATGCCAAGTCAAGGAAGATATTGGGCTTACATTTGATAAGATTCTGCGAGCCATGCTCCGTCAGGCGCCCAACATCATTCTCATCGGTGAAATCCGTGACGGCGTGGTGGCCGATATCGCTATTCAGGCGGCCCTCACGGGGCATCTGGTGTTTAGCACGCTCCACACCAACGACGCGTGCAGTGCCATTACCCGTCTGATTGACATGGGCGTCAAGCCCTTCCTAGTGGCCAGTTCCATTCAAGCCATTATGGCTCAACGACTTATCCGAGTCATCTGCAAGAAATGCAAGACCGTTGATCCGGACCCAGATCCGAAGCAGTTGCGACTGCTGGGTATTTCCCCCGAAGAGGCCGGGAAGCAGACGTTCTACAAGGGCGCAGGCTGCAGCGCATGTCTAGGAACAGGTTACAAAGGTCGACTGGGCATATTTGAAATGATCGAGTTGAACACTCGCCTGCGCGAGTTAGCCTTTAGGAAGGCCACAACTACCGAGCTGAGGCAGGCGGCCAAGGCGGCAGGGATGCGTACGCTGCTGGAGGACGGTAAAATGAAGGTGTTCAGGGGTGTGACGACTTTGTCGGAAGTAGCCAGCGAGGCCCAGATGGAAGGAGTCGTGGACTGATCGTTAATGTTCGAGGTTTGACCAGATGTCTACAGTAAACATGGATAGGCTGCTCCAGGCCTGTGTTGAGCAGGGGGCATCGGATATCCACATCACCGTGGGGCGACCTCCGATCTTTAGGATTCACGGGCGACTGCGATCCCTGGAGACGAAGGTCTTGGAACCGGATGATACCGTTGCACTGATGAAGAGTGTCACACCGGAGCGAGGCCAACAGGAGCTTCAGGAGGAAGGTGGTACTGACTTCGGCTTTGCCTTTGGCGACGCGGCCAGGTTCCGCGTCTCTGTCTTCAAGCAAAAAGGCAATACGTCTATGGTCTTGCGCCTGATTCCCAACAAGATCATGACGTTTGAGGAGATCGGCCTGCCCAAGATTATCTCCGCACTGTGCCGCCGGCCAAGAGGGATGTTCCTTGTTACCGGACCAACGGGTAGTGGCAAGACTACCACCCTAGCCACTATGATTAATTACGTGAATGAGAACTTGGATAGGCATATCGTTACGGTTGAGGACCCGATCGAGTACTATCATAGCCACAAGAAGTGCATTATAAATCAGCGAGAGGTCGGCGTAGACGTGCCCAGCTTCAGCGAGGCCCTTAGGAGGGTCTTGCGTATGGACCCAGATGTGATCCTGGTCGGCGAGCTTCGAGACTTGGAGACGATTGAGGCGGCTGTGCGGGCGGCAGAAACAGGACACCTGGTATTCAGCACACTTCATACAACCAGTGCGTCCGGTACGATCAGCCGAATTATCGACGTCTTCCCCGTGGCCCAACAGGAGCAGATTCGCGTTCAGTTGAGCAGCAATCTCATTGCCGTACTTGCTCAGGCCCTGTGCCCCTTGGCAACTGGCAAGGGCCGAGTGGCAGCCTATGAATTCATGGTAGTTACACCGGCCATCGCCAACCTCATCCGTGAGAACAAGACCTATCGGATTGACTCCAGCATCCAGACCGGGAAGAAGTTGGGCATGCAGCTTCTGGATGAACACCTGTGGCAGCTTTACGATGAGGGAAGGATCTCCCTGGAGGAGATGATGGACAAGGCCAAGCAACCAGGCGCTTTGTATGACAAGGCCAAGGCGAAGATCTCGGCCATGAAGGGTGGGAAGGCCAAACTTGCCACGGTCAAGACGGCAGCCGAGAAGGAGCTCGAGGACATGGGGCCGATCCTGAGGACCTAGGCAAGAGCGGGCCTCAGCTTTTTCCTGGTTGCTGGCGTGGAGGACGGCCCGTCGGAACCCAATTGGGCTGTGTGCGGGGGATGTTGCCATACCATGGTGCGCACTGAAAACCACGTGTCTTATTATTAAATGCCGTTATAGAATAGTCTTGGTGCGGTACAATATAGTGGAACTTGAAGATAGACCGGGTTGGTGAAGAATATGGCTTTTGATGTCAAGACATCCAAGCTTCCACCTCTTGAGCAACTGCGGGCCAGGCCCATCGGTAGGATTCTTACCAAGATGGGGCTTGTCAGTCGCGAGCAGGTCCATGACTGCCTCAAGACTCAGAAGGAACGGGGCGGTGGTGTTAAGATAGGTCAAGTTTTCATTCAGAAAGGCCTCATTACTGAGGATCAGCTTAATGTGGCCTTGGCCGCACAGCGAGGGATGGAGTACACCAATATCGATGGCCTGACGATATCGCCGCAGGTCCTTGACAAGGTACCCGCACAGATGGCCAAAGGCTATCGGGTATTACCCATAGAGTTCGATCCTGTCGCCAAAGAACTTACGATTGCGATCGATAGCCCTGAGAACTTCAAGGCGTCGGATGATCTGGGCACCCTGACGGGTTTCAAGGTCAAGGCCAAGATCACCGATGCCGCTGCCCTTGACAAGGCCTTGGGCAGGTACTACCAGGACAAAACGGCGGACGAGAGCATCAACGACCTGATCTCCGAGATTCAGGGAGACAGCTTCCTGGCCGAGTTTGAGGGCAGGAACCAGAGTATCGACCTGGATGAGCTGAAGGAGCTGTCGGAGTCCAACCCTGTCAAGAAGCTATTGAACCTTGTGCTCTTGCAGGCCATTCGCGACAAGGCCTCCGACGTCCACTTTGAGCCATTCGAGGCCGAGTACAAGATGCGGTATCGCATCGATGGCGTGCTCTATGAGATGATTCCGCCGCCCAAGTATATCGCTGCCGCTCTGAGTTCCCGTATCAAGGTCATGGCGAATCTGGACATTGCGGAGAGGCGGCTCCCCCAGGATGGCCGTATCTCGCTGCAGGTGGGCGGAAATCCCGTGGACCTCCGCGTCAGCGTGCTGCCCACGATGTTTGGCGAGAGCGTGGTGTTGCGTATCCTGGACCGGTCTCAGATCAGTTTTGACATGCAGAAGTTGGGGCTCAGATCGGAGGAACTGAAGGTCTTTGAACAACTGATTCACAAGCCGAACGGGATCGTGATCGTCACGGGGCCGACGGGCTGTGGCAAGACGACGACTCTATACTCCGCCCTCAATAGCCTGAATGACATTGAAGCCAAGATCATCACCACGGAGGACCCGGTGGAATATGATCTGGATGGGGTGGTTCAGGTGCAGATCCGAGAGGATATTGGCTTGACCTTTGGCCGGTGCCTGCGGTCCATCCTGCGTCAGGACCCGGACATCGTTTTGGTGGGCGAGATTCGCGATTTGGAGACAGCGAGGATTGCGGCACAGGCGTCTTTAACAGGGCACTTGGTGCTTACGACGCTGCACACCAACGACGCGCCCAGTTCGATCGCGAGACTGCTCGATCTTGGGGTTGAGCCGTTCCTGCTGACGGCCACGATCGAGGGCGTGGTCGCCCAACGACTGGTTCGGAGGATTTGTACCAACTGCAAGACGGAGTTTGATCCCACCGACGAGCAGCTCTTTGAACTGCAGTTGACCAGGGACCAGATCAAGGGAAAGAGGTTCTTCTATGGTCGGGGATGCAACAGGTGCAACAACACCGGCTACAAGGGCCGAATCGGCCTTTTCGAGATCATGACGTTTAACGACGAGATCCGCCACTTGATAATGGAGAAGGCCTCAACCAATGTGTTGCGTGCGGCGGCCCAGAAGATCGGGATGCGTTTGCTCCGGGAAAATGGATTGGCCGCCATCTTTGACGGCATTACGACGATTGATGAAGTGGTCAAGGAGACGATTACAGAAGGCTAGGCCTTAGAAAGGGCCTGCAGGTCGGAGCCTTTAGAAAGTGAGGTGTTGATATGCCCCTCTTCGAATACATCGCATTGGATTCCCAGGGCACCGAGGTCAAGGCGGATATCGATGCCTTAAGCGACAAGGAGGCCATCAGCAAGATCCGCAATCTGGGGTATTTCCCCACCAAGGTCCGTTTGAAGACCGCAGGGGTCAAGACATCTGCGGCCAAGGCTGCGGCCGCCAGAACCAAGACCCGGCGCGGCGCAAACGCCAAGGTCAAGATCAGGCTGGTCACTCAGTTCTGCAGGCAGCTCTCGACGCTCCAGGATGCAGGTTTGCCCATCTTGCGATCCCTGCGGATCCTCGAAGAGCAGCAGAAGAGAGGCAACTTCAAGCGGATCATCGGCTACGTGGCGGATGACATCGAAGGGGGGTCCACGCTGTCCGAGGCCCTGGCCAAGTATCATGGGTGTTTCGACCGATTGCTGGTGAGCATGGTGGCAGCGGGCGAGGCCGGAGGCGTGCTGGATCTGATCTTGGACCGCGTGGCGGACTTCAAAGAGAAGGCCTTGAAACTGAAGTCTCGCGTCAAGGGCGCGATGGTGTATCCGATGGTGGTGTTGAGTGCGGCGTTTGGCATCCTCTTGCTCTTGATGAAATACGTCATCCCCCAGTTTAAGACCGTATTGACGGAGATGGTCGGCGGCAAACTGAACCCGGTTACAACCACGGTAATGCGCATCAGCACCTGGATTGCCGAACAATATGGCTGGGCCATTCTCCTGGGGATACCGTTTGCCTTGATCACGATCATAAAGTTCGTTCGGAGGTTCAGGCCGGGTCGAGTGGTGCTGGACACGATTACCTTGAGGCTGCCCGTGGTAGGTCAATTGGCCAACAAGGTGGCGGTGACCCGATGGACCCGAACCCTGGGGACCCTGATCAGCGCGGGCGTCCCCATTCTGGATGCCATCAAGGTCACAGCGGAGACCGCCGGCAATGAGGTCTATACCAACATGCTCTACAAGATCCAGAACTCCATCCGTCAGGGTGACACCTTTGCCGGTCCCTTGCGCCAGTCCAAGGTCGTGGACGGCATCATCACCAACATGGTGGCGGTCGGGGAGGAGACGGGCGACCTGGACAAGATGCTCTTGAAGGTCGCGGACAACTACGACGAGCAGGTGGACGTGTTGGTCGGGTCGTTGATGTCGTTGCTGGAGCCGATCATGATCGTGGTACTGGGCGGCATCGTGATGACCATCGTATTGGCCGTGTTCCTGCCCATGATCCAGGTGATCCAGGGTCTGAGCGGTTCATCTGGCGGTGAGTAGAAGAAACGTAATAATCGGCTGTTTTGTTTAGGAAGGAGAATCCCATGACAACGAAACTGACAAGACAATCAAGACAAGGGGCCTTTACGATCATCGAGCTGCTGACCGTGATGAGCATCATCGTGATCCTCATCGGTCTGTTGGTCCCGGCCCTGAACAAGGTCAGGCGGTATGCCTTGGACGTCAAGCAAAAGGCCCAGCTCCATGCGATTGAGCCGGCCCTGGAGATGTTCCGCAACGAGTTCGAGGACTATCCTGATTCCAGGGCCGTGGATGCCTCGGGCCAATCGTACTATTGTGGGGCAATGAAGCTGTGCGAGGCCGTGATGGGACAGGACCTGATGGGCTATCACCCGGGGTCCAGATTCCTGGCCGATTCCGTCGTCCAGCCCGGCGGGGTCTACCGCCTGGCCATTCCCAACGATGCGAACCTCAAGGAGAGGAAGGGCCCCTACCTGGAGCCTGAGAAGGTCAGTGCCCACATGCTGACAGACGTGTTCAACCAGGCATCCATCAGTGGCAGTCGCTTCATGAGTGGAAAGTTTCCGACCGACCGGATGTTCGTGCTGTTCGATGTGTATAAACGGGCGGAGAACCTGGGTAGGGGCGGCGAAACCAAGTTGGGTATGCCGATCCTGTACTACAAGGCGGATCCCGCTGGGGTCATCCAGGATGCCAATGATCCTCGCTACACGGCCATGCCTACGGACACTCTCAACAATGGGTTCATCTACAACTATCGAGATAACCTGGACATCATGAACCTCGGTATGCCGTGGGACACCTCTGTCCCGCCTAAAGCACACAGGATGGCGACTCCAGGGATGTTCTACACGCTCACCAAGAACCCCCAGTACAACTTCACCGGCACAGGGACCGGTGTTGCGCCTGCCAGGCCCTACAGGCCGGACACATACATCCTGATCTCCGCAGGTTGGGACGGCGAGTACGGGACCGGTGACGACATCACGAACTACAAGCAATAGCCCAACTCCTGACAAGGAGGCTAGGTATGAAACGGAAAGAACTAGGCGTCACAATGGTGGAGATCATGACGGTAGTGGCGATCATTGCCATCCTTGTGGGATTGCTGATCCCGGCCGTGAGTATGGTCCGCCGTACTGCCAAGGAGACCCAGCAGAAGGTGCAACTGACTGCCATTGATGTAGGGCTGACGGCCTTCAAGAACGACTACGGGGATTACCCGCCGTCGGATACCTCAGTTGGCGGGGGGCTTTTCTACTGCGGTGCCCAGAAGCTGGCCGAGGCCCTGGTAGGACGAGACATGAGGGGCTTTGATCCCAATTCCAAATGGGACGTTAACGACGTGGCCTACAACATCCAAGGCCTGGGCAATCGTAGGGCCCTCTATCTGGACCCTGACACGACCCATGCCTTCCGGTTGGGTGCGGTTGGGAACGAGCCCGGGCTGTACGAGGCAGCCAAAGTCGGTCGGCTGGCCCCGGACACCTTTGTCCTCTGTGACGTGTACGCCCGAAACAAGGTTCTGATCCCTGACGGGACTGTGGTCAAGGAGACCAAGCTGGGTTCTCCCATCCTCTACTACAAGGCCGATCCGTCAAGGAAGGTCAGTGGCGAGATCTACGACTACTCCGACAATGACCAGTTCATCTTTCTCAAGGAGGTCAACGGCGAGCAGAAGAGCCCCTGGGGCATGGGAGCTGGAAGTCAAGCTCAGGCGGTGGATAATTTTCACCGTTTCATCCGAGATCCCCGAGTGCCACTGTTGGATTTGCAGAATCCGCGTTCCGGGTGGCCTCATAGGCCGGACTCGTACATCCTGGTCACGGCCGGGGCCGATGGAATATACGGGACCTCTGACGACATCTGCAACTTCTCCAGGTAGCCGGCAGCGATACCTGTGATATGAGTAGCCGTTATGAAGAGTCGAGCGTCCAGACCTGGTGTGACACTGGTTGAGATGCTGGTGGTGCTGGCGATCATCCTGATGCTGGCCGGTGTGCTCGTCATGGTATTCAAACGGTTGGACGTACAGGCCAAGGAAAAGGTCCTCAGCAATACATTGACT
>Ga0315287_10005242_pt1 | contig 12744 bp, 21 predicted proteins | sample YL17G11_0_MG_FD_205037 | JGI IMG/M metagenome (GOLD analysis project Ga0315287, IMG submission 205037) | Sediment microbial communities from Yellowstone Lake, YNP, Wyoming, USA - YL17G11_0 | ecosystem: Environmental > Aquatic > Freshwater > Lake > Sediment | place: USA: Wyoming | collected...
GCAACCTCGGCTGGTTCGACGGCGACGTCTACGAGATCAATCCGCTGTCGGTCCGGGAAGAAGCGGAACGCACGGTGCAGGCGATGGGCGGCCGCGCCGCGGTGCAGAAGATGGCCACGCAGGCGGTCGCCGACGGCGGGTTCGCCGGCTGGCGCTGGGGGCTCAAGCTCACCTCGCTGCTGCTGACGCTGGACCCCGCCGATGCGGCGGCCCGAAACGTGCGCGCGACGGCCGCCCGCGCCCTCGGTCAGCGCACTGACTCCGCCAATGCGCGGGGCTTCTACATCACCGAGGCGCTGCAGATGGAGGGCAAGCTCCTGATGCAGGGGCAGCCGGTCACGCTGGATGCGATCCGGACGTTCTTGAATACGCCGCGCGCCGACCAGTTGGCGAGCGCCTCCCTCGACCAGAACCTGCAGTTCGTTCGCTACCTCGTCGATCCGCGCAAGGCCGAGGGCCAGCGGCTGGTCTTCACTATCGCAGCCGAGGGCGATCCGCAGATCAGGCAGGTCGAATTGCGCAACAGCGTACTCGTGATCTCCCCGGTCGCCTCCCGGGGCGCTCGTCACGTCGACGTGACGCGGAGCGAGTTGGCCGACTTCGTGCTCGGCAAGGGCGCCCCGGCGAGGGGCGGCGACGCGCTGGCCGAACTGGATCGCGTGCTGGATCGAAGCCGGATGCTGCCCGCAGCGACGGCCACGCCGGCGCTGCTCGGTGCGAAAGGTGACCTGAAATACAACGACGGTCTGGAGCACTGACCGCGCTTCGGACGTGTGCGCCGCGAGCCAGGAATTCCGCGTGGCGATTGGGCGGCGGCGGCGAACGCCAAGCCAGCGAATCATTCAAATGGCGATTCACCACGGCGCTGCTCTACGGCGGCAACGTGGACGTCGACAAGTGCAGCACGCTGCCCCCGGTGTTCGGCGGGCGCGGCAATCTGGTGGGCTCGTACGACCAGTCGCTGGCCGTCGTGCTGACCGTGTACGGCATCTGGGCCCTGTGACCGGGCACCGTCTGCCGAGCACCGTTCGAATCGTTACGCTCGCGTCGCTCGCACTGGCGGCGCGAGCTGGAACTTCGAGCGGACGGACGGCAAGCTGCGCCTGCCAGTTCGCTCAGTGCTTCGCGCTGCGCCGCCCCCCAAGTTGGACGTTGAGCGTCTGTTTTGTAGCGCGACAAACTTCTGCTCAGGGTCGATTCTTCGCCTTGACCGTCCGCTTTCGGGAAACCTCCATCGTCACCAACACGAATTGGTGACAGAGCCTTTTGTTTTGAGCACGGGGACCGGGATGACATGCACTTTCACGAGCCGTCGCGCAGTGCGCAGTGCGCGGTGCGCGAGTGCAAGTGCAAGTGCATGGTCCCGGTATAGACTCGGCCAGCGCAACTCGGCGGGAGACCGGGCATGTCCGAATTCGAAACGCATGTACAGCCGTGACATCAGTGGAGCCTGACTCCTCTCTCGAGCCGAGCGCCCATGCTGGGACCCGTCTACAATCGTGCCAGGTTACCCATTGCCATCGGCTTCTTGGGCGCTGGAGAGAATAAAAATGTTCAGTCACGTCATGGTTGGATCGAACAACATCGAGCGCTCGAAGAAGTTCTACGACGCCTTGCTCGGTGTGCTCGGAGCGGGGGAGCCGATGCGAAACCAGAACAACACTGGGCAGACGCGACTGTTCTACCGGCACGACGGCGGAACGTTTTGCGTCAGTGAGCCGATCAATGGCGAGCCTGCGACATCTGGCAATGGCTCCACGATTGGCTTCAAGTGCAACTCGCAGGAACAGGTGCGCCAGTTCCATGACACGGCGGTCGCGCATGGCGGAGTTTCCATCGAAGAGCCGCCGGGCCTGCGTGAAGGCAGGTTGGGCGCATTGCACCTGGCGTATGTACGCGACCCGGACGGCAACAAGCTATGCGCGCTGCATCGGCCGAAGTAGACCAGCTGCGACCGTTGTTCCAGGCAGACGTCGAGAGTTAGCAACCTGCCTTTGTCGCACTCGAAACCGGGCGGCAGGAGCCCCGAAGTTGTCCGTCCCAACGGCGCGCCGCCGTTCGCATCTCGCAATTTCGCAAGCGGCTCCGTCGGCCACGGAAAGGCCCTTTCCCGGTCTTCCGCTTCCTCGCGCCAGATCGGGTCTGCGTTGGACTTTGACTCCGTCAGTCTAGGTTCGAACACATCGCGCGCGACGCTGCACTGGCGCTGGCCAATTGACCAGTGAGCGCTTTGGTGGTCTATTCAAAGAAAATGCCTGCAGGAGTCGCCGCCGCCAGATGCGACGGTCTTGCCGGACACTGCGGGAGAGAAGCCCGGCGCGGGTCGCTCGCAGCTTCCATGGGTGCCGCACCGTACGGGGGAATCAAATGTCAGAAAAACGAACTCCGAGCCTCGCTCACGTCGTCTATCGGACTCGCAGATTCGAGCGGATGCTCGCCTGGTACAAGGAAATGTTCCATGCCAGGGTGCAGCACCAGAATCCGGCAATGGCATTCCTCACCTACGATGACGAGCATCACCGTTTTGCATTCATCGACCTCACCGTCCTGCAGCCAGGCGCAGAGGATTCCGGGAAAAAAGACCTGGTTGGTGTCGAGCATGTCGCCTACACCTACCCGTCGCTGGACGACTTGATCGGGAACTACACGCGTCTCAAGTCCAGCGGAATCCGGCCTTATTGGTGCATTCACCACGGCCTGACGGTCTCGATGTATTACGCCGATCCTGACGGCAACCAGCTTGAATTCCAGGTCAATTGCTTCGCGTCTGCCGAGGAAAGCAATGCCTACATCTGCGGCCCGAGCTTCAGCGTCAACCCGGTAGGCGTGGAGTTCGACCCGGAAGACTGGCTGGCCCAGGTGCGCGCGGGAGCGTCGCTTTCTGATTTCCTCGTGCGTCGGGTGCACGAGCCGGTCTCCCCGATTCGCGGTGCCTTGAGCGCGATCTAGGGCAGCACGCAACGGCGAGCCTGTCGGTGTACGCCGGCAAGCTCGCACTGAAGCCTGGTGAACACTGCAGGGCAGACCTTACACCAACGATTGTTTGCCGCCCTCGACACGGAGAGCTCAATGGCCTGCACACTGAATGTCGGCATTGCAATCTGCCTGGCGCTCGGCCTCGCATCCTGCTCGGCAGATGCGCCTGCTCCTGCTGCAGTCGCGGCAAAGCCAGTGCCACCTTCAGGCGAACGACTCGTTTACCTGGTGGGCTGCGTCAACTGTCATCACCAGACCCCCAAGGAAATTCTCAACGCCCCACCGCTGCTGGTGGTCAAGAGCTACTCACTGCCGGAGTTCAGAACGTTGTTGAAAACCGGCGTTACTCGTGGCGGCCGGGATATGTATGCGCAAGGCAGCATCATGGGAATCGTCGCGCGGGAGCAGCTCTCTCATTTCACTGACGAGGAAGTGGCAGCGGTCCACGAGTTCCTGCAGAACGAGTGGACGGCGGAGCGTGCGGCCAGGGAGGAGGCAAAGATTGCCACGTTCCCGCCTCCAACTTTCATGCAGAAATGACCTTCAAGATCCATCGGGGGCGATATGCGGGTACCACCGGGCTTCAATACCGTCACGCCGTATTTCTTCGTCGATGGCGCCGCTCGTTTCCTGGGCTTCCTCGCACAGGGCCTGGGCGGCATCGAGATTGGCCGCCACATGAACGGCGACCGGATCGCCAACGCGCAGGTTCGCCTCGGAACCTCGACCGTGATGGTCAGCGAAGCGTCGGCGGCATTTCCTGCCATGCACGCTTCGTATTACCTGTACGTCGAGAACGCTGACGAGGCCATGGCCACGGCCATCGCCGCGGGGGCGACGGCGATCATGGACGTCGCCAATATGCCTTACGGCGACCGGCAAGGAGGCGTGCGGGATGCATGGGGCAACCTGTGGTGGATCTCGCAGCGCCTGATCGATGGTCCGTACTGACTCACCCGGCAACCGGCAGGGCACTAATGAGCATCAAACCGACCGGCTACTCCGGAACACCTCTCGCCAGGAAGCTTGGCATCAACGCGAACAGCCGCGTTGTCGCGATACGCGCGCCCGACGACTACGCCCAGCTGCTGGACCCAATCCCGGCCGGCGTCCTGTTCGAAACCGAGGTCTCCAGGGCCACCGACATCGTCCATGTCTTCGCCTTGCACAAGGCAGCCCTCCAGGCCGAGCTCCGGGGTCTGCGCAGTTCGATCAGGCCGGATGGCGTCGTCTGGGTGTCATGGCCGAAGAAGGCATCAAAGACGCCGACGGACATCACGGAAGACACCATTCGCGAGCTGGCCTTGCCGCTTGGCTTTGTCGACGTGAAGGTCTGTGCGGTGAGTGAGATCTGGTCCGGCTTGAAGCTGGTCATTCGCAAAGAGCTCAGGTGAGGGTGTCCTGCCAGGCGATTGACGTTCCAGCCGATGTTTGGCGAGTTATCGAAGGAGTGAATAACGATGACCAAAGGCACCGTCAGTTTTCATCGCGTGCTGCGAGCGAAACCGGAGCGTGTCTATCGCGCCTTTCTGGACCCGGACGCAATGGCGAAGTGGCTGCCGCCGTACGGCTTCACCTGTAAGGTTCATCACATGGATCCGAGGGTCGGGGGAACCTACAGGATGTCGTTCACGAATTTTTCGACCGGCCAGGGACACTCCTTCGGCGGCGAATATCGCGAACTGATTCCGTTCGAGCGGATTCAATACACGGACCTATTCGACGATCCCGGTTTGCCGGGCGAAATGAGGACGACGATTTCGTTACGAAAGGTCTCGTGTGGCACCGAAATCAGCATCGTCCAGGATGGGCTGCCAGAAGTGATTCCGGTCGAGATGTGCTATTTAGGCTGGCAGGAATCGCTCGCGCAACTGGCGACGCTGGTCGAGCCGGAGATACCCGGCTGACCCATTCGAAGCCCCGCTCATCCGCAGGAGAGTCACTGTGTCCAAACTTCTCGCAACCGTATCGGCAGTTGCAGTCGCGTTGATCGCCGGCGCGCTGCCAGGCACCAGTCTCGCTCAAGCCGCCAGGGGCGGCGACGATCTGGCAGGCGCCTGGCGCGGGGCCATGCAGTTCACCAGTGGCGCATTCGCAGAGACCAAAGATCTCGAACTCATGTATGCGTTCGCCGCAGGGGGAACGATGACGGAGTCGTCGAACTTCGATGCCATGCCACCCGTCCCCCCGGCCTACGGTGTCTGGCGCAAGGTGGGGAAGCGAAAGTACGAGGCGAAGTACCAGTTCTTCCAGACCAAAGCCGTGACGTCGGCCGATGAGTTGGTCAAGGGCGGCGGTTGGGCGCCGAACGGATACGGCATCCTGACGCAGACGTTCACACTGGCTGCCGACGGCAATACGTTCGAGTCACGCGCCACGCTGGAGATGTTCGACAGGGACGGCAAGTCGGTGCCAGGCGGCGAAGCAACGGCCAAGGGCACGAGAATTGGCTTCTAGGGCTCGGTGGACCCAGGTCGAAGTCGGGTCGTGACTCGAACTGGTACCGTAACAGCGCATCGGCACGCGACGGCGGGGGGCAGGAAATGAATTCTTCGATTGTGGAATCGCCACAGCGCTACGCACGGATTGGCGGCGTGCTGTACCTCGCGATCATCGTGCTGGGCTTGTTCGGCGAGGCGTTCGTGCGCGGCACCCTCGTCGTGTCCGGGGACGCGACGGCAACGGCCAGCGCCATTGCGGCCTCGGAGTCATTGTGGCGCGCCGGGCTGGCAGGCGACCTGCTGATGCACGTGTTCGACCTGCCGGTGATCGTGGTGCTCTATCTGCTGCTCAGGCCGGTCAGCGAGTCGCTCGCGTTGCTGGCGACGTTTTTCAACCTGATCCAGACCGCGGTGCTCGTGGCCAACAAGCTCAACCTGCTGGTTCCCATCTTTCTGCTCGGGAACGGCAGTGGCCTGGATGCGTTCTCCCCGGAGCAACTGCACGCGCTGTCCTACCTGGCCATCAATGCGCACGGGTACGGATTCGGAATCGGGCTCATTTTCTTCGGGTTCGCGTGCCTGTTCAGGGGCTACCTGATTTTCAAGTCGGGGTATTTCCCCAGGGTTCTCGGCGTGCTGATGGCGCTTGCCGGGCTGTGCTACCTGCTCAACAGTTTTGCGTTGCTGCTGGCACCGGCGCTGGCATCGGCGCTGTTTCCCTTCGTCCTCATGCCTGCTTTCGTAGGCGAGCTGTTTTTCGCCCTGTGGTTGACCTTCAAAGGCGTGAACGTCGACCAGTGGCCGCGCTGAAGTCGATGCGGTGGGTAGCGTAGCCATGCAGCCAATCCTCGCTGAAGTCATTGCCCCGACCGAACGCACAGGAGTCTGGAAATGAGCACTCCGGAAAACCCACGCCCGCCGTTCCCGCCGTTCGATGCCGAAGCGGCCGCGAAGAAAGTCCGCATGGCCGAGGACGCATGGAACACCCGTGACCCCGAGCGTGTGTCACTCGCCTACACGCCGGACAGCACGTGGCGTAACCGGGCGGAATTCCTGTCGGGTCGCGAGGCCATCAAGCAGTTCCTGGTCCGCAAGTGGGGCAGGGAGCTGGACTACCGGCTCATCAAGGAGCTGTGGGCCTTTCACGGCAACCGCATCGCCGTGCGCTTTGCCTATGAGTGGCACGACGATGCCGGGAACTGGTTTCGCTCGTACGGCAACGAGAACTGGGAGTTCGACGAGCACGGATTCATGCGGCGGCGCATCGCCAGCATCAACGATCTGCCGATCCAGGCAAGCGACAGGAAGTTTCACTGGCCCCTGGGTCGTCGCCCCGATGGACATCCGTCCCTATCCGAACTGGGACTGTGATGTCACCCCTCTCCGCGACCCTTCCTGGCACCTGGAAACTGTTGTCGCGCGTCGACGTCACTGCGGCAGGCGAGCGCAGGCCCGAGCCAGCATTGGGTGAAGACCCGCTCGCGCTGCTGATCTACGACCGTGGCGGTCACTTTGCGGCGCAGTTCATGCGACGGGATCGGTCCGTCGACGTGCCGGACGGGCCGCGTGGCGCAAAGAACAACAGCCGGGCACAAGGCGGCTACGACGCGTATTTCGGCACCTACACCATCGACGACGAGCAGGGCACAGTGACCCAGCACTTGCTCGGTGCGCTGTCGCGGGAAAACGTCGGAGTCGTGCTGACCCGCGCCATGCAGGTTCACGGTGACTCGCTGGTGATCAAGCTCGATACCACGACGAGCGATGGCACTGCCGTCACGCGCACACTGACCTGGCAGCGGGTCGCCTAGAGCATGGACGCAACGACGCCGTTGTCGTCTTGGTTGCGTCGCTGGCGCCGGCTGTCCCGGGCATGCAGCCACTGCACGGGCTTTGCTGAGATGACTTTGCTGGCGCGAGTCTTTTGGCTGTCCCTGTCTGCTCTTGCGTCAGCCGCAGCGAACGGTCAGCAACCGGCCCAGATCGACCCCGTCGCGGTCTCGCCCGACCGGTTCACCGTCCTGCTCGATAATCCGCAGGTGAGGGTAGTCGAATACACCCTGCGACCGGGTGAGCGGGATCAGTGGCACACCCATCCGTCGAAAGTTTCCTACGTCGTAAGCGGCGGTCAACTGCGTATCCACCTGGCCGACGGCACGTCGTTTCTCAGCGAAGAGGCGGCGGGCACAGCGGTGTGGATGGATGCGTTACCACGTCACTACGCCGAGAACGTCGGCAAGTCCGACGTCAAGATCGTCCTGACCGAGGTGAAGTCCGCCATGGCAACGCCAGACATCGATCAAGGGCAGGTCGTCGACGCGATGCGTGCCATGTACGCAGCCGCGGCGCAGGATGACCTTGCACTGTTCCACTCGGTCACCATGCCCGGGTTCTACGCCTACGACCTCGCCAAGCGGTTCACGGGCGATGAGTTGATGGCGCTGATCAAGGGACGGCACGAGGCCGGCTTCGTCTATGTGTGGCGCGTCACCGAACCCGAAGTCCACATCGATGGCAACACGGCCTGGATCACCTACGTGAACCGCGGTTCGATCGCGGATGCTGCGGGCGCGAAGGACGTGACCTGGCTGGAGTCCGCGGTGTTGCGGAAGGACGACGGCCGCTGGCGCATCCAGTTTCTCCACAGCACGCGCGTGCCGTGAATGGAATTGCGGGCGAGGCGGTTCCAGCCTGCTTCCGCTCCCAGTCGTTCAACGAAGTCCCGTTGCCTGGGTTGCTACGTCGGGCTTGCGCGTCAACAGGTAGACCAGCGGCCCGAACGAGCCGAGCGCCAGCGTGGCGATGATCCACGGCCACACGTTGCGGCCCGTGGCCTTCGCGTCGCGCCACATCCAGACCATGACCAGGGTCAGGGCGATGACGAGGTCGATCAATACCTGCGTGCCGCCGTAAGTCTGGAAGTGCAGGGCGAAGATGCCGAAGTAGCCGTGATGCCAGAGCGCGGCCGCGCTCAGCGCACCAAACAGGATCAAGGTGACGACGATCAGGCTGCGTTGCATGATTGGGCTCCTGTGTGTGGATGCGCGCAGTGTCGGCCTGGCAGGTGATGACGGCAATTACCTGCGAGGTCATTGAATCGCCGCGGTCCTGTGGTTCAATTCGGCCATGAGCACCCTGTCCTCGACGCTGCCTGAAACTCTGCGCGAGGTCCGCAAGGCCCGCCGCATGAGCCAACTCGAACTCTCCATGCGCGTGGGCGTCTCGCAGCGGCACATGAGTTTCGTGGAGAGCGGTCGCTCCAGCCCGAGCCGCGAACTGCTGCTGGCCTGGCTGCAGGAACTCGACGCTCCGCTCGCCGTGCGCAACGCAGCCTTGCTGCAGGCGGGCTATGCCCCGGCCTACAACGCGGCGCCACTGGGCGATCCATCATTGGCTCAGGCGAACGAAGCGATGTCACAGTTGCTGCAGGCGCACGACCCGATGCCTGCGCTACTGCTCGACGCCGACTGGAACCTGCTGCGCATGAACAACGGCGCGGGCTGGCTCGCCATGACGCTTATGCCGTGGGTCGCGAGCGTGCCACCGGGCACGCCCATGAACGTGCTCGACCTGCTGACCCACCCCGAAGGCTTCGCGCGCGACATGGTGAACCTCGACGAGGTTGGGCCGACGCTGCTCTCCCACCTGCGAGCCGAGGCGTCCGCGCACCCACCCCTGACACCCAGGGTCGAAGCCTTTGCGGAAATGCTGCACACCCGACTGGGTGCCGGGAAAATGCCGGCCGGCTGGTCTTCGCCGGCGGCTCCGGTCCTCACCACCCGATTTGCCACCGTGCATGGCGAACTGGCGTTTTTCAGCATGTTCACCACGTTCGGCACGCCGCAGAACATCACGCTCGCATCGCTGCGTGTCGAGCACATGTTCGCGGCCGACGACGCCACGCGCGCCGTGATCCGGTCGCATGTCGCGTGAGACCCGACGACGCATTCGCCATTGAAGAGACCGCCACGCCGGAGCGGCTGAATCCGCAAGGAGCTCGCTGAACATGATGGCTGCAGTTCACGTCCGTCCAATCCAGCAGGCCGATCTCGCGGCCTGGACACCGTTGTGGGATGGCTACAACGCCTTCTACGGTCGTGCAGGCCCCACGGCGTTGTCGCCAGCGATTTCTGCCGTCACCTGGCAACGATTCTTCGACCCGGACGAGCCCGTCTTCGCGCTCGTCGCCGAAGCCTCGGGCCGCCTGGTAGGCCTGACGCATTACCTTTTTCACCGCAGCACGACGCGTATCGAACCCACTTGTTACCTGCAGGACCTGTTCACGGCACCGGACGTGCGCGGTCAGGGCGTGGGGCGGGCGCTGATTCTCGGCGTGTACGAAGCGGCGCGAGCGGCAGGTATCCACGAGGTCTACTGGCAGACGCACGAGACCAACAACGCGGGTCGCCTGCTGTACGACAAGGTGGCAAAGTACGCGGGCTACATCGTCTACGAACGGGAAGTCTGAAGCGGGCCGCCGGTCCGCAGGCAGGGAGGTGCGATGACCGGCTTCCAGCTGGCCCAGCTCAATATTGCAACCCTGCGCGAGCCGCTCGAGTCGCCATCCATGGCGGATTTCGTCGCCAACGTCGATCGCATCAATGCATTGGCAGAGCAGTCGCCGGGATTCGTGTGGCGTCTGAAGGATGGAGACGACGCTGACGCCGCGACGCGTCCCTTCGGCGAAATGAGGGTTGTGAACCTGTCGGTGTGGCAGGACGTCGAGTCGCTGCAGCGCTACGCGTTCGAATCCGCTCATGCCGAAATCCTGCGCCGACGCCGCGAGTGGTTCGATCGCATGAGCGACGCGTACGCCGTGCTCTGGTGGGTGCCGAACGGGCACCGACCGACCGAGCAAGAGGCTGCGGAACGCCTCGAGCACCTGCGCGCGAATGGCGCCACCGCCCATGCGTTCACATTCAAGGATGCGTTCCCGTCGTCCCCACCCGACGCCATCCAGGGCGCTTCCAGCTGACGTTCGAGCCTGCGACACTGGCGGCCACCGCCCAAGCGAGACCCAGCCACTCATGTTGATCCGAGCCTGCAAATCGAAGATCCACCGCGCGACGGTGACCAGGGCCGACCTCGACTACGTCGGCTCGATCACCATCGACCAGGCGCTGCTCGACGCCAGCGACCTGCAGCCCTACCAGTACGTCAACATCACGAACGTCTCGAACGGAGTGTTCTGGCAGACGTACGTGATCGCCGCTCCCAAGGGTAGCGGTCGCGTGGAGCTCAATGGACCGCCGGCCAGGCACTTCCAGGCGGGCGACAAGATCATCGTGCTCGGCGAGGCCTGGCTCGAGCCGTCCGAGCTCAAGAACCTCGACCCGAAGATCGTCATCGTCGAAGGCGACGAAAGTGCAAAAAAGTTGACCGACCGCAACCGGAAGTTCAGGTTGCTGGCCCACAGCAAAGTCAGGAACTCTCCGCGCAGGAAAGCATGACGAATGCGCGACGGCCAGGGATCTTCTGCCCGCTACACTCATCGACGCACGACGCGGAGGAGCACGGCTTGCTGCAGACACCCGCCAACCTGGCCCAGGTCTTCGGCGTCGTCGCCGACACGGCCGCGATCGGCTGCGGCGTGGCGCAGATTCGCCAATACCGGCAGCAACGCCGCGCTGTCGTCGCATAGGCGACGCTGGGCTACCTCGTCTATCGCGGCCTGTGCCGAAGGAAAACGCCTCGAGTAGGGGCAACGTCCCGGTTTCGCTATGCTGCGGTCCGCACGGTGCGACCACGAAAGGAGTGCGCCCAATGGCCGACCCAAACCCCGTTCCCTCGGGCATTCACCCGCTCGACGCGATGTCACAGGCAGCCGGGCATCACGGCCTGCTGCTCGAGAACGACAAGGTGCGATTTCTCGATACTCGGGTCGCGCCTGGCGAGCGCACGGCCGTGCACGCGCACCAGTGGCCGGCGGCGCTCTACGTGCTGAGCTGGAGCGACTTCGTGCGCTACGACGCCGCGGGCAACGTGCTGCTCGACTCGCGCACGATGGCACGCCGGCCCGAGCCGGGCGAGGCGATCTGGGCGCCCGCGATCGGTCCGCACTACGTGCAGAACGTCGGCACGACCGACCTGCGTATCCTCGCCGTCGAAGTGAAGGGCTGACGACAGGGAGATCATCATGTTGCTTGGACTGCGCACGGCCATCTATCCAGTCAGGGACCTCGAGGGCGCGAAGGCGTGGTACTCGACGGTTGTCGGGCACGCGCCGTATTTCGACCAGCCGTTCTACGTCGGCTTCAACCTTGGCGGGTTCGAGCTGGGTCTCGTGCCCGACGGCACGCCTGGGACGGCAGGTCCGCAACCGCTGTGGGGCGTTGCGAACGCGGCCGACTCGCTGGCCCGGCTGGTCGCACTCGGTGCCGAGGTACTGGACCCCGTGCAGGACGTCGGCGAGGGCATCCGCGTCGCGGCCGTGCGCGATCCTTTCGGCAACCGGCTGGGCATCATCGAGAACCCGCGCTTCAAGCAAGCCTGAGTGCGAGCCGTTGGCAGCGGATCCCGGTCTCAGGCATGGTTCGCCGCGCCAGGGCGCGGCTTGGTGGAGGGGGGACGATCAGATGGATTGGCATGAACGCCGGATTGCGGCGCGGCGACGCGCAGTCGGCAAGTACGATGCGGCCGAAGCCCGGGCGTACGGCGAGCTGCAGGGACTCGGCTGGCTCACCACCGAGGAGCAGAGCGCCTACCTCGCCGACCTGGGCCGCGTCGTGCAACTCGCACCCGGCGCGAACGTTCTCGACGTCGGCGCCGGCACCGGCGTGATGTGCTCGATACTACGGCGGCTGCCGGGCATCGAACTCACTGCGCTCGAGCCCTCCGCGGCGATGCTGGAGATTCTGAAGGCGAAATCCGAACTCGCAAACGTCAGAGCGATCAATGGGTTCTGCGATGAACCTCAGGACCATGATCGATTCGCGGCGGCGCAGTTCGACGCCATAGTGTCGCGGCAGGTCGTCAATGGGCTCTTCGATCCGCTGCTCGCGTTCCGTCATTGGCATCACTGGCTGAAGCCAGCGGGTACCGTCGTCATCATCGACGGGCTCTACGGACGCGATGGCTGGGCCGGTCGCTGGGAGGAAGAAGTCGATGCGTTGCCGCTCTCGGCGTCGCAGTCGATGGCTTCGACACCCTACCTGCTCGAAGCGTGCGGCTTTCACATCGAGGTCGTCGAGCGCATGGCGACGGTGAACGCGTTGCCGACGACGCGCACCGCGCGCTACGTCGTCGTCGCGCACAAGACGACGCGCTGACAGCGATCGAGGCGCCGATTCGCCACCGCCATGGTCGATCGAGCGCATGCACTGCTCGA
>Ga0315287_10005243_pt1 | contig 12744 bp, 10 predicted proteins | sample YL17G11_0_MG_FD_205037 | JGI IMG/M metagenome (GOLD analysis project Ga0315287, IMG submission 205037) | Sediment microbial communities from Yellowstone Lake, YNP, Wyoming, USA - YL17G11_0 | ecosystem: Environmental > Aquatic > Freshwater > Lake > Sediment | place: USA: Wyoming | collected...
ATCCCCCAGTCGAAGCAAGGCGAGGATCGCGGCAGATCGAACGGCTCCATCCTCGTGTGCCATCGCCTGCCGCAAAAGATTCTTTTCATGGTTATTGAGAATGCGGCCACAGGCCCAGGCTACCCGACCGATGACAGCCGGAGTATCGCCCTCGACAATCCTGTTCCACTCACGAGCCTCTCGCATGCGCCGGTAGCCGCAGAACGTCGCCTGAAGAAACCGCATGCGCGAATCGTCTGCCGGCAGGACGCGGAGCAGCTCCGGCTGCCACTCTGCGGGACATTCGTATTTCAGCGCGTCCGCCATCGCTTGGAGTTTCTCTGGGTCTTCAGGATCCAGCACCTCTACGGTCTTGCAAAGAAGATCGAATCGCTGTTGCCGACAGAACACACAGACCGCGGCAAAGAGTTCACCAAAATCTCCTTCGCTCGCGTGTTGCACGCACACCTCAAGTGCCAAATCTTCACCGACGACTAAGGCATCGATGTGAGCTTCAAGCCGCTCGTCCCATTCGCCGACAGTAATCCAGGACACTTCAAGATCATCGAGCAAGGTCACCCGTTGAGCATATAAGAATGAGGCTTCTTCGAGATGCTCTTCATACAGCTCCACATAAAAGCGGCGCGGCGATCGAGCCACACGAGAGGGCTTTGTTTCCTTCGTGACGTCAGCAGAGACGTCCGGTTGGTCCAGAGTCGCTAGCGGAACAGTTGGCGCGATGGTCAGGGCAATCGTCTGGTCAGAACTGATGGGTTGCTCCACAGAAACCCCTATTCGAACAGCCGATGAGGAAGACAGAGAGACATCATGAATAGATATAATACAGATCGTATGCCCGGCGCGGATTTCATCGCCGGTCTTGAGCGCTGCCTCGGTCACGCGCCGCCCATTCAGGAATGTTCCGTTGCGGCTGTTCAGATCCTTGATGCGGCAGGTCTGTCCGGCACATTCGAGGGAGAAATGCAGGCTAGAGATCGACTTATCGAGAGAAAGCGCCACGTCAGATTTTTTGCCACGCCCGACACGCAAGACTTGATTGTCCGATAGCTGGAGAGTACGCCCTTTCTCAGGGCCGGAGACAATTTCGATAAAGACATTCACGACAGAACCAGCACTATTTTCCCTTTACCCCACCTCTTGCTCAGGAACTAGATCGGCAGGACCGCCTGGGTCAAGATCATGTGTCCCAACAATATTTCGAGGATTGTTCATCGCATAGCCCTGAAAGTCTCGATACCCCTCAGCTAGCAAAAACATCACACCCGTAAGATGAGCTTCCTCTACAGCTTGCTTGATTACTTGATCGACTAGCACAATCGAAGGGGCCTCTCCTAATCGAAAGATGTGCACATCCCCAAGGCGATCGTAGAGCAATTTTAGGTTGTTGATATACCAGATCTCGTTGGGCTCCTCCTCATCAATCTCCAATTCAGAGTGTTCCCGATCCAAACAATAGATCATGTCGAGAATATTGGCGGCTTGATGCGTTCGAATGACATGTCCGGTGAGTTCATTGACAATGCGACATGGATAGTAGTCGATGTTGTCGACGCCAACTGACCGAAGTACGTCGATGAGTCGATGAGAATGGATGAGACACCGGCGCTTCCTAATGACAAGGTCGTCCGTGAGCGCCTGATCTTCTGGGAGTGACAACCTAATTTCCAATTCTGGAATTTCTTTGGCGAACCGCCTGCCTGCCAAAAAGCTAACCCCGTAATCCCGGGCAACTGGGGGGAATGCGTCAACTAAGGCTTCCGTGAGAGGGTTTCGCCTTGTTTCCCAGACGAAATACATCTAAATCCCCACGTATTCAGAAGGCTCTACGAATTTACCACCTGTAATGCCTTCTTTTTCTATCAGTTCTTTGACTTCTTTGTGCGCGAGAATAATGAATGGAAATTCGCCCAACCGAAATAGCTTTGGTGGCTGGTGAGACCCTTTCTTGCCTTCGAGCTTCTTTAAATCGATTTTGAATTGCTCAACAGACATTAGCTCGCCATCATCGAATCGTTCACATTTTGAATTTTCAGCATCCAAACACTCAATTTTCCCAAGAATGTTCGCGATCTTATAGCTAGTTATAATCTCATCAGTCTCATGATTGACAAGTTCCACTGGATAATACTCGATGTTTTTAACCCCTAGTTCTGATAGCAGCCGTATGAGTTTGGGGGAAAAAATCTGAAGATTAAAGCTCGTAAGAACTAAGTCCGTCAGCTTAGCGGACTTCCCTTCATCACTTTTTATTCTGATGAGATTGGGAGATTTGAGAAGCGGCTTGCCGGATATCCAATCTGTCAACTCAAACCCTTCTGGCTCTTCAGAGAAATGCGCATATTGACCACTTAGGCGTATATTTTTTTCCCATACAAAGTACATACTTCTCTCCTAACTTGTAGAGCCCCCTGGGACTGGAAAACCCTTCGAGCTATACCACGCACTATTGAGCTTGCTGTTCTGCATTAATTTGCGCCTGGGTGTCCCTTTCGGATAATTATTCGCCCATGCAAGACCTGCTTCTGATCCAGGCTGGTGAGTCCCTGTCTTTAGATTTCCCGAACCTTCCTCCCTATAATCTTCATTATATAATGACTCCGACCACTCATAAAGCCATACTGCCTTGCCAGATAGCGCAGACTTAATTGTGCTTTGAAGAGATGTCAGGGCTCCTAGAATACTTTTCCTAGCTTGAGGGTCATTACAAGGATCCGCATTTTTATACTTTGTGTAGATTGGGTCCAACTTCTTCTTGACGTAATCATAATACTCATCACAATGCCCGCCTCGGTGCCGCTGTTGGCTATTAATGCGCATATGTCCAAACTTGGCTGGAAGGAAAATATTATTATTTCCATTGTTAATGTCATAGCCGGAATCTATGGCTAATTGTCCTGTCGCACCGCCCTGATGCTTTTGTATCACGGAGCAGCAAATACAATGATGTGCTTGCACTGGGTGCCCATAGCGTTCGCTTGCCGTCTGATCGCAGCCATCATCCCCAAACTCATTCTCGATTCCTTCTTTCACAAGGTCCGCTTGGTTTCTCAAAATATTTCCTGGCGTTGATGCGCCACTGGTCACACCCATTAGACTCCCCCCGCATTCTTCTTGAGAGCTTCTAAATCCTTCGTAATATCGCCCCGTTCCTTTTCACCTTTCCATTCCTTTGGGTCATGGCCTTTTTCACAGCAAGGGCACACGATCCTGACGGGCAACACCACCAAAGGCGCTTGGAGCAAGGGAGACGGCGGCGTATTCGGGCTCGATAGCTTGTTGTGAATCATGGGATCCATCAGCCTGCCCACATTCTTTCCTTCGAATTTTACATCGAAGGAATAATTCACAAACTCTGCCTTGCCCTTTGTCGTATTGGATGCCACCCCCCCGCCGGCCGTTCCGGCCTCATCCCCAACACTCGTTGAAAAGTTTGAATCCTTGAGCATCACCGGATTCCCATCGACCTTTACCGTACTGCTGCCTTTCGCTGTGTCGGAGGATTTAGCAATGTTTGGGTATGGAATGGGTATCGGCCCTCCAGGGGTCGGCGTTTTGCATGCGTCGGGGAAGGCCATAGACATACCCCCACTTGAAGAATGCACCACCGTCATGTCATTGACCGCTAGAGTGACTCCCATGGACGCGCCCCCTCGATGTCAGTTCTGCTGCACAATACAGGAACCACGATCCCCATAATCGCTTGCGCCCCATACAAGAGCACTCGGCGAGTTGGCATACCCCTTTCTCATGGCTACTGTAGCAACACATACGTTAATCGCCCCGGTCGCCGATCCTGCATCTCCCATACAGTCAGCAGGGTGCCAAACATTTGCCCCACTCTCCAATGGTAGTGGAATCCTAGACACCACCAACCCCCATTCAAGCGCTCGATATCGCTCACCATTCAAATCTGACAACGTGAGGCTCGGTTTCGGAAATCCGTCCTGCACGCTCGCCAAGGTTTGATAGACGCATGTTGTCAATCCTTCCCCTTTACACGGCTCCTCTGAATAGATCGTGTTCGGTTCGATAGCTATTGCGATGCCACCTATCCTAGAAATGAAATCCACTTTTCTACGCGTTGCCTCTGCTTCGTCTTCAAGAACAAAGAATGCGGCTCCCTCTCCTGGAAAAAATCCTTTGTGTGTTTCTGCGGTCTTGAGTCGATCGGTCTTGAAAAGCCATGTCAGTGTCAGTTCATCCAGATAGGTATCGGCGCAGCCAACTAACGCCTGTCGGCATTTACCACTCTCTAAATCTATAAGGGCTTTCCTGACTGCATAGAAAATCGAAGCGTGGCCGCAGGTAAATACCTCAGATCTTCCCTCCAGACCTGCTGCGTCTAACAAGTTCCCTAAATACCGAGGCAAGTCATTGGCAGCTCGAGTGTCTAGCCCTGGTCGGTCTTGTTCTGCAAGACCAAGATACAACCCACAGTTTCTGAGACCATCCGCAGCAATCGCGGCATGCGCCAGAGCCTCTTTTGTTGCCAATGCTGCCATCCGAAACAACCGCAAGAATCGCCTCTGGCCATCCGTGACCCCTGCTACTGATCCGCATACAACGGGGGCCTTGTGACCTTTTTGGTTTCGAACCTTGAGATCTTCAGACGCGGCGATTCTGGAAATAGAAGCTCGGAGCGAGGCACACGTTTGCTCAACTGAACCTCCAACCGGGGTGACCATTCCCATCCCAGTAATCCCTATTTTCTTCCGTTCTCCCTTCGCCCGCTGTGCCATCAGCACTCCTTTCGCTGGACCCTGAGCCAGCGAACGTCCTCGATGACCCGATGGACATTCCATACAGTGCGCCACACCAACATGAGTTTGGCATTGTCTGCATCAATTATGAGCGAATCTAATTTCATCTCAGACTGGGAAAGTTTCGCATCTACCAACATCGAGGCGACAAGAACTTGTCGCGGCAATATAAACTGCATTCTTCCAGTTGGGGTCACATTACTTACTTCGACGACTTCTCCTCCTGAAAAGTAATCTAATGCCACCAACCCCGCTGACGCTCCATTATTGAAGCGGTCATCAAAATCATCAGGAAGGAGCGGCATCTTGCTTGCCATCCATTTACTATCATAGGTGCCCGCAAGCTCTTTCCTTGGGGCCCAACTCTTTCCGACAAAGCCGAAGCCGGCTGGCCTTGGGCGATCGCTTGGCTTTTTGATGAGGGCACGAGGGTCCTCTATGTTTGGTAACTTGGCATCCTGAATTTGACTTTTAGACCCTTTCGCGTGAAAGCCAATCCCTACTGGATTCCAGGATTCAAAACCATCCTTTTCCACTCCAGAATCTACGCCACCAAAAGCCATCTCATATTTCAAGGGCATCTTTTCAAATCGAGCGGGGTCTGAGCTTCTATATCTTCCGAGGGATTTATCCCACACTCTGTGCCCAAACACTCTGACCGTTTTTCGTATTTTCCCAGCTGTCAACGTCACATCAACTTCACGAGCACCCTTTTGAGTTGAATAGGCATGCCCGAGCAACACGACATCTGTACCAACTTTTCGTAGCGAAAGGTCGCTTTCATAGCGAACACTCGACTTTCCAGGTTCACCACAATACTCATCTGCTGACTGAATAGGGATCTGCTCAGGCGCCAGATGCAAACTGTCCCCCCTATCTTTGACGATGTCATAGGTCCCTTTTGCGACGAGAACAAGGATTTCAGCACCCATCTTATCCATTGTGACAATCCGCTCAACGGCGAAAAGCGATTCATTGACAACTAGCATGCTTTAACCACAAATTAGGAAACGCCTTAGTTGATCTTTACGGTGCCACCCCTAATCCGATTTCCCCGGATTGCGCGAGACACAACATCAATTCCCTTGAGAATAATCTTTCCGTTTTTTCCCAGCGAAATGCTGCTTTTCCCACAACGAAGGACTATCTGCTCCCGACCATCTATAGTAACTTCCTTCCCATCGATCACGACTTCTTTCCTGTGCGGATCTTGAGATGGGAGTCTGTCTGTCACACAACCAACAACAATTGGGGTTGCCGAATATCCATCCTCGAAGACAAGGAGAAGCTGGGCACCAGGCTGGCAAGATCTTAATCTAGACACATCATCCCCCGACAAGGCTATCCGGGCGAGAATTGGACCACGTTCATTTCCCAAGAAATCCACATAGACATCGCCAGCCGAACTTATTCTCTCCAGGCGCCCTACCCTAGCAAGCACCTGGTATTTGGACTGGGCATAACTTTCTTCCACAATAGACAGATATCGATCTTCAAGTGAATTGTTCATCTTCCTAGTTCCCTTTGATTTTACCACCCTTTACAGTAACATCCCCAGACGCTTTTAGATTTATTTTCCCCGACGCCTCCTTGCTCACATCATTCCCCTTTATGAGAATATTCCCATTCTTCTTCATCACAATTGACGCTTTTCCAACTATGAATGAAATTTCTTCCTCACATTCAATGGTCATTTTCTTAGCCTTAATCGAATATTCTTTCTTGACTGTTTCAGTATGTTTCCCACTAATGTCTTCAGTTCGATCCTGTTTTACTGTTAACCCCAGTTTCCCTCCAATATCCTGAGTGAAATCAGAAGCTACACTCAAACTTCTTTTTCCTCCAACCATCTCTGACTTGTAGAGTCCAACCTCTTCCATCTTGGCCCCACCAACAGTTTCGTTCATGGCAGCGCCAACTGTCACTTGGTACGCGCCACCGATGCTGAGTTCCTTCGCCACCAGAATGGATTCGGAAGAGTTAATCGTCACCGTTTCAGCTTTTGTTCCGCCAATTGTGATCGAAACAGATCCCTTAACATCCTCTGTATGGTTACCTCCCACCTCGATCGTTTTATTGGAACCAATGGTTTCACTCTGATCTACACCCACCTTTTTTGTTCGGTTGTTTTTAACTTCGAGTGTCTCATCATGCCCGATCGTTTGGCCCTTATCGTTCTCGATCAGAATATTCCAATCTTTCTGCCCATGGAGGTAGACTTCCTCCGATCCCTTCTTATCCTCAAACCTCCACTCGTTGGATCCCCCGCCGCCTTTGGAGCTGTTGGACTTGATCCCGCTTTGCGTCTGGTTGGCCGGTAAGGCATAGGGCACCGTTTGCTCCGCGTTATAGACACGTCCGGTGACGATAGGCTCGTCGGCATCGCCTTCGAGAAATTCCACGATGACTTCTTGGCCAATCCGCGGGATAAACATGGCGCCCCATTGCTTGCCTGCCCAGTTCTGCGAGACCCGCACCCAGCAGGAACTGCTCTCGTTCATTTTGCCGTACCGGTCCCAGTGGAACTGGACCTTCACCCGCCCGTACTTATCCGTCCAAATCTCTTCGCCTGATTTGCCGACGACCACCGCGGTCTGAGGGCCCTGAACCATCGGCTTCGGCGTCACTTGAGGCGAGCGGAATGGTCTCTTGGCGGGGATGCAGGAAAAGGAGTTGGAGTAGTCATCTTCGTTTCCGCCACCCGCCGTGCCGGTTGTGTAGGTGTTCCCCACCGATGCGACATGCTGAACCTGCGTTAAGACATAATCCCCATTCACATCCTTCCGGACATAGTCTTGCAAGGTAAACTTGTAGCCGGTCGTAAACACGCGCGCCGTTCCATTGCCGCTGATCACCTTGTACTGCGCCTCTTCTTCCTGCATCCGGATTTTTGCAATGCCGTCTCCCTCGGCTTTTTTCCCATATTCACCCGGATAGTCATAGATCTCGTATTTGCTATTTCCCCCGACCTCGATCTGGGTCTTGACCTCGGCTCGTAAGCTCGTGCTCGGCGTCTCGAAGTTGTAGTCGGTGACGGCGTATTTCCCGAACCGGAAGGTTTCTTCCCACTGAAGGCTGGTAATCACATCCTCATCCAGGTTGTCGCTCCCATGCGGATTCCATGAGACTTTCGATTGCTCCGGACAGGGCTGATGGGCCGACAGGTCGTCTGATAAGACCACGGTATGTTTCTTTTCTTCATGCTCAAAGAAGTAGAAGATCCCGTATTGTTCCATGAGTCGTGAGACGAAGTTAAAGTCCGTCTCGCGATACTGCACACAATAATCCCGCGGTTCGTAGCTCGCCTTCAACACCGTCTTGATGTCGGTGACCCCATTCTCTTTCAAGATCTCTTGAATGATGTCCGGCACCTTTTTGCTCTGAAAGATCCGGCAATCCGCCGTGCGTGTCAGAAACCAGAGGGCCGGCACCATCGTCGCGCGATAGTTGGCCAGGCCGACATCGCTCCCCGTCTGCATGAACCGGCTGATCATCCCATGGAAAAACCGTTCCTTCTCCTTCCCCAATCGCACCCGAATCGTCACCTTCTGGCCGATGATTTTGTCGAATTTGATCTCAGGGTCGGGAGAGAGGAGATCCAGCTCAAAACTGAAGAGTCGTGACAGAGACTCGTGTCCAGTGAACCCTCGCAACAACAGCACGTCCGGCCCCAGCGGCGTATCGATGGCGATCAGTCTGTTTTCTTGGGTGAGAGGCATCTCGTTCTCCGCTCTTGATCAGACTTGTCCGTGGTCTGGCCCATGCCACTCCTTACTCAGCAAACACCATGCCTTCGTATAAGCCAACCACTCCATCTCAAAATGACAGCATTCAGGGACATATCGACCCCTCTTTGGAGATTCTGAACGAACACGTATCGAATCAGGCAACCGGCATTATCTGGAAAGATATCGTCGGCCCCGCCTGTGATGCGGGGCCTTCCCCTGATTCAATTCACTTGGTACTGGAAACTCCCTCCCTCATCCACCGAGATATGCACCTTCGTGACCGGTTCGCCCTGCGCCATGTGCGAGAGGAACTCTTTCGAGAGTTCTGGCAACAGGGTCCTGGTGATGATGTGATCGGCGTTGCGGGCCCCGCTATCGACATCGGTGCAGCGGGTGGCAATCACCTTTACGAGTGACTCGTCATACGTGAGCTGTGCCTTGTGGTTGTCTTTGATTCGGCTGCGGATCCGACTGAGCTGCAGCTCGATGATCTTGCGCATGATGTCCGGTGAAATCGGGAAATATGGCACCACGATCACCCGGCCCAGGAACGCTGCCTTGAAGTATTCGAGCAGGTCCGGGCGGATGGCATCGGCTAACGCCTCCGGTTCAGGACGCGTCTCAGGATCGGCGCAGAGCTTCATGATCCTATCGGTCCCGGTGTTGGACGTCATAATGATGACCGTATTTTTGAAATCGATGTCACGGCCCTCGCCGTCCTTCATCGTCCCCTTGTCAAAGACCTGGTAGAAAATGTCCTGCACGCCACGATGGGCTTTTTCCATCTCGTCCAACAAGATCACGCTGTAGGGTCTTCGGCGGACTGCCTCCGTCAACACGCCGCCCTCGCCATAGCCGACATAACCTGGAGGTGAGCCCATCAGCAGCGACACTTTATGCTCTTCCTTGAACTCGGACATATTGAGGGTGGTGATGTTTTGGTCGCTGCCGAACAGCAACTCGGCAAGCGCCAACCCCGTCTCCGTCTTCCCCACTCCGCTCGGTCCGACGAACATGAACACCCCGATCGGCCGGCGAGGATCTTCTAATTTGGCACGCGCCGTCCGCAAGCGCTGACTGAGCGCATCCAGTGCATGGGATTGTCCCACCACGCGCTTTTCTAAATGCTCCTTGAGACTTAACACGGTATTGATCTCGTCTTTGACCATTCGTCCGACCTGAATGCCGGTCCAGGCTGAGATCACCGCCGCGATGGCCTGCTCGTCCACACAGGGCTGGAGCAGAGGCGTCTCTCCCTGGATGCCACTCAATTCTGTTGTGAGGCGCGCCAAGTCGGCCTGGAACGTCTCGACCTCCTGAGGGGTCAGCCTGGCAGACGGCTTTTCAATTGCTGCGTCGGAAGCCTTTTCGGCAACCTTGTCCGGCGCCTGTGATGGCACGGTGTGCTGCTCCAGCTTCTGCCGGATCCCGCCGATCTCTCCGACCAACTTCTTTTCTTGCTCCCAACGGGTCTTCAGCTCTGCCAGGCGCTTTTCTTCAGCCTCTTTTTCCTTGCTCAATTCAGTGAGGCGCTCCCGGTGATGCCCCCCCGTAATGTCTTCCCGTTCCAAGATGTCGGTTTCGGTATTGATGAGTGAGATACGACGACGCGCGTCTTCCAGCGCCGGTGGTTCCGCAACCTGCCCGAGCGCCACTCTGGCGCACGCGGTATCCAGCACGCTCACCGCCTTATCCGGCAATTGGCGGCCGGAAATATATCGATGGGACAGCTTCACCGCAGCCTCGATGGCCTCATCCAAGAGACGCACCTTGTGATGTTCCTCCAGCGTTCCAGCCAACCCTCGCATCATATTGATGGCGACGGCTTCCGTCGGCTCTTCTACCTTCACTACCTGGAACCGTCTGGTCAGCGCTGGATCTTTTTCGAAGTATTTTTTGTATTCGGCCCAGGTCGTGGCGGCGATCGTGCGCATTTCACCACGCGCGAGAGCCGGCTTCAGGATATTTGCTGCATCGCCTTGTCCTGCCTGCCCGCCCGCTCCGATCATGGTGTGCGCCTCGTCGATAAACACAATGATCGGCTGAGGCGACGCTTTCACTTCGTTGATGACCGACTTGAGCCGATTCTCAAATTCTCCCTTCACCCCGGCTCCGGCCTGAAGCAACGCGAGATCCAGCGAGCGCAGCGAGACATTTTTCAGCGGCGGGGGCACATCCCCTGTCGCAATCCGCAAGGCCAACCCTTCCACGACCGCCGTCTTTCCCACACCGGCCTCACCGGTGAGAATCGGATTGTTCTGCCGGCGTCTGGTCAGAATATCGATGACCTGCCTGATTTCCGCATCGCGCCCCAGCACGGGATCGATCTTGCCTTGTTTGGCACTGGCCGTGAGATCCACCGTGAACTGATCCAGCGCCGGGGTCTTCGTCGAGATCGGCCTACCCGGTTCGGCTGTGTCGATCCCGCCGGTTTGGACTTGCTCCATATCTTCGGCCGACCCGGCAGAGAGGCCCGACAACTGCTTGTGCAGATCCTCCGGGGAAATCTTCTGGAACTCCGCCGATGTCTCTTTCGCCATTCGAGCCAGGTCGTCCTCGCTCAAGAGGGCCAACAGCATATGGCCGGAACGGACGCGGTTCGCCCCATACTCGATCGAGGCCAGCGACCAGGCTTCATTGATCAACCGGGGGATGCGCGGCGCCAAGGTGGGATTGCGGGCATTGCCCGTCTTGAGCCGATCCAGCGCCCGCGTGAGATCACGTTCAAGCCGGGAGGTCTCCACGCCATAGTGTTTGAAGAGCTTCGAAAGATCGCTATCGTGCACATCCATGAGTTTGACGAGGAGGTGCTCCACATCGACATCATAATGCGTCCGCGACAGGCAGAGCCCTGCTGCGGCCTCTAAGGCGCGGCGGCAGGAGTCATCCAGTTTTCCGATCAAACCTTTCAAATTTACGTTCATACACCCTCTCTTCTTTTACAGGTTCTTAACCCGCATTATCCATGAGCACTTCTGCTGCAATCGCCGATCCGCTGCTGCGACAAGCCTCCGGTCGGCGGGCTCGCCCCTCGTGCTTTCGACGTACTGCACGAGTACGCCTCAGACCCTCCGGGCTCCGCGCGCCGCTCTCGCCGCGCGGCTCCGCGATTTCGCGACGAACCGTCATGAATAATGCGGGTTAGGCCGCAGCCGCCCGTGTGGTCGCAAATTCACCGGAGAACATGACATCCTCCGCATCGGTGGTTCGTGGCGTCGAGGAGAGCCAGGTTGTCCACCCCAGCCTGGGCGCATAGGCGTCGCTCTCGCGCAATCGACAGGGAGGGACTTCCGGCGCCTTCAAGACCAAATGCACATTGAAATCAAGCTCGGGGCCCGCCATAAACTTCGTCAAACGGATCAGGGTCGGGAAAGCCTTTCCGGACGGCAGCGACCGGGAAAACGTTTCAAAATCCAACGGCCCGAGGCGCACCTGAAACTCCGCCTGCTGATCCCAGACTTTTGTGCCCGCCACTGCCGTCTGCCCCAAGAGATTGTTCGTTCCTGGCGTCCCCAACCTGGTCCAATCCTCTTCCTGAACCGACAGCCACGCCCCCCTAAACTGCTTGATCCGAACGGGAACTTGAAAGGCGTCAGCGAGGCAATGGACCAAGGCCTGCGCCGAGCGCGGTCGCTGAACGAGCAGGCCCGCATAGCGCAGGAGGCTGCCGTCGTCACCGCCCAACCGCTCGCGTATTCCCGCGGTCCCCAAGCCCAGTACGGCATAGAGCAGTCGGGCAAACCGGTCCTCTTCTCCTGTCTCACACGCGCGCTCATAGCCGACCACGCAGTGATGCGTCTCCCAGGCCCGGTAGAACAAGGAAATCAGCCGATGATTGAACAGGTCCAGAAAGTCTCGCAACGCGTAGTCGTTCACCTGCGCGCGTTGCAGCAGCAGTTCCGTATAGTGTCTCGGGAGAGCCCCTTCGGCGCCTGTGAGGCCCAGGAAGGCCACGGTCATGCCGATCGGCGCTTGCGCATGTTTCCCTGGCTCAATGTGATAAATTTCGCTGGGCGGGAAGCTGAGGGACAGATGCGACCGGAATCGAAGGACTTCCTCTCCCGGCATGGCACGCCGGCCGACCGGTTGACGCGACGGATGCCACCGCGTCAGCAGACGAACGGCTTGGAAGAACTCGAATCGAAACCCCTTGGTAAGCAGTTCTTCCCTTAGAGAAGAACCTGCTCCCCTGTTCGTGGTGGCCATAGTTTGATCGGTTTGTCTCGTTGACTGGTTGTGGCAACCAATTGCGTGAA
>Ga0315287_10005244_pt1 | contig 12744 bp, 11 predicted proteins | sample YL17G11_0_MG_FD_205037 | JGI IMG/M metagenome (GOLD analysis project Ga0315287, IMG submission 205037) | Sediment microbial communities from Yellowstone Lake, YNP, Wyoming, USA - YL17G11_0 | ecosystem: Environmental > Aquatic > Freshwater > Lake > Sediment | place: USA: Wyoming | collected...
TCCGACGGACCGGTCCGGGCGGCGAAAACGAAAAAACCCCCTGACCCTTCCGGGTCCAGGAGGCGTGACGAGCACCGGTGGGGGGTGCTCGCCTTACGTAAGAAGGAGGTCCAGGGCGCGACGGTCGAAACGCATCTCCGGCACTATCGCAACGGATCGCCGAAACGTCAACCCCCGAACCGGGCACATCACCGGGCGGGCAGCACCTCGCGCTCGACCAGTTCGAGCATGGACCAGGCCACCGCCGGGTCGATGCCGGACAGCAAGGGGTTGAAGGACAGGGTCCCCTCCGGGCCGAGCCGGGCCATGAGCGCGACGGCCTCGTCGGGGGTCAACACCTCGTAGGCGCCGCCCTGAGCGAGGCTGGCGACCTCGGGGGACGCCATGAAGGGCCCCTTCGGCTCGCCGTAGGCCTGTCGTGTCCACGTGGCGTACGAGTCGATCTGATGACGGATGTGCGGGGCCAGGAACTCCCACACCTGATCCTTGGGCTCGGTGGTGACCCACAGGAAGATCGGGCCGCTCGGTGGGTACGGACCCGGGTCGGGGCGACCGGCCTCGATCGTCAGTCGTCGATACCGCTCCCACCCCGCGGGCATGCCCGGCGGGAAGTACCCGTCAGCCAGCTCCACCGCTCGTCGGACACCCCGTCGGGACGCGCCGCCGACGTAGATGGGCAAGGGGTCCTGGACGGGTCGGGGGGTCACCCGCACCGAGGTGCCGCGGTGCTCGAACGGCTCCCCGGTCCAGGCTCGCCGCAGGAAGGGGATCAGCTCGTCCAGCGCAGCCCCCCGCGAGCCGAAGTCCTTCCCGAACGCCGCGAAGTCGGCCTCGACATACCCCACGCCGAGGCCGACGTCGAGGCGACCGTCGAGGCACAGGTCGGCCACCGCGATCTCCTCCGCCAACCGGATCGGGTCGTAGAGCGGGGCCAGGAGCACCGAACACCGAACCCGGGTCTGACGGGTCCGGGCCCCGATCGCCGCCGCGAAGACCAGCGGGGCGGGGAGGTAGCCGTCGGGGGACTGATGGTGCTCACCCAAGCCGATGGTGGTGAACCCCCGTTCGTCGGCCCAGGCGGACATGTCGAGGGCCGCCCGGTAGATCTCGGCCCCCGATGGCGAGAACTGCGCCGGGTGACGCAGGTCGAAGCTCATGTTCATCGCCGCCATCACGGTCCTCCGTTCCTGGGCCAACGGCCGCCCGGGCCGCGGGGCCGCTCGGAGTCCGGGTCCGGGCGGTGCGGGTAGCTTCGCGGACATGGCACAGGCCGTGTTCCGGGCCCCGACCGTCCAGTGAGCTCGACCGACGCGGTACCGGCTGGGATCACCGGGTTCGTGGCGGGCGGCGGCGATCGGTGGCGCGACCCGCATCCGATGTACCGCTGGCTCCGCGAGAACGACCCGGTGCACCATGTCGTCGACGGCGACTACTGGGTCCTCTCCCGTTTCGACGACGTCGCCGGGGCGGCGATCGACACCCCGAGCTTCTCGTCGGCTCAAGGGCTCACCGTCACCTACGGCGAACGCGAGAGCGTCGGCCTCGACCGCGACGCCATGCCCATCGTGATGATGGATCCGCCCGAGCACACCGACTTCCGCCGGCTGCTCGCTCGGGGGTTCACCCCACGCCGGGTCGCCGAGCTCGAGCCGGCGATCCGGACGTTCGTCACCGAGCGCATCGAACGGCTGCGGGCGGCCGGCTCGGGTGACATCGTCGCCGAAGTGTTCAAGCCCCTGCCGAGCTTCGTGGTCGCCCACTACCTCGGCGTCCCGGCGTCGGACCGTGACCACTTCGACGGTTGGACCGACGCCATAGTCGCGGCCAATGCCGACGGCGGCCCGCTCGGCGCGGCCGAGGCCGTGGGCGAGATGATCGAGTACTTCGTCGCGCTCGCCGACCGGCGACGGCGTGAGCCGGGCGACGACACCATCACGGACCTGGTGAGGCTCCAGGAGGACGGGGCCCCGGTCTCGATCGTGCAGGTCCTCGGCTACGCCTTCACCATGGTCGCCGGTGGCAACGACACCACCACAGGGCTCCTCGGCGGGGCCAGCGTGCTCCTGACCCAGGAGCCGGGGCAACGCCGGATCCTCGTCGATGAGCCTGCGTCGATCCCCAACGCGATCGACGAGTTCCTCCGGCTGACCTCACCGGTGCAGGGCCTGGCCCGCACCGTGACCCGTGACGTCGAGCGGCACGGTCGGGTCATCCCCGAAGGCAGGAAGGTGTTGTTGCTGTACGCGTCGGCGAACCGTGACGAGGCCATGTTCGGCCCGTCAGCCGACACGTGCGACGTCACCCGCCGCAGCGACCGGATCCTGAGCTTCGGATTCGGGCCCCATCACTGCCTGGGCGCAGCCGTGGCCAAGCTGCAGGCCCGGGTCACCCTCGAGGAGTTGCTCGACCGTTGTCCCCGTTTCGCGGTCGATGCGGAGCGGGGCGAGTTCGCCGGGGGAGCCTATGTCCGCCGCTACGCCACCTTGCCGTTCCTCGCCGACGCGACCGGGTGAGCTCCCTCCGGTCCGCACCTGACCCCGCACTACTGACACTCTGACTGCCAAAGGCTAGAACGGGGACATGGGAGACGCCGTCGTGGAGCGCTCGATCACCGTGACGGCGACCGCCGAGGCGGTGTGGGCCGTGCTGGCGGCGTTCGACCACCTCTCCTCCTGGGCCGACGACGTCGAACACTCGTCGTACCTGACCGCGCAGACCGAGGGCGCCGGCAGCGCCCGGCGGGTCCAGGTGGGACGCACCGTGCTGGTCGAGCGGGTGACCGAGTGGGACCCCCCCAGGGCCCTCGTCTATGCCCTCGAGGGCCTGCCGCCGGTCGTCGGGGGCGCCACCAATCGCTGGACCCTCCGGCCCTCCGGTGACCGCACCCTCGTCATGCTGACCAGCACCGTCGACCCCGGGTCCAAGCCACCGGGCCGGCTGGTCGCTCCCCTGCTCGCCCGCCGCCTGGCCAAAGCGTCCGACGGCATGCTGGCCGGCCTCGCCCGCCACCTCCAGGAGGCACGGACATGACCCACCACCCCGACGTCATCGTCATCCTCACCGACGAGGAGCGGGCCGCTCCGCCCTACGAGGACAGCGCCGTCGCCCGCTGGCGCCACCAGACCCTCGCCGGCGAGCGCTGGTTCGCCGAGCACGGCGTGACCTTCACCCGCCACTACACCGGCTCCCTGGCCTGCGTGCCCAGCCGGCCCACGATGTTCACCGGCCAGTACCCGGACCTGCACGGGGTCACCCAGACCGACGGCCTGGGCAAGATGGCCGACGACTCCCGCATGCGCTGGCTGCCTGCCGGCGAGGTCCCGACCCTGGGCAACTGGTTCCGGGCCGCGGGCTACGACACCCACTACGACGGCAAGTGGCACATCAGCCACGCCGACCTGACCGATCCGGCGACGGGGAGGCCCCTGGCCACCAACACCGACGACGGCGAGGTCCTGGCCGACGCCGTCGCCGCCTACCTGGAGGCCGACCCCCTCGCCCCGTACGGCTTCTCCGGCTGGGTCGGCCCTGAGCCGCACGGGCCCTCCCTCGCCAACAGCGGGCTGCGCCGCGATCCGCTCATCGCCGAGCGCGTCGTCGCCTGGCTGCAGGACCGCTATGCCCGGCGCCGCGGCGGCGATGACGACGCCCAGCGCCCCTTCCTGCTGGTGGCCAGCTTCGTGAACCCCCACGACATCGTCCTCTTCCCGCTGTGGCAGCGGACCAAGCCTCTGGGCGAGGATCCGTCCCCCCTCGACCCGCCCCCCGTCCCGGAGGCGCCGACCCAGCACGAAGACCTGGCGACCAAGCCCGCGGCCCAGATCGCCTATCGGGCGGCCTACCCCTCCGGCTATGGCCCCCCGGCAGCCGTCGCCCGCATCTACGAGCGCAACGCCCAGGCCTACCGGGACCTCTACCACCGGCTCCACGCCGAGGTCGACGGGCCGGTGGACCGGGTCCGGCGGGCCGTCACCGAGGGCGGCTCCGACGACGCGGTGCTCGTGCGCACCGCCGACCACGGCGAGCTCCTGGGGGCCCACGGGGGTCTCCACCAGAAGTGGTTCAACCTCTACGACGAAGCGACCCGGGTGCCGTTCACGGTGGCCCGGGTCGGCCGCCGGCATACCGCCCCGCGGCAGGTGGACGCCCCGACCTCCCACGTCGACCTGGTGCCGACCCTGCTCGCCGCGGCCGGGATCGACCCGGTGGCGCTGACGCCCCGGTTGGCCAAGGACTTCAGCGAGGTCCACGACCTCCCCGGCACCGACCTGACGCCGGTGATCGACGCCGACGCCGAGGCCGACGCCGGCCGGGCCGTCTACCTGATGACGCGGGACAACATGCTCGAAGGCGACACCGGTGCCTCGGGCGTGGCCCGGCGGTTGGGCCGGACCGCCCATCCCCCCGCCCCGCTGCGCATCCAGGTCCCGGCCCACGTGGGCGCCAACTTCGAGGGCCTCGTCGTCCTGGTCGCCGAGGCCGACGCCGCCGGCGGGGCCGACCACCGCTGGAAGCTGGTCCGGACCTTCGACGACCCCGCCACCTGGACCGAGCCCGAGGTCCGCCACCTCGCCGCCGAGGGCCTCGGCGGGCCGACCTACCGCACCGAGCCCCTGCCCGACCAGTGGGAGCTCTACGACCTCGACGCCGACCCGGTCGAGGCCGACAACCGGGCCGATGACCCCTCGGCCGCCGATGTCGCCGCCCTCCTCCGCCGGCGGCTGAAGGAGGAGCGGGCCGCCGCGATCCCCGAGCGCCACCACCCGTGGCCGTACGTGGCCCGTCGATCGAACCCGCGGGCCGAGCCGAAGACACCCCCTGCCCCCGCCCGGCTCCTGCGCCGGGCCCTCCAACGGGTCGGGATGCACCCCGAGGACCCCGACGCCACGACCTTCGACCTCGTGGGCCGCCAGGCGCTGGTGGTGGCCACCAACCACGGCGTGCTCGACGTCGGGAAGCCGACGGGGGTGTTCGCGTCCGAGCTGACCGTGCCCTACTACCTGTTCCTCGACGCCGGGATGGACGTCGACGTGGCCAGCCCCGCCGGCGGGGCCATCCCGGTCGACCCGCTGTCGCTGAAGCCGATCCTGCGTTGCCACGCCGATGACCGCTTCCTCGGCGATCCCGTCCTGCGGGCGAAGGTCACCGACTCCACGCCCGTCGGCGAGCTGGACATGGCCGACTACGACATCGTCTTCCTCGCCGGGGGCTGGGGCGCGGCCTTCGACTTCGGCGTGTCCGAGGCGCTGGCCGACAAGGTGACCGAGGCCAATGCCGCCGGCGTCGTGCTGGGCGGCATCTGCCACGGGCCCCTCGGCCTGTGCCGGGCCAAGGCGGCTGACGGTCGGCCCCTGGTCGAGGGCCGTCGCGTCACCGGGGTGACCGACAAGCAGGTCCAGGAGCTGGGCATCGGCTCCACCCCCTTCCACCCCGAGACCGAGCTGCGCCGCAAGGGCGCCCAGTTCGAGTCGGCCACCCGCTTCCGGGACCCCCTGGCCAACCACTGGGTGGTCGACGGCGACCTCGTCACCGGCCAGAACCAGAACGCCGGGCCCATGGTCGCGCGCGAGATGATGCGCCTGGTGGCCGCCCGGACCCCTTGACCGACCGGCACCGGTGGGTACGGTGCGGGCCATGAAGCGTGTGGTGAAGCTCCTGGCCCTCGCCGCGGTCATCACCGTCGTCGTCGCCGCGCTGCGGCGGCGCCCGGCCCCCCCCAGCGCCTCCCCGACCGCACCACCCTCGCCGAAGCGCCCTGTGGTGCCGGAGGCTCCTACGACGCCTGCCGGGCCCGCCGTGATCGCGGCACCTGGGGTCGACCCGACGGCGGACGGGGTCTGCCCCGACGGCTATCCCGTCAAGGCCAAGCTCAAGAGCAAGATCTTCCACGTCCCCGGCGGCGTGCTCTATGAGCGCACCGTCCCCGACCGCTGCTACGCCTCGCCGGAGGCCGCCCAAGCCGACGGCCTGCGGGCCTCCCTGCGCTAACCCAGGCTGCGCACCCCCTTGATCCGGGCGTCGGCCCGGAGCTGGACCTGGACCGCGTCGGGCACCTCGGTGGTCAGGGCCAGCACCATCAAGGCGGCCACGCCGTCGGGCGACTGACCCACGTCCATGTCCGCGATGTTGACCGCGGCCTCGCCCAGCACCGTGCCCACGAAGCCGATCACCCCGGGGCTGTCATCGTTGCGCACCACGAGCATGTGGTCGGCCGGGGGAACGTCGACGGCGTGATCGTCCACCATCACGATGCGGGGCTTGGCCTGGAGACCAGCCAGGGTCCCGGCGATGGCGTGACCGCCACCGCGCAGGGTGATGAGGTTCACGAAGTCCTGGGTGGTGCTGGTCTTGGATTCCGTGACCGACAGGCCCTTCATCTCGGCCACGGCGGGCGCGTTCACGTAGGACACGGGCTCGTCGGTCAGGCGGCCGAAGAAGCCCTTCTGCACCGACAGGGTGAGGATGCGGGTGTCGTAGTCGGCCAGCTGGCCCTGGTACTCGACCCGCAGCTCGTCGGGCAGCTCGGGCAGAAGGGCGGCGAACAGGCCGCCGAGGCGCTCGGCCAGCGGGAGGAAGGGACGCACGGTCTCCGACGCCTCGGCCGCCGACACGTTCACGGCGAAGGGCACGAAGTCGCCGGCCAGGGCCAGGCCCACCTGTTCGGCGATGGTCTGACCCGCTTTGTCCTGGGCCTCGGCCGTGCTGGCCCCGAGATGCGGGGTGACCACAACCCCCGGGAGGCCGAACAGCGGCGAGCTCGTGGTCGGCTCCTCGGCGAAGACGTCGATGGCGGCGCCGGCGACGCGGCCGTCCAGGATGGCGTCGGCCAACGCCTGCTCGTCGACGATGCCGCCCCGGGCCACGTTGATGATGCGGATGCCGGGCTTGACCTTCTTCAGCGACTCGACGCCGATCATCCCCAGCGTGTCGGGGGTCTTGGCCACGTGCAGGGTCAGGAAGTCGGCCTGGGCCAGGACCTCGTCGAGATCCATGACCTCGACGCTCATCTGGCGGGCCCGGTCCGGGGTCACGAACGGGTCGTAGCCGACCAGGCGCATCCCGAAGGCCAGGGCCCGCTGGGCCACCAACCGGCCGATGCGCCCCAGGCCGATGATGCCCAGGGTCTTGTCCGAGAGCTCGACGCCCTCCCACTGCGACCGCTCCCAGCGCCCGTCGACCAGGGCGGCGTGGGCCGGGGCGATGTTGCGGGCCTGGGCCAGGAGCAGGGCCATGGTGTGCTCGGCCGCCGAGAGGACGTTGGACTGCGGCGCATTCACCACCATCACCCCCCGGCGGGTGGCGGCCTCGGTGTCCACGTTGTCCAGGCCGATGCCGGCCCGGCCCACGACCACCAGGTCCGAGCCCGCTTCGAGCACTTCGGCGGTGACCTGGGTGGCGGACCGGATGATCAGCGCCGCAGCCCCTTTCACCAGATCCGGGAGGGTTTCGGGCGTGACATCGAGTTGCACGTCGACGTCGTGGCCCGCCTCCCGGAGGCGGTCAAGGCCGGAGTCGGCGATCTTCTCGGTGACAAGGACACGGGGCACGCCTAGATCCTGTCGGGGACGAGGCCGCGCGCCAACGTCCTGGCCTAGAGCCAGCCCGCCCTGCGGAAGAACCGGTACAGGCTGAAGCAGACCACGAAGATCGAGGCGAGGGCAATCGGGTAGCCGATCCTCCAGGCCAGCTCCGGCATGTGCTCGAAGTTCATGCCCCAGATACCGGCCATGGCGGTGGGGGCGATGCCGATGGCGCCCCAAGCCGCGATCTTGCGCATGTCCTCGTTCTGGCGGACCGACACGAGGGTCAGGTTCACGCTGAGCACGCTGGAGAGGAGGTTGTCCACGTCCTCCATCTGGCTGACCAGGCGTAGGTAGCGATCTCGCCATTCGCCGAGCACGACGCGGTCGGCCTCGTCGCCCTTGCGGCCGAGACGGTCCATGACCGCAGCCATCGGGCCGACCGAGCGGCGGACCTTCAGCAGCTCGTGCTCCAAGTGGTAGATCGCCTGGGCGCTGGTGCCGTGGCCATCGGCGTCCAGCACCTCCAGCTCGCAGACGTCGACCCGCTCCTCGATGCGCCGTATGGCGTCGGTGTCGCGATCGTGGACCTCCTCGATGAGGGCGAGGATCAGGTCTCTGCGGCTGGCGTTGTCGTCGACGAACGCCTCATCCAACCCATCACCGGGCGAGCGGGCCACCACAGCGGCCTCCGGGCCGAGAACCATTGCCACCTGCACCACGTCGATGGTGTCGGTGGACACGTTGAAGCTCACCGTGTGCAGGATCAGGGCAATCGTCCCGTCACTGCTACGCATCCCCGGGTGCTGGTGGCGATCGAGGATCCCGGGAGTCCCCCAGGCCAATCCGGCGTCGGCCAAGGCCACAGAGAAGGACTCCTCCGAGGGCTGATCCAGCTGGATGACCCGATAGCCGGGGGCGTTCACCCCCCGATCATGCCCCGTAACCCGGGGGGGCCTCGAACCCTCCGAGCGCATCGGTGATGCGCTCGGCGACGGCGAGGGCGGTGCGGTCGTCATGGAAGTCGGCCACGACCTGCACGCCCACGGGCAGACCGTCGGGCGTGGCGCCCACCGGCACCACCACCGCGGGCAGGTACGCCATGCCGATCAGGCCGCACCAGTAGGTGAGCTCGCCGTGGGAGACGTCGCGGCCGTCGACGGACACGGTGCGGTTGAGCACCCCGATGGGGTCGTCGTCGACCTGATGGGGGAACGCCGGCACCTGGTGGACGGGGCACAGGAGGGCGTCGAACCGGGTGAAGAAGTCGGCCCAACGGTCACGGATGTGGCCCCGGCGCTCATCGTGGCGGAGCCACTGGTGATGGCGCATGGCGATGGCCCGGCCGGCGCTCAACAGGATCGGCTCGTCCTCGGCGACCGGCGTGTCCACGATCGAGGCGGCCAGGGCCCAGGTGTCGTCATCCACGCCGGTCGCGGCCGTCATCACCGTGTAGAGGAGTTGCACGTAGAGGTCGGTGGCCTCGTCGTAGTCGACATCGGGTCGGGCCGTGTCGTCGACGGTGAGGCCGTCGCCCCGGAGGCCGTCGACGGCGGCGGTCAGGACGTCGCCCATCGCCGGATCGAGAGGCGATCGGTCCGTGTCGAACCAGGCGGCCAGGCGCAGGCCATCGCGGGCTCCGGCCGGCTCCCCCGGTCCGGCGAGCACGTCGAAGGCCAGCACCAGATCATCGACGGTGCGGGCCATGGGGCCGACGACGTTGATGTCGAGCGTGCGCAGCCCCGTCGGGCCGGCCAGGTAGCCGTCCTGGGGGACGACGCCGAACGACGGCTTCAGGCCGACCGTCCCGCACATGTGGGACGGGTTTCGGATGGACCCGCCGATGTCGGAGCCGAGCTCGAGGGGGGTGAGGCCGGCGGCCAGGGCCGCGGCCGCCCCGCCGGAGGAGCCCCCCGTCGTGCGGCCGGTGTCCCAGGGGTTGTTGGTGACGCCGAAGGGCTCGTTGAAGGTCTGGATGTCGCCCGCGTAGAGGGGCAGGTTGGTCTTGCCGAACACGATGGCGCCGGCGGCCTTGAGGCGGGCCACGGCGCCGGCGTCGTGGTCGGGGACGTGGTCCATCAGCTCGGGCGCGCCGGAGGTCGAGCGGAGGCCCTCGGTCTCGAACACGTCCTTGATGGTCATGGGCAGGCCGTGGAGCGCACCGAGGTCGTCACCCCGGGCGGTGGCCGCATCGGCGGCATCGGCGGCGGCCCGGGCCCGCTCGCCGTCGAGGGTCACGACGGCGTTGAGGGCCGGGTTGTGCTCGTCGACCCGGGCCAGCAGGTGCTCGAGCAGTTCTCGGCTGCCGACCTCTTTGGCCCGGATGGCGGCGACCAGGTCAGACGCGCGGCGGTATCCCAGGTCGGTCATGGCCCTCCTTCGACCTCGGACGGGTCGGCGGACCACATCCTCCCAGGTCCGGGCGGCGGCGCGTGGCCGAGCCGTCGGTCCCGACGGGTCGGGCCAAAGGGCCCTTACCGGCGCGCCCCGCCGGCCGTAGGGTCTCGCCGCGATGTCAGCAGACCGAGCGGGGGGTCATCGACGCGGGGTGTGGTGGGCCGTTCTCGCCCTCGGCCTCGGCCTGATCGCCGCACCGGCGGTCTTCCAGATGTTCGACCGTGCGCCCAAGGGCGCGGACATGATCGACGGCTTCGCCCCGTACATGACGACCGCGCAGATCGAGAAGTTCCAGGCCCACCTGGCCGAGATCGACGCAGCCATGGCAGAGCTCGACCCGCTGGCCGTCGACACCACCACGGCCCCGGGCGAGCCCGCCACCGAGTTCGCCTCCGTCGAAGCCCTGCAGGACCAGTGGCCGGGGATCGACGCCGACATGTCCGACATGCTCGCCACGATGGCCGAGGACATCGACAACTACGAGGCCGTGGCCGCCCTGCCCCCGTTCGACCTGTTCCCCTGGTTCTTCGTCGTCCCGGGTGTCCTCGTGGTCGGGATCGCCGCCACGGTGCTGATCCGGGACCGCCGAGGCCGGCGCACACCGGTCGCCCGGTGGCTCGTCGGGGCCGTCGGCATCGGCCTGGTCCTGGCCCCCGTGGCCTTCCAGATGTTCGAGCGGGCGCCCAAGGGCGGCGTGATGATCGACGACTTCCGACCGTTGATGACCCGGCCCCGGGTGCAGGACATCCAGGGCTACTTCGTGACCATGGGCGCAGGCGAGGGCCAGTTGCGCAACGGTCTCGTGCCCCTCGCGCTCGAACAGGGCGTGGGCGAGGACGAGCTCACCGCGGTCACCCGGTTCAGCGACGACTGGCAGATGATCGTCACCGACTTCGCCCCGATGATCGGGACGATGAGCGACAACGTCACCAACTTCGAGGCGGTCGACGCCCTGCCCGACTTCCCCCTCTTCCCCTGGTTCTTCGTGATCCCCGGCGTCCTGCTCGTGGGCCTGGCGCTCGTCGCCGGGACCGGCCTGACGCCGGACGAAGACGACGACCGTCCATCAAGCACAAGGAGCTCAACATGAAACGATCCCCCTTCCTACGACTCACCGCCCTGGCGGCGCTGCTCGCACTGGCCGCCGTGGCCACCGGCTGCGGCAGCGACGACAGCGACGGTGGCAGCGACAGCTCCACCGACACCACGGCGACGGACACGACGACCGCCGAGGTCGGCTTCGAAGGTGAGCTGTTCGGCACCTTCGAGATCACCGCCGGCGAGTGCACCGACGCCGGCGTGACCGCGGGCTCGTACTTCCGGATGGTCCAGCCGGGCGGCACCGTCGAGGACGGCCCGTTCATCGACAACGGCGACTCCGTCTGCGGCGACACCACCTTCACCGTCCTCTCCCCCGGCACCGAAGGTGGCCTGAGCTCCGGCGTGTACCAGCCGGCCGAAGAGCCGGCCTTCGACGAGGCCGGCAACGCCCTGGCCGAGACGATCATCGCCCCGGTGGCGTTCTTCGGCCTCGACTTCTCTGCGGCCACCGCCGAGACCGACCCTCAGTCCGGTGACGCGGTGCCGGAGCCACAGCTGACGGCCACCGACGGAGCGCTCTCGGGTGACCTGAGTGCCCTCGCCGCCTACTACGGCGGCGAGATCTTCAACCAGGGCGCCCCCAAGCCGGGCGGCCAGAACCCGGGCCTGACGTCCGGCCCTACCGGCACCATCGACCCCGAGACGGGCGAGTTCGTCCTCGAGTGGGTCAGCCAGATCGAGGGCGGCGCCTTCAACGAGTTCAGCGGCGTCTGGCACCTCGAGGGCACCTTCAGCCCGGTCTGATCCCGCCAGTCGGAGGCATCGGGTCGACCGGCCGGGCCGACCCGGTGCCTCCCGCTCGGGGGCCACCGGTACCGTCCCGGGACCGCCGACCACCCTGAGGACCCCTGTGCGCCGACTGCTGCTGACCGTGCTGGTCGCGGGGCTCGCGCTGGCCGGATGCGGGGGCGACGACGGAGGCGAGACGGCCGACCCCGACCCGTCGACGACCACGACCTCGGCGGCCGGCGAGACGACCACGACGACGACGACGCCCCGGCCCGTCGACACCACGTTCGCGACCGAGGACGTCGAGGCCGTGTGCGCCGACCTCGAGGGGTTGTCGGACATCGACCCGGACGCCGACCCGTCCCAGGCCCAGGTCGACCGCCTGATGGCCATCGCCGAGACCGCGCCCCCGGGCGTCGCCGACCCGCTGCGGGATGTGGCGGCCTTCGGCCAGCTCGCCGTCGATGCCGGGCCGACCTTCGATTCGCTCCCCGACGACGCCGAGGCGATCCAGGCGGCGGCGATCGAGGGGGCCACCCTCCTCATCGCCTACGGCAACGAGGCGTGCGCCATCGACGTCGCCCTGTTCGACACCATCGCCGGCGTCTGACCCCACCGTGCAGGTGAGGGTGACGGGGTCGGTGGGGCCGCCCACTACATCGGCGGACTGCGGATCGCCGGCGAACTGGCCGCGCGACCCGCGGCGAAGACCCTGGTCGACTACTCGGCCCACGAGTGTGGTGTCGACGTCCCGCTGTTCACCTCGTTCACCGGGTGACCACACCCGGCTCGCCTCTGGCTACAGCCCCTCGACGACCACCGGTTCGGTGACGCCGACGGGGTCGAAGCCGAAGACCTGGCCGTAGAAGGAGAGCTCGGCTTCGGCCGCCGCCACGATCGTCTCGGCCCCGCGGAACCCGTGCTGCTCGCCCTCGAAGGCCAGGTAGGCCACGGGCACGCCGTTGCGTCGCAGGGCGTCGACGATGAGCTCGGACTG
>Ga0315287_10005247_pt1 | contig 12740 bp, 6 predicted proteins | sample YL17G11_0_MG_FD_205037 | JGI IMG/M metagenome (GOLD analysis project Ga0315287, IMG submission 205037) | Sediment microbial communities from Yellowstone Lake, YNP, Wyoming, USA - YL17G11_0 | ecosystem: Environmental > Aquatic > Freshwater > Lake > Sediment | place: USA: Wyoming | collected...
GAACGCCATTTATCTGTCGACCAATTTTCCCGGTGAACTGGCGGCGTTGGCGGAACGGGACAAAGTCGCACAGAAGGAATGGAAACTGTTGTTTCCTTCTTATCCGAACGCCAATTTACCGAATGATATCTATTTTGAGAAGATCAGCAAGCTAAAAATCGGACCGTACCTTCCGGCAGCTTTGTCATATTATCCGGGTGTATCCGGGGAGCCTGGCGCCGGAAGCAACAATTGGGTGGTAGCCCACAGCAGTGACGGCAAACCCCTTTTGTCAAACGACCCACACCTGAGCCTTACCGTTCCGGGCATTTGGTACTTCAACCATTTGAATGCTCCCGGCTACCATGTCACTGGCGGATCGATGGCCGGCATACCAGGAATTCTCATCGGTCATAATGACCGAGTGGCTTGGGCTGTCACCAATGTAATGATCGACAATGTCGACTTGTATGTTCTCCGGCTGGACCCCGCCAATCGCGACTATTATTTTGTCGGCGATCGGCGCCTCGAAATGCGTAAGGATCAACAGGTCTATCGATTACCCAAGGGCCAACAAATCACCCGTACCATATATCAAACCATCTATGGTCCGGTGATTACGCAGATCACCCCAGACACGGATGCGGTTGCCGTATTCAGATGGTACGGCACCATACCCTCAGAGCTGGTTCAGGATAAATCCATGCATGGCTTTCTTCAATTGAGTCGTGCTCGGAGCGTTAAGGACACTTTCGAAGCAGGTCGGTTTCTTAAAATCGTAGGTCAGAACATCGTGGCCGCCGATGTGGACGGAAACATCGGCTGGCACGCCACAGGAGCAGTTCCATTGCGTAAGGGATATTCGGGCCGGCTGCCGGCTGACGGTTCATCCGGTCAGGTGGATTGGACCGGTTTCCTGCCCTATGATCAGATGCCCTCGAAATATAATCCGGAGGAAGGTTTCATCGCGACTGCTAATAATCGCTCTGTCGGAACTAACACTCAGGTTGAGCTTTCCTATAGCTTTTGTTCTCCTTACCGTTACCAGCGCATCTCCGATAAATTGGCCCAACTGAAGAATCCGACGCCGGATGACTTCCGTGAACTTCAGTTGGACGTATATTCTTTGGAGGCAGAAGGGATTATTCTGAAGCTCAGGACCTACCAATTCAGCAACCCACAGGCCCAACGCGCCATGTCTCTCTTGGCCGCCTGGGATCGCCAGGTTTCCACTGACAGCGTCGGCGCAACTGTTTATGCTGTTTTTCTAAAGCAATGGGCTCGCGCCCTGCTCGAAGATGAATTCACTGAAAATGGGTTGCGGTTCTATCTTTTGAATTACGGTGCACAGATGATGGCGCATGACGTAATTATGGATCATCCGGAATCGACGTTATGGGACAATGTAAACACACCGGAAAAGGAAACGCCGCAGCAAATCCTGGAACAGGCGCTGGTCAATACTTGGCAGTGGTTGGAGCAGGAGATGGGGAAAAATCCGGAGGAGTGGAAGTGGGGTCGCTTGCATCAATACGTTTGGGCTTATCCAGGAGCGGAGTCCGCCACACAGCGCAAACTGCTCAACCGTGGACCTTTCCCGGCACCGGGCAACAATACTACGGTAAATGTCTCCTTTTCTCGCATGTATCAAAACCATTTCAAAGTAACGCTTATCCCCTCCCTGCGCATGATCGTGCCCCTGGGCGATCTGACCAAAGCCACGATCGTGGCACCGATGGGTCAATCCGGTCAGCCTGGCCATCCGCATTACGACGACATGATCGAACCGTGGCTGAAAGCCGAAGGTGCGCCAATGTATTTCACCGAGGAAGCGGTCACACGCAACGCCAAATCGAAGCTTGTTTTAGCGCCTAAATAATAGTGGTCGCTCCCGTTCTTTTGTAGTTGTGCAAGGGCCTATTGGATAAATAAACCGGTAAAGGCAGGGTCAAATGGCCCTGCCTTTTTCATTTATTTCCTTCGGTAATCATTAACTCCGAGAGTAACTTGCCCTCGCGGACTTGTAGGTGAAAGAGAGAGCCCTTCTAAAGGTATAATACTTTTCAAATCAGAACGTACGTATGAACCTGATTTTATATTTTCTTTGGAGGAATTCCATAAAGTGTACAAATAGGCGGGCTCCTCCGGACCGGCGTAGCATGGGAAATACGCTCTGTACTCCCGGATTAGAACATTGCGATCTGGAGCTTAAAATCAACGGCCTCGTTGTCTTTGTAGAAATTCCGGTAGCGCTGAAGCGATAGTCTCACTTCTTCCAGGTTAAGCTTGGCCTGCTCCCCGTCTTGGCGAGCATAACGAGTACGTCCTTAGTGAGATACTCCATATATCCAAAGAGGAAATCGCGAATTACACTAAAGAAGGGGTCATAAAGAAGGGGTCATAGGAACCCCCGATCTGGGATGAGGGAAAGGAGGAGCATTCCGGAATTCTATCTGAGGGATCGGAAATAATGAGCCACAACTTGAATGAATAAAGACGGATGCTTTCCAGGTCTGACGCCCGTCCCTGAGAACCCTCTACTCGTTGCGCTTCTGCGATTGCCTTGGTCCGAGAGCGTGCCGGATGATCCTTTTAACGGCGCTTGCTGATGTATTTCATGTAGCGAGCAAATAACGCCGGATCGATCTCTTTCATGTGCCTGCGGATTTCTATGAAATCGATGCCTTTTATCAATTGCAGGGCGGCTTCGTTATCGCACAGGACGATCGCCCGCAGATAAAGCCTCGGTTTAACAAGCGGCGTCGGATCTTTCACGTAGGCCTTTCGTAATTCCAGATAGTCATCCACAAAACGTTTCAATTCATCTTTAACCCTGATTTGCTTCGGTTTGAACAGGCCCTCAAGGCAGGCATGGCAGGGAAGCCATGCCGTGGCCGTGGCGTCGTTCATGCCGTATGATTCCATGATTTCCCGCCGCAATGCGACGAGTTCCATGTCTTTGATGTTCCGCCAGTCAATATCTTCAGGGCTGATCAGGCATGCCTCCAGATAACAGCGCCTTGCGATGTCCGGTTCATCCCGCATCAGGTAGGCATCGCCCAAATAACCGTAGAGTTCGGCTTTGTCCGGGAACGAAAGCAGAGCGGCCTGAAGCGAGGCAGCGGCGCGGTCGTAACGACGGGCCTGAATGAAGACGTACCCCAGAGGCACCGTATCGGAAAGATAAGGAAGATCGGAGATATTGCAGCGATCGATCGAATCGACCAGCATTCCGAAATAGGAATCCCTGATTCCCGGGATGATCCTTTCTTTGTCGATACCGATTGATTCCGTATATTTCTCAAAGGAGTTCCATAGATCATACAAATAGGCGGGCTCCTCCGGACCGGCATCCGGAAGGCGTTCGAACCCCCGGATCAGAAAATCGGCGATCTTGAGATAACAATCAACGGCCTCGTTTTCTTTGTAGGTATCCCGGTAGCGCTGAAGCGATAGTCTCGCTTCTTTCAGATTGAGCTTGACCAGCTCCCATATGCCCGTGTTCAAAAGGACATACTTATCTTCGAACAATGATAACTGTTCCAAGGCGAACTCTCCGGAATCATCATATATATACTGCCTACCCGGTACCCCGCAGATAACCGGCCATTGCGGCCCTTGCGACCCTCACCGGATCAGCCGCTGGTGCATCTTGCGCAGCGCCAGGGGGAAGAAGATCAGGCTGAAGACGGCGAGGTAGGCGAGGCCCGTTCCAACGGAGCTGTCCAGGCTGCCCGTGCTGAAGGCCCGGGTCAGGTTGACGAGATGGGTCAGGGGCAGCGCTACGGCCACCAGTTGTGCCCAGTGGGGCAGATTCTCGATAGGAAAGAAGGTCCCGCCGAACAGAAACATGGGTGTAACGAATAGAAAGATCGGCAGGTTGAACAACTCGATGCTCTTGACGATCCCCGTGAAGAACATGCCCAGGGCGCCGAAGGCGAGACCGCCGAAGAAGGCGAGCGGCAGGATCAGGAGCCCCTCGGGGTAGTGGATCAACCCGAAAAGGCTGATGACGACCTGCATGATGGCCGTGGCGATCAGCGATTTCGTGGCCCCCCAGATGATCTCCCCCGTGATGATCTCCTCGAGCGACAGGGGCGTCGCCATCATGGCGTCGAAGGTCTTGTAATAGTACATCCGGACGTAGGAGCTGTAGGTGTTTTCGTAGAAGGCGTTGTTCATGATGTTGATGGCGATCAGCGCCGGGGCGATGAAAGCCATATAGGACATGTCGATCCCCCGGTAGTGGATCTTTCCCACCAGGGCGGCGAGACCCACCCCGAAGGCGAGCAGATAGAAGAGGGGTTCCAGAAGCGGCGGGATGAAGCCGATCTTCCAGCTCTGACCGTAGGCCTTGAAATTGCGCTGCCAGACCCGGATGAAGCGCCGGGTGATGTTCCAGGAGCCGCCGCTTGTCATTCCCGGAGCTCCCTTCCCGTCAGTTTCAGAAAGACGTCCTCCATGGTCGCCATGCGCAGGGTGCAGCCCTCCCCGCAGTAACGTTCCCTGATTTCATGGTAGAGGTCGTCTCTGTCCTCCAGGTAGATGATCAACCGGTGGCCCAGGTCTTCGGACTGCAGATCGCGCTCCCGGATGAACTGCCGCAGGGCCTCCTCCGGCACGGCCACCTCGATGATGTCCCGGCCCACGTATTGCCGGATCAGTTCCGCCGGTTCGCCTTCCACGAGGATCCGTCCCTGGTCCATGATCATCAGGCGGTCGCAGAGCCGGGAAGCCTCGTCCATATAGTGGGTTGTAAGCAGGATGGAAAGGCCTTTCGCTCTCAGGTCCTCGAGCCGCTCCCAAACCTGATGGCGGGCCTGGGGATCGAGGCCTGTCGTGGGCTCGTCGAGAATCAGCAGTTCCGGCTGGTTGACCAGGGCCCGGGCCAAAACCAGGCGCCGGACCATGCCGCCCGAAAGCTCGGCGGACCGGGCGTCCTTGCGGTTTTCCAGGGCCATGAACTTGAGCAGTTCGTTCGCCCTTTCCGTGGCCTGTGCCGGGGGAATATCGAAGTAGCGCGCGAAGACTTCCAGGTTCTGCTGAGCCGTCAGGTCCGGGTCCAGGGTGTTTTCCTGCTGGCAGACGCCGATACGGGTCTTGATAGCCCGGGGCTGCTGCGCGATGTCGAGGCCGAAGACCTGCAGCGTGCCCCCCGTCATGGGTGAAAAACCATAGATCATCCGGATGGTTGTCGTTTTCCCCGCGCCGTTGGGGCCCAGGATGCCGAAGCATTCGCCCGGGTGCACGGCAAAGGAGATGTCATCGACGGCCACCAGATCGCCGAAGGTCTTGCGCAGGCGGGATGCCTCGATGACCGGTCCGGGTTCCTTCACCCGCTCTTTAGGAAAGGCTGGTCCCGTCATCGCTTTCCTGTCCGTCCTCGAGGAGATCTTCTTCAGTCTCGTCGCCCTCGGGGGACAGGTCGTCCTCACGGCCGTTGCCGACCTCCGCTTCCCGTTCCGTCCGGGCGAGTCCGACCAGCTTCTCATCGGGATCAAGCTCGATCAGCTTGACCCCCTGGGTGCTGCGGTGCAGCATGGGGATCTCATCCACCTTCACCCGGATGATCTTGCCCGAGTTGCTGATGAGCATGATATCTTCGTTGCCTGTCACCTGGAGGATACCCGAGACGTTGCCAACCTTGGGGACGGTCTTCAAATTGATGGTCCCCTTGCCGCCCCGGCTCTGGAGGCGGTACTCCTCGACGTTCGTCCGTTTTCCGTATCCCTTTTCGGAGATGGTGACGATGGAGTTGCCCTCCGAGGGGATCTCCATGCCGACGACGAGGTCGTCCTCGTCCATCCGGATGCCGATCACACCCCGGGCCGTCCGGCCCATTTCCCGGACATCCTGTTCATGAAAGCGGATGGACTGGCCCTTGCGCGTACCGAGGAAGATGTCCTGATCGCCGGAGGTGAGCTGGACATCCATGAGTTCGTCGTCCGAGTCTATGGAAATGGCGATGATCCCGCCGGCACGCGGGTTGGCATAGGCCGAAAGTTCCGTTTTCTTGACGATCCCCTTCTTCGTCACCTTGACCACGGACCTCTCCCCCGTGAATTCCCGGACCGGCAGGATGGCTGCCGCCCGCTCCCCCTGCGACACGTTGATCAGGTTTACGATGGCCTTGCCCTTGGCCGCCCGCCCCGCCTGGGGGATCTGGTAGACCTTGAGCCAGTAGACGCGTCCCAGACTGGAGAAGATCAGGATGTAGTCGTGGGTGGAGGCGATGAAGATCTTCTCCACGAAGTCCTCTTCCTTAGTGGCCATGCCCACCTTGCCCCGGCCGCCCCGGTGCTGGTTCCGGTAGAGGCTCACGGGGTTGCGCTTGATGTAACCGGAATGGGACACGGTGACCACCATGTCCTCCTCGACGATCATGTCCTCGATGTCGATGTCCTCGGAACTCGCCACGATTTCGGTGCGCCGCTCGTCGCCGTAGCGGCCCCGGATCTCCTCCAGTTCCGTGATGATCACCTCCAGAACCTTGCGGGGATCGTCGAGGATCGCCTGGAGCCTGCCGATCAGGTCCATCGTCTCGGCATACTCTGTGTCGATCTTCTCGCGTTCGAGACCCGTCAGGCGCTGCAGACGCATCTCCAGGATGGCCTTGGCCTGGATTTCGCTCAGGCCGAAGGTGCCGCAGAGGGCTGTCGAGGCCTCCTGGGGGTTGCGCGCCGCCTTGATGACGGCGATGACCTCATCGATCCGGTCCAGGGCGATGATGAGCCCTTCCAGGATATGGGCCCGTTCCCTGGCCCGGAGCAGGTCGAAGGTCGTCCGGCGGACAATGACCTGTTTGCGGTACTCGACGAAGCTTGCCAGGACCTCCTTCAGATTGAAGACCTTGGGCTGGTTGTTCTCGATGGCGATCATGATGATCCCGAAGGTGGCTTCCATCTGGGTGTGCTTGTAGAGCTGGTTGAGGATCGGTCCCGAGGCCTCGTCGCGGCGGAGGTCGATGACGATCCGGATGCCGTCCCGGTCCGATTCGTCCCTCAGATCTGAGATGCCCGTGATCTTGCGCTCCTTGACCAACTCCGCGATCTTTTCCACGAGCGTGGCCTTGTTCACCTGGTAGGGAAGTTCGGTGACGACGATGCTTTCCTTGTCGCTGCGGGCATTGCGCTCGATGAGGGCCCTGGCCCGGACCCGGATGATGCCCCGGCCTGTCCGGTAGGCAGAGTTGATCCCGTCCCGGCCGTTGACGAAGCCCGCCGTGGGGAAATCGGGTCCCTGGATGTACCCCATCAGCTCCTCGATAGTGATGGCGGGATTGCCGATAAGGGCGATCGTCCCGTTGATGACCTCGGTAAGGTTGTGGGGCGGGATGTTCGTGGTCACGCCGACGGCGATACCCGACGAACCGTTGAGCAGCAGCAGAGGAATTCTGGCGGGCAGGATCGTCGGTTCCTCGAGCGATTCGTCATAGTTCGGCACGAAATCGACGGTGTTCTTCTCCAGATCGGCCAGGAGTTCCTCGGCGAGGCGGTCCATCCTGATCTCCGTGTAGCGCATGGCTGCCGGGGGGTCGCCGTCGACCGATCCGAAATTCCCCTGGCCGTCGATGAGGGGATAGCGCATGGAGAAATCCTGGGCCATGCGGACAACGGTATCGTAGGCGGCGACATCGCCGTGGGGGTGGTACTTGCCGATGATATCCCCGACGATGCGGGCGGATTTTTTGTAGGGGCGGTTCCACCGGTTTCCCATTTCGTGCATGGCGAAAAGCGCCCGGCGGTGGACTGGTTTCAGGCCGTCGCGCACATCGGGGATGGCCCGGCCGATGATGACGCTCATAGCGTAAGCCATATAGGACTTTTTCATCTCGTCTTCGATGTTGACGGAGATGTTCTTCTCGAAAAAGGGCTGATTCATCTGAAGATTCCCTTGCCTTATATCAGGGATGCTCCTTGTGAGTTGCGATCTTTATAAATCGAGGTTTGTCGCGTAAAGGGCATTCTTGTATATAAAATCGCGTCTGGGTTCGACCTGGTCGCCCATGAGCGTCGTGAAGATCTGATCGGCGATGACGGCGTCCTCGACCCGCACCTGCAGGAGCGTTCTCTTTTCCGGATTCATCGTCGTTTCCCAGAGCTGCTCCGGATTCATCTCGCCGAGGCCCTTGTAGCGCTGGATGCTCAATCCCTTTTTCCCGGCATTTATGATGTACTCCACGAGCGTTGTCATGCTGCCGATCTCTTCCTGCGCGCCGGTATCCCCGGCCTCGTCGAAGACAAGCCGGTAGGGGGCCTCGCCGAGGTTGACGATTTGACTCAGGAGCGCCCTGATTTCCGTGAATTTCGGCGTGCGCAGGATGGCCCTGTCCACAGTGGTGGAGAGGGTATGACCGTTTCGCCTGATCTGAAAGACCATCCGGAACCCGCCGTGTTCCTGGTCCGCCTCCAGCGTGTATCCGGCGACCTTCTCGCCCGCAGCCATGGTCGTCCGCCGGGCTACCCTGTCCAGGGCCTCTTCCATCCTGAAATCGTCATCCCTGACGGCCGGATCGCCGGCCAGAATCCGGATGATGTCCCGGTCCAGATCTTCCTTTTCGAATTTATCCAGTCCCGTCTCGATCCGCATGACCTTCCGGATGATACCGTAGAGACGCTCTCCGGTAAGGGAGCTCCCGTTTCCCGTGAGCAGCCGGATCTTCGCGACGCCGCTCTGGAGGACATGGGTTTTCAACCCTTCCTCGTCACGGATATAGAGTTCCTGTTTGCGGTCCGTGACCTTGAAAAGGGGCGGCTGGGCGATGAAAAGGTAGCCCCGCTCGATCAGCTCCCGCATCTGCCTGAAGAAAAAGGTCAGAAGGAGCGTCCGGATATGGAGACCGTCCACATCGGCATCGGTCATGATGACCACCTTGTGGTAACGGAGCCTGCTGACGTCGTAATCTCCCTGGCCGATCCCCGTCCCCAGGGCCGTGACGATGACCTTGATCTCCTCGTTCTGAAGCATCTTGTCGAAGCGGGCCTTTTCCACGTTGAGGACCTTGCCCCGCAGCGGCAGGATGGCCTGGTTTCGCCGGTCCCGCCCCTGTTTTGCCGAGCCGCCGGCGGAATCGCCCTCGACAAGATAAATCTCGCTGTGCGCCGGGTCCCGTTCCTGGCAGTCCGCGAGCTTGCCCGGCAGGGCGCCCACTTCCAGGGCGCTCTTGCGGCGTGTCAGCTCCCGGGCCCGCCGGGCCGCATCCCGGGCCCGGGCCGCATCGATGCACTTGCCGAGCAGTTGTTTGGCGACACCCGGATTTTCTTCCAGGTAGCTGTTCATCTTTTCGTAGACGATCCCCTCCACGAGACCCTTGACGTCGCTGTTGCCCAGTTTCGTCTTGGTCTGGCCCTCGAACTGGGGGTTCTTGATCTTGACGCTGATGACGCAGGAGAGCCCTTCGCGCACGTCTTCGCCCCGGAGCGATTCCTTGCCGTTTTTCAGGATATTGTTGCTCGTGGCGTAGTTATTGAAAACCCGGGTCAGGGCGGACCGGAATCCGATGAGATGGGTGCCGCCCTCGGTGGTGTTGATGTTGTTCGCGAAGGAGAAGATGTTTTCCAGATAGGTATCGTTGTACTGAAGAGCCACTTCTACGTAACAGTCTTCCTTGGAGCCTTGAACATAGATGGGATTCTTATGGAGAACCTTCTTGTTGCGATTGATGTATTCGACGAAGGAGACGATGCCCCCCTCATAGAAGAACTCGCTTTTCTTGTCCGTTCTCTCGTCGGCCAGATCGATCATGACACCCGGATTCAGAAAGGCCAGTTCCCGGAGGCGGTTGGACAGGGTATCGAAACTGTACTCGATATCCTCGAAGATCTCCTCATTGGGCTTGAAGGTGATCTTGGTGCCCCGCCGGCCCTTGGTTTTGCCGATGATCTCCAGGGGGGCCGTGGGGGTGCCGTTGACGTAGGACTGCGCGTAGACAAGGTCGTCTCTGCGGATCTCGACCTCCAGAATGCTGGACAGCGCGTTGACGACGGAGACGCCGACGCCGTGAAGGCCGCCGGATATCTTATAGCTGTCATTGGTGAATTTGGCGCCGGCATGGAGCTTTGTCAGGACCACCTCGGCGGCCGATACGCCTTCCGTCTTGTGCAGGTCCACGGGAATGCCGCGGCCATTGTCGTTTACAACGATGCTGTTGTCCACCCGGATGATGACGGTGATGTGATCGCAGTATCCCGCCACCGCCTCGTCGATGCTGTTGTCCACTACCTCGTAGACGAGGTGGTGGAGACCGTCCTTGCCGGTGGAGCCGATATACATGGCCGGGCGTTTCCGCACGGCCTCAAGGCCTTCCAGGACCTTGATGCTGTCCGCACCGTAGTGGTCCTCGGGTCGTGGGGTCTCTTGATGATCCATAGTATCCATTAGCTTGAATATGTTATGAAAATTTACAGTTTCAGCGGCATGACGATGCACAGGTAGTGATCGTCGCCCAGCGGTTTGATGACCCCGGGTTTCATGCCCTGGCCGATCTCGAACACCACCCTCTCCGTGTCGATGACCTCGATGGCATCGATGAGGTAGCTGACGTTGTAACCGACCACCAGTTCCGCCTCCTGGTAGGAGACGTCGATCTCGTCGTTGGCCTCGCCCACGTCCGGATTCGTCGAATTGAGGATCATCGTGTTGTCCCGGAGGGTGATGATGACGCCGCTGTACTTTTCCGAGGAGATTACGTTCATCATTCTCAGGGCATGAAGCACCGTGTCTTTTTCGAACTGGACGACGGACCCGGGTTCCGTCGGCAGCACCCGCCGGTAATCGGGGTAGTCCGCATCCAGCAGGTTGACCTTGAGAAGGGTGCTGTCGGTCCTGATAACGCAGTATCCCGGCTGGAGGCCTAAAGAAACGTCACCGGGTTCGTCCTCCAGGAGTTTCCGGATCTCACCCAGTCCCTTTCTCGGGATGATGACGCCTTTTTCGAGGGATGGGAAACCGGGCATGCCGAGATCGGCATCGGCCAGGGCGAGGCGGTGTCCGTCCGTGGCGACCATCCGGATGGTGAAGGCATCGCCTTGCCTGCCCGTTTCGAAGAAGGCGCCGTTGAGGTTTTTGCGCATGTCGTCGCCGGATATGGCGAAGGAAATGCGGCGGATCAATTGCTTCAGGACCTCCGCCTTGACCGGGGCAAGGGGCATGCCCTCCTCGGCGACAACAGTCGGGTAATCATCGGCCGGCACTCCCGGGATTTTATAGACGGCCTTCAGGCTGGTCATGGTCACCATGTAATTGTCGTTCGTCACAAAGTGGATCCGGTCTCCCTGAATCTCTCGGATCATCTCGGAAAGTTTGCGGGCGGAAACGGTGATCTCGCCCTCGGCGACGATGTCGGCGTCGTAATCGGCCACCAGGCCGATCTCTCTGTCCGAGGCGACAATGCGGAGCCTGTTGTTTTCGGTCCGGATCAGCGCATTGTTCAGGATCGGCATGGTCGTCTTCCGCTCGACGATGCCCAGCGTCTTTTGAATGCCCTCCAGAAAAGTGCTTCTCTGAATGTTGAACTCCATGGCTGTTTCCATCCTTCCTTCCGCCGTTATCATGGCGGGTTCTGAATGATCTGCAGGATCGGTCTTCATAAACCTTCTGCCTGCGCTTGTCAATGTTTGTGGAGCAGCGTCTCTTCGATCTCCTCGATGACCTGTTTCAGTTTTGGGTTGCTCTCCAGGTTTTTCTTGATTTTGTTGTTTGCATAGATGACCGTCGAGTGGTCCCTTCCCCCGATCTTCTCGCCGATATCCGGAAAGGAGGCGCTGGTCAGCTTCCGGGCGAGATACATGGCGATCTGCCGGGACAGGGCGAGGTTTTTGTTTTTATTCGGGGACTTCACGTCGGAGATCTTGACGTTGAGCTTGCCCGCCACTACCTTGACGATTTCCTCGATGGAGATGTCTTCCTTCTCGTTTTGCTTGATGATAGTCTTGAGAACCTCCTTGACGAGGTCCATGTCGATCGCTCTTTTCGTCAGGGACGAGTAGGCCCCGATCCTGACGAGAAATCCTTCCAACTCCCGGATGTTGGATTCGGCCTGGGTAGCGATGTAGTGTGAGACGTCGGAGGGGATATTCATGCCGTTTTCCATGGCTTTTTTGTTGATGATGGCGATCTTGTCTTCGATGGCCGGGGGCTGGATGTCGGCGATGAGACCCCACTCGAAACGGGATCGCAGCCTGGCTTCCAGGTTGGGGATGTCCCTCGGGAATTTGTCGCTTGTGACGACGATCTGCTTGGCCGAATCGTGCAGCGTGTTGAAGGTGTGGAAGAATTCTTCCTGGGTCCTCTCCTTGCCGGCGATGAACTGGATATCGTCGATGAGCAGGCAGTCGATGTTCCTGTATTTTCCCCGGAATTGCGGCATCCGGTCGTACCGGATGGAGTTGATCAGTTCGTTCATGAATTCCTCGGCCGAGACATAGACTACGTTTTTATCCGGGTAGACGGACAGGGTGTGGATGCCGATCGCGTTGAGAAGATGGGTCTTCCCGAGACCGACGCCTCCGTAAATGAACAGGGGGTTGTAATTTTTTGCGGGCTGCTCGGCCACGGCCACGGAGGCCGCATGGGCGAACTGGTTGCAGGCGCCGATGACGAACCGCTCGAAGCTGTAGTTCAGGTTGAGAGACTGGGGCAGCTTCGGCCTGACGGACTTTCTAACTGGGGATCCCTGGACCGGATGATCCGGGGACTGCTCCGGCGAGCCTGCCGGGGTCTTGCCCTGATCGGGGCTGACGACGAAATTCACGTCGATGGCG
>Ga0315287_10005251_pt1 | contig 12733 bp, 9 predicted proteins | sample YL17G11_0_MG_FD_205037 | JGI IMG/M metagenome (GOLD analysis project Ga0315287, IMG submission 205037) | Sediment microbial communities from Yellowstone Lake, YNP, Wyoming, USA - YL17G11_0 | ecosystem: Environmental > Aquatic > Freshwater > Lake > Sediment | place: USA: Wyoming | collected...
AACCGGCTCGGGCCGGGTAACCACGGGCACCGCACGGGGGCCGCTCGCGACCGGGGTCGGCACGGCGAGCATGGTGCCGCACGAGTGCCCGACGCACTGGCACGTCTTGCCACGGGACGACTGCTCTGCCGGCTCCGGCTGGTGCCCATGCCGGGCCGCGTGAGTCCCGCTCGACGCCTGCGGCCCGGCCGACGCCGAATGAGCACAGCCGTGCATGATGGTCGGCGTTGCCACGTTCAGGCAAAACCCGAACTGGGCCGCCGCGGCAAGGCACTGCCGGGCTACCGATCGCAGGGTGAAGGGGATCGTCATGAGGGCGGTAAATGTGTACCGCAGTCCCCGGCCCGGCAATGCGTCGGCTTTCGGTACTGTTTCGGGCTGAAGCACCCCGTCGCGGCGGCTCACCGCAACTTTTCGCTGGTTAGCCCGTACGGCTCGCCATTACCTTATCCCCGCGCCATTTACCCCCTCTGGGAGACCGTCTTGAGAATGCGCCTGAAACTGGGGCCGATTGCCCTGGCCGCCTTGGCTGCGTGCAGCAGCGGCCAGAAGACCCCTGCAACCCAGCCGACACCGGGTTCCGCGTTCCCGGCGGTGTCGCCCGCCAACCTGAAGACCGACCTGTACGCCTTTGCCGATGACTCGATGCAGGGGCGTGAGACCGGCACCATCGGCAACGTGAAGGGCACCACCTTCATAGCGGCCCAGGCAAAGAAGCTGGGCCTCGAGCCGGCCGGGGAGAACGGGACCTGGTTCCAGATCGTACCGCTGGTAAGGAAGGGCCTCGATCCCAAGTCGACGCTGACGGCCGGCGGGGCGCCGCTGGCGCCGGGCAAGGACTGGGTCAGCTTCGGTGCCGTCTCCCAGCTCGGCTTTGCCCCCACGTTCACCGCCAGCGGCATCGGCTCGGTCTACGCGGGCCGCATCGGTGACAGCACCGCCAGCCTCACCGACGCGCAGATCGCCGGGAAACTCGTGGTCTTCTCGCCCCCGATCGGGAAGAACGGCCAGCCCATCTGGCAGTTCTGGCAGGGCCTCGACCGAAAGAAGTACACCAGCGCCGCCGGCATCGCGATCGTGGCGCTCGACCTCACGCCGCCGCAGATCGTCGAGTACCTGACGAAGACCCAGGAATCGCTCAAGGGCGAGAGCGAAGCGGGTCCATCAACCAGCCCATTCGCCATGCTGATCTCGCCCGCCGCCGCGGAAACGATCCTCGGCGCGAGCCCGGCGAGTCTCGCGGCCGGCGCTGCGGGTCGCCCGGTGACAGCGAACATCACGATGCTGACGACCGAGGTGGATACGCCGGCCCGCAACGTGGTGGCCATCCTCCGGGGCAGCGACCCAAGGCTCAGGAGCGAGTACGTCGCGATCGGCGCTCACAACGATCACATCGGCCTCTGGGACGGCCCGCCGGTCGATCACGACTCCATCTGGGCCTACAACCATGTCGTGCGGCCCGCCGGTGCCGAGAGCGGCAACCCCAAGCCGACGCCAGAACAAACGGCGAAGGTGCAGGCCACGCTCGACTCCCTGCGCAAGGTCAACAGGCCGCGGCTCGACTCCATCAACAATGGCGCCGACGACGACGGCTCCGGCTCCGTCTCGGTGCTCGGCATTGCCGGCGCGCTGGTCAAGAGCAAGGTCACGCCGAAGCGGTCGATCCTGTTCGTGTGGCACACCGGCGAGGAGAAGGGCCTCTGGGGCTCGGCGTACTTCACCGACCATCCCACGGTGCTGCGCGACTCCATCGTGGCGCAGCTGAACATCGACATGGTCGGCCGTGGCAACGAGACCGACGATGTCCTCGGCGATGGCACCACCAGAGGCGGCCCGAACTACCTGCAGCTGGTCGGCTCACGCCGCCTCTCGACCCAACTCGGCGACCTGGTGGAGAAGGTCAACGTGGACGGGAACTACGGCTTCGCGTTCGACTACACGCTCGATGCCAATGGTCACCCGGCGAACATCTACTGCCGCAGTGATCATGCGAACTATGCCCGGTACGGCATTCCGGTCGTGTTCTTCACCACGGGCGTACATCAGGACTACCATCAGCTCACCGATGAGCCGCAGTTCATCGACTACAACAAGATGGCGCGGATCGACACCTTCATCGCCAACGTGGCGCTGGCGGTCGCGAACGACGATCATCGCATGGTGGTGGACAAGCCGAAGCCCGATCCGAAGGCACCCTGCAAGCAGTGAACAGCCAGCATTAGGCAGTCGGCAGACAGTCCGCAGTCGGCAAGAAGGGGAGGGGCGCGTGATGCGCCCCTCCCCTTCGCCACTTTCTGTTCGACTGCCAACTGACAGATGACGACTGTCCTACCAGCGCGCCACGAAACCCCTCGTGTCCACGTGCACGAACGGCCCGTGCGCCCCGGTGGCGCGGTAGATGCCGATGCCGCCGGTGAGTTCGGGATGGTCTCCCTCGACCTGGTCCGCGATGCGCGCGAGATACCGGGCGTCGGCCACCGTGACGCGGCCGTCGCCGTTCAGGTCGTCCATCACGCCGTTGCCATCGCTATCCACGAAGATGTCCGACGCGTCGCCGTACATGTGGCGGCTGTCCTTGGCGCGCCCGCAACGGCGGCAGACACCCTTGGCGTTGTATTGCGGCGTCCGGAAGCCCGAGAGCACCTTGATCGCGGCCGGCTTGCCCAGGCGCTCCAGTTCATCGGCGATGAGCTCGAGCTTGTCCAGGAGCGCGGGCTGGATCACGAGGTACTTGGGCCAGATGGCGCCCTGGTCCTTGGTCAGGAAGTCCCGCACGCGGAACCGGCTGGACAGCGGGACGTCCTGGTTTTCCTGCGTGACCTCGATGAAGCCATCGGGGAGACCGTACAGTGTCACCGACTTCCGCTCACGCGGCCAGTAGCCGATACGGTAACCCTGGAAGGTGCCGCCGTTCTTGGCCGCAAACGGGATGAGAGCAATGAGCGCCACGGAATCGCCAGCGGGCGAGACCAGCCCCACGTTGTGGATGCCGGCCGCCGCGATGCCGTACTGTGCCATGATCGCGGCCAGCGCCGGGCTCTCGCCGATCTTTTCGGGGGTGACCTGCAACGCCCGCAGCTTGCCGCTGAATCCGAGGAATTGCGGGAGGACAAGGCTTGCACTGTCCCTCACCCCGGTCGAGTCGGACCCGCCGACCCGCCGCGGCGCGCTCATCCCGAGAGTGGTCGTAAGTAGCGTAAGCGCAACGACAACCGTTCCGGTTGCCGATGTCAAACGTCGCCCGTGCCACTTGCCTGGAACTCTCGCCATCCAGCCTCTTCCATTAGGTGTCTGCCCCACGTCGGGACAAGATACGGGCCCGACCCGGAGGGGAAGATAGTTCGTGCAATTGATGAATGAAACCCACGATTTCTGGTGTCTACTTTTTGGGCACCAGAGGCAGCTGCCGGGCGGGGTACGGGTAGCCGAGTTGCAGGGCCTGCTCCATTGCACGGTCGCGACCATAGACGTCGGCAACGAAATCGACTCCGCCGTCCTCCCGCACCACGGCGGTCTCGTACACGAGCCGCAGCGGCACGCGTTGCGCGAGGGTAACGTCGATCGGCTTGGGCGAGGCCATCGCCTCCTTCATCTTGTCCGCCGTCCATGTCGAGTCGGCGCGGAGCAGCCAGGTGGCCAGCGATGGCGCGTCCGCCAGCCGGACGCATCCGTGGCTCTCGGCCCGGTTGGCGCGCCGGAAGGTGGACTTGGTCGGCGTGTCGTGCAGGTACACGCCATAGGGATTCGGAAAGATGAACTTGACCGTGCCGAGCGCGTTCACGTCGCCGGGACGCTGCTGCACACCGATCGAGTCTCCCACCAGCGCGAGGTTCTCGGGCGTCGCGGGGACGACCTCGCCCTTTCGCACCAGTTCCATGCCCTGACGCGTGAGGTACATCGAGTCGCTCAGTGCCCTCGGCACGATCTCATCGCGGATGATGCGGGGAGGCACGCGCCAGGTGGGGCTGAAGACGATCATGCCCAGCGTGCTCGCGAGCTCGGGCGTTTCGTTCCGCCCCCGCCCGCCCACGACGACGTTCATCGCGACGGGAGGAGCCGCGCCGGAATCGGGCGTCATGACCCGCATACGGAACTCGGGAATGTTCACCCTGATCCACAGGCTGTCCGTGGGCGGGGCGGGCAGCGCCCGCGAGCGCTCCATCGTCATGCTGATCGCGCGCACCGGAGTCTCGAACGGCGTGGCCAGTCGCGCGGCGGTCTTCTTCGCGATGATCCCGTCGGGCGGGAGGTTCTCTCGCTGCTGCAGCCTCTTCACCCCCCGCGCCAGCATCGCGTCGTAGATGGTATCGCCCTCGGCCGGCGGCACGGCGAGGGTATCGGGAAGGTCGCCTAGCGCCACGAGCAGCCGCCGAAGCGCCGCCGCGCCGCCATACGGCTGACCGGGGGCGAGCCTGATCGGCAATGACGGCAGCATCGCCAGCGTGCTGTCGGCCGCGAGCCGGCGATAGCGGGCAAGGGCGGCCTGAAGCTGCCGGTAGGATGGGCTGTGCAGCTCAAGCTGGAACAGCAGGGCCGCCGGTTCCGGTGACAGGCGCACTGTCGTCACGATCTCGCCCACGTCCATCGGCGCGCGCCGCACCGTCAGGATGCCCTTCCCCGTGTTGACGGTGTCGTCCACCCAGCGAAGCCGGGCGCGCCCGTAACGCATCGCCGCTGCGTAGCGGATGACGTCCACCGCCAGCCGGGCGTCGAATGCCGCAAGCTCGGCGGGTGTCCACCCCGCATCGCCCCGCTCGAGCATGGCCAGCAGGCTGTCGTGCAGCGCCGCGTTGAAATCCGCCGGATCCAGGCCATGCGCATCGAGCGCCAGGAAGCGCTGCACCAGGGCCCGCGTGGCAGCGGTCGGCCGGCCCAGCGAGTCGAGGAACAGCGGCTGCCAGCCGTTCGCCTCGTAGAGTCCGCGCAGTGCCGCCCGCGCGTCACTCACGTCGGACCAGCGCATGGCCTCGAAGCGCCGCGCTGCCGCCCGCTCGCGCAGGTTCACGGACACCCCCGAGTCGGTGGGCGCGGGAGGCGCGGCGGGACCCTGCCCGGCGGTCGCCGGTGCGGTGGCGATGAGGAGGAGAACGGCGAGGCCCGGGAACACAGCGTCAGCGCGGATAGGGATAGCCCTTCTGGAGCAGTCGATCGAGCGTTCGGTCGTGACCGTAAATGTCGGCGTAGAAGAATACCTCGCCATTCTCCCGCGCGACGGCCGTGCCATACACCACGAAGACCGGAATCGCCCTGGACAGCGTCACCGTTTGCGGCGCCTCAGCGCCCATCGCCGAGGCAATCCGCTCCGGCGTCCATGCCGGCTGGTCCCGCAGCACGAATTGCGCGAGCGCCACCGCGTCGGCCACCCGAATGCACCCGTGCGAGTAATCCCGCCTCGGAACCTCGAAGAGGCTCTTCGACGGCGTGTCGTGAAGGTAGATCGCGTGCTCGTTCGGAAGCATGAACTTCACCAGGCCGAGCGAGTTCCACGGGCCGGGCGTCTGGCGCACGCGGACACCCGCTCCAATGGCCGCAATGTTCTCCGGCGTCGCCCGCACCACAGTGCCGCCCCGCAGGAGCTGCATGTGGTTCCGCGCCAGCCAGCCCGCCTTGGCCTGGGCTTCGGGCCGGATCTCCTTCCGCATGATCGTCACCGGCACGTCCCAGTAGGGACTGAAGACGAGATAGGTCATGTCGGCGGCGAAGACCGGCGTCTCGGTCTTGAATGCCTGGCCCACGACCACGTTCATACTGAGCAGGCTGGCCTCGAAATCGTCCATCGTGCCGAAGGCATGCAGCCGGAACGCCGGTACGTTCACGATGATCGGGGGCGCACTGAACTGCCTCGGCATCCATCGCCAGCGCTCGAGCGTGAGTTCGATCTGCCGGATGCGCTGGGGGAAGGACCGACTGAGCGAGGCCGCCGTCGAGCCGCCGATGACGCCGTCGACCGCGAAGCCCTGGCGGGCCTGGAAGTGGCGGACACCCTGCACCAGGTCGTCGGAATACACGCTGTCGTCCTTCGCCACCGGCGCGATCGAATCCACGATGTCGCCGAGTGCCATGAGCAGGCGGCGTAGCTGGGCCGCGCCCACGTACGACCCGCCCGGCTTCAGCCGCCGAGGGAACGGGGGTAGCGGCAGCAATCCCGAGTCACGGGCGAGCCCGCGATACTTCGCCAGCGCGCGCTTGAGGAGCCAATAGTGATGGAACTGCGGCTCGGCAGCCGCGATGATGCTGTCGGGCCCGCCGGCCGACGTCAGCGCGGCGATGGCACCGAGCAGGTCATAGGCTTCGTTGGGCACATGAAAATTCGCGTGCACCACCCGCGGATCGATGCGCCCTCGATCGAGCGCGGACACGAACCGCAGCGCAGCAACCGTCAGCATGGCGTCGAAGGTCGCAAGTTCCGCGACGGACGACTCCGGCCCCAGCGCGGCGGACAGCGAGTCGAGCCGGGCCCCGTCGTAATCCCTCGGGTCAAGGCCGCGGGTCTCCGCCTCCCGGAGTACCCCCACGAACGCACGCGCCGCCGGGGTGGCCCGGCCATCGCGAACCCAGAGCGGCCGCGGTGCCGCAGCGGCATACAGGCTCTCGGCACTGCCACGCACATCGGTGAGCCTGGGCCAGCGCATGGCCGGGTTCTGGCCCGCTGCCAGGATCCGTCGCGCTGCCGCCGCCACGGAAGAGTCAGGAGACACGTGGAGCGTGGGGACCGGTGCGGCCAGCAGGGCGATGAGGAGGAGAGAAAGCATCGGTTCACGGCCCCACGAAGGAGGGCCGCAGCGTGCCCGTCATGGCGGACAACACTGATCGAGGGCTAATTGCAGGCTCGCTGACGACACTTCCGAGGATGACCATGAACTGCATTCTACCCTGCCTGCTGCTCGGCGTTTCAGCGACACAGCTCGACGCCCAGTTGGTGTCCCGCGAACGGCTCGCAAAGATGGACCAGGGCATCACCGCCGCTACTGCCGTGGCGGAGCCATGGCTGGGGCTGATGGACGCGGGCCGGGTCGATGAAGCATGGGCCCAGGTGGCCGTGGTACTGCGGCGGGATTCCTCCACCGCGTGGATGGCAACGCTTCGGCCCCAGACCGGAAATCCCTATACCGTCGTCGGCCGCGAGGTACTGACCCTGCAGCAGTCGTTCGTGCGACCGCCGTTCACGTTTCCCGAGTTCGTCCGGTTCGAGTTTGCGGTGCGCTACAACAACGAGACGCTCGGGGGCGAGGAACTTATCGTGGTGCACGACGTCGATGGCGTCTGGCGCGTGGCCGCCTATGCGCGGCGGCCGGGCCCGCCGCAGAACATTCCCGGAAACCCGCCGGGTACAAACCGTTAGGGGCGGACCATCAGGTCCGCCCCCAGCAGCCTCCGGGCGCGACCAGCCTATCTGGACGCGCTCGAGTCCACCTTGACCACCAGCCCGTTCTTGTCCGCCGTCAACCGCACCACCTTGCCCTTGCCATCGTTAACATGGATGAACGCACCATTGCTGTCGGCGCTGATGCTGACCAGCTCGCCGCTGTCGCCGGTGGCGTTGACGTGCACACCGCGATGCGACGAGTCGAGGGTGAGCCTGCCGTGCTGCCGCAAATGGGCCAGCGCCGCCGTGTCCGCGCGTACCGGCCGCACGACACCCACCGGCTCGAACCGCACTTCTCCGACCGCACGCAGCCCCCGCTCACCCGGCGTGGCGCAGCGGAACCCCTGCGTCACCTCGAACTTGTCGGGGCTCACCGGCACGAGGTCGCAGGATGAGAGCATGGCCGGGTCGAGGTGATCCCGGTCGAGCGCTACCAGTGCGTGGAGGGCCAGCGGCACACCACCCTCCCCCGGATCGAACGTGAGATCAGTGAGCCGGCCAAGCGTCCTGCCGTCGAGCACGAAAGGGACGGCCCGGTCCAAGTGGCCCCAGGCCACCACGGCACCCGAATCGAGCTCCGACTTGAGCCCCATCAGCGCCTGCCTGGCCCGGGCCTTGGTGGTACGGGCCGCGGTGTAGAGCATCATGCCGAGCGCAAAGACGGCAAGCGCGCCAACGCCGGCGCGAACCCAGATCGAACGCATGGGAGCCTCCTGCAGCGAATGCGGAACCACGGAGAACGGTGCCCCCTACGCCGAGCGCCTGGACAATGTTTCAGTTTGTGACGATCACGATTCCAGAGGCTCGTCCGCCCAGTCGGGCCATGCGGATCGCGTCGACAGGCATGCTTCCGCTTCGGGCAACCGGAAAATCGAACGGGGCGGACCATGCGGCCAGCCCCGAATTGATCACGAGTCATTGTTTCGGATTGAGGCGTGGTCAGGTCACGAGACGCCAGGTACGCCGGCGGGCCGGTGCGGGCTCAATCCGCTGAGAGGCCAATGGGGGAACCCACGTTGGGATCGGCTTCCCGCTCCCGCTCCGTGGCGCGACCAAGCCAGAGTGCGCCGGCAGCGACGGCGCACCAGGTCAGGACGACCAGGGCCGCCAGGCCGAAGAACCAGCCCACCGGGCCGAAGGGGAGGCGATGCCGGCCGCTGGCGAGCCACCAGAAGAGCATCAGGCTCGAGGCGCAGCCCAGAAGCAGGCTGCCGACACCGGACGTCCTGGCGGCAACCCCGGGGATGGACGGGAGGGGCAGCGGCGCGGAAACCGCCTGCCTGGCCCGCCACCATGCGAGGGCCGCACCCGCCACTGCGAGCGCGATGGAGCCCAGCTGCCAGCCGATGCTACGATCGCCCGCGAAGAGCCAGCGCGTCGGCGGCAGGTGGGTCAGGCCGGTCCACATCAGCAGGAGGCCCCCAACCACAGCGGTGACGTCGAAATAAAAAGCGGTGCGCATTCACACTCCGGAATCGGGACTTTGCTCTGCCTTGATCCTAGCCCGGTGCCGCTTCCTGCGCGAGGGCGCGCGGGTGCGGCCCCAGCAAGCAAGCAACCCCGGGGCGATGCCCCGGGGTTCCCCATCCTGACAACCTCCCGTTCCTACTTGCGGTAGGTCCCCACGACCTTCCCCCGCTTGTTGATGATCTTGATCGGCCCACGCATGATGTCGTCGTGGAGCTTGATCGTCCTCGACGAGGAGGACCGGAGCAGCGACATGATCGTGAAGGCATCGGCCTTGCTCAGGTCAATGTCGTAGCCGTTGTCCCACAGCGACCCGATCGTTACGGCACTCAGCAGGTTGGTACCGAAGTTGACGTACCCGGTCATGAGTTCATTGTCGAACACTGACTCGCGCCAGTGCGCGTCGGCGGTGCCCGGTCCACCCTGGTCCTCGACCGGCACCTTGGCACCGGTGTAGCTGGCCCCGCCAGCCAGCGCGAACGCGTCGAGCGCGTGCGTTCCGGTGAAGTGCGGATCGCTCCCGCCCGACAGTGACGCGTCGGCGAGCAGCCCCTGGTCAGCCCAGAGCGTGCCGATGCCCAGGACGTGACCCATCTCGTGGGTGATCACTGGCACGAGGAGCCCGTTTGCCTCCAGGTCGGTCAGGTCGGCACCATCCAGCCTCATCTGCCCGATGGCCGGAAGCAGGCCTACGTCGTGGAGGTAGCAGACCCCAGCCCCGCCGAGGATGCCACCGACGCCGTCGATATCGCCCACGTCCACAAAGATGAGCAGGTCATCAATGGGGCGGTCGATCGAGGTTGGGTTGCCGCAGCTGTATGGGTCGAGTACAGCGTAGTCATCCGGCAGGTCGGAAGTAATGATGCCCTCCCAGCGCGCCTCCGCCTGGGCAAAGGCGTCCGCCTGCGCCGCCGTCGGACTTCCGTTGACGAACACCACCTCGATGTCGAACGGCCCGGGAATGCGTGCATTCGCCGTAAACGTGACACTCTCCGCGGTGCCCGGGAGCGTGGCGGTGGCGGTGTAGGTCCCCACTGCCGAACCCAGGGTCATGTTTGCGGACGCCTGGCCGAACTCATCGGTGGTAACGACCGTCGTGGGAGTGATGCTGGCGCCGGGGCTCGTGGTAGAAAACTGCACCTGGGCGCCGGCGACGCGGTAGTTGAGCGCGTCGGTGACGATCACCGTGAGCGGCGTGGGCAGCACCGCCGAGGGCGTGCCGGACTGAAAGTTGCCCAGGCCGGTGAAGAGGCGCGCCGGGGCCTGGGAAATGGTGATGGCCATCTCCGACGAGAGCGAGCCGTACGAGACCATGATCGTCGCCTCGCCCGGGCTGATCGCCGTGGCCAGGCCGTCGCCATTGACCTTCACGATGGCGGGATCGGAGGTCGACCAGTTGAGTGCCGCGTCAACGGGATCGCCGCCGCCGTCAGTCACCGTCACCAGCATGATCTGGGTCTGGCCGAGGGCGGTGAACGTGAAGGCACTCTTCTCCAGGGTGATCCGCGCCGGGATGCCCGGGACGAAGTCGTCGTCGCCACTGCAGCCGGCCAGTGCGAGGACCGAGAGGATGAACCAGGTACCAGCACGGCGCGCGATGCGCATCGGGTCCGCCAAAGAAATGAGGGAGGTCATTGGTTGCGCGCTCACAGGCCGTACGCCGAGAGCGGGAGCCGGAGCACGAAGCAGACGATGCTGAAGTCGGCCAGCGTGGCCTGACCGAGGATCACCGTGCCGTCGGTGGAGGACGCAAGCACCTGGGTGAGCTTGGCACCTTCGGGAATGGTGAGGCCCGCCGCCGTCACGACATCGACGAGGGGCCGCATGCCGCCGGCCTGGGTCCACACGAATGCCACGGGGTTGCCGAAGAACGGCTGGCCCGACACGCCGAAGATCAGCTTGCCGTCAGAGCTGAGGGCGGTGGCATTTGCCCCGAAGTAGTCAAACTCATCGACTGGGGGAAGCCTGCCGATGCTGACCATGCCACCGGCCTCGGTCCAGTAGAAGGCATTCTCGCCCAGGTAGCCCGTGAGAATCTTTCCGTCCGGGCTCACGGCCATGACCTCGCCCGACGTGCCTGCCGGGACTGCCGCCGCCAGCAGGAACCCGGAACCGTCCGGACGCCACGCCGCAGGGTACCGGCCGGTTTCGGCCGTCTGAGCCCAGCCGGCAATGGCGCTGCCGTCATCCGAGATGACCGTGGCGCGGTTGTCCGGTGGGCGCGTAGAGCCGGGGGATGGCGCGCCCAGCCGCTCGAGCAGCGCCATGACGCCCGAGCCGGTGCCGTCCCAGCGGAAGGCCTGGACGCCACACTCGTCCCATGCCATGCCCACAACCGTCCTGCCGTCGGCGGTCACGTCCCACGCGCTGGCGATCTCGGTACCGCAGCCGGTGGTGAAGACGCTGGGCAGGTCGGTCCAGCCACCCCGCTCGGTCCAGATCCCCGCCTGCACAGGGTCGCCATGGAGACCGGTAACCAGCCCGCCCGCGGAAATGGCGGTCACGGCGGCTCGCGATGCATCACCGACATCACCCTTGAACTCGAGGCTGCCGGTCTCTGGGCGGTAGAAGTAGAACTCGCCCCTGGCGTTGTACTGCTGCATGAGGGCGATGCTGCCATCGGGAGTCAGGTCCACCGGCTGGAAGACGTTGACGAACTCGATGCTCGGCCCTGATGCCGCGGGCGGGGCTACGCTGTCGTCGCCACAGGCGGCGAGTCCCGCCGCAAGGCACAGTGATACGAAGACCGGCAGGTGAGCGGTGGCGCGGTGACGCATTTGGTCTCCCGAAGCAGGTGTGGGCCCGCTCCGCACATGCGCACGATTCGTCGCCCGGCCCGGAGACCGGACAGCAACAGCATCGACATGCAGTGGATCGGGCGGTGTAACGCGTGATGATTCGCTCCGCGCCTTAGCAGAATGCTTGCCAGAGGGCGCGCGCGCGGCGGGCACAGCATGCAACGCGGTACCACATATGCAAATAGGGCTCGAGCGCGCGCGCAGGCGGGATTGTTAGCCGCTGCGAAACTGACATCCGCGCGGGACGATGCTTCAGGCCGACTGTCACATGGATGGGAAACAACCGCGCCCACTAGTCGCGGGCGAGCAGGGCGTCGATGACGTCCGAGGCGTGGTAGCGGGTACGACCCGCCAGGAAGGAGGCGATGGCGAGCAGGTCGTCGCCGCTGGTGAGGAGTGGCGGCTCGAGCACACCCGCACTACGCACCTGCGCCATCCCGATGTTTGCCATCAGGCCGTTGCACAGGCATTCGCGGCCTACCGTCTCGGCCGCCGCGCCACCCTTTTTCACATAGGCATCGACCGGTTCGCTGGCGCAGCGATAGCCGATGCCGCCGTCCGGTGTCCGGTACGCTATCCGGAGATACCCGAGGTCGCAGATCCGCGTGCGCGCGCCGGGCGCTGCCGGGTTTCCGGCCCAGTCAACCACCTTGAACGGATATCCCGTGGGCGAAGCCTGCGCGTTCGTAAGCACATCTACTTCGCCCCGGGCCGCGCATTCCAGCACCGACGCGCGCAGGGCCGGATCCAGTCCGGACTCCTCACAGAACGCGAAGAGGGTTCCCACCTGGATGCCGGCCGCACCAGCGGCCCTCGCCGCACGCAGGTGCGCAGCCGAGCCCATTCCACCGGCGACCCAGAAGGGCAGCCCGAGCTCGCGGATTTTCTCGAGGTCCACCTCGTCGCGCGGGCCGTACACCGGCTCACCCCGTTCGTTGAACGTGGGATCGCCGCGCGGCGGGGCGTTGTGTCCGCCCGCCAGCGGCAGCTCCACGATGAAGCCGTCGATCTTGCCCCCGCCCTTTCGCGCCAGCATCGTCGCGAGGGAGTTGCTGGCGACGATGGGCAGGAACCTGGGCCGGGTCAGCGCGGGAGGGGAACC
>Ga0315287_10005252_pt1 | contig 12732 bp, 7 predicted proteins | sample YL17G11_0_MG_FD_205037 | JGI IMG/M metagenome (GOLD analysis project Ga0315287, IMG submission 205037) | Sediment microbial communities from Yellowstone Lake, YNP, Wyoming, USA - YL17G11_0 | ecosystem: Environmental > Aquatic > Freshwater > Lake > Sediment | place: USA: Wyoming | collected...
CGGCGCCCCCCCCGCCCCCCCCCCCCCGCCCCCCCCCGCCCGCCCCCCCCCCGCCCCCCCCCCCCCCCCCCCCCGCCCCCCCCCCCCCCCCCCCCCCCCCCCCCCCCCCCATCATGAAAAACTTTTTTGGTGTTGTTTTTTGGTGCTTGTCCTGTCCCTGTTTGTCTTCACGCACCGCACCACTTCACTTCCCCACGCTCATGCCCGCGCTCTTCATCAATGTTTTGATTTCTCAGGGGGGACGCGGCAGCGAAAAGGTAAGCACGGCTCCATGGGCCCTCATGTTGTTCAGTTCTTCTCTCAGCTTCTCTCTCTCTTCCCCTCCCTACCCGCTGCTCCGTCCCCGCTTTGACCCGACCAGCGGCGGCGGCGAGGTTGGCGAGGCCGGGGGGGACGCAGCCGCGCCGCCGCCGCCGCCGCCGCCGCCGCCGCCGCCACACCCACCACCACCATCCTTCCCGGATGCGGCGGACGAGGCGGGCTGCGGGGAGGCGGTGGCGGTGGCGGTGGCCGCCCGGCGGGCGGGGCGGCGCCGCGGGGCGGCCTGCTTCTTGTAGGGCGTGGAGGCCGAGGCGGGAGGGGTTGTGGTGGCCGCGCTGCCGCCGCCGCCGCCGCTGCCCTTCCTGCCGCCGCCGCCGGCGACCTTGACGCGCGCCCGCCGGGCCGCCGCCGCCTTGGCCGCCGCCGCGGCGCGCAGGGCCGACCCCCCGATCTCGGCCGCAAACCGCGCCGCGTCCGCCCGGGCGATGGCCCCCCAGGGCGCCCGGCCGGCGGGCCCCAGCCCCCGCCACTCGGCCGACGCGGCGCGCAGCACGGCCGCGCTCCAGGCCCGGCGGCCGGCCGGGGGGTGGGGGCGCGGGTCGCGCGGGTGGTCGGCGCGGCCACTGCCGCTCCCACCCCCCCCCCCTCCCGCCCGGCCGGCCTCCGCCCGGCGGGACTGGAGGAAGGCCATCCAGGGCGTCAGGGGTGGGCGTGGGGCGGCCGCCGCGCGCGCCCGCTTGAGCGTCAGGCGCGGGCGGGGGGGGGCTGGAGGCGCGGACCGGGCGGACCCAGGCGGAGCGCCGCCTGGGGGTGGCGTGTTCAGGCCGGCAGAGGCAAAGGAGGAGGACCGGAGCGGGCGGCGGCTGCCGCCTGTGTGGGAAGAAGAGAGGGGTTGAGGGGAGGGGGGGGGGGAGGGGGGGAGGGAGAAGAAATGTGAGAGCTGAATTCAGGGCGGGCGGGCGTGATGGTGCATGTGCAGAGAGTGCTGCTTGACTCCTCTAGGTGCAACGTTGGCGGGTGGGGTGGGTGGGCGCGTGCGCCCCGCCCAGGGCGGCAGGGTGAAAGGGTGGAAGGAGTTTTGAATGGTTGGGCGGGTGGCGCGCGCGCCGCGCCGACGAAAGAAAGAAAAAAAAAAAAACGGATGGCCTTTTGGCGCGCTCTCTCTCTCGCATCCATCCCACCCCATCCCACACCCTCTCACCATTGCTTGCAGGTGGGGGCATGGCCGACCCGTAGAAGGCGGCGGGCCGGATATGGGTGTGGTGCGAGGCGGGGGTGGCCGCCATCGCGTTTTCAATGTGAAAAGAAAAGAAAACAGCGAGCACAGGCGTGCTGTGTTGATTGGTAAGGCCCCGATGAGTGGGATGAAGGTGAATTGGCCGCGCCAATTGACCCCAGGGTTGAACAGCCGGTAGGGTGTCAATGGGGCGTTCCAGGTCCTCCGGGTGGTGTGGAGGGGGGCAAGGGCTGTGCGAGCGGGGCGAAAAAGAAAGGGAGTGAGGGGGGAGAAGGAAAAGCAGAAAAAGCGGGGGGGCCGAGAGGAGCAGAAAAACAACCCGGCGGCTTGTTTTTCTGTGCCGTCTGCGCCTGGCGGGTGCCTCTGTTCCCCGCGCGCGCGAGTGCTTCTATCCACCCCCCTCTCATGGTCCGCACACCAGGCGCGTCCTTGTAATGAATGTGCATGCGCGTGTGTCACCGTCTCACAACCTGTCACCAGCAATGGCAAGGCTGGGGTGGGACAGAGGCACGCCCAACCTGCCCCCTCTTCATTTTTGGTGGCGGTGTGCGCGTTTTCTTTTTATTTTTATTTTATCCCCCGTTGATGTAGAAGACGATGAAGAAGATGATCAAGGGTGCTTTATCAGATGCCTCCAAGCCTATCGGCAGCAAGGCCTGGAGGCATCTGATGAAGCGTTGCCCTGGATTTAAAAGAGGGCAAAACAAGCGGAGGACGACGCGACGTGCCCCGAAAAGAGGGCAAAACAAGCCGAAAAGGGCGCAACACACAGGCCATACACAAACCATACGTTTTGGGTGCCACTACAAATATATAGGCGCGAAATTTCACTCTGATCACTTGATTGTTTGGCGCTCTCTCTGTCTTCTTTGTGAGAGAGGTCGCATCCGATGTGATGTAGGTGGTTAGCATGGTTGTCTCTCAGTCTGTCCGTAAAAAAGGTGGAAGGGTGCACAGCATACCGGGGTTCGAGTCCCCGCATCGGAGAAACCCCGCTTTTTGCATCCCACACGGACCATACACTCTGCCGCCACGCAGGGTTAGCAGAGCAATACCCTGCAAAGGGGAGAAAGTAGCAGCTAGGTCTGGCTTTTTTTTTTTTGCACATTTGTTTTGTTTTTGTCACCCCCGCCTGCGCGTCCCTTTGCCCCTCTTTTTACTGGGCTCCCACTAGGGCGGTCAAGAGTCGACTGCGCTCCATGCTGGCGTGCGAGGAGAGGCCGGGCGCCCCCTCGAACCCCATGAAAATGGCCCTGGCGGGCCCCCTTTCATCTTTTCTTGTCCCCGCCCACGCCCTCACCCGTCGCGCCTGGCGTTTTGAATGCAAGTCCCCGCCACGGCCACACGGCCGCCTCCGGGACGCCACACCACCCTCAGGTCGCACCTTCATGTAACGCCGCGTGCGCCCTGGAGGGCGGGAGATGAGCATATGGGCATATGGGCTGTGCCCTGTAGGGCACGGGTGGGGCGAGGAGAAAGGCGGGCCCGGCAGAGAAAAAACGTAAGCGAGGGAGGAAAAAAAAAACCGCTTTCTGCACGGCGGAGAGGGCGCGGGGCGGTGCGCGGGAGCGCGGGAGAAAGGCGGCGGCGCGGGAAAGAGGATGGTAGAGGATGGGCGGGGGGGAGGCCCATTCTCACACCAAAAAAAAAAAAAAAAAAAAAAAAAACTTTCCCCTCCCCCTCCACCCGCGCACACCGGCCCGCCATGGCGGCCGACGGGCCCATACCCCCCGCCGCCAAGGCAGACATCGACGCTGCCTTCTCCGGGCCCGCGGAGTCACTGACAGAACGCACCTTGCGCCCCCGCCCCCCGGCCGACGCATACGCCTTTGGCTGCGTCCCCGGCCGCTCCGGCCCGCAGGTGTGTTGTTTTTTTTCCACAGCCGCAGTCCTTTATCTGTGCACCCCCGCCCTCGTGGGTGTAGCCCGTTGCCTTCGCGACACCCTGGGTGGGGTGGCGGTCCGAAATGTGGAGGGGCAGCCGTGCTGGCCGGGGCGGGCGCGGACGAGTGTGTCGGCGCCCCTGCTTTTTGCGCCTTTTTGGTGGGCGGTTGCGGGGGCGGGAGCGCGCGGGAGGGTGGGAGCGCGGGAGAAGGTGGTTGGAGGATGGGACGGGGGGTCTATTTCTCAACCTCCCCACTCTCTCTCTCTCCCTCTTTTCTCTCTTTTTTGGTCCACGCCGTGTCGCCACGGACACGCACAAGCATGAGCACGGTTTCGAGTCCCCGCATCGGAGTTTTTTCCCTTGTTCTCCTTCTCCTTTTTGGTGTGGTTGAGTTGAGCCTGGCCAGGGCGGTAGTTTTCGAAAGTTTTTGTCATCATGTTTTTCATCAAGTACTCCTCCTCCACTCTCCAACTCTCCTCATTCTCTCTCTCAACCAGCCCGCCCGACCAGGCCCTGGTGGAGGACATGCAGGGGCGGCACGCCGCCGCCACCCTTGCCTGCCGTCGTCAGCTGCACCCCCTGGTGCTTCTGCGATGACGCCGCCGCCGCCGCCGCCGCCGCCGCCGCCGCCGGCGCCTCCTTCAACGCCCCCACCTCCACATCCGCACCCTCCTCCCCGTCCCCTTCCTTGGCCGCCACCACGTACGCGCCCGCGCTCAGGCCCAGCCCGGACCGGGCGCCCGCCCACAGGGAGGGCAGGACCATGAAGACCCACACGTCGACGAGGAGGGCCAGGTACTCGACCACCCGCCAGCGCGGCTGGGGAGCCAGGCGGAACAGGCGGGTGCGCGCTGTGCGGCGGGCGGCCTCGTTCAGGGCCGCCATCGCCAGGAAGGCGCCCGCGCCCGCGGCCCCCAGCCAGGGGATGCGGGCCAGGGCGCTAGTCGCGGCCGGCCCGTACGACGAGGCCGGAATGACGCCGAACTTCACGAGCGCGGCCGCCCACCCGCCGGCGACGCCCATGTAGAGCGGCGCGACCGACGGCAGCAGCTGGGCCTCCAACAGTTTGGCCAGCAGGACCGCCGTCCGCGCCGCGGGCAGCCGCCGCCACCCGCGCACCGCGGCCGCCAGGGCGTACGCAAAGTCGGCCACGCCCCGGGCGTGGCGCTCCGCCTGGACCGCCCGCGCCCACAGAGTCGCCCCGTACGTCGAGGCCTGCAGGTTGAGCATGTTGGAGGGCGCGCCCAGAAGGGGCGCCAGCCGGAGCGCGCCCCCGGTCGCGAAGTAGCACTTGACAAACATGTGGAGGTCCTCCCCAATCGCGTCCGCGTGCGTGTCCCACCAACCGGCCCGCGCCGCCAGGGCCGCCGAGAGCGAGTAGTTGGAGATGGGGAAGCCGATGCCCGTGCTGGACGCCAGGTTTTGGGCGGCCATCGCGCCCCACATCGCGTCGTGCACGCGCGTGAAGACGGGGACGGCCCCCGCGTTGCGTTCAAACAGAATGGGCGCGGCGTATATGCGGGCGGCCGGGTCGGGCGCCGCGCGCGCGGCGGCGTCCAGGGAGGCAATGTAGAGGGGGGCGACCTGCGCGTCGGCGTCCATGACGGTCAGGCACAGCGCGGATGGGGCGCCCACGCCCAGCCCGCCGCCCAGGGCCCGCCCCACGACCGCCCGGGCCGCGGAGTTGACGTTGGCGGCCTTGCCCGGCGACTCCCCCGGCGCCAGGGTGTGGACACTCCAGGACAGGTCGGCAAAGGCGGCCCCAAACTCAGAGGCCAGGCCCGCGGCCTTGGCCTCGCACCCGGCCTCCGCGCCCTCCATGGCCAGCATGACCACGTACCGCGCCCGCGCGCCCGGGTGGGCCGCCAGGGCGGCCAGCGTGGACCGCAGCACGCGCGTCGGCTCGCCATAGTTGGGGATGATGAAGCCGTGGTGGGTGAAGGGGGAGGGAGCCGAGGAGGAGGGGGTGGGGGCGAGGAGGGTGGCCGGCTGCTGCTCCTCCAGCCCGCCACCGCCGCCGGGGACGTGCAGGGACAGCAGGCCCGCCTCCGCCGCCTCCTCTGCCGCGTCGACCGCCTTGACGGACACGGCGGACGAGGGGCGACCCAGGTTGGAGGGGGCGCGGGGCGGGCGGCGCGCGGGCGGCGGCGGCGGCGGCTGCGGCGGCGCGTCCTCGCCGCCCGAGCCCGAGCTGGAGGAGGAGGCCGAGCCGTGCCACACCGCCGCCCTGCCCGCGGCTGCGTGGAGCGATGCGGCCGACGGGCCCCGGTCCAGGGCCATGGCCGTCGCGGCCCGGCGCAAGGGCACGCCCGGGGGCAGGCCCTGCACGGCCAGCGTCCGGCGCAGGGCCAGGACAAAGCTGGCCATGCGCCGGACCTGGAAGGCGGACGCGGCCAAAAAGGCGCACAGGAAGAGGGACACAAAGGGCAGCCAGGCGTTGGGCGCGAGGAATGGGCCCGCAAAGGTCAGCACGACGCTGGCGGCCTGGAAGGCCGGGATGATGGCCTTGTACGGGCGCAAGCCGTTGAAGGCCGCCACGGACGCCGGGTCGGGCGGGGCGGGCGGGGCGTGGTGGTGGTGGCCGCTGCCCATGATGATGGATAAAAAGGTGGCGTCGAGCCAGCGGGAAAGAAGCTGCCCTGCTTTCCTTGTTTTTTGTTCCCTGTAGTGGACAAGGTCGCCGGGACTTGACGACGCTCCGCAACAGTGGGCTGTGTGCATGTATGGATGGAGAAGCTTCTGGTTAGGAAAAATCGGGGCTGGGCCGGGGGCGGAGGGGCGCCAATCGGGGCGGCGGGAGGCAGGGGGCAGGGCAGCCCCTGCTTGCGCGTTCGGGGCAAGAACCGCCGGCCTCCACCGCCGCATTTTGATGGGGGGGGGGGGGGGTGCACAACGCGCTCCTGTACCTGCATCGCAAATCCAATCATCCGAAGCTCAGCCTGGGTCACCCCACAACATGAAAGGGGTGGGCTGGGGCGGGCGGGAGGGGCACCGGGCGAGCCCGGGCGAGGGTCTGCGGGACCCCCTCTGGCCCGCCGCCGTTGGAAAAAAACAAACAAGAGAATATATGTCCGCGCACACCGGCCAGCCGCACAGCCGCGGGCTACGCCACCTAGGAGGGTGCATCTAAACACAAGCCAGCCTCTGGTGGGCGTGCGTGAAGGGCGAAGCACCGCACACCAATTGGGCCCCCGCGTTCTCTCGGCCGCTCCCGAAGCGGCGCGCAACCGGCGCACTCTCGTCCACGCACGCACCTTTTGAGTTCCCTCTCAGGGAAGAAGCCCCACGCACAGGGAGAGGCAGCTGGAGCCTAAGTAGGCTTTTGCTGGTGTGGCAGGAGAAACGAGCCGGGTCGCTGCGCCGGGGTCGCACCCGCGTTCGCCACGAATTGGGAGTTCTGATAGCACAGGTCGTTGCTTTTTCAACCTCTCGACTCCATTTTCTCTCTCTGCTCTCTAGTCCCGCCCGCCCACACCCGCCTCGACCACACCCTTCCCAGGCCGGCCCCTGTGTCACCGCCGCCCATTATTGTCCCCCTCCATGCACGCCTTCCTCCTCCTTCGGCGTCAGCAGGACCAGCAACTGTGCAGCCGCACTCATGCCGCCACCATCCTTTGCAGACGGCCAGTTGTCTGCGTCCACATAGTAAAGCTTCCCCTCCCCGTCACTGAAGGTGACCTGCGGGTGGACGGTGGCGGCGGGCGGGGTGATGGAGGCCAAGGGTAGGACGGCCGTGACCCGGCGGCCCAAGAAATTGGTGCGCGTGATGGTGACAGCCGGGGTGGGGTGGGAGGGTGGGGGGGTGCCAGTGGACGCACCAGCAGCAGCCGCGGCCGTCGCCGCGTTCACGTCCACCACGCGGGCGGCCAGGGACAGGATGTACGGCTTGGTGAACCAGTGGACGAGGCCTGGAGTGAAGTGAATGGAGCGAGCGAGTGCGTGAACGGGGTGCGGCGGCTCCAAAAGCCCATTCCATCATTCCATCCCATTTTTTGTGTTCTCCATTTTCACCTGTTGTGAAGGCTCCAAACGCGGCGATCGCAGCGGCGACGCCCATCTGGGCCGCCACGCCGGCGGGCGTGCCGGCCGCGCCTGCCACCTGCAGGCCCGCTATGGCCGGCGCGGCGGCCGTGGTCAGGCAGCAGGAGGCGAGGGAGAGGCGCTGCCATGTGGAGAGAGAGAGGGGGAGAGGGTGGGTCACTCCTGGGCGGCCGTGCGCACGCGCGCGCTGGGTTTTTGTGAGGGGGGCACGCTCCATCCCCCTCTCCCACCCCTCTACCACCCCTCTCCCACCCCTCTCCATTCACCCTTTACCTTGAGCCGGACTACCGTGTTCGCCAGGGGCGCAATGTAGGTGACCACGCCGTCGGCCTCGCCCGACACAGCCCCGGCGGCGACTGGGGACGGGAGGGGTGGTGGGGTGGATGGTGCGTAGGTGTTGGTCGAAGAGCCAGCGCTGCTAGCCCCGGTCTCGGGCCGGGCATCCAACCCGCCCGATGCAAAGCTGCGGCTTTGGACTGTCTCTCCTGGGCGCGCCAGGGGCGGGTGAGGCGGTGCAGCCCCACCCCGGGCGGCCGCGAGGAAAGAGAGAGACGAGCGGCTGACTGCTCCCGCACTGCACACAACGCTCGCCCCGCCGATCGTGGGCGGGCCTGCCCTGCCAAAGCTGGCCAGAGCACGGGCGGCCGATGCGGCAGCGGCGGAGACTGCTGGGCGGGACATGTGATTAGGGTATGATGTGCACGCCCGGCGAAATGACAAACAGCGACGATTGAAAAGAGTGGGCTCACGCCATGCGCTCCTTCTCGGGCACTCCCCTAAAAAAATCGTTCGACGAGACGCGGGGGACCATTCCCCGACCCGCACCTGAGGGCCGCCTACGCGTGAGTAGGGCCTGACCTCCTGCTAGCTCCACCAGGTTGCTGCATCGAAAAACGCGACATCAATGCCCCCCGCCCACCTCCGCCACGGCGCCAGCCGTCCCAACCTAGCCCGGCCTCCTTCTCCAATGTCACCAGCCCGCCGTCCTCCTCGCCCACCACCCCACGCCCTCCCGCCCGACGTCGCGGCCTTTGCCGACTTCCTGGCGTCCGCCCAGGACAGCCTCATCAAGGTGAGTGGGTTTGTGCTTGAGAGAGAGTGTGTGTACCAGATGTGTGAGGGGCGAGCATCACACTCAAAAAGGAACATTCAAAACCTCCCTCACAGTCCGCCGAAGCCTTGGACGGCTCCGGCGCCACCTTCCGGCGCGACCCCTGGGCCCGCGGGACGGCGGCGTCCGGCGTAACCGCCTGCCTGGAGGGCGGCGGCCTGCTGGAAAAAGCGGCCGCGTCCGTGTCCGTCGTGGCCGGCACGCTCAGCCCGGGGAGGGCGGCGGCCATGGCGGCCCGGGGCTCGCCGCCCCTCCCGCCCGGCACGCCCTACGCCGCGGCCGCCCTGTCCATCGTCTTCCACCCGGCCTCGCCCCACGTGCCGACGCTGAGGGGCGACGTGCGCCTGTTGTACGCGGGCGGCGGCGTGCTGTCGGCCTATGGGGGCGGGGCTGACCTTACGCCGTCCTACCTGTGCGCGCCCGGCGCGGCCGCCTTCCACGCCCACTGGAAGGGGGTGTGCGATGGGCATGCGATGGGCTTGTATGAGGTGCTCAAGGTGAATGAATGAGGGGGGGTGAAGGGCGGGGAGGAGCACCCCGGCGCCGCCCTCTCAACCCCAAAACCCTCTCAACCCTCTCTCGCCATTCATTCTCTCTCTTCCTCTCTCTCTCTCTCCTTCTGTCACTCTCAGCCCGCGTGCGACGCCTACTTCTACCTGCCTGCCCGGCGAGAGCACCGTGGCCTGGGCGGCATTTTCTATGATGACATCGGAGCGGTCGCGGCCGGGCTGGAAAACGGTGGGGCGGCACCAGCAGCGGGCTTGGACGGCGCGTCCTTTTCAAGAGACGTGACCGCCGGGTGGCTGTCCTCCTGGCTGCCTTCCGTGGAGGCGCGCCGGGCCACGCCCGTCACACCCGCGCAGAGAGCGTGGCAGCTAGGCCGGCGTGGGCGGTACGTTGAATTCAACCTCCTGTACGACCGGGGCGTCCGGTTTGGGCTGGACAGCCCGAACAATGACGCCGACGGCGGCCCAACCAGCCCGCCGCCGCGGGTGGACGCGGTCATGGTGTCCGCCCCGCCGCTCGTGGCGTGGGGGTACGTGCCGGACGGGCCGGACGGTGAACCCGTGGCGGGTAGTGCGGAGGCGGAGGTGGTGGAGGTGCTGAGGCGGCCGCGGGCGTGGGTGTAAAGAGAGAGGTGTTGTTGAGCGAGCTGGCGCCTTTTTTACGCCGCCGCGGCACACACATAAAACGCCGCCTGCACCTGTGTGTGGAGACATCCACCGGCACACAAAACACACTCACAGTTCGCCTCCTGTGCATTCTCCCGGTCGTCCCTGGCCTTCAGGACAGGTGAGAAGCGAAGGTGGAGGAGGGGGCGGCACGCTAAACGCGCTGTCTCCGTGGCCAATGAAAACGCGGCAGCGGTTGTTCGGGCGCCCTGCGCCCTCCCCGTATTTTTCGCCCGCCTCCAGCCCAGCTCACCTTTCTCACCCATGCACACATTTAAAGCCGCCCCAGGAGCGTCCAAACGCAAGCGCCCGTCTCCATTTCCTGGGAAAGCACGCGCGCACGCATAAAGCGAGAAGCCAAAATGCTCTCGCTCACGCCGACAGCTGACCGGCGGCGCATGCCGCTCGGCGCGCTGCTCGACGCAAACGGCAACAGTGGGGAGCTCGGCGGGCCGCCGCCAAGCCCCGGCGGGGAGGGTGGCGGGGTGATGAAAAAGGTGAGTTGCGGCGGGAAGGCGTCAACGTGCACGCGGAGCCCGCCCGGGGCCTGAGAGACGTTGGCTAGGCGGGAAAAAAAAAAAAAAAAAAAACTGCGGCGGCCGTGCGCCCCCACCACACCACACCACCACCTCACACGCCACCCTCGGCCTCACTCTCTCCCTTCTCCACTTCAGCACCCACCCCTCCGCGAGCCTACCCCCGCCCCCTCCCCTCGCACCATCGCCGCCCGGACCGCCGCCGCCGCGGCCCGGGGCGTGGCCGGGCCGACGCAGCAGCTCCACCAACAACAACAACAGCGGTCGCGCCTGGGGCGGGCCGCCTGGGGCGGGCCGCCTACGGCTGGGCGGCCGCCCATGCCGACGACGGCCACCCGCACCCGCCTGGTCTTTGGACGGGCGACGTCCTCGCCCGCTGTGACGGCGGCGGGGACGACGACGGCGACGGTTGTCCGCCCGGGTGGCGTCGGCTGGGTGGCGCCCGTGGCCGCGGTCGCGCGCTCGCCCGTCCGTCCCCTGCCGGGCCGGCCCGGGCCGGCCGGCGCTGCGAGCCGGGCTGCCTCCCTGCCGTCCCCGCGCGTGCTGATGCCACGCCCCGTGGCGCCTGCTGTTGCCGCCGCCGGCCCCGTAGCCGCCCCGCGCCCGACCTCGCCGGCCCTGGACCGAGGAGCCCCGACCCACGGCTTTGCAGCCCCGGCCTTTGAGGCGGCGGCTGCCTTGGCGTCGTCGTCGCCCTCGCCTGCCGGCGGGTCCTTTGCCCTGCTCGACTCCTGGTCCCTGGACGGGAGTGGCAGTGTAAGCGTGCATGCGTCGCCGCCGGCGTCGCCCGGCTCGCCCGTGGGCTTGTTGGTGGCCCGCGTTGGCGCGCCCGCGGCTGGCGCGCTCCTTCTCCAGGGCGGTGGCCCCTCCTCCTCCTCCACTTTCTCTGCCTTCCCGGCCGAAGCCCCGCTGGCCGACCCGCGCCTGAGTTGGCTGACGGCTGACGTGGCGGGTGAGGTGCTGGCTGCGGCTGGCGGGTCGGTGGAGCGCCGCATGGGCGGCGCGGGCGCGCGAGAGGCGACGCCTGGAGCCGGTGGAGGCACCACCACTCCCCTGGCCACGGCCGCCGGGCTGTCGCTCACGCCCGACGGCTTCGGGTCCGCCCTGTACCGCCGCTCCTACCTCCTTCCCACCCCGACCGGCGTCGGCACGGGCGCCCGCCGGGTCCCCGTCACGCCGCCCATCGTTCTGGCCGCGCGCGCGGCGGCCGCGGCCGGGCCGCGCTCCCCGCTGCCGGCCACGCCGTCCTGCCTGGCGACGACGGCCGAGGTGGAGCGGGTCGCCCGCCGGGTGCGGGCCTGGGAACGGCATGGCGTGGAGGAGATGGTGGCCAAGGCGGCAGTCGCGCCGGCCCGCCCTCCTCCTCCTCCAGCCAAGGCGCCTGCCGCGCCCCAACCTCCCCCTCCTCGCGCCGCCGCCGCTGCCCGGGCCGCTCTGCCCCAGTCCGCCCGGGACTTGCTGGCCCGCCTGGCCCCGCCCTCCCCCGCCGGTGCAGCCGCGGCGGCCACGCCTTTCCTGGCTGGCATGGCCCGCACCCTGCCGGCCGGGGTTGGGTGGAGCGGGCCGAGCAGTGGGGGGTGGGCAGGCAGCGGCGGGGCGCCCTGCCTGAGCTGGGTTGGCGCGGTCGCCGCTGCGCCCACCCGCATCCCGGCATCCCCCACTGCTGCTGCGGTGCGCCCCATCAGCGCGGCCGCCCGGGCGGCCGCCCGGTTCTCGCCCCAGCGGGCGGCGATGACCGCTGTGCGCCTGGCCGCTGCTGCTGCTGCTGGTCGGGCAGCAGCCCCTGCCGCCAGCCCGTCCACGGCCCCGGCCTCGCCCATGGATGCCACCACGCCCGCTCCGGCTGGTGGTGGTGGTTCTGCTGCGTTTGGGCTGGCGGCCGGCTTTGGGTCGGCTGTCGCCGCTGCTGCTCCCCCTGTTGCGCCGACCCCGGGCCTGCTGCTTTTACGCGCGCCAGGCGCGGGTGCAGCGGCGGCGGCAGCTCCCACGCCCGCCTTCGCCCTGGCCCGCAAAGCGCCGGCGGCGGTGGTGGCGGCACCCGCTGCTGTTCCTGGTGCTGCTGCGCCCTCTCCCATTGCCAGCCCCGCCGCCTCGGTCGCGTCCGTGGCGTGGGGTGGTGGTGAGGCCTCGCCTGCTGCGTCGGCCGCGGCCGCGCCGGCGGCTGGGCGGGTCGTGCTGGCTGACCCCGTCGGCGCCAAGCCCACTGCCGCACCCTTTGCTGCTGTGGTAGCGCACCTGGCGGGCCAGGCCGTGGGGCGGCCCTCGGTGGCTGGGCGCTTCGCAGTGGCCGCCCTGGCGGCCGTGGCGGCCGAGGTTGAGGGGGAGGAGGAAGGCGGTGGGGCTGGCACAGCCTGCACGCCCTCCCCTCCGCGGGCTGCTGCTGCTGCCGCCACCCCAGCGCCTGTGGCTGGTACGCCTGTTGCATGGGCGCCTGCAGCCGTGCGTGCGGCCGCGGGCAGTGGCGCATCGCCTGCCCCGGCGGGCGCGGC
>Ga0315287_10005256_pt1 | contig 12730 bp, 9 predicted proteins | sample YL17G11_0_MG_FD_205037 | JGI IMG/M metagenome (GOLD analysis project Ga0315287, IMG submission 205037) | Sediment microbial communities from Yellowstone Lake, YNP, Wyoming, USA - YL17G11_0 | ecosystem: Environmental > Aquatic > Freshwater > Lake > Sediment | place: USA: Wyoming | collected...
GAGGGGGGGCACGGCGGGCGCGGAGACGGGACCCGACCGCTCGCGCGCTTTCCGTCTCTCTTTTTCAGCCTGCCTGTTGTGGCGGCCCCCATCCCACTCTGCCCAGACCACACCAGCTCGTGCGTCGCCACCCTCGCTTGCCAGTAGAAGGGTCTGGCCGGGCGAGGCGGCGTGCCTAAGCGCAGGCTGCGGGCCCGCCCGAACCCTGGAACCCCGGCTGCGCATGCAGGCCATCCCTGTTTTCCCTCTCTTCTCTCCTTACCTGCCGCCGAGAAAGTGCTGGCCAGGGGTGGCGGCTGAGGCAGGGGCACCACCGGCTCCTGGGCCCGGGCCGCCAGGGCCGACCCGGGCGGTAGGCCGGTCTGGGCGCGGTAGGCCAGGAAGGACTCGAGTTCGGGGGGGTCGGGCGTGCTGCTCGGCCCGCCCCGGGCCGGGAGGCCCGCGCCCGAGGCGGCCGCGACCGCGGCGACCACCACCGCCAGCGCCAAGGCGGGGTGCCACCGGCGGGCCCGTGCAGTGAGAGGGGCCATTTGGTGGGTCGTGTGCGCGACGTTCTGTGTGAGAGAGAGAGGAAGCGATAAGAGATGAAGCGAGAGCGGTTGCGGCGGCCGTTGAGCAGAGGTGCTGTCGCGTTCGGGGGCGCCGGGGAGATGGCGTTATTTTAGGCCCGTTTCGTGCAGGGCCGTGCTGTGAGACGTGAGCCCCCGGCCTCGCCTGACAAGGCGGCGGGCGTGCGTGCGTGCGAGCGTGGGGACACGGGCGGCGGGCAGGGTGCAACGCGTCGAGGGGAGCTGGCATGCGAGTCCACCTCATCCAACGCTGGCACGAGGGCGGGATGGACGCGCCCTCGTTACCCTCGCACTCACGCAGCTGTGACAGGGGACGAACCGGCCCGCCCGCGCGCAAAAACAAAACAAAAAAACGAGGGGCAGAGCGGGGCGCGAAGCGCGCGACACACCTTTCCTCTCTCTCAAACGAAACTGTGGAACCTGTCCTCATCTTTCATCTCAAAGCACTACCCGCGCCCCCTCCACATCACCCGCCAGGTCCCACAGGTCTCCGACGTCAGGGAAGCCGACGTCCGCATTGATGGCGGGGCCGCCCCCGCCCCCACCGCCCCCACCCAAACCACCCCGCGGCCCGCCGCCGGCCCGGGCGCCGGACGGGCGGCGGCGGCCGCCGCCGCCGCTCATCATCAACCCGCCGCCGCCGCCGCCGCCGCCGCCCTCGTCAAACAGGGCGTACGGGTCGGTAGCCATGGGGCCGCCGCCGCCCGCGGCGTCGGCGGCGTCGGCGGCGAGTTGGTGCATGGCCTGGATGTTGTGAGTGAGTGAGAGGGAAGGAGAAGGTTTGGAGGAGAGAGAGACGGGGGAGGTGGTGGGGGGCGGGGGTGGCGGGGGAGTCTCGCGCCGCGCGCCCGTGAATGCTCTCCCTTTCGCTCTCACCTCATCCCCACCCGGCGACCGGCGGGGCGTGGTCGTGGGCCCCCGACTCCCGCCCCGGGGCGTGCTCCCGCCGGCCGCACCGCCCCCGCCCGAGCCGGACCGGCCTCGGGCCCGGGGGTCGGCCGCGGGGCGGGGAGACGCGCCCCGCCCGCCAGCGCCCTCCCCGCCAGCACCCCCATCTGTGCCGGGGGCTGGAGGGGCGATGGGGGAGCCGCCGGAGGCTGATGACATTTTGTGTCGTGTGCGTGGTGCGCGAGGTGAGGCAGAGGCGGAAATGTGTGTGTTTCCCCTCTTTTTTCTCGACCCGACTCTCTCCTTTTCTCCATCCATCCATCGTCTATCCATCCATCTTTTCTCACGCGCTGTCTCTTCATTTCAGTCCCCGCCCCCGCCCCTTCCCCACCCGCCACGCAGAGGGCGGCAGCCCCTCCAGCTCTCCCAACTCTTTACACAGCCACCCCGCACCCGCGACGGCCCCGGCCGCCAGGGCGACGCACGAAACCGGCCCCAGGCCCCACCGGGCGACGGCGGCCAGGGCGAGGGGCTTGGGGAGGGCGTAGCCTGGGAGGGAGAGGCGCGTGTGCGTGTGTGTGTGTGTGAGAGAGAGAGAGAGTGAAAAAATGGCATGAGAGAGAATATGAGGCGTGCCCGCCCGCCCGCCTTCTCTATTCCTTGTCTCCACTCTCCAACCCATTTTCCCCTTCCCTCTTCTTTGCCCCTCATCTCTTTCTCCCCCTCCCCTTTTTCACACACAAACGCACCCATGTTGGCGACCGTGTTGAGCAGGGTCAGGTACGCCCCGCCCTGGGCCGGGTCCGCGACCCGGGCGTAGAGAGCGCCCAGGCAGGTGAACTGGAGGGCGGCCGTGGCGGCCGTGGCGAGGCCGCCCGCGCCCGCGGCGAGGAGGAGGGCGGTGGGCGGGGCGGCCCCCTTGGCCACGGGCGCCGCCCACACCGCCACGCCCGTCGCCAGCCCCGCGCACGCCAGGCGGGCCCAGAACCCGGCGGCCCAGGCCCGGGCCAGGCCGCCCGGGCGGCCCGAGGCCGACGCCCGCCCCGCGAGCGCGGCGGCGACCCACTCCGCGGGCAGCTGGGCGGCCGCCAGGCCGGCCAGCGCGTCCCGCGGCACGCCCTTGGCCAGCAGCGCCAGCGTGGCGGCCGCCTCCGCCGGCAGCACGGCCAGGCGGTTGACCAGCAGCAGGCCCATCAGGCGGCGCACGGCGGGCAGGGCGGCGACGCGGGCGAGGTCGCGGTAACCCGTGGCGGCGGCCTCGCCCCACCACCGGCCAAGGCCGCGGCCGCGGCCGCGCGCGACCGGCCCGGCCTCCTCACCGCCGCCCTCCCCCTCCTCCTCCTCTCCCTCGCTCCCCTCCCCCGCTCCGCCGACCCAGTCGGGCGGCGGGGACGCCCGCTCCCTCACAAATACCAGCGCCACCGTCGCCACGCCATAGATGAGGCCCCACGCCCTCAAATACCCGCCCAGCGACCAGGCGGCGGGCCCCGCGGCGGGCGTGCCAAGCCAGCGGTGGCAGAACAGCGGGTCTGACAGCGCGACCAGGCCCGCAAAGCTCAGGAAGGCGCCCGCCCCCGTGCCCAGGGTCTGGCAGGTGGACGCGACACCCACCCGCTTGCGACTCAACAGGGTCAGGGCCCACCCGTCGACCGCGATGTCCTGCGTCGCGGCGGCCGCGACGAGCGCGAAGAAAAACAGGGTCAGAGCAGTCGTGTGGCCGGCTTGCAAAGCGTTTTCCGCAAAGCCCGCACCGCACCACATCAGCCCCGCCGACAGGGCCTGGGTGGGGAGGATCCAGGTCCGCCGCCGCCAGTGCGGGGCCGGGTAGGCGGCGTCGACGATGGGGGCCCAGGCGAGCTTGGACGCGTAAGGCCAGGCGGCCAGCGCAAACCCGCCCGCGGCGGCCAAGCCGGCGGCGGGTGTGGCCGCATTGGCTTGGACGAGGAAGGGGACGGCCCCCGTGGCGAGGCCCAGGGGGATGCCTTGCAGGGCGTACAGGGCTGTGAGGAGGGCCATGGACGGCATTTCGGACGAGAGCGGGCGGGGGAGGCGCTGAGAGATGGAGGAAGGGATGAAGAGGAAAAGGAAAAGGCGGGGTTGATGAATGAGAGCGCGCGACGCCTGCGGAAAAATGAATGAGACGCACTCACCGCTTGCTGCTGTCCTTTGCTATCCAAACGCCTCAGGATCCCTCTCTGTCTCTCTCTCTCCTGTACCTTGCCCTTGGCCCGGCTGCCGGTGCCGTTGGCGGTAGCCCGGCCGTTGCCCACGCTCCCTCGCTCGGCCAAATCGGCGCCGCTGCTCTGCTGCCGCTCGCCCGCCCGGGACCGCGTGCGCGGGGGGGACATTTGAATGGAAAGGCGGCCAGAGAGCTCCGGTGGTTGGCACACCACGCGCTGGTGCGTGTGCGTGCGGCGCGCAGGATCACGTGGCGTGAGAGGTGCGGGGGGCGTGTGTGTCTTGTTTTATATTCGGTTCTTCTGCGCGACTCTGTTGCCTCAACCTTCCGACCTGCTCCCTTCCTTCCGCCTCACTCACTCCGTCTCTCTCAACGACCACTGATCGGCAAGGATACACACACGCACACGCACCAACGCATCTCTCTGTCTCACCCATGTCCTCCTCCCTCACCCCGCCGCCGCGGGCGGGGGCGCCCCGCCCCCTGGAGCCACGCTGGCCCCGCCAAACAGACTGGCAGCCGCTCCCCGCACCGCCCGCTCCACCGCCCCGCCCGCTGCGCCGCCGCCCCGCCCATCCACGCCGTGGATGGCCCGCTCCATGGCAAGGTCCAGGTCGGAGGCGGCGACGGAGCGGCGCCCCGCGCGGACGGCCAGCAGGGCCGCGTCGTTGACCGCGTCGGCCAGCTGGGCGCCCGACAGGCCGGCCGAGCGGGCGGCCAGGCGGGACGCCTCGGTGGCCCGGGCGCCCGGCCCGCCCGCCAGGGCGACCCGACGCAGGTGGACGCCCAGGATGGCGGCCCGCCCGGGCGCGTCGGGCAGCGGCACGGCGACGCGCCTGGAGAGGCGGCCCGGGCGGACGAGGGCCGGGTCGAGCGTGGCCGCCCGGTTGGTGGCGGCCAGCAGCAACACCCCGGCCCGGCCCGCGCCGTCAAAGCCGTCCAGCTCGGTCAGCAACTGGTTGAGCGTCTGTGTGAAAAGGAGGGAGCGTTGTGAGAGGAAAATGAGTGAGAGCAAGAGAAAGGATTAAAAAAAAAACGGTATTTTTCTCCCTTCTCTATTCTCCTCACCTGGTCGCGCTCGTCGTTGCTCCCTCCCCCCCCCCGCCGCCCGCCCACCGCGTCGAGCTCGTCGATGAAGACGACGCAGGGGGCGGCCTTGCGGGCGGACGCGAAGAGGGCGCGCACGCGGGCGGCGCCCCGGCCGACGTAGAGCTGTGAGAAGGGAGAGGGGGGGCGGTGCCGGGCGGAAAATGAATTGAGCGCCGTGCGCGCGCGCGATGGTGGCCGCGCCCCTCCCCTCCTCTCCCTCTCTCCCTCTCCCTCTCTCCCTCCATTTTCTCTCACCTCGACAAACTCAGACGCCGAGCACGCCAGGAAGGGCACGCCCGCCTCCCCCGCCACCGCCCGGGCCAGCAGGGTCTTCCCCGTGCCTGGCGGGCCGTACAGGAGCACGCCCGAGGGCGCGACCGCGCCGACGTCCGCAAACGCTTCAGGGTTGCGCAGGGCGGCCACCGCTTCCGCGAGCTCGGCCTTGGCGCCGTCCACGCCCGCCACGTCCGCGAAGGTCACCCTCGGACTGGACGCCGCCCCGCCGCCCCCCTTGCCGCCGCCCCGGCCGCCATCCCGGCGGACGCCCGGGACGCCGCCCCCGCCGGCGCCGCCACCGCGGGCGGACCCGACCGCGCGCGAGGCAAACCAGAGCAGGGGGAGCAGGGGGACCCACAGCGCGAGGCATTGGCCGGCCAGGCGGGCGGCCGCCGCGCCGGGGGCGGGCACGGCCGCCGCAAATTCCACGCCCCCCGCGACGAGGGCCGGGATGAGGGAGGTGTCGCCGGAGATGCGGGTGGTGGTGAGGATGAGGGGCGAGCGCGGCGGGCCGGCCTCCCTCCCCGCTGCCGCCACGTTTTTGGGCGCCCTCCGCCCGGCGTGTTGAGCCGGCGCGACCACCTCAAACGTCACCCGCCCCGTCGCCCCATCCACGGCCGCCGCCTTGACGGACCCGTCCCGGACGAGGGCCAGGAAGCGGGAGTAGGGGACCTCCGCCGGGCTGGGCGAGGCGGGCAGGGCGGCGGGGGTGGAGGCCGGGAGGACGGCGGGCACCCCCATCAGCCGGGCCGCCCCCGCCCGCCCCGCGGCCGCGCCGGCGGACGCGGTGAGGGCGACGAGGCCGAAAAAAGCCAGGCGGCGCAGGGCCGGAAAGGTGGAGAGGAGGTTGGCCAAGGCGGCCTGCGCGGCGGCGAGGGCGCGGCGGAGGAGGGCGGTGGGGGGGAAGGGCGGGCGAGGCTGGGCGGGGGGTGGGGGCAGAGCGGCGGGCGGAGCGCCCGCCACATTGCCCTCGCCCTCTGCCGCCCGGGCCGACTGCCGGCTCGCCCGGTGACACCGACCGGCACTAGTCAGCCTGGTCGACAGGCCATGCGCGCGCGGGGTGCGGGCTGCGGTGGGCGGCGTCGGCGCCCGCGCCGGCGGGGGAGGGAGGGCAGGAGTCGAGACAGCGGCCCGTCGAGGCGCGGCTGTTGTGCCGTTGCCTGCGCGCGCCACAGGGGCGCGCACGGCGGCGGCTGCCATGGGCGTGTGTGAGGTGCGTGCGTGGGGGCTGAGACTAGGGCGGCTCTGGGGCACAGTCAGGTTTGGAGGCACGCGTGGCGCGGCGTGAGATGCGAAAAAAGCCTTCCTCCGACAACGACGTGGTGTGTATTTCTCTCTCTCTCTTGACGCGCTGGACCCGTCACTCTTTCGTTCTCATCATCGCCCCGGCGCGCATTTCCTCTCCTTCCACGCCAGGATCGCCAAGACGCACACACCAAAGATGGCCGCCGACCCACCCGCGACCGCCCCACCGCCTGACGGCGCGTTGGCGGGCGACGCCGACGCGCCGCCCGCCGACGCGGACGCGCTCTTCGCGACGGCAGCTGCTGCGTACGATGTGAGAAAGGAGAGGGAGCGCGTCCTATCTCGCCGCCCCTGCCACACGCATGTGCTATATTAAGTCGTGCGCGCGTGCGCTTGGGCTGGGGTGGGTGCCATCGCGGGGGCAGTGCGCTGCTTGGACGACGAGAGAGCGGCAGATTGTTTGCGCGGCTGTTTGAATGCTCTCCGCCCCGCTCGTCTCTCTCATCTCTCACCCTCTCCTCATCCCTCACACCACCCACGCATCCCAGGCCGGCGACCTGGACGCCGCCGTCGAAGGCTTCGGCTCCGCCCTGGCGGCCAAGGTGGAGGCGCACGGAGGTAAAGAGAAGAGTCAAAGAGGCGAAGAGAAAAAACGCTGCGCGCTATTTGCGTTGCCTCTCTCTCCCCTCTCCTTTTCTCACCCCCCCCCCCCCCGCGCCCGCCCGCCTCTCTCTCCTTTTCACAGAGCTCGCCCCCCAGACTGCCCGCGCCTACTACCGGTACGGGGAGGCCCTGCTCCGCCTGGCCCAGGCGTCGACGGACGTGTTCGGGGCGCGTGTGAAGGCGGCCGCCGACCAGCGCGCGGCTGCCCAGGCGGCGGCGGAGGAGGAGGAGGCGGGGGGGGAGGGAGGGGAGCCCGGCGCCAGCCCCGGCGCCGCCACTGCCCCGCCGGCGGACGCCGCGCCCATACCTGCTGCTGCGGATGCCAAGGGCAAGGGCAAGGCGGCGGCGGAGGAGGGAGGGGATGGCGCGGCCGCGTCCGGCTCTGATGAGGAAGGAGAAGGAGAGGAGGAAGGCGACGACGCCGCCGCCGCCGACTCCGACTCTGACGAAGACGGCGACGCCCCTGGCGGCGAAGCAGAGGGCGACGGCGGCTCGGGCGACGACACAGACCTGGCCTGGGAAGCCCTGGACGCGGCCCGCGCGATTTTGTCCAGGGCGCTTGCCGGGGAGGGCGGGTCGGGCGGCGGCCGCGGCGGTGATGGTCCCGCTGCTGCCGCCGCTGACGCGCCCCCGCCCCCCTCCTTCCCGGCCCTCGCCGCCGACTTGGCGGACGTGCACGTCGCCCTGGGCGATGTCGCCGCCGAACAGGAGCGGTGGGGCGACGCAGACGCGGAGTACGCGGCCGCCCTGGGGTGCCTGGAAAAAGCGGCCGGCCCAGCGAAGAGCGGCAAGGTTGAGGGCGGGGAGGCGGCCCCGCCCCCTCCCCCTGCCGCCGGCGCCCTCCCGCCCGCCCTGGCAGCCCGCCGCCGCGGGGAGGCCCACTTCAAGCGGTGCATCGCGGCCCAGCTGGCGAGCGAGGGGCCGCCGGGCGCGGTCGCCGCCCTGCGGCATGCGCGCTCGGCGGTGGGCGCGCTGGAGGCGGCGGTGGCGGCGTCCAAGGCGGCGGGCGATGGCGCGGGCGCCGCCGACGCGGAAGCGGTGCGGGCGGACCTGGCGGAACGGGTGGTGGAGCTGGAGGGCGCGCTGACGGCGGCGGCGGACCAAAAGGAGGGGCCGGGCGAGGCAGGCGGGGGCACTGTGTTCGGGTCGGGCCCCTCCAACACGGCCGCCACCGCCGCCGCCCCCGTCCGCGACCTGGGCGTCGTCGGCGGGGGCGGCCGGGAAGCCAAGCGACTGAAGCTGGAGCCCGTGGGCGCGGCGGGCGGCGGCGCGCCCGGCGTGCCCGGCGGGGCGACCCTCCTGATGGCGGCCGCCTGTGCGCCTGTGGCCGTCCCGGCCGGCTTTGGCGCCGGCGCCGGCGCTGCTGCGCTCCCTCCTCCGCCCGCCCCTGCCCCCGGCGCCGCCGCGACCGTTTCTGCTGCGGCGGCACCCGCCAAGCCTCCCGCCGCCGCGCCTGCCGCCGCGCCTGCACCGGCGGGCGGGGTGCCCGCCTTCTTGCAGCCGGCCGCGGTCGCGGCCGTGTATGGCGAGGAGGGCGGGGAGGCCCAAAAATGAAAAATTGAGGGTGGGAGGGAGGGAGGGTGGAAGCACACTCAAACGTGAGCTTGTGAGTGGTGTGGTTGGGGGGGGGGGGATGCGAGGGGAAGACTGTAAAGCGCACATGTCACTCCGCCTTGCGTGCGTTCGCCAGGGAAATAACGGAGAGGGGGGGAGCGAAAAATTACTCTGACTATGACTTGAGCGGGCACACTTTTTCGTTGCCTCCCCTTATTTTCTTCTCCATATTCGCCGTCTCTCTCTCAAAAATGCCCGGTGAAGTCCTGATGAAGGTCCCGCCCGAGCGCGCGGTGATGACGCCGATCTGGGAACTTCTGGAGCATGTCAAAGGTGACAGCAAAGCTGAGAGAGCGCGGACGGGAATGGGAGAGCGAATAATAAAACGCAAAAGCCAATTTAGTTGCTGGCGCCCGCGCGTCCCTGTCGCTCTTGCAGCGCCCCGCGCACGTCTATAGACGTGTCGACAGAACATGTGCGCGCCTGATGGATGGGTTAAAAAAAGGGGCCAAGGCCTGTGACCCCGTCAGATCGCAGCGCAGGGGCAAAGAGAGGAGGGAGCGGCCAGATGTCTTGCGGACCGCCCCCTCTCTCTCGACCCCCACACTGACCCCTGCCCCCCTCTCTCACCCCATCCCCCTCTCCCTTTCTCCTGTAGCCACGCTCGGCGCGGGCGACGACGCCGCCCTGTTCGACCGGGTCGCCCGCCTGCTGGACGCGACGTCCACCCTGGAATTCGCGGCGATTCGCCGCCGCCTGGTCCGCAACTTCGCGCCCTTTTCCGCGGCGGGCAGCGGGCGGGCCCTGCCCCGCCGCCTGGACAAGCCCCCGCTCTCGCCCGCCGCCCTGGACGGCCGGGAGGACGCCTTCCTGTCCGACTTCCACGCCCTGCTCCAGGCCGCCCACTTCCGCATGCTGGGGTCGGGCGAGTGGGCGACCGCCCAGGCGGAGAATTTCACCTTCAACTCGCCCGTGGAGGTCAACTGGGGCGCGCTCGACACCGGCCTGCTCGCACGCTTCTGGGCGGCCCGCCCGGGCGACCGGGCGCGCGCGGCGCCCGTCGCCGACCGCATCCTCATCTACCACCGGGGCATGAAGACGGTGACGGCGGAGGGGCGGTTCATAGATGACAAGGTCGACCTGCTGGTGGGGTACCTCGTCATCGGCCCCCTGACGCGCGCGGTCGCGGCGGTGGGCGGGCTCCTTGGCCGCGGCCGCGCGCGCGGCCGGGGCGTGGTGGCCGCGCCCGCCGTCGTCGGCGACACGTCCGCCGCCGGCGCGGACGTCGCCCTCGCCCTCCAGCGCGCCATGGGCGGCGGCAGTGGCTCCGCGCCCGGCGTGGAAGCTGTGTCCGACGCGCACGCGGCGGCGGAGGCGGCGGCGCTGGCGGAGGAGCTGAACCATTCAAACGCCCAGGTAAGGATATTTTGGGTTTGTGTGTGTCCGGCGCGCCCTGGTTCTCTCTCTCCTCCCGCCTTCTTGACTTTCATCTCACTCTTACACTCTCACCCTCTCTCTCTACACACACACACACACACACACACACACACACACACCAGGTCGTCAAGCGGGTGTCCCCCCGCATGCTCATGCCCTCCCCCTGGGCGGTCCTCAAAGCCCTGCCCAAAAAGCTGACCCTGACCGAGCCCGCCTACCGCGACGTGGTCGTGCTCTACCGCCGGGCCGTCCCGCCGGTCCAGGTCCGCAAGCGCGAGAAGGACCCGGTGTGGGATTATGACGCGTCCGTCGCCGCCCGCAACATCCACGTCAAGCGCTTCGTGGACGTGCCGATGGCGGACGTGGAAATGATCTTCCCGGATAAGACGGTCTGGTTGAAGCCGGTGCTCCTCATGCAGCTGGCCGCCACGCTGGTGGGGGGCCTGGTCGCCGCGGTCGCGATGCTGCGCCCCAAAAAGGGGGGTCCCGCGGCGCCGGGCGCCGACCCGGCCGCGGCGGCCGAGTCCGCGGCGGCCGCCACCCGGGCGTCCTTGCAGGTGGCGGTCGCCGCGCTCACGCTGGTGGGCGGGCGGGCGGCGGCCGTGTATGGCCAGGCCGCCGCCGCCCGCCAGGCGGTCGCCGACGCGATGACGGAGCGCCTGTACGATACGACCATGGACGCCCAGGAGGCGGACCTGGCGTACCTGGCGGAGGAGATGGCGGGCGCGCACGTCAAGGAGGCGGCCCTCGCCTACTTCATGCTGCTCGCCAAGAGGCAGCCGATGAGTGGGGCCGCCCTGGACGCCGCGATCGAGCGCTACCTGGCCCGCACCTTTGGCGAGCGCGTCGACTTTGCGATCGAGGCCTCCCTGCCCCGCCTCGTCGCGGACGGGCTGGTGGTGGCGGTCAAAAGCGGCGCGGCCGGCGGGCCCCCCGGCCCCCGCCTGTACGCCGCCGTCCCCCTGGCCGAGGCCGCGCGCGCGCTCGCCGCCAAGTGGGCGGCGGCCGGGGAGGCCCCCGACGACGGGGGCGCGGGCGCGATGGCCCTGTTCACGAAGGCCGGCGCGGGCGTGAGCGGGGTGGCGGGGGGCGGGGCCGCCGCCGTCGGGCGCGGGGCGGCCGCGGTGGGGCGCGGCCTGACGGCGGTGGTGGGGGGGCTGAAGAGCGCGGCCATGGCCACGCCGCTCTTGGGCAGCCCGGCCGGGGGCGGCGCGCGGCAGTCGTCGTCCGCGCTGGGCAATGGCGCCGCCGCCCGCGAGCCGCCGGCCGTGGGCGCGTCGCCCACGGGGTCGACGGCGGGGACGCCGTCGACCGCGGTTGGGGGCGGGAAGGGGGGAGGCGCATTCAAGGCGCTCTTCAAAAGCAAAAAGGGGGAGTGAGCGCAGGTCAGCGGCGGCGGCGGCCTGATTGTTGACGTTAATAGTTGTGGTGCACAAACGACAGGTTGAGAAAAGAGAGCGCGCGCCTATTAATTTTTCACTCTCTCCTTTTCACACTCCCTGAAACTGCTCTCGAAACGCGCCCCACTCCCCGTCTCCACACGCCACGCACACGCCACGCGCACGCCATGCCCCGCCCCGCCCCGCAAGGTAACCCCCCCCCGCCCTTGTCCGCGCCCGCCGCCCGGCCGGGCGGCGCCCGCGGCCGCCCCGGCGGCGCGCCCCTGCGGCGCAAGCACGCCCGGCCGAGCCCGACAAGCGCCGACCCGGCCGACCGGCTGACCCCGGCCCTGGAGGCGGTGGCCGCCGATGCCGTGGACGCGGTAGGTGATGAGAAAAGGGAGGTGGGCGCCCCGTTTCATGGGAAGGGGCGGGCTGGCGCCGGACCGGAAGGTGGGCGGCGGGCGCGGCGCGCACGAGACTTGCCCACCCGATCCGTGCGCTTTCCCCTCTTTTCAAGCCCCTCCCCCTCTTCCCCTCTCCTCTTCCTCTACTCCCCACCGTTAGCTCGCCCGCCTGGAGCGGTCCTTCACCTCGGCCCCGCCCGCGCCCCCCTCGCTCCTCGCCCGGGCCCTGGCCGCCCCGCCCCGCGTCCTGGGGACGGCGGAGAAGGCGCGCAAGGCGGCCCAGGCGGCGGGCGTGGCAGCGACGGGAGCGCGCTCGCGCGCGGCCGCAGGCCTGGCCACGGCCCGGGCGGCCGCGGGGCGGGCGGTCGGCCAGGTGAAGGGCATGGCCGCCGAGGAACCGCCCCGGGTGCTGGCCGAGGTGGAGCGGGCGGGCAAGCGGCTGAAGTCGTCGGTCGGGGGGGATGATGACATCGGCCGGGGGTGACGGTGACGGTGAAAGCAATGAGGAATAATAAAATTTGGACGATGCTTGACAACAACAACAAAAAAACTTCATCTCTCTCCCTCAACTCACAACGCACCGCAGCCCGCACAGCCCGGCGCGGGGCGGGGCTGCTGCTGCCGCCGGCTCCGCGGTCCCGATCTTGGGCACCAGCGCCGGGATGGGCGGCGGCAGCGGGCCCGTGGGCGGCGGCGGCAGGGAGGGCGCGGGCGAGGGCGGCAACGACAACCCCAGCGCGAGCGGCGGGCCGCAGGGCGCGCCGCTGCGCTGCTCGCTCAGGTGGCCGAAATAATAGGGCAGCAGGGTGGAGGGGGGCGGGGACGCGGCCACCACGCCGCCGCCGCCGTTGGGCATGCCGATGGCGGGGGCGTCATTGTCGTACGACGCGGCGAAGCAGGGGCGCAGCCAGACGCGGAGGGGCGGCTGCGGCGGCGGGGCGGCGGCCGCGCCGGGGGCGGGCGCCGCGTGCCGCCCCCCGCTGCCGCTCTCCCCGCCCCTCGTCGCTGCCCGCGACACCACGTCCAGCACAAAGTCGGTCGCAG
>Ga0315287_10005257_pt1 | contig 12730 bp, 21 predicted proteins | sample YL17G11_0_MG_FD_205037 | JGI IMG/M metagenome (GOLD analysis project Ga0315287, IMG submission 205037) | Sediment microbial communities from Yellowstone Lake, YNP, Wyoming, USA - YL17G11_0 | ecosystem: Environmental > Aquatic > Freshwater > Lake > Sediment | place: USA: Wyoming | collected...
CGCGCGTCCGGATCAGATGGCTGCCGTTCGCGCGCGGCTGAAGGAACTCAAGCTCGAGCCGTACGATTGCCTCTCGCCGCCGCTCATGGACGCCATCGCGACCCATACGGCAAAGGCCAAGGGTACGCTGGCGGCCTGACGTCAGGCGCGCTCTGGCAATTGGCACGGATCACGGACTCGGCCCGGGTCCCGGCGCTCGTGCGCCGCGGACCAGACCACGCAATCGATCCGGGAGGGGAATGGGGAGTGGTCGGGATGAAGTGATTTGCTCTGTTCCTCCGGTCAAAGTCCTCATGCGTGTCAAATAGCCGCGTGACCGTTCACAAGGTCCACGGGCGTTCCCTTCCAAGGAGCAGTACGACTATGTCGATCCGAAAGGCGACCCCCGAGGAGACGAAGGCCCTCTTCGGCAAAGGCTTCGTGATGCCCGTGCCGCGGCCACAGACCTCGTCGCCAAAGAACTCCGAGCCTCCAAGAAGCGAGCAGCAGGCAAAGCCGAAGCCGCAGGACAGCAAGCCGGCGTCCTGAATCAGGCCGCCTACGATGGCTCACCCTACTGCAGCGCGGGCAGTAGGCCGCGAGCGGGTGGTCGTGTGCATGAAGGCCAGCGAGGGTGCCGAGATCAATCATGGGAAGAGGGTAGGCCCGAGAGAGGCTCACCAGGCGAACCCGCGCATCGGTTCCCCGAAGCAGACGTTGTACGGGGAATAACGACCCGAAGCGGACCGTTGACTGCAGGTCAGGACACTACCTGCTTCTACCGAACTGGCCTGCCGACGATCCTCGATTGGGTACTATCGCGTGGCCTCCCTAGGCGCCAGCCCCTCAACCGTAGGCGGTACAGGTTGGCTCGGCTTCGCCGCTTCGATCTCGGTGCTGGACTGCCCCGGTGAAACAATCGGTACTTGCTCATTCGAGGCAGGCTCCGCGGGGATCGGCTCGAATATTTTTGGCACGTTTGGAGACGAGGCTGCTGGCATTGCTAGACGCTCAAGTTGGTCTAGCCCAAGGATTGCTAGGGCCGCGACTGCACATGTAGCAAGGAGCGTGTTGCGGCGGACTGCTGTAGATGTCTGCCCTAGAACCCTCGCTACGCCTTCCACCGACCAAGCAATCGCCCAGCCGAGAACTGCCGGAACTGCGAGCAGCGCCAGAAATGGCACTAGGAGCCAAGGAAGTTCGAAAAGAATCATCAAGTATCGAATGTCGTGTGCAATCAATATTGCACCGAGTGCGAGAAGGCTTACGACCAGCCCCACTACAAGATGCCGCTGGCCAATATCGAGACTTGTAGGGCGCTCTTCTTCTGACGGAGGGACGTCGTGACGAGAAAACGGCTCCATATCCAACTTGCGCACTCCCGCAGCTCTTCCACGTTCGCTTCTGGCCGATATTACCGTTCCCGAAAGCGGACTCTCTAGGCGAAAGATCGACCCGATGCGGAAGTTCGGTCCGTCCGAAAGCGGACGGCGAACGCACGCTAGTCGGTCGATCCCGACGGATCGCCGTCCGCTAGGTCCTCGTGCAGAACGATCACGCATTCGTCGCATATCGCCGCGGTCTTGGATACGAAGAAGCGTCCAACGTCGGTGTACGACTTGCCACAGAACGAGCAACTCTCGTGCTCCGGCGGCGTCTCATCGCCAAAACCGTGCTTCCCTTCATCTTCCTTGGGCAAGATGAAGACAAGCCGGTCACCGTGATCTTCAATTTCAAATCGAAACCCTCGTTCGCGGAGATGTATCTCAAACGCCCTGGCCGAGTCACTCGATTCGAACCAGCTGAAATACCAAGGAAAGCAGCTGTCCCGAATATGATGCGCAATCGAATTGATGTCATTCCACTGCTCGTCGCTGCAACTCATCGTGCCATCGGAACCGATTGTTCCCTGAAAGCCCTTCTCGGCGAGACCTCGCAAGAAGCGCTCGTGGAGTTGCGGATTCTGGAAACGAAGGGTGGGCATGCTCTCGATGCCTAGCCTTGAATCCGACGGCGGGTATGTCTATTCAATTGCAGAACGTCGATAGATAGACGGTCCCTGTCCACTCGATCACCTCAAATTCCACACCTGTCCTGCACGTCTCGCGCATGCTCGCGGAAGCAGGTTCGCGAGGCAAGTGCCTGACGCAGACAAGAAACCTGAGGTCACGACGATGGTCCGCTGGTGGCCGATAGTGCGCCTACGCGAGGGTCTGCATTCTGACCATATTGTCTGCTCTCCAACTTGGGGGGGGGGGGTGCGCATCACGCTGGCGTTTCTACGTCTGGGCATTCCCACCACAAACGCACGGCGACGCCCACCACGCCCTGGACCACGCTCCGGGGCATGATCCTCACCGAGCTGGGGCTGCACTTCCGCCGCGATGGAGATGGCTTGCAATTGCTACAAGAACGAAAGAAAACAGCCAGACGTAGTATCCAGCAAGCAAAGGTCCGTCAGTTGGACCGATAGCTGAACATTCCTCGCTGAATGGGCTTATGCCAACGGCCCAAGCAGGACCACTCAGAAAGAACCAATATGTGTTGAGGATGGCCGCCAAGGCCAATGAAATCGTCACGGCTCTGGGCGTGGGGCCACGCCTTCGGAGCAAGATGAACACGGCACCCACCATCAGCAGATTAGTCAGTGCGCTGAGCGCAGACAATGTCTTTACGCAAACGGCGGCGGGTTCGGCGAAACAGATTGCGACGGCGCTGACGAACGCCCCCCAGCCCAAATCATAGTGGGCTCCGTCGATACTTGGTATCAGGAGCACGGGAAGAAACCAGGACAGCACGTAGGCGAATATGCCGACGAGAAAGACTGGTCGGCCTGTCGTCATCGCTGCCCAGCCCGGTAGGAACCTTGCGACCATAAGCCGATGATACGCGGCATTTGGACCAGGTACTGCGTCGGGCACTTGCACAATGGGTCGCAATCCTTCCCGGCATGCTCCGAAGCAGCCTCGCCCGCCGCGCCGGGGTTTTCGGCGTCAGGGCAGCGCAATCCAACTGCCAGCCGAGCGCGACGGCCACTTGACTGGCCGCCTCACGCATCGGCGTCGACATCCAATGGCGCAAGCGCCTCACCCAGGAGGCCCGCAAGAGGTGCGGGTGGCGGTATGCCGGCGCGCTCCTCGCTATCGAGCAGCATCCACGCGACGCGACGCGCGAGTTCATAGCCGCTGTAGTCGCGGGCAGACTCTGCGTGCACCACGTCGACGGTCTCGGCAGGCTTCCCGTAGGCTCGATCGAGCAACATATCGACGGCCGCCAGCTGGATCTTCCTCGACTTCGAGTTGCGCCAGATCTCGACGATTTTCTGTATCGCTTCAGGAGCATGCTGCTGCGCGAGGGCACGGAGTTCCCGCCAGTCGCGCGGATAGCTCTCAATGGCGCCGCCCTGCGGGTTGGGCGACGGAGTGCCTGCAACCCAGCGACCCAGTTCATCTCGGGCCGGTACCGCGGCGGTGTCTTCGGATTCACTCATCTTCGAGTCCGTCCCTGATCGCAATCAGTTCCCGGTAGCGCGCCTGGATAGCCTCGTCGCGGTTATAGGCCCGCCGGTTGCTGCGCATCATCTCCTCGATATCGGCGATCTCACCCTCAACAGAGTCCGGCGCAGCGCCGCGAGCGACGCGGGTTCCGCCGCCCCTGGCGCCAACGGCTCCACCCCCCGCCAGCGTGGCGAGCCAGAGCAGGACGTCGGCGCTGTTCGCCAGCCGGCGCCCGTCCGCATCCCGGCCATCCCAGATGGCATCGGCGAGTGAGGTCGGCAGCACGGTGTTGACGTAGGTACGGATCGACGCCAGCGTCGCACGGTAGCCTGCGCCCCACCGCCGCGAGAGCGTCTCGCGCCCTTGCAAGCAATCCTGCTCGTCGTCCTCCTCATCAGCGGAGCCGGACTGCATCTGCTCGTCGAGCAGCGACCACAGGTAGTCCGCGGCCACCTGCACCGCGATGCCCACGACCCGCGGATCTTCGAACTCAGCCTGCAGCAGGCGCTCCGTATACGCGCCGAACAGGGCGAATGGGTTCGCGGCCCGCTCCGCTTGGCTTTCGTACAGTCCCCTGGCGATACCGGCCACGAGACCCGCCACCTGCTCGTCGTAAATGCCGCGACCGATCAGAGCTTGGCGCAGGTGCGACCCGAGTCGCCGGAAATGCTGGCCGTCAGTGAGATCGAGCAGGTCCGCCGCGTCCGCCTCAGGCGCGCTCGTGCCCCGCCTGCGCGCGAGGTCGGATCGGCTCGGCAGCGACCTGTGCTCCTCGCCAACGCCCGTCGCCTCGGGAACGAGAGCGAGCCCGCCGGCACCGACGACCACGACGTCTTGTTGTGTCATTGCGCGATGCCCCGGGTTACCAATTAAATCCGAAGTCGAATGAGAAGCCGCTGCGCAATTCACCGGGTTCGAGACCGGCGGGGTCGAGGAACAGCATGAAAGCGTTGGACTCCGCGGTCGCTGCGTTCTCGTCGGTCGCAAGAACGTAAAACGGCCCGTACCACTGGTCGCTGAGTGGCGTCCCGCTCAGCACGCCGGCCGAGGTGAAGGTGAGTCCACTCGCCAGTTCCCCGAACAGCTGATACGTGACGGCGAGCCCGCCGGGATCGAAGTAGAGCGCCGCGAAATCGATCGGTGTCATCGCCACCCGAGCGGCGATCGTGACCGTCGCGATGCTCGTATTGGACAGGAACACGACGTGCGGCGTGGTGGGCGCGCCGAGTCCCATCGCGTACAGATCGAGCCATGCCGCCCGGGCCGCGGCCCCCATCGCGCCGGTCGGGTACGGCACCCCGCCAATGCCCCCGTGGTTCATCATCGAAAAGCGTTTCTGTGGCGTGTCAATTGCCATGGCTGTGGTCCTCAATCGTAGGTCGATGACGAAGGGCCGCCGCGATCGACGACGGTTGGCTCACTCGAGTATCCCGGCGGCAGTGCCTGCGGCGGGTCCGGCTCAAACGAGCGCGGCTCAGGCGCACTTCGCGGCACGCGACCGGCCACTCGATCGGCCTCCTCAGCCGCGTCCTGGCTCGCGTAGCTCTCGGCAATCTGGACCCACTGGCGCCAGTACGGCCCGCACTCCGCGTGCACGTGGACGGCATCCGTCTGCAACACCACAACCGCGGCCGTCGGCACCAGGGCATTGCGCTCCCGAGGCAGGACGGCGACGAAGCCGTTAAAGGCTGGCGTCTCGATCATCCGACAGAACCTGCAGCGCTTGCCGCGCTGCATCTCGCCCGCGACGAAAGCGCGGATGTCAGCGTGCGCCGTCAACCAGTTGACGTCGATGACGCGGTGCCGCCGATCCTGCCAGCCGAACCACGTGAGGATGCCGCGACTCGCGAGCAGTTCGAGCATCGGCTTCGTCCGCTGCAGGAGCCCCGAGACGCGCTCAGGGGGCACCGCCTCCCAATAGGCCCGATCAGGCTCCGGCGCGCGCTCAACGATCTGTGAATGCAGCGTATCGATCGCCCACAGCCCAGCGGCGGTCGTCTTGCCGAGGTTCTCGATCGCAATCGCCAGAGAGCGGTGGATGTCCGCATCTGGCCTCGCCGCCGCTCGCGGGGCCCCAATCAAGCCCTCGACCGCGGCTAGGCGCGAATCAACGTCGGCCTCCATCGCGTCGAGCCATGATTCGAGTTCCGCGGCACGCGCTTCGCCCGCCACTTGGCGCGCGAGCAGAAAGCGGTTGCGCAGCGTCTCAAATCTATCCTGCAGCGCATTGAAGCGCGCGGACGGGTTCGCCGCGAACCTCGCTACGGCCGGCAGGTCAGGCGCGGTCACGGGCTTGTGCTCGTTCGTGGCTTGCCAGCCAGAGTTGCGCCGCGCTCTCGGTCGCGAGTTGCTCGGCGAGCGTCTGGCCGTTGAGTTCCACCGTCCACTTCCGATGGGGGCCGCGATACTGCACGGTGGCGCCGGTCACGTTTCGAGGTGCCGCGTCGCGCACGCCGACCTGACCGTGAAGTTCCACGCCGCGAAGGCCGGCGAGCACCGCTCCGCTCGCGTCGACACTGACGACCAACAACTCGACAAAAAAAACGCCCCCCTCTTCGAGGATTTCGATGCGGTCCCAGGCCCGGAGCTTCTGATGGATCGGCTGCCAGAACCCCTGGGACATGACATCGGCAATCGTGGTGCCGGCGGGCGCGACGTAACAGTGCAGCTGCCTGACGTGTTGCGCCAACTGCAGCCGTTCCGGGCGCGCACGGCGGGGGAACCGCACCGGCTCGTCAGCCGCCTTGCTGCCAACGCTCGACATGCGCGCACGCACTTCGTCGCCGAATTCCTCGGTGCTCACGACAACACCGCCGCACTGATGGTCGCTGCGCCGGCCGTGATGTCCGTGACACTGTGCAAGGTCGTCGCGCCGCTGCCCGAGGTGTGCACGATCACGATGTCACCGGTCTTCATGCCGCGATCCAACGCGCCCGTGAAATACCCGGACGCAGCGACGTCGCCGTGTGCGTCGGTGCTCGAATAAAGCCAGACCCCGCCGCCGGTCAGCAGGGATTGGGTCAGGATCAGCCGCGGGGTGGCAACTGTTGGGTCGTAGGCCATCTCAGATCTCCTTTAGGGGTTGAACAGGGGCGCGTGATGGCGCGCGATATGTGATTGATTTGCCGTGAGTTTCGTGAATTCGGCGCAATCGTTGTAGCGATTTACCCACTCACGAGAGCAGCCGCCACCGGCCGCACGCGGCAGCCGGAGCGTGCCGAGGCTAGGCAGCGGGATGACCATGGGGTCGGTCATGACGATGCTCCAGCAGGCCCTGCCGAGCCGAAAAGTGGTGGTTTCGCGGGGGAGTGCCTGCTCTCAGAGCGCCGCAGTCGGCCTTCCGGTCGGTGCCCACTGATGGGACATCTCCTTGGGACATGTTGGGACACGTCCGGGACATGTCCCGAATACCCATCTGGGCATGGGACAGACAGGACAGGGGCTTTAGCCCTGTCTGTCCTGTCCCATCCCATGGGCCGGCTGGTCCTAGTCATTGCCGGCTTCCATCGACAAGGCGATAGGTGCCGCGGGGGATCTCGCAACGCTTGATGACGCCCGCCGCCTCAAGGGCTCGCAGCGCGCGGCCCACGGCCTTGCGTGTTGCCTCCGGTGACTTGTCGGCGAGGAAGTCGCATGCCGAGCGACAGTGATCCAAGATGGCGCCGAAACGGACAGGCGTGCCGATGCTGCTCCCGAACGCTTCGCGTGCCGCCAGGGTGAGGCGCGTCTGTTGCGTTTTCTCGTCATCGCCGTCGTCCGCGGGCATTTCGGCAGGCTCGATCACGCACGAGGTTGAGCGGTCACCGAAGTTATCGGGCGTCTCGAGGTCGTAGACCTGCAGGCGGTAAGCGAGCAGCGCACCACCTTCTGCGTCTCTCTGCTTGAAGCCTGTGAGCACCCGCGCGTCGCCCTTCGCTGCGATCCGGAAAGCGTGCGACACCGTGCCGAGCAACGAGCCGTGGCCGCGCAGGGCCCCGCCGGCGGCGTTCGGGTGATGGTTCAGGATGACGGCGAGGCTCATACGGGCGGCGAGCATGTTCGCGGCCCCGGTCAGCCGCTGCATCCCGTCCAGATTCTCGTTGCCGCTGCCCATGCTGGCGGCCACCGTGTCGATGATGACGAGCACGACCGGCGCGTGGTGGCGCCTCGCGACGTCGTCGATCAGGTGCTCGAGCGCTTCGCGGTCCGCCGCGGAATGTAGCTCGTCGCCGAGCAGCGCCGGCTCGAGAACAATTTCGACCGGCAACGCGGCACCACCGAACTTCACGCGGCGCGCGAGAGCGGCTCGACGCTTCACCGACTCCGCCGCCTCGGCCGCGACATACAAAACGACCCCTTTGTCGACCTTCCGCCGGAACCACTCACGACCCGCGGCGACGTGGAGGGCCAAGTCCATCAGCAGAAAAGTCTTTCCGAGACCGGGCTCACTGGTGACGACGGCGACGGACGGTTGTTCGATCAAGCCCTGCACCAACCAGCGCGGGCCGCACTCACGACAATCGGCGAGTGTCGCTGTGCGAAATGTGCGCGAGGCGCCGCCGACGTCGACTGTTTTCAACTGCGCGCTCATGCGCCGCCCCGCAGTTTGTCCTGCAATTGCTCCCGCCACTTTTCGGCCTGCCATTCGGCCGCGGCCACTACCTCGAGGTCGAGCCGCGATGTAAGCGCCTCGCGAACAATTCGCGCGAGCTCGTCGGGCGGGATGGCCTCGGCCTGCACCGTGCCGGCACCGTCGAACGCGCGGCGGTCCGTGACTTTCGGGGGTGCGGTCGGTAATGCGAGGCGCGCAATCTGCGCGGGAGTCACGGCAAGGCGTGTGAACGCGGCCGGCTCGAGGTCTAAGTCGGCCGCCAGTGCGTTTACGTCCTCGGCCAGTGACGAGAAAACGTGGACGCCCGACGGGTCATAATCGCCAACGTGCAGCACCTCGTGCGGTACCTGGCCGAGCTTGCGCGCCATGTCGTGCTTCGCTGTCAGACTGTCGAAGCCGCCCGACGAAACTACGCCCACGCCGTAGGGTGAGCCGACCCGTACCAATTGCGGAACCATGCCGGCGGCTTCGCACCACAGCACGAGCCGGCGCGGTTGCCCTGCCTGCAAGTCGAATCGCGCGCCGGCCGCCAGTTTGTCGAAGTAGTCGAACGCGGCGGCGAGGTCGCGGAAATCGTAGCCCTCTCGAAGCGTCAGTCCGTCGTCGCGGATCGCGTCGAACGGCACGAGCCCCGCACGTCGCGCGCGGCCCACCTTTTCCGCCAGTGCCTTGTAATCGCGCTCAGTCTTGCCGAGCACCTCGAGCGCCACGAGCCGATAGAACACTTGCCGGATCGTGAGAGGCAGGTGTACCCGGTACTCCTCGAGCACGCGCCGCACCGCATCCACTACGGCCCCGGAATTGGGATTCATACGCCACGGCGTGAGCCCACGCGGGCGGGTGCGATGAACGGCGCTCATGCCGCCGCCCGCCGGGGAACGAAGTGGATGGCGTCCACGCTCGTCATGTCGCCATCACGGACGACGCGCAGCGAAACCACCAGCGGCGCACCGGCCACCAGCAGGACGGTCGCGAATTCTTCGACCTGCGCAGCCGTCCATTTTCGCGCGACCAGCGTGACATCCAGGCCGCCAACAAAACCCCAGTCGCGGGTTCGCCAATCATCGTTGGCGATCGCGGCGTGGCTCCGGCGCCGCGCCATGTCCCAGGCGCTCGCGCCCGCGAAAACGAACAGATTCACGGGTAGGCCCCGCTCCAAGTCCGCGACGACGCGGCGTGCGAAGGGTGGCAGGGCTCGGCGGGGCGCACTCATGATGGCGGCACCACTTGACCGCAGGCGGCACAGAAGGTCTCGGAGAGCCGTTCGGCGTGCACGACCGGAAGCTGGTCGGGCCAGTCTTCAACGGCGCCCCAGTCGGCCCACTCCGTCGTGCCGATGGTCTGGCGCGCCTGGTCGCCGATGACCGCGGCGAGGTGAAACGCGCGAAACGCGAGCCACCGCAGAAGTCGCGCGTGCAGGTGCTCGAGCGTGCGCCGGCGGCAGCCGATCCAGATTTGCAAACGGAGTGAGGGCGTCATCGCGGCGGGGCCTCGTGAGCCGCGGGCTCGAGCGGCACGCGCTTCACCTCCTTCGTGCCGACCGAAGCGCCGTCCACAGGTTCTTTGGAGTCGTGTAGCTCACGCAGCGCGGCGCGAACAAAGCAGCGTGCGAGCTCGTCGAGCAGGGCCGAGTTCTGTCGCGGGGTCATCGCGTGCGAACCTGATGACTTCGCAGCCAGTCGAGATACGCTCCGCGCGGATAGCGAATGAAGCGCCCGTGCCGCACAAACGTCGGGCCCTTCCTGAGGGAGCGCCAGTTCGCGAGGGTCTTGGTGGCTGGACCGCCGCTCGCAGCGACCTCCCGCGCGGTCAGTAGGGCCTCCGGCGGCGAGACTAGCTCGTCGTCGAGAACGCACGGCGCCCGCCGCTGGCGACTAGCGGATTTCCGGGAACTTGCAACCCATGGAAGGACCATGGGGGCATTTGGGGGTGTGACTAAATTATCGGTCTAGACTTTTCTTGTGACTAAATCCGCCCACAGGGACTGTTCGTAGTTCTGTCGTCGCACGTGGGCGTCGTCAATCTCTTTCCTCGACAATAGTCGCCAGTGCGGCCGTTCTTTGTCGCATCTCGCGGATTCGTCTTCGATGATCTGCCACGCCCTGGCTGCATTCCTGATCTCAAGGTCGCGGTCGGAAACGCGCTTGACTGACCGTCCCGGCCTGACACGACGCTGCCGGTACTCCTCGGCAAGGAGCTCGAGGTAGCGATTATTACGCGCTCTTCGCTTCTTTTCGGCCCGATAGTAAGCGCGCCGCACTGAAGTGCCGCGCTCCGCCAAACCTTCCGATAGCCGGTCCTTGATGATCCCGCGTCTGCGGAGATCGTCTTCCACGGTCGCAAAAGCCCCTGAGAGATTCGTGTGCGGGGTTATTCGGTGTCCTCGGTGTCCATCGCGAAGGCGCGACGCCGCACTGCTATCGAGATCGTATATCCAGCCGCCCTTACCGAATCGCGCCGCAAGGACTGCAAAGAGGATGCGCTCGTCTGCGATGTCTCCACGCGGTTTTCGGCCCGGTCTTTTAGTCACAAGAAAGCCTCGCACGGCGCTTGCGCCAGTTCATATCTTGGCGCATGATCGTTATACGTTACTACTTACGTGTGGTACTTGCAATGCAGAGACCGAAGCCTAAGCGCACGATGACCAGTGTCTATATCGACCCACCCGACCACCTTGCATTGAAACGGCTCAGCGAAGAGACCCGCGTGCCTGTGGCGGCCTATCTCCGGGAGGCCATCAGCGACCTGCTCGCCAAGTACAAGGTGACGGTGCGGAAAGCGAGGGCCAAGCAATGAAAGCCGCCCTCTACGCCCGCTACAGCAGCGACCAGCAGCGCGCGACCTCGATCGAGGATCAGTTCCGCAACTGCCGGAAGCGCGCCGAGGCGGAGAACTGGGAGATCACTGCCAGCTTCGCCGACGCCGCCATGTCGGGCAGCGACAGCAAGCGGCCTCAATACCAGGAGATGCAGGCGGCCGCCGCGCGCCGCGAGTTCGACATCCTTGTGCTCGACGACTTGAGCCGCCTGACCCGCGACTCGGTGGAGCAGGAGCGCACGATCCGCCGCCTCGAGTTTCAGGGCCTGCGCATCGTCGCCACCTCGGACGGGTACGACAGCCAGTCCAAGGCTCGCAAGGTTCACCGCGGCGTGAAGGGCCTCATGAACGAGATCTTCCTCGATGACCTCGCCGAGAAGGTGCATCGCGGTCAGGCTGGGCAGGCGGCAAAGGGGCGTTGGTGCGGCGGGAAGCCGTACGGATTCCGCCTCAAGCCGATTCTCGACCCGTCACAGCGTGACGCATACGGCCAGCCGGCGCGCATCGGGACCGTCCTCGAGATCGACCGCGAGCAGGCGGCCGTGGTGCGCGAGATGTTCGCGCGCTTTGCCGACGGCGCTTCCGCCCGCACTATCGCGCAAGAGTTGAACGCCCGCGGCGTGCCCAGCCCTGGCTCGAGTTGGCGGCGCAAGACGCGGCGCTGCGCTGGATGGATGGCAAGCGCCGTCCGGGTGATCCTCAAGAACCCGCTCTACACCGGGCACGTGCGCTGGAATGTCTCCCAGTTCGTGCGCGACCCCGACACCGGTAAGCACAAGCGTCGGGCGCGGCCGCAGTCGGAATGGACCGAGTACCGCGACGAGAACCTGCGCGTGGTCTCGAACGCCCTGTTCGAGCGGGTGCGGGCGCGCACGCGCGTCAGATCCACCGGCGACGAGCGATTAAAGAGCGGGGGTAAGGCGAAGTATCTGCTCTCGGGCCTGCTGGTGTGCGACCTTTGCCACGCGCACTACGTGCTCGCGAGCGCTCACAGCTATGCCTGCTCTGGGCACTGGCTCGGCCGCGCCTGCTCGAATTCCATTCGCGTGCGTCGTGATGCAGTCGAGACGGCAATCCTCGGGACGATTCGCAAGGATCTGCTCGCACCAGAGCGCGTCGCTCGCATGGCAACTGAGATGCAGGCAGCGTACCTGTCGCAGCTGCGGGCCGCGGAGGATCGCGCCAGCGAGGCGCCGCGAGAGCTACAGGACATCGACGCGCGCCTTGAGCGGCTGCGCGAACGCCTTGTGAAGGGTGATCCTGACCTGCCGGCGGATGAACTGCAGGCCGCCATCGAGCGGGCCGAACAGAAGCGGCGCGAGCTTCAGGACACGCAACCGGCGGCGAAGCGTTCAGCGAAGGTTCTCTCGATGCTGCCACGCGCGGCCGAGGTGTACCGCCGGCAGATCACGGAGGGGCTCGACGGCAACCCGAGGGAGGCGCTCAAGGCGCGTGTGATCCTGCGCGAAATGCTCGGGGAAATCCGCCTTGTGCCGGGTGCAGACGGGGCCCTGTGGGCGGCGTACAGCATGCACCCCGCAGCACTCGTGCGGGCTGCAGGAACAGGTGGTCGGGATGAAAGGATTTGAACCTTCGACTCCTACGTCCCGAACGTAGTGCTCTACCAGGCTGAGCTACATCCCGAAGCCGGTCACAGTCCGCGCCGCGACTAGAAGGTACGGGCCACCGCGAATTCCGCCAGCGCGCCGAGGGACTCTCGAAATTCCGAACCGGGGAGTCGGCTGAGAGCCTCAATGGCGAGATCCTTCTCCCGCCGCGCGAGCCGCGCAGTGTACTCAAGCCCCCCCGACGATTCAATCGTGCGGGTGATTTGTTCCAGTTCCTC
>Ga0315287_10005258_pt1 | contig 12730 bp, 12 predicted proteins | sample YL17G11_0_MG_FD_205037 | JGI IMG/M metagenome (GOLD analysis project Ga0315287, IMG submission 205037) | Sediment microbial communities from Yellowstone Lake, YNP, Wyoming, USA - YL17G11_0 | ecosystem: Environmental > Aquatic > Freshwater > Lake > Sediment | place: USA: Wyoming | collected...
GCTGCAGGAGGCGCGCCGTCTGATCTCCCCGGAGCGCGCCGTGGTGGCGCAACGCTTCCACCACATCGGAACTCGCCATCTCACCGACGCCGTCGTTCGCTCCGCGGCGCTGGTCGCCCTGTGGTACTTGGCGACGTATGCCATAGGAACGGTGGCCGGGGTCTGGTATGGCGCGGATATCGCTTCGGCTCTCTTCGAGGCGGTCTCGGCCGGATCGAACACCGGACTCTCCTGCGGGCTGACGGGACCGGCGTTGCCGGCCGGTCTCAAGATCGTCTACATCCTCGAAATGTGGGTCGGTCGCCTCGAGTTCATGGGCATCATCGCGCTGTTCGGCTTCGCAGCGGCGCTGGCGCGCGGGAAATAGCGGCATGATGGGCAGAGCTGCGCGCGGGTTCCTGCTGTTTCTGCTGTTGCTTGCCGCACCGGTGTCCGCCGCCGTGTCCCCCCGCGTGAACCCGGAATTCGCCGCGCCCGGACCGGGGATGCCCGCCGGGGTCACCGTCGCGAGCGCGGCGCTGATCGAGAACGCCTCGGTCTGGGACAACCGCAGCATCTCCTTCGCCGGTGAGGCGGTCGGGGAAGCTATGATTCGAGGGGATCACGCCTGGCTGCACGTCAACGACGACGCCTACCAGGCGCGCAATCTCGACGACGGCCGTCCGCGCGCCGGGTACAACAGCGGCCAGGCGATCTGGGCCCCGGCGGAACTCGCCCGTCGCGTTCGTTTGTTCGGGGATTACCGCAACGAGGGGGATGCGGTGCGGGTCTCCGGCGAGTTCCACGCCGCCTGTCGCGAGCACGGCGGCGACATGGACATTCACGCGACAGGCCTCGAGATCGTGCGCGAGGGGCATTCTGTTGCGCAGAAGCTGAACATCGGTCGCCTCTGGATCGGTCTCGCCCTGCTGGCAATTGCCGGGGCGCTGTGGCTAATGCGTTTCCGTGGAGCCCGAACGGGGACGCGATGAATCGGTCGCTTCTTGAATCCGTCGGTCGTCTGAAAACCCGCGGGATCCTCACCGACGCCCAGGCCTCATTCTTCGGCCGCACCGCGCGCGGCGAGCTGGTTTCCGTGCGCATCGAACTCCAGATTGCCCTCTGGGCCGGGGTGACGCTGGTCGCCGCCGGTGCCGGCGTGCTGGTCAAGGACAATCTCGCGCATCTCGGCCCGGTGACCATCGGCGCCGGCATTGCGCTCACCGCGGCCCTCTGTCTCTGGTATGTCGCACGCGTCGCGCCGGCTTTCTCGTGGGGCCCTGTCGCTTCGCCGACGCTCGCCTTCGATTACGTCCTCCTCCTCGGGGCGTTGCTGATCGGCACCGATCTCGCCTACCTCGAGACCCGGTTCAAGCTCCTTGGTCCGAACTGGCCCTGGCACCTGTTCCTGCTCTCGCTGATCCAGCTCGCCTTCGCCTTCCGCTACGATTCGCGCGCAGTACTCTCCCTTTCGCTGGCGTCGTTCGCAGCCTGGCGCGGTGTCGCGCTTTCCATTTCAGGTGGCGCGCTGTTCGGGCGGAACGAGGTGGCGGTACGCCTCAACGCCCTGGCCGTCGGCGCTCTTTTCCTTGCCGCCGGGGTGCTCCTCGACCGCGCCGGGCGCAAGGCTCACTTCGAGCCGGCCTTCGGCAACCTGGGCCTGCTGCTGCTGCTCGGGTCTGCGGTGGCCGGCGCGTACGGGGGGGACGGTCACCTCGACATGATCTGGTTCTCCACGCTCGTGGTAATCTCCGCGGCGACCATCACCCTAGCCTATCGCGCTCGACGATCCGATTATTTCGCCCAAGGCGTGATCGCCGCCTACCTCGGCTTCCTGCGACTTGCGGCCGAGTTTCATCTCGAGGTCGGGCTTTTCTACCTGGTGTCGGCGGGCAGCTTTGGCGTGCTCATTCTCATCCTCTGGGCGCACCGGCGCTTCAAGGAGGAGGCGTGAAGAAGGTTTGGCGGGAGGCCGAAACCGCCGCCGAACTCCTCGCGGCAGCTCGCGGCTGGCGTGCGGCCGGACTCATCGGCGAGACCGCGTTCAGCGCGATCTCGGCCGATCTGTCTTCGAGCGGCCCGCGTCTCGGCGAGATCTGGCGCGTCCTGGTGTTCATCTGCGTCCTTGTCGGGGTTTCGACCGCCACGGTGATCGGCTTCATCAGCTTCGGGGTGCGCAGCGCGGGCGGCGTCGGCGTGACGCTGCTGATCTTCGGCGTTGCGTTGGCAACCATCACGGACATCGTCATCGACCGCAGCTCGTTTCAACCCACCGGCGCCGAGGCTGCGACCTCGCTGCTCTCCGTGGGCTATCTTTGCGCGGCCGTGTTCGTGCTGCTCGACGATCTGCACCTGGGCGGTCACGGGGCACTGCGTCTGACCTACCCCTGGTGCGCGTCGGTCTTCGCCCTGGCTGCGTGGCGCTGGGGCTTCCGTCTCTACGCCGGTGTGGCGGCCCTCTGCGTCCTGCTGCTGGCGTCCCAGTTTCCCGGCGCCCGCGCGATCTGGATCGCCGTCGCGGTGCTCCTCGCGGCCTGGGCGACCGTTGCGCGCACAACGCGCGAGCTCACCCCATCCCATCGGGGGGGCGTGGATCTGGTGCGCATCGTCGCCCTCGCGGCGATCTATCTCGCCGTCAATTACTATTCGGTCGACAAGGGTTTCATCGAGGAGATCGGCCGCATCGCCGGCGCCCCGCCCCACCATGCTGGTGGTGTCGGCCTGCTGCTGGCCGGGATCGGCTCCGCGCTCTATCCCCTGGCGGTCCTCGCCTGGGGTCTGCGCGCGCGCGATCGGACCCTTATCGGCCTGGGGATTCTCGCCGCCGCACTCTCGTTGACGACCATCCGCTTCTACATCCACGTGGCGCCGCTCTGGGTGGTGCTTGCCGCCTCGGGCGCGGCGCTCGCGGGGACGTCGCTGCTGCTGGAGCGCTGGCTGCGCTCGGGAGTCGACGCGGAGCGCTTTGGGTTCTCCGCCGCACCGCTCTACGACGAAGGCCGCCGAGAGCGTCTGCTCCCTGTCGCGGCGGCGCTCGCACTGGCCCCGGCGGCGCGCGTCCTCCCCGACGAGCAGACCGGTGTCGCCGGCAAGGGCGGCGCGTTCGGCGGTGGCGGCGCGACCGGCTCGTTCTCGTGACATCATTCACTTGACATCCGAGTCAATCCGGATTATCTACAGCCGACTCGCGGATGAACACTGCTTGGGAGGCATGGACATGAAACGCATGATCTGCTGCATCATGGCGATCGCAGCCGTGCTGGGAGCGTTGGCGACAACGGCGGTCCCGACTGCCCTGGCAGAAGAGCTGGCCGCGAAGTTCAAGATCGGCGACACGGCCCCGGACTTTACGCTTCAGGAGATCGGCGGGCGGCAGGTGCAACTTTCAATAGCCAACAAAGGCAAGGTCGTTCTCCTTGCCTTCTGGTCGCTGCGGTGCGGCGCCTGTCTCCAGGAGGTCCCGTTCCTCGAGCAACTCCACAAAAGCTATGGCGGGAAAGGGGTGACCGTTCTTTCCGTGGTCACCGACGGCGTGGACGCCGCTACCACCAAAACCATCATGAAGGAGGTGGGGGTCTCCCCGGGCTACCCGGTTCTTGTGGACCCGGATTTCACGGCCTCGGACACCTACACCAACTTCGTGGTCCCGCACACCCTGGTCATCGACCGCAAGGGAATCATCCGCTACGTCCACACCGGCTTCGAACCCGGCACCGAGAAGCAGTACGAGGCGGCTCTCGTGAAGGCGCTCGGATCCTGATCTGCGGGGGGCGGTACGCCCGCTCACTTCCCCGGTTTGTGGACCTCCAGGATCTCGCACTCCTTGAAGAGCGCAAAGCGCGTCTCGCAGACCGTGACGTACTTGGTGGTTGACATGCCGATGTTCGAGAGCCACCCCCGGATCACGGCCTTGTCGCCGACCTTGAGCGCGAGGGCTTTGACGGTGTCCTGTACCCTGAACAACAGCAGGTAGCAGCCGCCCCGGTAGTTCACGTCCTTGATCTCGGCAAATGGCTCGCCCGTGCCGGTGTTCTTGTAGTATTCGACATCGGTCACGGTGATGGTGCCTTCGTACCAGGTCCCCTCCTTCAGGCCGATCTCCTTTTGGGCCGAGGTCACGGTCTGATCAGTGTAGATGTCGACGAACGTGCTCAGGGGCAGGGGATGCGACCGATCCTGCGCGAGAACGACCGCGGCGAACAAGGTGCACCCGACCATCACGACTGCGACGAATGGTGTTCTCATCTCACACCTCCTGCGGCTTCCCGCCATCTCTCCAGCCCGACGATCGCCGACGCCGCGAGCAGCGCGAAGGCGAGCAGGCCGACGCCGACGATCACGTTGTTGAACAGGCTCGGGTCCACCAGCACCACCGCCCCGAGACCGAGCATCATCAACCCCGACACGAGTTTCATGACCCGGCCCTGCGCCTCGCTGAGCTTTCGCGACCCGAGGGTGAAGGAAAACACCCCGACAACCGCGGCGAGCGGCAGGATGTAGACCATGTTGTACAACATCAGGTGCAGATAATATTCAAGCGGCTGGAGGTTGCTCAAGGTGAGAATCCGCGTGAAGATCAGGGGGAACCCGGCGGTGCAGAGCAGTTCGTACGTGTTGGCCGCCAGCGCCAGAACGACGGTGCCGAGGAGCATCGCCGGGACCGAGCTCTCGTGCAGCAACCCCCGCATCCGCCCGAAGAGGCCGGGCTTCTTGCTCTCGGGTATGGTCAGCGAGATACCGCGCTTGAAGAGGAAGAAGTCCTTGATGTTTATTCCGGCGACGCAGAGTGCAACCACCCCCGCGGCCGTGGTGATGGCCTGCATCTGCCCGATGTATAAAAAGACGTTGAGCCAGGCGGCCATGAAGACGAAATAGACGATTCCCGAGAAAAGGACAAAAACCCCGCCGATGAAAAGCATCCGCTTCCGGGACCGTGCGTGCACCAGGATCCCGAGCAGGCTGAACAGCACAAAGAAGGCGCACGGGTTGAAGCTGTCCAGAGCGCCGAGGATCACCGTCAGCGTGATCAGCGGCATCGTTCGGAGATCCGTCCTGCCGAGCAGCGGCAGCGCCAGGATTGTATCGGACGCGCCGCTTTCCGGGACCTTCACCGCCGCACTCCCGCCGGCGCCAGCCGCCAGGGGGGACATGCTCCCGACAAGCGGCCCGACGACATCCTCGCAGCCGCGGGCCAGACACTCGCGCACCCGCTGTTCGATCAGCCGGCCGGTGGTCTCCTCACCCTCGTAGCCCATGATCGGCGCGAACGGGCCGATGAACGACACCGGCACGCCGCGCGCCTGAACCCCGAACGCCTCGGCCACCCGCACCAACAATCTGGCGTTGGCCGGGTCGGACACAACCTCAAATGTCCGCACCTCAAGCTCGGGGATCCTCTTCAGCAACCCGGCAAGGAACTCCTCCTCATGGCGGCAATTGATGCAACTCTTGCTGTTGAACAGGTAAAGGGTGACTTTCTCGCCGGCAAGACACGGCGCCGCCAGAACCAGACACAGCGTAACAACAAGAAGCCGCCTCAATGCCATGACCGATCCTCACAAGGGAGGTGTGCACAGCAAGCTTCACAAGTGAATATAGGTGCAAACCCGGTGAAGTCAACTGAGACAACCGCGTAACGCATGCATAGCCCTTGGATCCCCAGGCTTACAGAAACTCGTTGACCTTGAGAACGTGCTGGGTGAAGGGGTGGCGCGGAGGGGAGGTCTCCAGCGGGTGAGCGGAGCGAGCACCATGCGGAAGTGCCAGCCTCGCTTCTCCGGCGCGCGATCCGATCGCGGGCCGAACGAGACCGTGAGCCCTCAAAGCAGGGAGTGACGAATCGCCGCGAGTGCGAATGGTCGAGTTGGATGGACGGTCCGCAGCGACAGGACCCCGTAACCCTAACTGAAACGCAAGGTTTCCGGATTACGGGGTCCGATCAGTTATCTTTTACTCGTTACGCTGCGCGAAATCTTTCATGAACGAGATAAGCGCGTCGACGCCGGCCTCGGGCAGGGCATTGTAGATGCTGGCGCGCATGCCGCCGACGGAGCGGTGCCCCTTGAGGGTGACCAGCCCCGCTTTCTTGGCCTCCTTGAGGAAGGTCTCGTCCAGCTCGGGCTTCGCCAGCGTGAAAGGCACGTTCATCCAGGAGCGCGATCCCACCTCGACCGGGTTCTTGTAGAAACCCGACCCGTCGATCGCCGCGTAGAGCTTCTTCGCCTTGCGCTCGTTGATCGCGCCCATCGCCGTGAGGCCGCCGTTGCGCAGCAGCCAGTCGAAGACCAGACCGGCGATGTACCAGGTGTACGTCGGCGGGGTGTTGTACATCGACCCCTCGGCAGCGTGGGTCTTGTAGTCGAGCATCGTCGGCGTGCCCTCGGGGGCCTTGCCGATCAAGTCTTCTCGGACGATAACCACCGCCATCCCCGCCGGGCCGATGTTCTTCTGCGCGCCGGCGTAGATCAGGCCGAACTTCGAGACATCGATCGGCCGGGAGAGGATTGTCGAGGACATGTCGGCGATCAGCGGGACGCCCCCCGTGGCCGGAACGTAGGGGAACTCGACGCCGCCGATCGTCTCGTTCGGAGTGTAGTGGACGTATGCGGCGTCGGCGTCGAGCTTCAACTCCGCCGCGGCCGGCGCGCGCATGAACTTGTCGGCTTCCGTCGTGGCGGCGATCTTCGGCGTGCAGAACTTCTTCGCCTCGCTGATCGCTTTTTTCGACCAGGCGCCGGTGTTGATGTAGTCGGCGCTCTTTTTGCCCGCCAGCAGGTTCATCGGGATCATCGAGAACTGGGCTGAGGCGCCCCCCTGCAGGAAGAGGACCTTGTAGTTCGCCGGGATCGCCATCAGCGTGCGCAGATCGGCCTCGGCCTTCTCAGCGATGGACATGTAATCCTTGCCGCGGTGGCTCATCTCCATCACGGACATGCCCGAACCGTTCCAGTCGAGCATCTCCCGCTGCGCCTGCTCCAGAACTTCCAGCGGGATCGCCGCCGGTCCCGCGCTGAAATTATAGACACGACCCATGAGCTGTCTCCTTTGCGACCGTTAGCGTTGTCCCGGAGCCCGCACGACGCACGCACCGAGGAACCGAGGAGGTGTCCCCTCCGACCGGTGGGGGATTCTCCAGAGAAAACCGGGGCTTGTCAACATCGCAGATGTTCCATTTTCAGGATCCCGCCAAGATGGAACCCTTGATCGGGTTTAGGAAAATTTTCCAGCCGACACTTGGCACCCGTGCTTATTCCTCAGCGGCGGCCTTCATCATGAGTTGGGTGAAGCGGTGCAGCAGACCGGGGTTGAATCCCCTCCCCGAGTCCTTCTGCATGATGCCGACGATTTCGGTCATCTCCAGGCTGCGACGATAGGGGCGGTGGCTGCGCAGGGCGTCGTAGAAATCCGCGATCGCGACGATCTGACTCGCGGCGTGCTGGCGGCGTCCGCTGTCGCGCAGCACCGGGTAGCCCGACGTGTCGTACTTGCGGTGATGCTCGAGGGCAACCAGGACGGCCAGCGGCGTCAGCCCCTCCACCCGGGCGAGATAGGCGGCGCCGTAGAGCGGGTGCTTCATAATCGTCCCGAACTCCTCGGCGGAGAGGGCGCCCGGCTTGTGCAGGATCTCCTTGGGGATGAGCAGCTTGCCGACGTCGTGCAGGAGCGCCGCGATGCCGATTGCCTGCACGGACCCCTCCTGAAGGCCGAGGCCCTCGGCCAGCGCCATAGCCAGGATGGAGACGTTGATCGCGTGCGTGTAGGTGTGCTCGCTGTGCGTCTTGACCGGGCTGAGCAGCCGCAGCAGGTTCGCCCCGCGGCGGAACGTGAGGAGGAAGGTGGTCACGACCTCCTCGAGTCCGACCAAGGGCAGTTCGCGGAAGGGGGAGACCTGCCCGTAGACCGCCTGCACCCGCGCGAGTTGCTCCGAGTGGAAGGCGGCATCGACCAGGCCGGCGTCGGCGCCGGGCGCCGCCGTGCTCATCTCGACGCGTCCCAGACGGATGTGCGCAAAGCGCCCGGGGGGGGCTTTCGCGGCCGCGACATCGGCGAGAAACCTGCGGATCTCCTCGGCGCTTACACCCGGCAGGAACTCCACCCGCGAGATCCCCTTCGCACCGAGCAGACGTACGAGCTTTTCCCCGTGCATCCCCGACTCGCGAAAGAGCGTGTTGTTGAACACGAGGTCATCCTTGAGCACCATGATCGTGCACGACCCGTCGGGAAACTCGCCGAGCAGGGATTGAACACGCTGTGCGGCGACCACGACCGACTCGTGGTCGATCGAGTAGAACCGCCCCTGCGAGATGCCGACGACCAGGTTCCAGATCAAGCCTCTGAATGTTGCGTCGTTCATTGCGCTCCCCCGGGAGGGGCATCCCGCTGCGTCTCACCCGGCAGCTGCTTCCCGTCGAGGCGCGCGAGCATCCTGCGGACCTCGCTGCGGAAGCTCTTCGTCTCGCCGGGAAAGAGGGAGATTCGCAGTGTCTGCAATTCCCGCAAGGCAGCGGCCGCCTGGTCGCCGCCCAACTGTCCGAGCGCGCGCACCGCGCGCAGGCGTTGGCGGACACCGTCGTTGCCGGAAGGTTTTTTGATCAGCGCGACCAGGTCGGGAAGCAGTTCTCTCACACCCATGGCGCCCACCGTCGCGATGGCAGCATCGGCCACGCCGTCGCCTGCCTCGTGCAAGAGCGCGCGCAAGGTCGAAACGCCGGTCACCTCGCCGGCCAACACGAGGCAGCGGGCGCACTCGAGCCGCACCCGCGGGTCGTTGTCGCTGCTCAGGGGCTCCAGGAGCGCGGGGTCGAGACGGGCGCCGCATTCGGCGAGAAGGTACAGCGTGTTGCGCCGCACGTGCCAGCGGCCGTCCCGGAGCCGCAGCGGCGCATCCCGGACCGTGTGCTCGGCAAGACCGATGAGCAACTGCAGCAGCATCCGGCGCAGGTGCATGCGCTCCTCGACGGCCAGAAGATCGAAGAGCGGCGGCACGATCGCCCTGCCGTAGAACGCACAGATCATGGCCGTCCCGGCCCGGTTGGCCCTCCCGTGCCTGCGAAACGAGTCCACGAGGCCTGCGACGAAATCGGTCGCCCGGCAGAACTCGCGCACGGTTCGGACCACGGACGTGTGGAGGCCGCGCCTCTCGAGGTCCTCGAATCGGGTCAACTGCTCGAGAAGCTGCGCGTACTGGCCGGATCTGACCGAATGCTGAGCAAGGGCAGTGAAGGCCGTGGCGTACGCTGCCTCATCTTCGAGCGTGATCAGGCCCGGCAGGGGAGAGTCCAGCAGGGCGAGCAGGGCGTTGGCCTGGCAGTAGCGGACATAGTCCTCGTCCAGTTCGTGCGCGAGCTCCGAACTCTCCAGGTTCGAGGCAACGGTGGTCTGCGCCTCGACGATTCTCCGGATCTCCGCCACATAGGACTCCGGGGCGTGCTGGTGGCTCTCGTCCTCCTTGAACAGGCTCGAGACCTCGGGGGAGAGCAACACGTCGTCCACGTTGAGACCGCCGCCGGGAAGCTGGACGCCGGTCCGGGCGAATCGCGCGATGAGAGTGCCAAGCTCAGCGGGCAGCGCCACACGGGTCCGGTCGATCTCCGACATGAATTCGATGATGCTGTCCACGGAGACTCCCTCGAGCGCCTGGTACAGGGCGGCCTGGTCGCGCGAAAGAGACTTCACCGAGGCGCTGAGGAACTGCTGCTTGAGTTCCGGTCGCAACCCGGCGATGAACGTCATCAGCCGCTGAAGATCCCCCCCCGAGACGGGCTTGCCCGCGCCGCCGCGCAGGTAGGAACTGACCACCGTGTCGTAGGACACATTCTGGGCGAGCTCGTTGCCGGCCTGGTTCATGAGAACGGCGAGTGTTCCGGGCTCGACATTCTCGACCACGGCCTGCACGCCGTCCGCAGGGAGATTGCCGTCGACCAGCGCCTTGATGTAGCGCTCGAGCAGGTATTCATCGGACCCGTCTTTCTTCGTCCGGTCTTCAACGAAGGCGAAAGCGCGGTAGTCGAGGGGCTCGATCAGGATGTGCCGCAGCTGGTACTCCGCGAGAATGTCCGGCAGTGTCCCGGATGAGATGCCCTCCGACTCCCGTGAAAGGAAACGGAGAAAATCGTACACCTCTTCCCTGGTCACTCCCTTGATGAAGGAAACCAACGCAACGCTCATCCGGCTCAACGCCAGCGCGAATTCGCGGAAGACGGGGTTTTTCGGGTCCAGGGGGCGCTCGTCGATGATCAGGGTGTCCTTCGCGACAGCCAGCGAGATTTCCGGCCGCAGTTCGAACAGATCGGAGAGAATCGCGACGGTCTTGTCGAGACTCAGCTGGACGAGTTGATGCTCGCGGGAGTACATCGCAAGAATGTGCCGCGCGATGTTCAGCTCGATGACGGCGTTGCTCAGGAGATTTGCGTCGAGCGGCAGCTTGCTCATGGCCCGGATCCGGGTCTCACATCTGTCCCCTCAGGCGCTCCGAGATCTCCAGCGTCAGTTTCAGAATCGCCTCGGCGTGCTCCGGTGTCAGGCTGCCCAGGCCGCAGGAGGGCGTGATGATGCTCTGGCGCAGGATCGTGGCTCGCGGCACCCCTGCGGATTCGAGGCGCCTGATGCCGCCCTCGAGCTTCGCGATCAGGTCGTCCGCGGTTTCAGCGCCGGTGAACGCGCCGGTGGGGACGATCCCCCACGCGAGCGCCCCGCCGCGGGCGAAAAACGCGCGGATCTCCGCGGGGTAGAGCAGCACCCGCTCGAGATAACCGAAGGCGTCGAAGTTCACGATGTCGACCTTCGTGTTGAAGATCAGGGGCCAGTCGGCATTCCCGCAGCAGTGGATCCCCGCGATCCCGCCGCGCTCGTGGATCACCTCGATGATCTCGTCCAGCTTTTCCGCGACCAGCTCCGGCGCGGCCGGGGAGAACGCGGACCCCAGCGTCTCCATCGCCGGTTCGTCGAGGAAGATGATGACCGGTTTGCCGAAGACACCCAGCCTCCTGATCTGCCAGGCCGCGTTCATCGCGAGTTTCTTGACTACGGCGTCGTAGAGCTGCTCGTTGTGGATGATGTCCCGGCCCTGTTCGTCCCGGTAGGAGATCCCGGCGGTCAGCGGGCCGGTGACGTGGCCCTTGAGGAAGCGCGCCCGCTCCGGTGGCTTTCTCTCAAGCTCCCGCAACAGCGCGTAGAACCCCGCGGCGTACTCCTCCGACAGCCCGAAGAAATCGTAATCCTGCTCCAGGTAGCGTTCGAAGAACCGCTCGAACTCCGGCGTGAGATCACGGGTCGTGTCGAACGAAAACCGCTCGCGCGCCTCGTCCCTCACGATGCCGGGCAGGGCCTCGCTGTACTGGCCGCCCATGTGTTCCTGGAAGCCGCGCTTCGGCAGCTGCGGCCAGATGGGCGCCTCGGGGAGGTACCGCAGCACCAGCGCGACGGCCTCTTCGGGATCGATCAGCGGCAGGCTGCCGATGCCGGTGGCCAGGCAATTGAACTCGTGCGCCATGATGGACCGGTCCTTTCGTCAGGGTTTCTCCTGGAGAGAGATTATAGCAGGGGCGTCCGGTTCGCATCAGCAGCGAACAGGGCGCTGTTTTTTCAGCCCCTCGTGTGCTAGGGTTGAGGCCATTGCTGCATTCGTCGAAAACAACAAGGAGGCTGTCGATCATGTTTGAACACCCGTTTTCTCCCCGGCGCACCCTGCTCGCATCGGCGCTGGGGCTGGCGCTGCCTGCGGCGGCGTTCGCCCAGTGTCCCACCGCCGAGCTGGTGGGCAAAGAACTCCAGGACGTCTTCAAGCGCCCGATCGAGGTCAAGAAGGTTTCCCCGGCTCCGATCAAGGGCCTCTGCGAGGTCCAGGTCAGCTTCCAGGGGCGGGCGAACGTGTTGTACACCGACTCGACGGGCGCCTATTTCGTCACCGGGCACATCATTGAAGCCGCGAGCGCCAGGGACCTCACCGAGGAGACGATCGGCGCGCTCAGCAGCCTCTCGCCCGAGGATCTGAAGAAGGTCGATGCGCTCGTTGCCCTGAGCGTCGGCACGAAGGGCCCAACAGTCTACTTTGTCACCGACCCACTGTGACCGTACTGCAAGAGGGCCGGTGCGGCCCTCAAGGAGCTGGCGGACAAAGGCGAGCTCCAGGTCAAAGTGCTGATGTTCCCGTTGCCGATGCACAAGGGCGCGCGCGAGCAGTGCGTGGCCGTGGTGTGCGATAAAAAGGGTTTCGACGATCTCGAGAACGGCTACAAGTCCGACAACCAGTGCGCGGACGGCGCCAAGCTGGTCGATGAAACCATTGCGCTGCTCTCGGGCAAGGGGATCACCGGGACGCCGACGTACCTCTTCTCCGACGGGCGGTTCCAGTCAGGAGTGCTCGAGCCGGACGCGTTGCGTCAGCGGCTGGGAATCCCGGTACCGCCGGGGTCGGCGCCTGCCGCTCCCGCGGCTCCCGCAAAGAAAGCCCCGGCAGCGCCCCCGAAGAAATAGACACCGGCAGTTCCTCCGGTGAAAAAGGAAACAGGTCTTTTTAACGGCCCGTCGCGGGGATAAGCTGCCCGAGTCGATCGGGAGCGTCATGGGGTGTCCCTGCAAGGCAGCGACGAGCGCGCGCGGAGGCGGGCTCGTGCCCGCCGCACAAGCGACGCGATACGCAACGCCGCAGGGGCGCGCCATGGCCTCCCCAGCGACCCGGGCTACACCAGCGTAGCGAGCAATTCCTCGAAGGCCTTGAGGGAGTAGGGCTTCGCGATAAAAGCCGCGAAGC
>Ga0315287_10005260_pt1 | contig 12728 bp, 10 predicted proteins | sample YL17G11_0_MG_FD_205037 | JGI IMG/M metagenome (GOLD analysis project Ga0315287, IMG submission 205037) | Sediment microbial communities from Yellowstone Lake, YNP, Wyoming, USA - YL17G11_0 | ecosystem: Environmental > Aquatic > Freshwater > Lake > Sediment | place: USA: Wyoming | collected...
GAGAGAGAGAGAGAGAGAGAGAGAGAGAGAGAGAGAGAGAGAGGGCAACGGTACTCCACTTTCCTCAAACTCTCTCGCGTGGTTCACCGCGACGCGTGCAAAACGAGCACGCCGACGTTGCCTCGGGGCAATTCCATCGCCATGTTGCGGATCGTGCTCTTCGCTCTGCTCGTGGCGCTGGCCGCTGCCCAGGTGAGTCGGAAACGAGAGGAGAGAGCTTTCGAGGAGATGAAAAGAGAGGGCAAAGCGCGACAATGTCGAATTCGGTTTGTCACCGTGATTGGTTTCGCACCGCGAATTTCGCGGACGCCCTCTCCGGATCGCCGGGGCAAAAGTGCGCGTTTCCGCCGCTCCTGCGGCTCCAGAGTATCTCGGCAGCCTCGCGATGGAAAGAAGAGGGAGATAATCCCTAGAAATTGGCGACGACGAAGCGAAGGCTGTCTGCGACAGCTGCACCGGCGAAAAAACCTGAAAAGCACGGTCTACAGTCCTTCGACTCTCTTTCTCTTCGACTCTCTCGCTTCCTCACCTTACTCCTCTGCTTCCTCGACTCGCTCCACAACCCCTTCCAGGCGCTCGCCGTCTCCGTGACCGCCGCGAACACGACCTTCCCGCCGCAGCTCAGCGCCCCGCTGGTCGCTATCCCCTCGTCTGCGGTGGCGGCCGCGAGCCTCAAGGACGCGCTCGTGACGAGGCCGCTCGACACTGCGCGCTCGGTCGAGAGCGCCTCGGCGACCGCGCTGTCCTCCGCCGCGGCCGGCACGAAGGACGCCCTCGTCACCAGACCGCTCAACGCCAGCAAGAGCGCTGCGCTCGGCCTTCGACGGTCGGTCGACGGCGCGGTCGCCGGCGCTGTCGGTTCCGTCTCCTCCGCTGCCAGTTCCGTGCAAGCGTCGCAAAACGCCACCAAGAGCGCCGTGGCGAGCCGCGTCGCTCGCGCCAAGGCCTCGGCCGCGCTCGCGCTCCAGCCGCTCAACGTGCTTACTATGAACAAGACGGTGGTGAGTTTTTGTTGTTGCTCTTTTGTTCTTCTGTGTCCCTTTTTTTTTTGCTTCTCTTTTCCTTCTTTTTTTCTTACTTTTTCGAAAACCTCTTTTTTCCAAGTCTCTCTCTCTCCCTCGCTCCACATCTTTTCACACTCAACCAACCACCACCACGGCCAACTATCTCTCATCGAAATCAGCTCGGCAACCGCTTCAATGCGACCAAGACCGCGGCGCTCAACACGCAGCCCTCGCTCCCCGGCGCGCTCGCGGCGCTCTCGGGCGCGGCCGGCTCGAGGCTCTCGTCGAAGAACGCGACCAAGGCGCTCGCGATGGCCTACCTCCGCGGGAGCCGGTCTGTTGCCTACAGCCCGACCAACGCGACGCAGGTCAAGGCGCTCGCGCAGTACACGGTCGGGAGGCTGCAGTTTGAGAGCCTCCTGAAGCAAGGTGAGAAGTTTTTTGTTGTTGTTGTTGAAAAATCTTCTGTTTTCTCTCCACTGTCTTTCCCTCTTTCCCCCCTCGTCGCGATCCTTTTCTATCCTTCTTCGTCTCCTTCTCACGTCCTCGTCGCCTCTATGCTCTCTCCTCTCTCTCCGCAACTCTTTTCTCAAAAGGCTCCGCCTTCACGACCACATCCGCCGTGCCCTCCTTCGGCTCCGGTGGCGTCGTCGCCACGCTCTTCAACCTCACGTGCCTCGTTGACGACGCCACGGGCGTCGTCTTGAACGTCAATCAGGCCAACAAGTTTGCATGCCCCGCCGGCGGCACGCGCGTCGTCGTGCCGACCGCGGGGCGGTACGTCACTCGTCTCGAGATGGCCGTCGACAAGGACCTGCCGCTCCTCGGCAGGCTCGTCTTCCATGTGCGCGACTCGCTCGACTCGAAGCCCTCGGTCCACACCTGCGGGTTCGCCGGGGGCGAGGCGATCAGCCTGTTCCCCGACGGCTACGTGGCCGCGAGCATCGACGTCGGGTGCATCCCGCTGTCGCCAGCGGCCGTCGGGAAGAGGAGGAGGCTGTCTCAGAGCTCCTCCGGCTCTTCCTCGGGCTTCAGGACGGCGGCAAACCCGGAGCTCGTCCAGGCCGTCGTGATCAGCGAGGCTGTCGCCGCGGAGCAGAGCCCGGACAGGCCCGTGTCCGCGTCTGTCGTCCCTACCAACGTCGTCCAGGTGAGAGAGAAAGAGGGAGTGGAGGCGGAGGCGCCCCGTCGCCGCCGTCGCCGTTGTCCTCTCGATCTCCGTCCGCGGCCAGCTCGCTGTTCCCGGCCCCTTCGATACGAGAGAGAGAGAGAGCGATAAGAAAAGGGCGGAAAAAAACTCTTTCCCACTCTTCCTCATTTTTCGAAAATCGAAAAACTCTCTCTTTTCCCTCTTTTTTCCCTTCTCACTCTCTTTCTTCCTTCTGCTCTCTCGTTCCCTCTTTGCTCCCTCTGCTCTCTCTTACTTCTCACAGGGCTCGACCTTCGCCGTCCCGGAGACGTCCGTACCGCCAGCCGTGGTCGATAACCAGCTGAGCGAGCCCTCGGCAAGCAACCAGACGGCCACGTGCCCGTCGGGCACAGCGCTCTGCGCCAACGAGTGCCGCGCGCTGCAGGTCGACCCGACCAACTGCGGGGGCTGCGGCGCCGCGTGCGCAGCCTCGGGGGCGTGCAGGAGCGGAGTGTGCGTGAGTCCGTCGCCGGATCCGACGCCGCCGCCGCCGCCGCCGCCGACAGTTGCTGCCAACGCGGTGTCTCTCGCCGTCAACGCCCCGTCGCTCGTCATCTCCGGCACAAACTTCGACCCCACGGCTGCCGGCAACGTCGTGACCCTGAGGAGTGGCGCCGTGGGAGGCATCTCATCGGCCTCGGCGACGTCGCTCACGGTCCTCTTCTCGCCGCCGCCGAGCCTGGGGAGCCTGACCGCCGTCGTGACTACGTCCGGAGGGTCGAGCGGGTCCCCCGTTCAGGTCGCTTCGGTCGTCGCGGCGCCCGCAGTGACGTCGAGCACCTCGAGCCTCGCCCAGAACGCGCCCTCGATCGTCATAGCCGGATCGGGCTTCGACCCGACTGCCGCGGGGAACTCCGTCGCCTTCTTTCCCGGAGGAGCGCAGGGGACGGTCTCGGCAGCGACCTCTACTTCTCTGACGGTCACCTTCACGGCGCCACCGAGCGGCCTGGGCTCGCTCTCGGCCGTCGTGACTTCGTTTCAGGGCAGCAGCGGCGCCGCGGCTCAGGTCGCCTCCATCGTCGCTGCCCCCTCTGTCGCTCTGGTCTCCACGAATATCGGAACGAACGCCGCTACGCTCGACGTTACCGGGAGCGGTTTCGACCCGATGGCAGCGGGCAACTCGGTCGTTCTGAGCAGCGGCACCGTGCGAAGCATTTCAGCGCCCTCGGCGACGTTGCTCACGGTCGTTTTCTCGTCGCCGCCGAGCCCGGGGGTCCTCGCGGCGACTGTTACTTCCTTTGACGGAAGCAGCGGCGCTGCCGTGCAGGGTGAGCTGTTTTGTTTGGAGCTTTTCTTCTCTTTATTTAGAGAATGAGAGAGAGGAAGAGGGAGCGCGCGTGTGAGAGAGAGAGAGGAGAGGGGGAGAGAAGAGAGAGAGAGGAGAGAGAGAGAGAGAGAGAGAGAGAGACAGAGAGAGAGGGAGAAGAGAGACCTCACGAAAACGTCGCAAAAAGTGAAATTTCGATGGAAAAACAGTGGCCACCGTCATCTCGCCCCCGTCCATCACTGCAAGCTCCGCGAGCCGCGCCATCAGCGCGAGAACGCTCGAAATTGACGGGGCCAGCTTCGATCCCACGGCCGCGGGGAACAGCGTCGTCCTCGACCGGGACGCCGTCGCCACCGTCTCGTCGGCGACGTCGACCTCTCTGAGCCTCACTTATACCACGCTCCCGATGAGCACCGGAAACTTGACGGCCGTGGTCTCGTCCTTCGGCGTCTCGAGCGGCCAGACCCAGGTCGCCACGGTCGTCGCCGACCCAACGGTCTCGCCCACGTCGACGACCACCAGCAGAAATGCCGCCAAGATTCTGGTGACCGGCACCGGCTTCGACGCCGCCACGCCCTCTGCCAACATTGTCGCCCTGAGCCGCGGCGCCGCCGGCACGGTGACGGCCGCGAATGCCACCTCCCTGACCGTGACGATCACGACGCCGCCGACTAGCGCGGGGGCTTTGACGGCCGTCGTGAGCGCGAACGGAGGAACTAGCGGCTCTCCCGTCCAGGTGGCCAACATCGTGTCGACCCCGGCGTATAACTGGTGTGTCTTCTTTTCTGATTTGTTTTTTTGAATTTTGTTCGAGGTCGAGGTCGAGAAGAGGGCGAGCCAGTTTTTTTTACTCCCTTTTCCTCTCTCTCGCTTCCTTGCTTCACTCTCAAACCAATTCCAGGTTCTCCGTCGCGTCCTCGGCCGACGAGAACACGTTGGCGGCCTGCGTGGTCGGAGGGAACCTCTGGTTTAGCGTCAATTCGGTACGAGGACGGTTTTGTTTTTGGTTAAAAAACAAAACCGTCTTCTTTTTCTTTGCTTTTTTTTTCCCTTTCGGCGAATGGACGACGACGGCAACGGCGCGGCTCTTTTCCGCCGTCTTCTATCACTCCTCGCCTTTTCTCTTTCCCTCTTAACCTCGCGAACGAAAACGCGAACCGAACCCTCACGTAAACCTCCCCGCGCGCCTTGCCCAAATTAAAAAACACGAAACAAAAAACAAAAAACAGGGACTCACGTGGCAGGCGCAGGCCGGCGGCGCGCCCACAGTGGCAAACTACAGATCAGTCGTCGTCAGCTCCGCTGGAACGAGCATCGCGGCCGCTGTGTCCGCTCAAAACGTGTTCATTTCGACCAATACCGGCGCGACGTTTACTTCGCAAGTGAGCAGCGGCCTGGCCTCCGGGTCTATTTGGTGGAGGTAAGGAGATCGTCAAAGAGAGAGAAGAGGGAAGAGAGAAGAAGCGAAGTTTTTCCCTCTCTGTCTTTTTTCTCCCTTCAAGCTTCCTCACCTCACCGCTTTCCCTCCTCCTTTCAAAACCAAAAACCACCGAAAACAAAACCCTCCCCCTCCGTAGTCTCGCGATGAGCTCCGACGGCTCGAAAGTAGCGACCGGACTTCAGCCCGGCAACCTTTGGCTCAAGAGCGGCGCCGCGAACTGGACTGCCGCCAGCGGCCTTCCCACCAACGCCACACAGGGAAAGTGGTACTCGCTCGCGATGTCCTCCAACGGCTCGATCATCTATGCAGCCGCGCAGTCTTCAAACATCTGGAAATCTACGGACTCTGGCTCGTCTTGGTCTCGAACCAGCGCGCCGGTCCAGAACTGGTGAGGAGAATCAAGAGTTTGAAAGAGCGAGCGAGAGAGTTGGAGCGCGCGCGAGAGGCGACGAGCAAAAAAAAGCAGAGTGTTCTTCTCAGAATCCAAGAAAACGTATCCTTCCACTCTCCCTTCCTCCCTCTCGACCCCCCCCCCCCCCTCCCCCGACCCCCTCTCCCTCCCCCAAAGGTACTCTGTCGCGTCGTCCTCGGACGGCACGAGGCTCGCCGCGGCCGCGGCGTCGACGGGGGGCACCGGCGGAGGCCTTTACCTGTCGTCGAATGGCGGCGCGAGCTGGTCGCTCGCGCCCGGCGTCCTGACGGGCAGCGTCAACATGCAGGCAGCGGCCCTGTCGTCCAACGGGAGCGTCGTGGTCGGCGCGGTGAACGGCGGGAACGTGTGGATCTCCACTGACAGCGGAGCTTCCTTCGCTCCACAGACCAGCGCACCGACGGTCGCTAACTACAAGAGCGTGGCCGTGTCCAGCACCGGACAGAAGATCGTCGCCGGGGTGCAAAACGGGAACCTGTGGACCTCGACGGACTACGGGGCCACCTTCGCGACCACCTAGACTAGAAGGAGAGGGAGAGAGAGAGCCGTAAAAAAAAACCCTTTCCAGCATCCTTTCTCTCTCTCTGCTCGAAGAGCTCGCGGTGCTAGAATAAACAAAAAAATCATCACGCCTTTGGACCACGGCGCCACACCTCGACGACGACCTAGAAGAGAGATCTCGAGCTGAGCGTCCCCAAGCTGAGCTTGAGCTCTCTCTTCTAGGTCGTCACCTCGTCGTCGTTTTTTTTTTTTTTTAGAAAGAGAGAGAGGGCAGCGAGAGAGAGAGAGGGAGAGAGAGGAAAGAAATATAAAAGAAAACTTTATCAGCACCGATCTCCTCTGCGCCCCTCGCTCCTCACCTTCGACGACGACGAGCTGCATTTTGTTTCGTTTCCCCTTATTTCAGCACGATGCTGACGAGCACACACATAGCACCCTAGGCGACCACCACGTACTACTTGATTTTGTTTTTGAACCGTTTAATTTTTTAGAAATGATCGCGCCGCAAGAATAAATAGAGGGACCACCCGATCTGTTTTCTCCACAGAAAACGAGGTGGCGATTCATGTGAATCCGCGCGCGACGGATGTATTTCGCGCGATTCCCTTTCGGATCGCTGGCGATTTCCTGGACTTTCATATCATTACACGAGAGAGAGAGAGGGAGAAACAGAAAAAAATGAAAAGTTATCAAACTCACAGCGTCGCCTCGCTTTCCGACTTTGCTTCCTCTTCCTTCTTCTCTTTCTTCTTCAGCCTCTCCTCTTCTTCTTCAGCTGCAGATGCTGCGGTAGTCGCGATGGCGGCGTCGAGCGTGGGGAGAACGGGAGGAAGAACGGAGTCGGAAGAGGCGGCAACGGTCGTCGTCCTCGTCACCGTCGTTCTTGTCGCGGCTTCGTTCTTCGCCGCCCCTTCCTCCTTTGCTCCGCCGATAGAAGAAGAAGCCGCCTCGCCCTTCTCCTCCTCCTTCTTGCTTTTCTTCTTCGCCGCGAACGACACCAAGCCGGCCTTGCTGCTACTCCTCATCGTCATAATATTCGCTGCAGCGGAGCCGGGCCTCTTCGCAGGATTCGCAGCAGCAGCGGGAGAGCGGAGCGACAACGAGGCAGGAGGCACACGAGGGCGAGCAGCGGAAGAAGCAGCGACGACGTCCAGCTTCGGAGGAGGCAGCGCCGCCCCCCTCGCCGCCCCTCCCGCCGCTGCTCCGCCAGCGGCAGCAGCAGCGACAGCGGCAGCGCTCGCCCTCCTCGCCGCGGCCGCGGCCGCCGCGGCCTCGCGCAGCGCCGACCTCGTGCCCAGCACGGCGAGCGCCAGCCCGGCGAGCAGCAGCGCCCACGCAACGAGCCTGCGCCGCAGCCGCCGGAGGCCCCGCCGCCGCCGTCTGCGCCGGCTCTGCTGCTTGCGTGGGGCGGTGCTGCTGCCGCCGCCGCCGCCTGCGCCGTCGAGCCCCCTTCGGTCAAAGAGCGAGGACGAGAGCAGCATCTGCCGCCGGTACTGCTCCTCGTCCTCCTCGTCGCCGTCCCTTCCGCCGTCGCCGCTGCCGTCGCTCCCGTCGCTGCCGCCAACGGCGGCGGCGCCGTCGGAGGCCAGGAAGCACGCGGCGGGCAGCGCGAAGCCCACGAGCCCGCAGGCCGTCGAGCCCGTGAGCGCCAGCACGAGCTCGACGCTGGGCAGGGCCGTGGTGGCCCAGGCGGCCGCGAGCAGCGACGCCAGCGTGACCGCGGCCTCGGACCTCGACCAGCGCCGGCCGGGGTCGCCCGGGACGACGGCGGCGGCGGCGGAGGCGGAGGGGGGGTGCGCGCCTCCCGCCGCCGCCGCCTGCCGCTCGCCGCGCTCGCCGCCGTCGCCCGAAAAGGGGCGCCAGGCGGGAACGCTCCGACCGGAGGCGGAGACGGCGATGCCTCCGCCGCCGTGGCCCTTTTCTCCTCCTCCGATTCCTCCTCCACTGTCGCCGCCGGCGAGCCCCGCCGGGACCGCCGCGAGCGCCGCGCGGAGCGGGGCCAGCACCAGCGGGATCGCCCCCAGGATGGAGACGGCGTAGGCGGCCTTGAGCGCGGCCTCGAGGTTGGCCCTCCAGCGCGGGAGGGAGGCGCTCGAAGAAGGAGAGGAGCGAGCGAGCGTCGCCGCCGCCGCCCCCCCTCCCGAGTCGTTGAGGTTCCGGAGGACGTCTCCCTTCGTCTCGGCGCCGAAAAGGAGGTAGCCGCCGACGCCCACGGCGGCGTAGACGAGCGAGCAGGCGGCCAGCGAGGCGTCGACGACCGAGGCCGCCGTCCTGAGGGCGGCCGAAGCCCTTGAGCTCGAGGCCGAGCTCGAGGCCGAGGCCGAGGGGGCCGCGGGCTCGCTCGCCGCACCCGCCGCCGCCGCCGCGGGCGGCGCCCCGCCGGCCGGGACGCTGCCCCTCTGCGCCGCCGCAGCGGACGAGAAGCTCGCGACGATCCCGAACAGGAACTGGTGGCACGTGAACGCGAACGCGACCAGCGGGGCGGCGAGCGGCAGGCCCGCGGGGCGCCACAGGGCCAGCCGGCTGCCCTCTTGATCCCCGCCGCCGCCGCTCCTCGTCGCTCCGCCCCCTCCTCCTCCGTATGCCGCGGAGAGCGCCACCAGCGACGCCGCGAAGAGGGCGACGAGCGCGACGGACGCCCGGCTCGCCGCGACGAGGGCCCGCGGGGATCTCGCCGCGAACGCGAAGACCGCGGCCGCGAGGGCCACGGCCGCCGCGACGAGCGGGCGCGGAGGCGGCGAAGGTTGCATCGGCGCCAAAGAAGAAGAAGACGAAGACGAAGAAGGCGAAGAAGAGGAAGCAATCGCTTTTGCGGCCGCGTGCTGGGCGACGCCGGAGAAGACGTCGACGAGGACGCCAAAGTAGGCGACGAGGGCCCCCAGGTTGAGCGTGGCGACCCCGGCGTTGGCCAGGGCCCTGCCCGGGGCGCCCAGGGCGCCAGAGGCGATGCCCTCGAGCGACGGATGCGCGGCCCTGGCGCCGCCGCCGCCGCCGCCGCTCCCGACCGCCCCGCCTCTCCGCTCCGCACGCGCCGCTAGCAGCAGCAGCAGCCGCACGCTGGCCCTGGTCGCCAGCGCCGCGGTGCACAGAAGCAGCGCGCCCAGGACGAGCCCGCACGACTTGAACACGAACGGGAAGCCGAGGACGCCTGAGAGGGCAGTGGAGGGGGTGGAGGCGGAGGAGAGGAGGTGAGTTGAGGAGGGGTCGGGGTCGGGACCTCAGGGTCGAGAAGGGAAAAAAAAAGGGAAAAAGATGGATTTTCGATTTCGACGCAATTAAAAGAAAAACCGTTTCTCTCTCCCTCTCCTCGTTTCTCTCGTTTCCGATGAATCTTTTCCCTCACCTGCTCCTAGGATGCAGTTGACGAGCGCAAAGGTCGCGCCCCAGGGTGCCGGAGGAGAAGCAGAAGAAGAGGCGCCTCGAGTGCGACCACGGAGCGAGAGGAGGCGGCGGTGTCGCGACGTCGACGCTGCCGAGAGAGAGAGAGAGTTTTTTTTTTTTTAGATTGGTCGTGAGTGTGTGTTTGGAGCGCAAACTTCGACCCCCACACTTTGGTCCCGACGTAGTCTCATCGATGCGATCTACGCGCTGGCGCGGTCAAAGGGGCGAGAAAAGAAGCGCAACAGGGACAAAAATGGACTCGTTATTTCAATCACTCGACCCCCACCTCTCCTTTTCTCTTCCGTACCCGTTGAGAGCATCGCAGCCCTCCTGCCGCCTGCTCCTCCACCGCCGAGACCCGAGACCCTCCGCGTCAGCGACGAGGCCTCGAGGTCCATCGCTCCGAGAAGTCGGAGAAAGCCGTGGGAAGCCCTTCCCCGTTCCTTGGGACGCGCAGAGTCTCTTTCTTCCCTCTCGAAGAGAGAGAGGGGAGAGAGAGAGAAGTGAGCGAGAGAGAGAGAGAGAGAGGAAAAAAAAACTTGTTTCAACTTTTCCGCCGTGTTCGAGTTTTCTGCACTCCCACTCTTTTCTTCGCTCCTCGCTCGTTTGCTCTTTCCGAAAAAGCAAAAGCAAAAAAGGCATTCCCAATAAAAAAAAGCGCGCTCGCTTACCACTCTCTGTTCTCGCCGCCGCTCGTCTGCCTCTTCTCCATCGAGAAGCAGATGAGCGCGTAGAGATAACCCGAAAAGTAGATGCCCAGAGCCAGCACCCTGAAGAGCATCCTCTCGAATCTCACTCGCGGAGGCAAGCAGCAAGCCGAGCAGCAGCAGCAAGCCGAGCAGCAGCAGCAGCAGCAGCAGCAGCAAGTCGAGCACGCCAAGGCCGCCGCCGCTGCCTCCACGCAAGCGGTCTTCCTCACCGCCGTCGCGGCCGACGCGAGTGTCGGCGCTGGACAGGTACGAACGTTTGCGGAAAGATGGTGGTGCTGAGGCTGGGAGCTGGGGGCGAATGGCTCTCTCCACGCCGACGGGAGAAGGAAAAAAAAGCAAGCCCCAAGGGCGTCGTTTTCGCCGCCGCCGCCTCTCTCTTTCCCCCTCTTCGCTCCCCCCCCGTGCTCTACTATTCTGCCTCCCGTCTCGCCTCGCGGATGCGCGCCGACATGGCGTCTCTCTGGGGCATTGAGCTGGAGGGAGAGAAAAAAGTGCTTGGAAGCGAGCGAGCGACCAAAAGGAGTGCGAGCGAGAAGCGATGAAGGAAGAGAGAGAGAGAGAGAGAGAGCGATTGCAAGCCTCTTCTCCTCTCTCTCGAGTCTTTCCGTCGCCGCCCATTCGTTCGTCGCCGCTTTCGCACGCAAGGCCATCTTTCGGCACGCATGCTGGCCCTCTTTCCTTGCTTGTTTGCGCTCGCCTTCGCGCCGTGCGGTGTCGTGCGTCAAGGAAGCGCCGTCTTGTCGAAACGAAAGTGGAGATTCCTGAGCGAAAGAGGTAGCTAGGGGGGAGGGCCGCATCCGAGAGAGAGAGAAGGAAAAAAAACGCCCGACGGCACGAAGGACGAAGAGCGCCCGTCGGCCGGCAGGCCGGCCGGCCGGCGTCATCTTTTCAACCCCGACCTCTTTCTTTTTTTTTTTCCTCTTCTTCGTCTCCCCTTCTTTTCGCTCACCCGCCTCCTCCTGTCCCTTCTCGTTCGCATCACTGTTTAAAAACAACAACAAACAAACAGCAGCATCAGCAGCAGCAACAATCAGCGCCAGCTCCCAAGCACCAGCAGCAGCAGCAGCAGCACCACCACCACCACCACCACCACCAAACCTCCTCGTCAAAAAGCATCAAGATGCAGCCCGCCGACTTCTTCTCCGAGTACGGCGAGGCCAACCGCTACACCATCCGCGAGGTCATCGGCAAGGGCAGCTACGGCGTCGTCTGCTCGGCCGTCGACAACGCGACGGGCGAGAGGGTCGCGATCAAGAAGATCAACAACGTGTTCGACCACGTCTCGGACGCGACGCGCATCCTGCGCGAGATCAAGCTGCTGCGCCTGCTGCGCCACCCCGACATCGTCGACATCAAGCACATCATGCTGCCGCCGTCGGCGAGGGAGTTCCGCGACATCTACGTGGTCTTCGAGCTGATGGAGACGGATCTGCACCAGGTCATCAAGGCCAACGACGACCTCACGCCGGAGCACCACCAGTTCTTCCTCTACCAGCTGCTGCGCGGGCTCAAGTATGTGCACTCGGCCAAGGTCTTCCACCGCGACCTGAAGCCGAAGAACATCCTCGCCAACTCGGACTGCAAGCTGAAGATCTGCGACTTCGGGCTCGCGCGGCCGAGCTTCACAGACGCTCCGACGACGATCTTTTGGTGGGTAGAATCTCCTTGGAGCATTTGAAACGTTTTTTTTTTCTGGGGCAAGTTTTCCGTTTTGTTTTTCCTTTTTCCGTTTGAGGGCTTTCAAACCTCACCCCCCCCCCCTCTTCCTCTCCCCCCCTTCTTCATCTCCACGCTCCATTCTTCCACTCTCCCAATCCACCTCAACGGCAGGACCGACTACGTCGCCACGCGCTGGTACCGCGCCCCGGAGCTCTGCGGCTCGTTCTTCGCGCGCTACTCGCCCGCGATCGACGTCTGGTCGATCGGCTGCATCTTCGCCGAGGTGCTGCAGGGCAAGCCCCTGTTCCCCGGGCGCAACGTCGTGCACCAGCTTGAGCTCATCACCGACCTGCTGGGCACCCCGCCGCCCGAGGTGACCGCCAAGGTGCGCAACGAGAAGGCGCGGCGGTTCCTGCTCAACATGCGGCCCAAGGCCGCGGTGCCGCTTGAGCGCCAGTTCCCGCGCGCCGACCCGGCCGCGCTCAGGCTGCTGGCGCGCCTGCTCGCGTTCGACCCGGCCGCGCGGCCGACCGCGGAGGAGGCCCTGGCCGACCCCTACTTCGCGGGCCTGGCCTCTCCCGCGCGCGAGCCCGCCGCGGCGCCCGTCTCGAAGCTCGCCTTCGAGTTCGAGCGCCGCAAGCTCGCGCCCGACGACGTGCGCGAGCTCATCTACCGCGAGATCCTCGAGTACCACCCGCAGATGCTTGCGGAGCACCTGGCCGGCAACCAGGGCAGACAGGCCAACTTTTTGTACCCCTCGGCGGTGGACAACTTCAAGCGGCAGTTTGCCGCGGCGGAGGTGGTCGGCGGGGGCGGCGTGCCGGGCACGGGGGGGGGGATGGGAGGCGGCGGCGGCGGCGGCGGAGGGGGGGCGGGCGGCGGCGGTGGCGGCGGCGGCCAGGGCGGCGGCGGCGGCCCGGGGGGGCTCGGGCAGGCGACGTCGCTGCCGCGCGAGCGCGTGCGCGAGTTCCAGTCCGAGGCCGCGAGGGCGACGACGACGCCGCCCAACGCCGCGGCGAGCAGGTGGCAGCAGCAGCAGCTGCTGCAGCAGCAGCTGCTGCAGCAGCAGCGCGCGCTCGACCCCGCCGCCGCTGCCGCGGCGGCCGCCGCGGCGGCCGCCGCCGCGGCGGCGGCGGCGGCCGCAGA
>Ga0315287_10005261_pt1 | contig 12727 bp, 10 predicted proteins | sample YL17G11_0_MG_FD_205037 | JGI IMG/M metagenome (GOLD analysis project Ga0315287, IMG submission 205037) | Sediment microbial communities from Yellowstone Lake, YNP, Wyoming, USA - YL17G11_0 | ecosystem: Environmental > Aquatic > Freshwater > Lake > Sediment | place: USA: Wyoming | collected...
AAAAAATTAGAAGAATCACTATAAAATCCCCCTCTATCCCCCTTTTTCAAAGGGGGAAGCTAATATCTCCTCCCTTTGGAAAAGGGAGGCAGGGAGGGATTTTCAAAGCGCTAAAGTATTACGAAAGTTCAAATGTCAAAATCCCCGCCTGCGCCGAGGCTTCGGCAGGCAGGCAAATGTCAAAAGAATGCCAAAGTTCAGACTAAGGTTAAGGTTTAGGCTAAGGTTTAGAACTTTACTCTTGTAACCTTAACCTCAACCTCTGCCTTAACCTCTATTTTAAGAATTGAGCTTTCACATTTGACATTTGACATTACTTTATTCCATCTTAACAACTTTACATTGGGCAAGAGTCTCCCCTTCCAAACCCAATATGGCTCCGATGATCTCCGAAGGTTTTGCCGTCCTTCCCATTCCCTCTTGAAGGATTAGTTCCACCCCCCAATTGAAGGCTTCCCCTGATCTTTCCATTCTCTCCTTAACTTCCATCTTATTGATCAGAGAGCGAATCTCCACAGTCCTCTTTTTTCCCTTTCGTTCCTGATGAAGGTGAAGCTCTCTTTTTTCCAAAGCTCGGTTGAGCCTTGTGATGACTTCTTCTTTTGATATAAGATGATCCAATGGAATCCAATAGACCGACCGATGGAGCAGAAAGGATGGAGGGGAGGAAAGGGGAACCTCCTCAGTCTCAATGATCTCAATCCCCCGGGGAAGCATTAGATTGAGTCTTTCCATCACCTCAAGGGGGGTGATTCTACCCTCCAATTCCATATCGACGATCTCCATCAAACTCTCTACTCCCACTGGTAGGGCTGTGGCGAAGATGATCCGGGGCATCGGGTGAAAACCTTCAGAGTGACAAAGGGGAAGTCCAGCCCTTTTTGAGGCACGATAGAAGAGATGGGCAAGTTCGAGATGACTGATGAACCGGACATCTCCCTTCTTTGTGAATCTCAAGCGGATTTTTTTCTTGATCCCTTTCTTTCGGATTTCTCTCCTTTCTGACCGTCCGATTTCGCGAGAAAGTGGGCTTGATGCTGCGCCTTGTCGGCGAGAAGGAAGGCTGGCATTTTTGAGAGGATGACTTTGCCCGCAAGCCTCGGCCGGTGAACGGAGAGTTTCATTTAAATGGCTTTCTCTCACCCTGACGGTTTTCCCATTGCATATCCCACAGCGATGACAATCTCCTCCACTACACGGAGCACTGACTTCTTCTTTCAGGCCTTTCTGGAACTCCTCCCAAAGGAATGTAGAGTCGATTCCTGTCTCGACGAATGACCAAGGAAAGGTCTCTTTGAATCCTTTCTTTCTGGTATAGAGGTCCATCTCTACCCCTGCCTTCTCAAAGGCTTCTTTCCATCGGGCGAAAGAGAACTGGTCACTCCAGCCATCGAATCGGCATCCCAGCCGATGTGCCTTGACCAAAACCTGGGAAAGATCTCGATCCCCTGTTGAAAAAATTCCCTCCAAGAAACTCAGATGGGGATCCTGCCATTTAAAACGGATTCGGTTTCCCTTTATTTCATCCTTCAAGAAATGGAGTTTCTCTTTCATCTCCTCTAATGGGATTTGCGACTCCCATTGGAAGGGGGTGTGGGGTTTGGGGACGAAGGTGGAAATACTGACGTTGATGTTGGGATGGATCTTCTGCCTCTCTCCTAATGAAGAGATCTTTCTGGAGAGGTCGATGATCCCCTTTAAGTCCTCTTCCTTTTCAGTGGGAAGTCCCATCATGAAATAGAGCTTGACATTCTTCCAGCCCTTTGAAAAGAGATCCGTGAGCCCTTGGAAGAGGACCCTTTCATCCATCTCTTTGTTGATGACCCTTCGCAACCGATCAGTTCCAGCTTCCGGTGCAATGGTGAATCCCGTTTTTCTGACCCGTTTCACCTCCTCTGCCAGATATCCCACCACGCTCTCGATCCTCAAGGAAGGAAAAGAGACCGCAACCCTTTTCGATTCGAATCGGTCCATCAGATTGGAGAGGAGAGGTCCGATGGAGGAGTAGTCCCCTGCACTCAGAGAGAGTAGGGAGACCTCTTCGTAACCCGTTCGTTCCAATGAGGCATTGAGAATTTCCTCAATCACCTCTGAACTTCTCTCTCGGTAAGGCCTGTGGATGAACCCGGCCTCACAGAAACGGCATCCCCTTTTACAGCCCCTGGCAATCTCAACATTTAAACGGTCGTGAACCACTCTCATGTAAGGGACGATCGGACAGATGGGAAAGGGAGTTCTATCGAGGTCAGAGACCATCCTTTTACGAACCTTTTCACCATCGGTGTGGAAACTGGGGATGTAGACCCCTTCCAGGTGAGAAAGAGATTTTAAAAGATCCTCCTTCCTTCCCTTCGCTTCTTTCCATTGAAGTGCGAGATCGCAAATCTCGATGATCACCTCTTCCCCATCCCCGATGACAATCGCATCGAAAAAATCGGCCACCGGTGCTGGATTGAAGGCTGAAGGACCTCCAGCGATAATGAGAGGGAATCGGTCATCTCTCTCTTTAGAAAAGAATGGAATATGGCAGAGGTCAAGCATATTGAGGACATTGGTGAAGCAGAGTTCATATTGGAGGGAGAAACCCAATATATCAAATTGAAGGAGGGGAGTGGAGGATTCAAGGGAAGAAAGGGGAATCTCTTTTTCCCTTAAGATCCTCTCCATGTCTACCCATGGAGCAAAGGCTCTTTCACAGGCAACCCCTTCCTTGCTGTTAAGAATGTGATAAAGGATTTGAATTCCAAGGTGGGACATTCCTACTTCATAGACATCTGGGAAGGCGAGACAGAATTTTAATTTCACCTGAGCGGGATCTTTTCTTATCGAATTGATCTCCTGGCCAAGATACCTAACAGGTTTTGAAACGAATGAAAGAAGCTCTTTCAATTGACCACCATCCCGCTCACTCTCCCCTTGTCCCGCGACAGAATCCTCTCTCCCCTGGGAGACCGTGTCGCAATCAGGGGTGTGGCTGTAAAAAACGCGATTGGACCACATTCAAGGCGGTTATGGAACAGACAGGCGGGTGAGAAAGCTTTAGAGCGCAACCTTTGAGCGGTCAGATTCAGAGGCTTAAATTTCATGAAAAGATTGCGATTCCAGATACAAGGATCATTGCCCATAAGGTTAAACGAGCGCATTCTAAAGTTTTCGAAGCCCGATTGTCTGCTCCAGGCTCTCGATCCTTCCATCCAATTGCGACACAGTCTCTGACGGGAGAGAGTGGGGGTGAGGGGGAAACGTAAATTCTTCTCCCAATAACACTAAAAGAAAAGACTGCATCCCGCCTATTTCGTAACCTCTTTAGGTTGTTAAAAATACTATAATTTTAATGGATTGTCAATTTTCCACCAGGTGACAAATCAATTTGACATACGCAGAGAAATTATGATATGAATTAATAAAAATTGATCCGTGTTCAGGTGGCTGAAAACCTAAAGGGGAACCCCGTGAGAGTCGGGGACGGCCACGCCGCTGTAATCGGGGACGAAACTTGCCAGATCCACTATCCTGAGCCCTGACCATGTTGAAGGGTCAAAGGATGGGAAGGGGCAGGGAGGCCTGAAGTACAGGAAGACTTCAGGCCACAGTAGGATGATCCGTAAGCCAGAAAACCCGCCTGAATGCGCTTCACAATAGGTCTTCGGTGGAGGGCTGTGAAGGGTGGCGTAGAAAAAAACCCAGTCTTTCTTCTGAAGGCTGGGTTTTTTATTTTTCAGGCGATGAAAAAACTAACTTCAAATGTCATGGAAAACTGGAATCTGAGGGTCTCTGCGTCGATCTCATTAGGACTCCATCTTCTTCTCATTTTCACTGCTTCCATCTTATTCTCAGATACTAAGGTCCGTCAAACTGCCATCCGTCATGTCAAAGTAACCCTTCATACATTGGAGGAGGAAAAGAAATCCACTCCTAAATTTGTTTCTCCTCTTTCTGTGAAGAACCCGATACAGAGACCGGAAAAAAGGCAGTCCATCCAGGAGCAAAAAGAGAGGGAGCCTGATCCTAAAAAAGAGAAAGAGTTTGAGTCGCCCATTCTTCTTCCTGTCCAGGCTGTAGCGAGAGATATTCCTGTCGAAGAGCCAAAAGTGATTTTTCCTCCTCAAGAGGAAGAAAAAATAGTAAACCCCGTTAGAAATTCCAGCGGGGCATTAAACCCCGCCGGAATTATTCTAAAATCTAACCCCGCTGCAGAGCAGCGGGGCATTATTTCTAACGGGGTAAAAGAGCCCGCTAACGTAGCTGCGGATGTAGCATTGGAAAAAACATTCAACCTTAAGAAAGAAGAGGGTCTATCTATCTCATCCCTTCCCGGAGTGTTGCAAGGCAACAACATTTCTGATACCGCCTCAGGAGAAGGGGTGGGGATTAGACAAGGAGGTTCTCCCGAGGGAGGCTCTGGAAATGGATCAGGGGCGGGAAGAGGAGGGTTCCACTGGAGAGTCTCCTGGGAAGGAACAGGGTTGGGACAAGGAGGTTCCAGCGGAGGAGGCTCAGGAAGTGGATTAGGGCCAGGAACGGGTTCGGGGCAGGGAGATTCCCGTGGAGGAGGTTCTCGTAAGGGGGCAGGAGTTTTTGGCAAACTTTTCCCCTCTACTGGAGGGGTTGCTGGGGGTTATCCGAGATATGGTGAAAATCCCAAGCCTCCTTATCCTGAAGAAGCTCGGAGAAAGGGAATGGAGGGCGAAGTCGTTTTGAGAGTGGAAGTCCTCGCCAATGGATGGGTAGGACAGATCGAGGTGAAACGCTCCTCTGGTCATGAAATACTCGATCGATCAGCCCTCTCCACAGTAAAACAATGGAAATTCATTCCCGCCAATAAAGAGAATGGATCAATCCCCTGTTGGGTCAACATTCCGATCAAATTTCAACTTCAATGAAAATGAAGCCCCCGAGATTTTTTTTGATCCTGTCGCTATTCGTCTCTCTGTGGCCGTCGTTGTCGCATAGTGCTACTTTAAAATTTGTGGATGAAGTGGGAAGGAAAGTGGCTGTCCCTTTTCCTCCGAAAAAGATTATCTCCTTAGCCCCCAACATCACTGAAGTTCTCTTCAGGCTGGGTCTCGACAGGGAGATCGTGGGCGTCTCCATCCATTGCAACTTTCCTGAAAAGGCCAGGAGGAAGATCCAGGTTGGAAGTTACATTAACCTCGATTTCGAGAAGATCGTCTTTCTCAAACCTGACCTTGTCATTGCCACCGGGGCTGGAAATACACGGGATATGGTGGAACGTTTGGAGAAATTGGGGTTTCCGACCTATGTGATCTTCCCAAAGAATTTCGATGGTATCCTCCAGAGCATTGATCATCTCGGTAGGGTGGTCAATCGAGAAAAAGAGGCTGAGGCGATCATTCAGGAGATGAAGAGACGGAGGCAGAGAGTGATCGAACGGACCCAGAGCCTTCCTCGCCCCAAGGTATTTCTCCAGATCGGAGAGGTCCCCATCGTCACCGTGGGGCAAGGAAGCTTCGGAGACAACCTCATCGATCTGGCCGGCGGCGAAAATATAGCGCGAAATGAGAAAAAGATGTACCCTCGATTAGGAAAGGAGGAGATTTTGAAAAGATCTCCAGAGGTGATCCTCATCAGCTCGATGAATCCCAAGGGAGATTATCAAAGGTTGCTTCAGGAATGGTCTCGTTGGAAGATGATTCCTGCGGTAAGAAATGGTCGTATTCACTTGATCGACTCTGATCTGATCGATCGGCCGTCGCCGAGAATTATCGATGGATTGGAGGAGATTGCGAGAGTCCTTCATCCTGAACGATTCAAAAAATAGCCCCCTCACCCTCCCCTCTCCCCTCTGGGGAGAGGGATGGGGTGAGGGGTAAAATTAGTCGCTTAGTGAATCAACATCGACAAAAAATTGTCGACATTTATTAACGGCCAATTGGTAGCCGCAGGCTTTAGCCTGCGCATGTGGCTCGGGATTAGAACTTACTCCGAAACGCAACCTGAAGGTTGCGGCTACCTGGAAAACAATTGCCCCGAAGGGGCCACCTCTTCCAGGCGAAGTCCCGGACGAGGCGTAGATTCTTACACGAGGAAGTCTGAGAATTTATCTCTAACACTTTTTAAAATCTAAAGTAAGAAACTCCCCTCCCCACCGCGGGAGGGGATTCACCCTGTTAGATAGGAGATCTCTTGAATAACAAGGTTGAATAGACAACCTTATCTAACAGGGTGAAGGGGAGGGGGGGCTAAATGTTGACTAAATGTTGGTTTTGTCCACCCCCACCGTTACGCTCCCCCGTCGAAGGGGGAGGGGATATTTTATGGAAATTTCAAATATTTGTATCAATTTAGCCTTTTGAAAAGAGTTTTTCTTTTCATCCCGATAGACGGGGTTTTCTAACCCCGTCTTGGCGGGACAAGAATGTCCCGCCTATCGGATCCGGGGTTAATTTAGGGTTTTTCAAAGAGCTAAAGTGTTGCAAATATTTTTGTTTAGCTTTTCAATTTGCAATGAGATTTTATGAAGATTGTTACGCTCAAAAGAGTCATCATCGTCTCAATCCTCCTCTGCTTACTTTTAATCCTTGTCATCCTTTCCTCCGTCACAGTGGGAAGTGTGAAGGTTAGGCCCTCTCGTTCGATCACCATCCTCCTCCAATCCATTCTGGGTTTGAAGGGAGGAGGGACAGAAACAGAGCAGGCGATCATTCTCTCCCTCCGATTTCCCAGGGCCTTATTGGCAGGCCTGGTGGGAGCAGGGCTTTCCGTCTCAGGAGCCATCTTTCAGGCTCTCCTGAAGAATCCTCTGGCCGATCCGTATATCCTTGGAGTCTCCAGTGGGGCAGCGGTGGGGGCGATCGTCGCCATACTGATGGGATTAAGCACCCTCTCATTTGGTCTTCCTCTGGCCTCCTTCATGGGGGCCCTCCTGACTATCCTCGCTGTCTTCTATTTTGGAAGGCAGGAGGGAAAGATCCACCCCAATACCCTCTTGTTGGCAGGTGTCATCATCGGATCCTTTCTCTCTGCCCTCATCATGTTTTTCATCTCAGTCTCTCAGAAGGAGGAACTTCATACCATCATCTTCTGGTTGATGGGAGACTTCAGTTTTTCCAACTATCAGACTATCCGTATCATCTTCCCTTATATCTTATTGAGCTTCCTCTTTCTTTACTCCCGCGCTCGCCAGCTCAATCTGATTCTTTCCGGAGAAGAGGATGCGCTGCAATTAGGAGTGAATGTGGAGAATTTGAGACTGATCTCCTATCTCTCCGCCTCTCTGCTCACGGCTGCCTCGGTGTCGGTCTGCGGTCTGATCGGTTTCGTAGGGCTGATCGTCCCCCATTCGGTTCGGCTTATCTTGGGACCCGATCATCGTCTCCTCATTCCCTCTTCAGCATTAGTCGGTGCCTCTTTTCTCATCGCCTCTGATACGCTCGCCAGAACGCTTCTTGCACCGATTGAGTTACCGGTCGGTGTGATCACCGCCACCTTTGGAGGGCCCTTCTTCATCTATCTCTTAAAAACGAGAAAGGTGGTGAAAACATTATGATCGAAGTCCAATCAATCTCCTTCCGTTATCACGAAGAATGGGTGCTTCAGGATATTTCTTTCCAAGCCGGGAAAGGGGAATTCATTGGACTGATCGGTCCCAATGGCTCCGGAAAGACGACCCTCCTGAAGATTCTTTATCGCCTTCTTTCTCCCCAGCAGGGAGAGATTCTTTTCGAACATGTGCCTTTAAAGAGAATGGGTCGGACGGATATTGCCAAGAAGGTTGCTGTGGTCGCTCAGGAGACCCATCTTCTCTTTCCTTTCAGCGTGATGGAAATCGTTCTGACGGGCAGGTCTCCCTATCTTGGACATCTGATGTTTGAAAGGGAGAAGGATCTGGAGATTGCAAAAAAGGCAATGGAGTGGACAGAAATTCTCCCGTTTGCTGAAAGGCCTATCGATGAACTCTCGGGTGGAGAAAGGAAGAGGGTCTTCATCGCCAGGGCCTTGGCTCAGGAACCGGAGGTCATTCTTCTCGATGAACCCACCGCCAACTTAGACATCCATCACCAGATCGACTTTCTGAATCTCATCCTCACTCTAAATCGAGAGAAGGGTCTGACCATCATCATGGCCTCTCATGATATGAACATCGCCTCCGAATTCTGTGATCGACTCCTCCTTCTCCAGAAAGGGAAGATTTACAAAATTGGGATTCCTGAAGAGGTCATTACTCAGAAGAATATCGAACAAGTGTATGGCTGCGAGGTATGGGTGGATCAACATCCTGTTTCAGGAATGCCCCGGATTAGTCTATTAAAGAAGGGGGTTCAATAAGGTGAAACTCTGGGAAGAGATTGAATTGGCGCAACACCCAAACAGGAAGGCTCGTTCGTTTTGGAGTCTTTTTGAGAGATCTGCCGGGGGCTCTGGCAAAACTCTCAAACCTTGTCGCTCAACAGAACGCCAACATCCTTCACATCATCCATGAAAGGGCAGCGAAGGATATTCCCATCGGATTCTCAAAGGTGATCTTAGTCCTGGAGACACGTGGTTCAGACTATATTCGTGAGATCGAAAGGGGATTAAAAGAGAGGGGATATTCTCTCGAAATACTGAGTTGACATACTGCCCAATTTTTATTGACATCCTTCCCAAAATTTAATAGGCTTGTATAAAAAAGAAAACACAACTTATCAGACTTTCTGAGGAGTTTACTAAAGAAGTAAAGAGTTAGATAAGCTGATAAAAAGAGTCTTTCCTTGAGGGGCAACACCGTGGCAGAGACGACTATCACAAAAGATCTATTCGGAAGGATAGTGGTTTCCTTCTCTTATGATCTATCCATCGTTACAAAGATTAAGACCATTGAGGGACGAAAATGGCATCCTGTAGAAAAACATTGGAGTTTTCCATATACAAATGGCTTACTTGAAAAGATTTTAGAGGTCTTTGGGGATAAAAACGTCAAGATAGACCCTTCCCTGAGGGGGACTGTCCCAGATTTACGGACGGATAATCATTCCATCCCCCCTTTAGAAAAGGGGGGCGAGGGGGGATTTGAATCGGGCCTGTCCCCGAAGTTTGACTTTGAAGACCTGAGGAGGGAGCTTGTTTCGAGGAAATACAGCTACAAAACTATCAAGGGCTATCTCTATTACAACAAGGATTTTATCAATCATGTCCGGAAGAACCCATCTGAAATCAAAGATGGGGACATAAAAGACTATCTTGTGTATCTTTCAGAAGAGAAGGGAGCGGCAACATCTACCCTGAACCAGGCAATCAACGCTCTGAAGTTTTATTATGGCACCGTCCTCAAAAAGAAATTCATCTATGAGGTGAAAAGGCCCCGAAAGGACAAGAAGTTGCCCGTTGTCCTGAGCCAGGAAGAGGTTGCAAGGATTCTCTCATCAGTGGATAATTTAAAACATAAGGCTATTCTAATGCTGGTTTATTCTGCTGGGTTACGAGTGGGAGAGGTTGTGAGACTCAAATCTGAGGACATTGATGGCAAAAAGGATGTTGATCCATATAAGAGGCTCAAAGGGCAGAAAGGATAGGTATACGCTCTTGTCTGAGACTGTTTTGGAAACTCTAAAAGAATATTGGAGGGAATATAAACCAGAGAAGTGGCTTTTTGAGGGTGCTAAACCTGGGAGGTATATATCGACAAGAACGGTTGAAAAGATTTTTGAACACGCCTGTGAAAAGGCAGATATTAGAAAGGATGTTTCAGTACATAACTTGAGGCACAGTTTTGCCACTCATTTATTGGAAGGAGGGACTGATTTAAGGTATATACAAGAGCTATTGGGGCATAAAGATAGCAAAACCACTGAAATCTATACACATGTGAGTACCAAAAGCCTTGGTAAGATCAAAAGTCCATTGGATGGTTTAAATCTGGAGAGAGGGGGTGAGAGGTGACAAATATTGTTATGGAGAAGGGGATTTTTAGTAGTCTGCCAGAATCGGGATATCCGAAATACTCCGGATATCACCCCAATTTTAGGGGTATATCCGAACCTGTTCGGTAATACCCAAGTTAAATGAAATTTCGGGCATGAAAGGAGGAGAGAAGTATGAGAATACAACCGTCCCCTTTTTTGATTTTTTGGCAGACAGGACGTGGCTGCTTAAGCTAAAGAGTCGCTTCCTGCTCGACTAAAGTTAGAACAGCTTCGGATATAGGAGGATTCGCTATGAAAAAGTTATTTTTTTATTTTTTCTTCTATTTTGCGATTTTGTCTTTGATTTCTGGATGTATGGGGGTGGCAAAAGTGGCAAAATATGGATATATCAACAAAGAAGGTAATATGGTTATAAATCCTCAGTTTGATGATACTTATAGTTTTCGAGAAGGGCTTGCAGGGGTAAAAGCGGGGGAAAAATGGGGATATATTAACAAAGAAGGTACCATGGTTATAAATCCTCAGTTTGATGATACTTATAGTTTTTTTCGTACTTATAGTTTTCGAGAAGGGCTTGCAACTGCAAAAGTAGGGGAAAAATGGGGATATATTAACAAAGAAGGTACCATGATTATAAATCCTCAGTTTTTGGTGGCAAGGCCCTTTTCAGAGGGGCTTGCAGGGGTGGTACCAGTGGGGGAAAAATGGGGATATATTAACAAAGAAGGTACCATGATTATAAGGCCGGAGTTCTATGACATATGTGATTTTAAAGAAGGGCTTGCAGGGGTACAAGTGGGGGGAAAATGGGGATATATTAACAAAGAAGGTAATATGGTTATAAAGCCTCAGTTTGATAGTGCAGTGCCCTTTTCAGAAGGGCTTGCAGTTGTAGGGTTATATCAATGACAAAGGCGAAATGGTCATCGAGCTTGCGTAGAATATAAAAAGGGATGAAACGGAACAGCTTACCCCCTCAACGAACAAAAAGGGAAAAGGGGGTCGGTTCGATTTAGAGACTGCCCGAAACTTCATTTAACAACAGCTTTGCGCAGAGGGCCTTCGGCAAACAAACAGGCTTCATATGGATTCTTCGTCTGTGGCCTGTTTGTTTCGCAAAGCCACAACGTTATCTGCTCAGTGTGGGCATGACCATTCCTGTAAAACAGGATACCGTAACATTCCAAGAGAGAGGAGAAACGTTATGAGAGTAAGTCACAGAACATGGAAGGTTCTTCTTATAATACCAATAGTTGCTTTTTTGACAACAGGCGCAAGTCAAGCAGCAACTACGACAAGCGGCAAAAACTGTTCCACCATTCAAAAAGCTATAAACAAATTGCCGGCATCAGGTGGGCAGGTAATAATTAAGCGAGGTAATTACATCTGCACTGATCCCATAGTAATCGACCGTGACAACGTGGAGCTTCTGGGAGAGAGCCCTGCTGCCATTCTTCGACTCGCCAGCGGAGCAAATGCCCCGGTGCTGGTTATGGGACAGATGGCTCAGATTCCTAGCATTACGAGAAAGAACATTCATATCGCCAACCTAACCATTGACGGGAATCGTACAAATCAGACCTACGAGTGTTTTCATGGACCATGTACTGCAGACAATCAAATTTATAATAATGGGATCAGCGTGCGTCGCTGCGAGGACTGCAGTATTGAGCGAGTGACTGTTTTCAAAGCTCGCTCCGGTGGCCTTGTTGCTGACAAAGTTACCCGGCGGCTTACTGTCCGTGACTTTAATTCTTTCGACAATCAGTTTGACGGTTTAGCAGCTTATGAGACAGAAAACAGTCTTTTTTCGGGGATCAATGTCCATGATAATGGTGCTGCAGGTCTTTCGTTTGACTGGGATTTCAATAATAACATTGTAAGCGATACTGTAATTGTTGATAATGCAAAGGTTGGTATATTTATGCGCGATTCCAAGGATAACTTTTTTCACGGCTTTCAGATTCGCAATAGCGGAGAGCACGGGATATTTTTGGCCCAAGTTGAAAATGATGCCACAAAGCCTGCCCAAGGGAATACTTTTAGCGGAATTGTTGTATCAAATTCCGCTGGTGCCGGGATAAGAGTGAATGACGCCTCTTGCGTAAACAATTTAATAGTTTCATCTCAGTTTGTAGGGAATAATGGTGGGTGCATTAGCGAGGCAGTACAAGGACTTGTCAGTGCATATGGAAACATATGTCGTTGAAGGGAGAAAATAGGGACAGCAATTATTTTAAAGAATATGCCGCGCCGGACAGATAACAACAGGCTTGCGCAAACACCGGAAGGCAAACAAAAACGCTCTATCATTGAATCTCTCGAATTTAGCGTTTTTATTTCGCAAGCCCAAAACGTTAACTGCTTATTGCGGGCATAAAGCTATTTAAAAGGAGAAGAAGCCATGTTAAGGATAAATAAATTGTGTTTATCATTTGTTTTTGTGGTAGCACTGGTAGGGTTTGTTTTTCCCTTAGTAGCCCAGGATAGGGTAATCAGCGCAGCACCTGCAGTCACCTCACAGGTTCCTCTTGATACCTGGTATTGGAGAAGCCCATTGCCGCAGGGGAATACTCTCAATGGAGTAACTTACGGGAATGGAATATTTGTTGCTGTGGGGGGTGACGGGACAATCATTACCTCATCCGACGGAAAGACATGGACATCCCGCTCCTCAGGAACTTCTGAGTGGCTCAATGGAGTAACTTACGGGAATGGAATATTTGTTGCCGTGGGTGGAAATAGGACAATCCTCACCTCAGCAGACGGGCAAACATGGAGATCCCGGTCCTCAGATTCGAGCACTAATACTAATCATCTCAGTGGAGTAACTTACGGAAATGGAATATTTGTTGCCGTGG
>Ga0315287_10005263_pt1 | contig 12725 bp, 12 predicted proteins | sample YL17G11_0_MG_FD_205037 | JGI IMG/M metagenome (GOLD analysis project Ga0315287, IMG submission 205037) | Sediment microbial communities from Yellowstone Lake, YNP, Wyoming, USA - YL17G11_0 | ecosystem: Environmental > Aquatic > Freshwater > Lake > Sediment | place: USA: Wyoming | collected...
ACGTCGCCCTCTCTCCCTCGCAATGACAGAGGGGGAGACAGAGCGGCTTCGGCAGCAAGCTACCGAAGCAACGGGAGGCAGCAAGCTACCGAAGCAACGGGAGGCTACCGAAGCAACGGGGGGCAGCAAGCTACCGAAGAAGGGGTAGTTACCCCTCTTCGACCCAGACGGCGCGGACGACCTCTTCGAGGGTGGTGATGCCTTCGGCAGCTTTCCGGATAGCGTCGTCGCGAAGGCCGCGCATACCCAGGCTGCGGGCGAGGCGCCGGATCTCGCCGGCGGATTCCCGGCGAATGATGGCGGAGGAGATAACTTCGTCCACCATCATGATCTCGAAAACGCTGGTGCGGCCGAAGTAGCCGGTGCCGCGACACTGATCGCAGCCCCGCCCGCGGTAAAAGGTGGCGCCCGGCTGGATTTGGAGGTCGCTCAGGACTTCCGCCGACGGAGCGGGGTCCTTGTCTTTGCAGTACTCGCAGATGTTCCGCAGCAGCCGCTGGGAGAGGAAGGCGGTGGCGGAAGAGGCGACGAGGAACGGCTCGGCCCCCATGTCTATCAAGCGATGGGCGCCGCTGGCGGCGTCGTTGCAGTGCACGGTGGTCAGGACGAGGTGGCCCGTCAGCGCCGACTGGATCGCCATTCGCAGGGTTTCGTCATCGCGAATCTCGCCCACCATGATGACATCGGGGTCCTGGCGGAGCAGCGCGCGCAGCCCCGCAGCGAAATCCAGACCGATCTTGGGATGGACCTGAATCTGCGTGGCGCGAGTCAACTGGTACTCGACCGGGTCTTCGACAGTGACGACATTGCGGCCGACGCGATCGAGCCGGCTGAGGATGGCATAAAGGGTAGTGGTCTTGCCCGACCCGGTAGGCCCGGTGGCGAAGATCATGCCGTGCGGCCGATGGACGATGTCCTCCATGACCTGCAGATGATCCTGAGAGAACCCCAATTCGGTGAGCTTGAGGCCGGTTGAGCTCTTCGGCAGCATGCGCAGCACGGCGGTCTCGCCGAAAATGCCGGGCACGACCGAGGCGCGGATATCGAACACCTTTCCGCGGAGGCGGGCGTCGAAGCGGCCATCCTGGGGCAGGCGGTGATCGCCGATGTCCATGCCGGCCATGATCTTCACGCGGGAGAGAACGGCGGCGTGCAGTTCCATGGGATAGCTCTGATGATCGAAGAGCACGCCGTCGACGCGCAGGCGGACCTGGAACTTGGTGGCGCCGGCTTCAAGGTGGCAGTCGCTGGCTCGGGACATGATGGCGGTTTCGAGAAGCTCGTTCACGAGCGCCACCGCGGGCGCGTCCTCACCGCGCAGCGCAACGCCCGAGCGAGCATCGGCTTCGACCACCAGGCCCGGTTCGACCAGGCCAGCGCCGGTTTCGAGATCGTCGCGCTCGCCGTAGAAGCGCTGGATGCCACGGTCGATGACCCGGAGATCGGCGCGGGCGGGCCGGATCTCCTTGCCGGTCAGCCGCCGAAGCTCGTCGAGCTTGAGCAGATCAGTGGGATTGACCATGGCGACGACGAGGGCATTGCCGGCGACCTGCATAGGCAGCACCTGCAGGCGCATCGCCTCGCGGCGAGGCACGAGCTCGAGCGCGTGGTCATCCACGTAGAGATTGAGCTCAGTTACGAGAGGAACAGGTTCGTTCGGCATTCGATTGCCTCATGTAAGCCAGTCCAGTGACATTGCCAACCCCAATCATACGCCAAGGAACCCTCGTTGTCATTCCCGAAAGGCACAGCAGTGACGAGGGGGCAGGAGGCAAGTCACCAGAGGCGACTGAAGCTCCTGCCCAGCCCGACTAGAGATGGGATCCCGTGACTGAAGCCGCTGCTGTCCAAGCTCAGCCGAAGGCGGCCGCAATGCGCCATGGCGCGCCGATCAGATTTCGCGCGGTTCTCGCGATTCTGGTCCTGGTCCCCAGCGCGGTGTTTTTCATGGTGTGGGGGAACTGGCGGGTTGGCGGGACTGGGCCGATGGATGCGATCAACGGCCCGGCGGTGGCCGTTCTCTGCGGCCTGATCGCGCTGAATGTGCTTCTGCGGCGCATCCGACCCACTTGGACGCTCTCCCCGGGAGAGCTCATCACTATCTACGTGGCCCTCGCAATCAGCGCCGGCATCACCGGGGGAGTGTGGAATTGGGGCGGCAATCTGGCGCCGAGCATCGCCTATCCCATCTGGCTGGCAGGGCCGGCGAACCGGTGGGCGGAGATCATGTTGCCGTACCTTCCGCCGGGGATGACGGTGATGGATCGGGACGCGCTTCAGGGCTTCTTTCTGGGAAGCAGCACTCCGTACCAATGGGACGTTCTGCTGGCCTGGTGGCAGCCGGTCTTCTGGTGGACGGCGTGGCTGACGGCGACGCTGTGGGTGACGATGTGCCTGAGCGTGATCGTGCGGAGGCGCTGGGCGGACGAGGAGAGGCTGCCGTTCCCGATGACCGTGCTTCCGGTGCAACTGACGGAGCCGGGCGAGCAGATTTTCCACAGCCCGGTATTCTGGACCGGGATTGCGATTTCGGTGGGGATGGGGCTTCTCGGCCTGCTGAATTCCTTCATACCCACGGTGCCGACGATCCCGACGTACCTGGACATCAGCACGTTCCTCTCAAACAACCGGCCGTGGGATGCGATCCGGACTACGTCGCTGGCGTGGGGCCCGTGGCAGCTCGGCTTGTCCTATCTCATGCCGGTAGACCTCACATTCTCACTGATCGTGTTCAACCTGCTCTGGAAAGCAGAGTACATTTTCTTCCGCATGGCGGGGTGGCTGACCAGCGCCTGGGGCGGATTTCCGTATGGCAATCAGCAGGTGATCGGCGGATACCTCGCGCTGATGGCATCCGTGATATGGCTCGACCGGCGCTACCTGGAGCAGGTGATACGGAAGGCCTTCGGGCTCTCGTCTCACATCGAGGACAGCGGGGAGGCTTTCGGCTATCGCACGGCCGTGTTCGGCGCGATCGGCGGTCTTGCATTTCTGTGGTGGTTTTTCTCCCGCAGTGGCATGGGCGCCCCGATCATCGCCGCGTTCCTGGTGCTGTTCTTCGTCATGGTGATGGTGATGGTGCGGCTGCGCGCTCAGCTTGGCCCGCCGAGCCACTGGATGTACGGAACGATGCCGGAGTTCGTTCTCACCCAGTTCCCCGGCACGCGCGCCATCGGGCCCGGCGGTCTCGGTCTGATCGCGATGCTGCGCCCGTTCATGTACGAGCAAGACACGGAACCTGCGCCCGCGCAGTTGGAAGCGCTGCGCATGGCCGATCGGGTGAACGCCAATCCATCCCGGATGGCCTGGATACTGGTGGCGGTGATCCCGCTGATGATGGTGTCGTACTTCTGGGCGAATCTGCACATCGGGTATCACTACGGGCTGGGCTCGAAGTCCGACCCCGACATGACTCAGGTCTGCCGGCAGGCTGTGGACAAGCTCGACGACTGGCTGCGCGATCCCGGGGGCCCGAACTGGAGCGGCGTCGAGAGCATCGGGATCGGGTTTCTGGTCACGATCGTGCTGATGTACGTGAAACTACGCTCTCCGCTCTGGCCGCTCCACCCGCTAGCCTTCCCGCTCGCGTTCAGTTGGACCATCGACAGCATGTTGCCGGCGATCATCATCACCTGGGTGTTCAAGGTGCTGCTGCTTCGCTACGGGGGCCTGCGAGCGCATCGGCGCGCCCTGCCCTTCTTCCTCGCTCTGCTGGCGGGAACGGCCTGTGTGTCGCTGCTGCAGGCGGTTCTGTTGCGCTTCCTGGGATTGGAGCACCGGTAGAGCGTCGGTCCCTAGGTCGCCTGCGGCGACCGGGATGGCGGCATCTGGCCTAGCCATGCTGAGGTACCGACGCAACGAGGTCGCACCGGAGAATGCCGCTGAACGGCTAGCGGCATTCTTTTCGGGGCGTTCCGAACTGCACGGAGCCGCCCCGGGATTAGGAATGCGGCCCTGCTGCGGTATACTCGTGTGGGGCAGGCGGCAGGGAATACGTGACAGGGAGGGTGTCGATGCGACGCAGATCGCTCATCTGGCTGGTAGCGTGCGTGCTATCAGTCGGCGTTGTTGCCCAGGCGGCCAATATTGGCGAAATGCTCGTCAAAACGGTCGCCGTGGGTGCAGTTGTCAGCGCAGTGGCCAAGCCGGCCAACACCGGCATCAACAAGCTTGTGGGCGGCAATGGGCCCGGGGTGTCTACCAAGGTGGTCCCGGTGCTGAGCATGGGGGAGAAGGGCTATGTGGGCGCCGCCCAGGTGGCCGGCTCCCCGAAACTCGTTGGTCAGACCAAAGCGGTGATCCAGTTCGAGAAGGATTTCGCGGATCGCCAGTACCGCATCAAGCTGCTGATGCCGATCAGCTCGACCAATCCGTTGAACGCGAAGCGCGTGCGAGGCGTTGGCATCAGCGGGCTGCTCGACGTGGCGCTGAGCCACAACTCCTACCTGGTTCCGCCGTCGGTCGGCTGGAACGCGGGTGACGTGCTGAAGGCGGGCGCGATCGCGGTGGCGACGAAAGAGTTCAGCCCGCAGCTCAACGGCTTCATCAACACCGTGTTCAAGAACGAGGCGAGCATTCCGGACGGCTCGACGAAGATCGTGCCCTATCTCGATGTCGGCACGAAGGCCTATATCGGCATGATGCAGGTGGCGGGCCCGGCTGACCGAGTGAGCAAGGTGAAAGCGGTGTGGCAGTACGACCAGCTCTTCGACAGCGGCCGAGTTCGGCTGCGAGCGCTGGTGCCGAGCGATTCGGTCAACCCGCTGTCCATCCATCGGGTGAAGGGCGCGGGCTGCACGGCGCTCATCGACGCGGTGGTGCTGCGGACGAAGGAGGCGGAGAGGGCGCCGGATCACTACGTGTATTTCCAGCGCGCTCCGGTTTTCGTCGGCATGGGCGAGGACCCGCATTACCGTCCTCCGGGCTGGGACCGCGGACGCAAGGTCGGCTGGGAGAAGCACGGGAATCCGCTGCTGCCGCCGGGGCAGGCGAAGAAGGTTCAGCCGCCCACCATCGTCGTGCCTTCGCCGAAGAAGAGTGACAAGAAGTGGGATCGCGGCAAGACGATGCAAGAGATCGAGCGCCGATTCCAGATCGCTCCGGCTTCTCCGGGCAAAGACAAGGCAAAGGCAGTGCCGCCGGGTCAGGCAAAGAAGTTAGACCGCGTGATGAAGGCAGAGCCCAAGAAAGAGAAGAAGGACGAGCAGGGCAAAGGGAAAGGCAACAAGGGGAAAGGCAGAGGTCGCGACAAGGGCGACTAGGTCTTCCCCGATAGCAGTATCCAGGGGGCGCCTGCAAGGGCGCCCCCTGGCGCGTCAGGGCGACCGGCGAGTGCCCCCTCGTCGATACGCGGCGGGAATATGGAATCACAAGATGGGAGCCTCCGATCCTGGACTTCCGCGCGCGGGAACGCCGGAGGACGCGCGGGCGCACGGCATGGAGGCATGCGGGGGCGTGATGGCAAGAGAGCAGAAGTCAACGGTTAGGTGGAATCGCATGGGTTTCGGCATGGTCCTCGCGGCCGTCGCCGGAGCCGTGTTCGGCCATGCCTGGACGGTAAGCGGCGCGGGCTGGTGGTGGGCGGGGACGATGACGCTGCTGTGCGGGGCGCTGCTGATCCTGTCCAGCCTGTACGCTCGCGACCAGCGTCCGAAGAGAGCCTCGGCGCTGCCGCTGGGGCAGATGCTGGTGAAGAAGGGGCTGATCACCGAGGGGCAACTGGGCGAGGCGCTGGCGCGGCATCACCGCGACAGGCGGCCGATCGGCCAGGTACTGGTGGAGATGCGGCTGATCACGCCCGTGCAGCTCTCCCACGCGCTTGGAGATCAGCAGCCATCGGCTGAGGATCTGTCAGTCTACGCGACCACGCCGACCGTGATCGCCACCGCGAAGCGCGAGAAGGTTCGCGCGTAGGGGCGGAGGCCACGTAGGACAGGATGCAAGTGGCTAAACCCTTCGGGCCGCCATCCCGGTCGCTACGCGACCTAGGGACTCCTGCCCAACCCATCATGGGGGAGCCGCCGGGAGGACCCGGCTCCCACAGGGGCGTCGGGACTGACCCTCCCCGCCCGAGGCGGGCAAGCTTCGCTGAAGCTTCGTAGGGCGTAAGTACCGACACAGCCGCCGCGTAGCAGAGCAACTACCGCTTGCTGGTGACAGCAGCCTCGTACGCGTGCACCGCAGTGATCACTTCCAGCCCGGTCGGGATGCCGCGCGTGTGGCAGTGGTAATCCCATACCGCGCCGAGAGGCAAGGCGCGTGCGTCTTCCATCAGAGCCAGCCGAGCAAAGTTGTCGCCGCGCTGCTCGGCGTCCCTGAGCTTCCGGTTCGGCGAGAGCAGAGCCGCGAGCAGGGCTCTCAGGGTCGCCCGCGCGCCGATGACCCAAGCGCCCACACGGTTCATGCTGCCGTCGAAGAAATCGAGGGCGAGGTGGACGCGGCCGAGCGCCTGCCCGCGAACGATCTCATCCATGACGGCGCGCACTTCGTCGCTCATGATGGTGACGTGATCGCTGTCCCAGCGAACGCCGCGGCTGAGGTGGAGCAGCAGTTCGTCGGCGAACTGAAGGACCGCCGAGATCTTATCGGCGATGGCTTCGGTCGGATGGAAGTGCCCCATATCGAGGCAGACGATTTTCGCGTTGGCGAGGGCGTAGGCGAGATAGAACTCGTGGTTCCCGACCACGTAGGACTCGCTGCCGATGCCGAACAGCTTGCTCTCCACCGCGTCCTTCATCTCCGCCGCGGGATAGCTGATGGAGTAGATTTCATCGAGTGATTCGCGCAGCAGCCGCCGGGGCGTCCAGCGGTCGGCGGGCGCGTCCTTGCAGCCATCCGGAATCCAGAGGTTATGGATGCAGGGGCGCCCGACTTCCTTTCCCATGAAGGCGGAGATGGATCGGCAGCGCTTGGCGTGCTCCACCCAAAACGCGCGGATGGCGGGGTCGCGATGGCTGAGCGTCCAGCCCTCATCGGCCTTGGGATGCGAAAAGAAGGTGGAGTTGAAGTCGAGCCCCAGACCATGCTCCTTGGCCCAGGAGACCCATCCCTGGAAGTGCTCGGGAGCGATCTGGTCGCGATCCACGGTCTTGCCGCCGAACTCGCCGTAGCTGGCGTGCAGATTGACTCGATGGGCGCCGGGGATGAGGGAGAGGGACTTCTCCATGTCGGCGCGCAGTTCCGCGGGCGTGCGGGCCTTGCCGGGATAGTTTCCTGTGACCTGAATCCCCCCGCCCGTGAGCGCGGCCGCGGGCCTCTCGAATCCCCCGACGTCGTCGCCCTGCCAGCAGTGGATCGAGAGTGGGACGGTGGCCAGCGTGGCGAGCGCGGCCTCAGTGTCCACGCCGTACGTCGCGTACTGCTCACGCGCGGACTGGTAGCTCTGTTCGATGGTGGCCATGTCAGTGTTCCTCTTCAGTGGTAGGAGTGCTTCTTCGGCGCGAGACCGGGGAGGTCCCTCCACGTTGCACAGGCGAGACGCCCTCCTGAGGCGGGCAAACCTGTGCCCCTGGCCCTGCGTCTGGGCGCTGCCAACGGGTTGCGCCGACGAGCGGTTCTGTGTTACACTCGCGTGTCAGGCCGGGATGAAGAAGGGCCTGGCAAATTCTAGGCGTGCTGCGAAAATCCCAGTCTGCGCCAGGCCGAGCGCCAGAAGCAGATTGGCAGTGCGCTTTCAGGAATGGGAAAGGGGTAGTACCTTGCCGCTTGTGACCATGAAGGAACTGCTGGAGGCCGGGGTTCATTTCGGCCACCAGACCCGCCGCTGGAACCCGAAGATGAAGCGTTTCATCTATGCGGGCCGGAACGGGATCTACATCATCGACCTGCACCAGACGCTGCGGCGACTCGAGGACGCGTACAATTTCATGCGCGAGATCGCGGCCAACGGCGGGGAAGTGCTGTTCGTCGGGACCAAGAAGCAGGCGCAGGAAGCGGTTCGCGAGGCCGCTGAGAGATCGGGCATGTACTACGTGACCGAGCGCTGGCTGGGCGGAATGTTGACCAACCACCGCACCATTCGACAGCGCATCGAGCGGATGCAGGAACTGCGCCGACTGGAAGAGGACGGCAGCCTGGAGCGGCGCCCGAAGAAGGAGCGCGCCCGGCTGATGGATGAGAAGGCGAAGCTGGAGCGTGTGCTCACGGGCATCGAGAAGATGCCAAGCATCCCGAAGGCTATGTTCATCGTGGATCTGCGCCAGGAGCAGATCGCATTGCTCGAGGCCAAGAGACTGAAAATGGCGGTCGTGGCTATCGTCGATACGAACTGCGACCCGGATGACGTCGATTACCCCATCCCTGGGAACGACGACGCGATCCGCGCGATTCGGCTGGTGACCCAGAAGATGGCGGATGCCGTGCTGGAGGGCAAGGCCGAGCACGAATCGCGGCTGGCGAAAGAGGGCGCGGCTGCGGAAGCCGCGATGGCGGCGTCGGAGTATTCTCAGGAGGTCCCGGTCGCCTCGAGCCTGGCGGAGATCGAAGAGGCGATGCTGGAGGCGGCCGCGGCTCAGACGGCGGGCGCCCAGGGCGATCCCGGTTGGGAGCCAAACGAGACGGAGATGATGGGCGAGACGCCGGGGCCGGCAGCCGAGCCGGCAGCCGGGCCGGCGACGGAACCCGCCCGTGAGCCGTACCGAGAGGAGCCGACCAGCGAGGTGGAGCTGACGTAGCCGGGGCCGAGCCGCCCGATAGCCGCATATACACGAGCATGTGTCCGGGAGAACGAGATTGGCCGTTACAGCACAGCAAGTACAAGAGCTACGGCGCAAGACCGGCGCCGGGGTTATGGACTGCAAGCGAGCACTTGCAGAGTGCGAGGGTGACGTCGAGAAAGCGGCGGTAGCGCTGCGGAAGCAGGGGATGGCGCGCGCCGACGCGCGGATGGAGCGGCAGGCGCAGGAAGGCGTCGTCGCTTCCTACATTCACGCCGGCGGACGGATCGGTGTGCTGGTGGAAGTGAACTGCGAGACCGATTTCGTCGCACGCACGGACGAATTCCAGGCGCTGGCGCGCAATCTGGCGATGCACATCGCGGCGGAGCAGCCGCGGTGGGTGCGACCGGAGGACGTGCCGGAGGCGATCCTGGAGCAAGAGAAAGAAGTCTACCGCTCGCTGGCACTGAAAGAGGGCAAGCCGGAGAAGGTAGTGGACAAGATCGTCGAGGGCAGGCTGGCGAAGTTCTACAGCGAGGTCTGCCTGCTCGACCAGCAATACGTCCGGGATGACCAGAAGGTCGTGCGTGACGTCATCAAGGAAGCGATCGCGCATCTCGGCGAGAACATCATGGTGCGGCGGTTCACGCGATTCCAACTCGGGGAGGGGCAGAGCTGAGCGCGCCACCGGCAGGCCAGACCGACCAGCCGCGATTCCGGCGGGTGGTGATCAAGCTCAGCGGCGAGGCCTTTGCCGGAGAGCTGGGGTTCGGCATTGACCCCGATGTGGCGCACCGCATCGCCGGGGAAATCAGGGATAGCAGCGCGCTTGGAGTCGAGTGCGGGATCGTGGTAGGAGGCGGAAACTTCCTTCGCGCTCGATCGCACTCGCTGCACGACATCGAGCGCACCACCGCCGACTATATGGGCATGCTGGCGAGCGTGCTCAACTGTTTGGCGCTCCAGGCCTCGCTGGAATCCCTTGGCGTGCAGACGCGCGTGCAGTCCGCGATCGAGATGCACGAAGTGGCCGAGCCATACATCCGGCGGCGCGCTATCCGGCACCTGGAGAAGGGCCGGGTGGTGATCTTCGCGGCCGGGATGGGCAATCCCTATTTCACCACCGACACCGCGGCCGTACTGCGGGCAGCGGAGATCGGGGCGGCAGCGCTGCTCAAAGCCACGACCGTGGACGGCATCTACGATCGCGACCCAAAGCTGGACGCCGGCGCGAAGAAACTGGATCGGCTCACGTATCGTGAGGCGCTGTCGGCGGGTCTCAAGTTCATGGACGCGACGGCCATTTCGCTGAGCATGGACACCGGGATTCCGGTCATCGTGTTTGACCTGCTCGTCGCCGGCAATATCGTGAAGGTTCTGCGCGGGGAGCAGATCGGCAGCATCATCACTCAATCTCCAGAGCGGCCGGCCTGACCAGCGCCGCCGGCGGTGCGCGCCAGCGGCTCGAGCCGGCCGGGAACAAGGAGGATCTCGCATGCCCAAGGACATGGTTAACCAGATCATGCAGGAGACGGACTCTCATATGCTTCACGTGATGGACACGTTGAAGCGGGAGTTCGCCATGATTCGCACCGGCCGAGCCAATCCCGCGATCCTGGATCGGGTGTCGGTCCCGTATTACGGGGACTCGGTGCCGGTGAAGCAGGTGGGGACGATCAGCACTCCCGAGCCCCGGATGCTGATGATACAGCCGTGGGACAAAGCGATGATCAAGCCGATCATCGACGCCATCACCAGCTCGGATCTCGGGCTGAATCCGAGCACTGACGGCAATCTGATCCGCGTCCCGCTGCCACAGTTGACGACCGAGCGGCGGCGAGAGCTGGCGAAGCAGGCGGCAAAGAAGGCGGAGGACGGGAAGATAGGCGTGCGCAACGCGCGCCGGGATACGATTGAGAAGCTGCGCAAGATGAAAGACGACGGGACCATCTCCGAGGACGACCTGAGGCGTTTTCAGGAGCAGGTGCAGAAGATCACCGATACCCATACCGCTCAGGTCGATCAGCTCGAGAAGGCAAAAGAGCGGGAGATCATGGAGGGGTGAAAGCTCCCTCGGTCATCGCGCGGCCGCTCGCGGATGCGCGGCTGCTCCTGGACGACGCCGGGGTGCAGGTGGCCAGCGTCGTCGAGACGGTCCCGCCCGGGCGGCCTCCGACCGGCCCGATGAGAGTCGTGCGGGAGCGAACAACGGACGAAGGCGTCCATCTCGTGGCGGCGGCCTCGATCGTGCTCGCGGACAACGATGATAGGAACGTCTGAATCCGAACAACACCAGTCCGAAGCGGAACTGCTGGCGCAGCTGGACAGGGCGCGGCTCCCGAGGCACGTGGCCGTGATCATGGACGGGAACGGCAGATGGGCGCAGCAGCGAAGTATGCCACGGTTCGAGGGGCATCGCGCAAGCACGCAGTCGATTCGAGACACGGTGGCGGTGTCGGGCGAACTGGGTGTCAGGTTCCTCACTCTCTACACGTTTTCAGCCGAGAACTGGGGAAGGCCCAAGCTCGAAGTGCGGGCCCTCATGGCGCTGATCGAGCACACGTTGCGGCAGGAGCTGCCGGAGTTGCACGAGAGCCGCGTGCGGATTCGGCTGCTCGGCCGGCTGGAGCGACTTCCGAAGTCGCTCCAGCAGGAGATAGAGCGGGCGACCGAACACACCGCGGGAAATGACGGACTCACGCTGCAGTTAGCGATCGACTACGGCGGCCGGCAGGAGATCGTGGACGCGGCGCGAGGCGTGGCAGAGGACGTCGCGGAGGGCAGGATGGCGCTGGGCGACGTGACGGAAGCGGCGTTCATCGCGCACCTCTATCGGCCGGACGCACCGGATCCGGACCTGCTGATTCGGACCGGAGGCGATCTCCGGGTGTCAAACTACCTGCTGTGGCAGATCGCGTACGCTGAGATTCACGTGACGCCGACACTGTGGCCGGACTTCCGGCGGGTACACTTTTACCAGGCGCTGGCGGACTATCAGGGACGGCAGAGGCGGTTCGGCGGGGTGTGAGGCGTGGCGATGAGGCGACGGACGGCGGCTGCGCCGCCTCGCACGGGTCGGCAACCTGTGCCATGAAGGCGGTTCGGCGGAGTATGATATGAAGAGCTTCTGGATCAAACTGCTCATCAGCTTACCTTTGCTGGTGCTGCTGGTGTTGCTGGACCAGGTGACGGCGCTGCAGGGAGTGCCGCTGCTGGCCGTGACGCTCGGGATGGCGCTCCTGGCGGCTGAGACCGCGCGCGTCCGATTGCACGCACAGGGGCGAGCGAACGTCGCCATGCTCCCGTTTATGGCGGCGGCGCTGGTGCTTCTGCTGGCGTTCTGCAAGGGGCGGCACATCACGCAGATCGTGCTGTTCATCGTCACTGTCGGCGTGGTGTTCGACATTCTCATGGTGGCGCTGTCGCTGATCGGCGAGGCGAGCAAGCGGGGCGCGAAAGGGATCCTGGAGTTCGCCGGACTGACGGTTATGGGGTTGGCTCTCGGGGTGGTGCTCTCCTTGATTCTACTGGCCGGGCCGGGGCACATGAGCGGGGTGAGCCTGGCGGGTCCATGAGTGAGAATGCCTGAGGCGCGGCGTATCGCACTGCTCGGCTCGACCGGCTCGATCGGCCTTCAGACCCTCGAAGTTATCGATGCTTTCCCCGATCGTTTCCGCGTAGTGGCGCTGGCGTGTCAGCGCTCTGCCGACGCGATGGTCTTGCAGGCGCGGAAATACAGGCCATCGGTCGTCGCTATTGCTGATCCCGATGCGGCCGTCCGCGCCACGCGCGAGCTATCCGGCTCGAGCGCGCGGGTCATCACCGGACCGGATGCCCTGGTCGAATGCGCGACGCTGGCCGAAGCCGATGTGATCGTGGCTGCGGCCACGGGCATCGCAGGCCTGCGGCCGGTGTGGGAGGCCGTTCGCGCGGGCAAGACGGTGGCGCTGGCGAACAAAGAGCCGATCGTGGTAGCGGGTCACTTGATCGTGCGCGAGGCCGCCCGATCCGGCGCGCAGCTTCTCCCCGTGGACAGCGAACACTCGGCGATCTTCCAACTGCTTCTCGGGC
>Ga0315287_10005264_pt1 | contig 12724 bp, 10 predicted proteins | sample YL17G11_0_MG_FD_205037 | JGI IMG/M metagenome (GOLD analysis project Ga0315287, IMG submission 205037) | Sediment microbial communities from Yellowstone Lake, YNP, Wyoming, USA - YL17G11_0 | ecosystem: Environmental > Aquatic > Freshwater > Lake > Sediment | place: USA: Wyoming | collected...
GCTCAGGGCAATCCGTGACACGCAAATCCGTGCGCCTGAAAGGACGCTCAGTCATGTCTGATCCGTGACACGCAAATCCGTGCGCCTTGACAGACGCCCAGTCATATCAGGGTTCAGGGTTCAGGGGTCAGGGGCGGCATCCCCATCACCCATCACCTCTTTCCCATCACTCATTACCCATCACGTCCGTTCGCCTCGAAGCACGAGTTCCGCCTCAATCCTGCCAGCCACCTGCGCATCGATCTCCGCCGCGACCCGCCGGGCCTCGGTGAGGTTGGCCGAGAGCTCGTCGAGGCTCCCCGCCCCCGCCTTGAGGCGCAGCAGGTCGAGCCGGATGTTCTCGAGCGCCGCGACCGCCGTCGCGAGGCGCCCGGCAGCCAGGTCCCGGGCCCCGCGGAGGTCGGCGCGCAGCTTGTCCTGCTGGTCCGCCACCGCTGCCTGGATGCCCCCGCCTCCGTCCCGCAGGGCGGTCGACTTCCCGCTGAGGCTCTCCTGGCCGAGGCTGGCCAGCGCCTCGTTCAGTTCATCCACGCGGCGGCGCGTGACTTGCGCATCGGCCTCGAGCCTCCGCAGCACGTCGGGCAGGTCGGGAAGCCCCTTCCGCACCTCCTTCGGCAGAGCCTCAAAGAGCGCGGACGCGGCGATGCCGATGGCGATCTCGGTGGGCCGGTGCGTCGACGCGGTGGGGAGCAGCTTCCGCTTCATCCCCATCGTGGCCATCCGGGTGAACCACTCCCCCAGCCGGCCGTTCCACACTCGGGACTGGAGATTCTTGGCCGGGTCCTTGGGGCTGATCCGGCGGCCGGGGACGATGAGCCCGGCCAGGGCACCGACCACCGTCGCGCTCGCGGCGGTGCTGAACGCCACGAGCCACTTGACCGCCGTAGTCCAATCCCACTGCGCGCGCTGGAGCACGATGGCCCCGGTTGCGACAACCGTCACACCGAGCGCCGCGTACGTGGCCCAGCGGATGATCCGGGCGACCAGCGGTGGCTCGCTCGCGCTCTCGAAGGCGAGCTCCTCGCGCCGCTGGGCGACCCTCTCGCGGACGGCCAGGCGGATATCCTCGATCGAGTAGCCCGCTGTGAGCACCCGCCGCGTGTAGTGAGCGCGGTAGAGCGCGTACACGCTGACGGGCCCCACCAGGAAGACCACGGCGCCGAGATCCGGCAGCTGCCCGGTGAGCAGCTTGACGCCCACGACCATCCCCATCAGCGACGTCCACAGAGCAAGCGGGAACTTCGCCGACTCGCCGCGCTGCATCCACACGCGGATCGGCGCCGGCACCTCCTTCGCCATTGCGGTCGTGAGGGACACCGCGTCGGCCAGCGCCTCGCCCGTGGGGAAGCGGTCGGCTGGGCTCTTGGCCAGGCAGCGGTCGATGGCCTGCGCGAGCCGGCCAGGGATGCCGAGCGCCACGGTCGTCAGCGGCGGTGCCGGCCTGGTGATCTGCATCGCCAGGAGCGCGGCGGTATTCGGGGCCTCGAAGGGGAGCTTGCCGCTCAGCGCGTAGAACCCAACGATGCCGAGGGAGTAGAGGTCGCTGCGCCCGTCCACCGGCTCCCCGCACGCCTGCTCGGGGCTCATGTACTGGGCCGTGCCGAGGATCTCGCCGACGCCGGTGAGCCCGGTCGGCGCTTCGACCCGCGCGATGCCGAAATCCGTCACCAGCGCGCGGCCCGTTTCCTTCTCGAGCAGGATGTTGTCGGGCTTCACGTCGCGGTGCACGACGCCGCGCAGGTGCGCGTACGCGAGCGCCCACGCCACTTCCTGGAGCATCCGCGCCGACGCCGGCGGAGGCAGGGGCCCACGCTTGCGCACCCGGTCGCCGAGCGTCTCCCCCTCGACGTACCCCATCACGAAGAAGACGAAGCCGCCGATCTCCTCGACCGCGAAGATCGGGACGATGTTGGGGTGCGAGAGCTTGGCGGACGTCCGTGCCTCGCGCAGGAAGCGCTCCCGCAGGTCCGGCGAGGCGGCCTGCGCCGGGGGCAGCAGCTTGATCGCCACAAGGCGATCGAGCGCCACGTCGCGGGCGAGGAAGACCACCCCCATCCCGCCGCGGCCCAGCTCCCGCTCGAGGGAGTAGCGACCCGCTATGGCGCCCTGCAGCGCGAGGAACTCCGGGCTCGTGGTCTCAGCCATGGGTCCTATCCTAAGGCGCACGCACCGTTCCGGCTACCTGCCACAGCCTTGCAGACGCAGCGCGGCCTGCGTTAACTAAGAGCCACCCATGACCATTCCGACGTGAAGCCGCCCCGCGAGGAGCACCTGGGGGACCCCCGAGCCCACGCGCCCCGCCTGGACTTCCCGCGGGCGGAGATCGAGAAACTCAAGGCGAGCTGCTTCGATGAGCCCGGCACCTGACACCGTGACGCCGGCCAGCACCGCCTCCGGGTCGGAGCCGGGGGCCGCGCCCGCGGTGTCCCTGGTCGTGCCGGTCTACAACGAGGCCGGCAACCTCGCCATCCTGCTGGACGAGATCGCGGCCGCCCTCGCGGGAACGGCGTACGAAGTGGTGGCGGTGGACGACGGCTCGACCGACGGCAGCCTCGACGAACTCGTGGCGCTGCGCGCGCGGCATCCGTCGCTGCGCATCGTGCGGTTCGAGCGCAACGCGGGGCAGAGCGCGGCGTTCGCGGCCGGGTTTCAGGCGGCGCGTGGCGCCATTCTGGTCACGATGGACGCGGACCTCCAGAACGATCCCGCCGACGTGCCGGCGCTCCTCGAGGCCCTCGACCGGTCGGGCGTCGAAGCCGCCGTGGGCTGGCGGAAGGACCGGCGGGACACCGGGTGGAAGAGGATCCAGAGCCGCATCGCGAACGGCGTGCGGAACCGGCTCAATCACGAGACCATCCGCGACACCGGCTGCTCGCTGAAAGCGTTCCGCCGGGAGGCGGTGGCGGAGATCCCGTGGTTCGCCGGGATGCACCGCTTCCTCCCGACGCTGGTGAAGATGCGGGGCGGCCGCGTGGTCGAGGTGCCGGTCCACCACCGGCAGCGACGGTTCGGAACGACGAAGTACGGGATGTGGAACCGGGTCTTCCGCGCCCTAGCGGACGCCCTCGCCGTGCGCTGGATGCAGAAGCGCGCCCTCCACTACGAAGTCCGGGACATCATCGAATGACGCGCAAGAAGCGGCTTGACCCAGCGGTCTTCCACCTTCCCGTCGAGCGGATGCGGGCCGGCTACTACAGCGACAAGTACTTCGTGCGGGCGCGGGAGATACTCCTCGCCGACCGCCACCGCCCGCGCGTCACGATGCAGGTGTTCGGCAAGAGCCACGCCTTCCTCGGCGGGATGGACGAGGCCGTCGCCATCCTGAAGCTGTGCGCGATCGAGTGGGACGACCTCGTGGTCCACTCCCTCTACGATGGCGACGAGGTGGAGCCGTGGGAGAGCGTGATGCTCATCGAAGGGCCCTACGACTCCTTCGCCCACCTCGAGACCCTCTACCTCGGCGTCATCGCGCGGCGCACCAAGGTCGGCACCAACACGCGGCGCGTCGTCGAGGCGGCGCGGCCCAGGGAAGTGATGTTCTTCCCGGCGCGGCACGACCACTGGCTGGTGCAGACGGGCGACGGCTACGCGGCGCACGTGGCCGGCGCCATCGGCGTCTCCACCGATGCGCAGGCGTCATGGTGGGGGAGCGAAGGCGTCGGTACCGTGCCGCACGCACTCATCGCCGCCTACGGCGGGGACACGGTGCTCGCCACGCGGAAGTTCGCCGAGCACATCCCGGAGCAGGTGCGCGTCATCGCCCTCGTGGACTTCGAGAACGATAGCGTGGGTACCAGCCTTGCCGTCGCGCGCGCCCTGGGCTCCCGGCTTTACGGCGTGCGGCTCGACACCTCCGAGACGCTGGTGGACAAGTCCGTCATCCCCCAGATGGGCTCCTTCAAACCGACCGGCGTCACGCCGGAACTCGTCTGGAACGTGCGGAACGCGCTGGACCGCGAGGGGTTTCCCCTCGTGCGGATCATCGTCTCCGGCGGCTTCGACGTGGAGAAGATCCGCCGCTTCGAGGAGGCGAAGGTCCCCGTGGACGCCTACGGGGTGGGCTCCTCTCTCTATCAGGGGCGCTACGACTTCACCGCCGACGTCGTGCTGGTGGATGGGAAGCCGTGCGCGAAGGAGGGGAGGGTTTTTCGGCCCAATCCGCGGTTGGAGAGGTTTTCCTAGAAGCGGTGAGAGGGCGAGAGGTGAGAGGTGAGGGGAGACACGAGACGTCTCCCGTCCCTTCTCACCCCTGACTTCTCACCTCCCTCACGTTCCCCTGGCATACGCCTTGCGCCAACCTCAAGTGCGCGGGCGGGCGAGATTTCGCCTCCCGACGGCGGGAGGCCGAATGCAGGCTGCGGTGCTGTTCTGGGACGTGGACACGCAGGTGGACTTCATGCACGCGGACGGCAAGCTCTACGTGCCGGACGCGGAAGCCATCATCCCCAACCTGAAGCGGCTGACCGACTACGCCCACGCCCACGGCATCCGGATCGTCGCGAGCGCCGACGACCACGTGAGCGGCCACCGGGAACTGTCGCCCGGACCCGACTTCCGTGAGACGTTCCCCGAGCACTGCATGCGGGGTACGCCCGGCCAGGCGAAGATCCCCGAGACGCGCCTCCGGGAGCCGCTGCTTGTCCAGCCCGACCCGGAAGACCCGGCGATGCTCGCCGACCGTGTGCGGGCCCATCCCGGCGACATCCTCTTCAACAAGCACTGGTTCGACGTCTTCACCAACTCGAACGTCGAGCCGGTGCTCACGGTCTTGACCCCCCAGAACATCGTGCTCTACGGCGTCGCGCAGGACGTCTGCGACCGCTACGCCGTCGACGGTCTCCGCACTCGCCATCCCGCCATCCGGCTCTCCGTGGTGCGGGACGCGATGCGCCCGATCGACCCCGCGGCGGGCGAACGCCTGCTGCGCCAGTGGAGCGACGAAGGAGTCCGCATCGTAGAGACGAACGATGTCGTGGCGGGGGGTTGCTGGGCGGCCTGACCGCCCCTCCTCACGTCCTTACGTTCTCACGCCTCCGTGCCCAGCCGGAAACTCCGCACCGCGCCCATCAGGCGGTCCGCGGCCTGCGCGAGCGCGTGCGCCGAAGCGGCGATCTCCTGCGTGGCGGCGCCGAGCTCCTGGGATGATGCGGCGATCTCCTCGGCCGACGAGGCGAAGCCGTCCGTGCCCAGGGCCAGCTCGCGCAGCGCGCCCGCGACCTCGTTGACGAGGGCCGCCGACTCGGTCGCGGCGCCGTCGATCTCCCGAGTCCAGCTGTCGTTGTCGCGCGCCGCCTGCACCACCTCGCCAAGCCCCTCGCTCACTGTCTTGCCCGCCTGGCGGGAGAGAGCGCCGGCGATCGCGAGGCGCTGCATCGTGTCGTGCGTGACGCGCACCCGCTGCAGCACCGTCTCCACCGTCCCCTCGGTCGTCACGGCGGCCTGTCGCGCCTGCATCGCCAGCTTGCGCACCTCGTCGGCTACGACGCCGAAGCCGCGGCCGTGCTCGCCCGCCCGCGCCGCTTCGATGGCGGCGTTGAGCGCCAACATGTTCGTCTGGGTGGCGATGGCCTTCATCTGCGCCACGAACTTCGAGATCTGCTCCGAGGCGGCCGCCAGCGCCGACGCCTCGGACTCGGCCCGGTCCACCTCCGTGGCCATGGTCTCGAGGGATGTCACGGACTCCTCGAGCTTCGCCCGGTAGCCCTCGGCCGTCGTGCGGAGCGCCGTGTTGCGCTGCGCTGCGTCGCGGGCCCCCTCGGCGAGCCGCTTGGCGATGTCCAGGATGCGGTTGGCGTCGGCGGACGCCGTGCGGACCGTTTCCGCCTGCTGGTGCGCGCGGCGCGAGAGGTCCTGCGTCGTGGCCGCCATCTCCTCGCCGCTCGCCGACATCTCCTGGGTCGAGGCGCCGATCTCCGCGGCCATCGCGGCGGCCTCGTCCGCCGCGCCGCGGATGGCGCCGACCAGTCGGCGCAGCGCGTCGAGCATCCCGTGCAAAGCCGACGACAAATGGGCGACCTCGCCGGCGCCTTCGTGGAAGGTGACGGTGTCGGAGATGTCGCCCTGGGCCACGCGCGCGGCGGCGCCGGCCATCTCCTGAACCGGCTCCGTCACCTGCCGGTGCAGCCAGCTCCCGAAGCCGAGCAGCGAGCCAGTGAAGATGACGGCCAGCAGGATCGCCCCGAACAGGATGATGCGCCCCGCTCCGCGCACGGAGGCGTACGCCGCCGAGACCGGTTGCCGCACCATCACCCAATAGCGGCCCGGGCTGACCCGCGCGGTGGCCAGGCGCTCGAGTCCCCGGGCGCCCTGCACGGTGGCGAAGCTCACCGTGTCGGAGTGCGGGATCCGATCCGCGATGGGCAGTACCGTGAGGACGTGAGAGGAGTCCTGGCCGATGATGAGGCGGCCCTGCACGTCCACGACCTCGACCGCGGCCCCGGCGCGCGCGTCGGACGCGGTCACGAGGCGGGCGAGCCGCTGGAGGTCGAAGATCGCGCTCAGCACGCCGATGCGCCGCTCGGTCGCCGGCGCGACCACCACGACCGCGATCTCGATGGCGAGTGCGCCCGACACGCTGTCGAGCCGCGGCTCCGACATGAAGGAGCCGTTGAGCATCGCGTTCCGCCACCAGGCGTCATCGCCGTGGGCGAAGTCGGCCAGCCGCTCGGTGGCGATGCCGGTGAAGCCGTTGGCGTCGGTGAGGTACAGCGCTACGAAGTCCGACCGGTCCTCGACGGAGCGCAGGTACCGCTCGGCCGCCGCGTCGATCTGCATCGAGCGGTTCGACCCGAACATCCGCTCCAGCGCGGCGCCGTCCATCCCGGCGAGGTTGCGGCGGGCGCTCTCGCGGTTGCTCGCCTCGGTGGCCGCGACGATGGTCGGCGAGCCCGCGAGGTTCTCGAGTTCCGCGCGCCGTTCCCTGATGTACAGGGAGTAGAGGGCCGCCGTGCGCTGGGCGATGTCGCCCAGCCGCCGGTCGGCGTCGCGCGTGAGGTAGGTGGCTGCCCCGCGCCAGGAGAAGGCGGCCCCCAACGCCACGACGAGCACGAGCCCGGCGATGCCGAACCAGACGATCGTGGTCTGGAGGCTGCGATGACTGAGGAACCGGCCGATGCGGGACATCGCGCGGCAAGCTAGAGATGGCTTGGGGCCGCCGCAAGTCGCTATGTTTGCCGACTATGCACGACGCGCTGCCCGCCGCCTACGACCCCCAGGCCGTCGAACGGAAATGGCAGGCCCGCTGGGAGGAACGCGGCACGCACCGCGTGGACCTCGCCGGCGCCCGCCGCCCTTTCTACAACCTGATGATGTTCCCCTACCCCTCGGCGGAGGGGCTGCACGTCGGGAACCTCTACGCCTTCACCGGTGCGGACATCTTCGGGCGCTTCCGTCGTCTGGGCGGGTTCGACGTCTTCCAGCCGCTGGGCTTCGACGCCTTCGGCATCCACTCCGAGAACTACGCGCTCAAGGTGGGGGTGCACCCCGCCGAGCTCATCCCCCGCAACATCGAGAACTTCCGGACTCAGCTGCGGCGCGCCGGGCTGATGGTGGACTGGCGGTACGCCGTCTCGACCACCGACCCCGCGTACTACAAGTGGACGCAGTGGATCTTCCTGCAGCTCCACAAGGCCGGGCTCGCGGTCAAGAAGCGCGCGGCGGTGAACTGGTGCCCCGCGTGCAAGACCGTGCTCGCCAACGAGCAGGTCGTGGGCGGCTACTGCGAGCGCCACCCGGACACGCTGGTCGAGCAGCGCACCCTCGACCAGTGGTTCTTCACCATCACCAGGTACGCGGCGAAGCTGCTCGACTACCTGGCCACGGCCGACTGGTCCCACTCCACCCGCACGCTGCAGACGAACTGGATCGGCCGCTCCGAGGGGGCGGACCTCGTCTTCGAGACGCCGGGCGAACACCGCATCACGGTCTTCACGACGCGGCCCGACACCCTGTTCGGCGCCACCTACGTCGTGCTCGCTCCCGAGCACCCGCTGGTGGACGCGCTCACCACCGCCGAGTGCCGCGCCGACGTGAACGCTTACCGCCGGAAGGCCGCGGCCATGGACATGGTGACGCGCCGCGTCGGCGAGAAAGAGAAGACCGGCGTCTTCACCGGTGCCTACGCCCGGAACCCCGCTACCGGCGAGTCCATCCCCATCTGGATCGCCAGCCACGTTCTGATGGAATACGGGACGGGCGCGATTATGGCCGTGCCGGGCCACGACGAGCGGGACTTCGCCTTCGCGACGAAGTTCGCGCTGCCCATCGCCCGCGTGATCGCCGCGCCCGGGCAGGACCCCGCGGCGCCTATGGCGCAGGCTGAGCCCGACATCCCCGATGGCCGTCTCGTCAACAGCCCCGGCTACGAAGGAATGCCGTGGGCCGAAGCGAAACGGGCCATCACGACGGCCCTCGAGTCGAAGGGCCTCGGCACTGCGGTGGTGAACTACCGCCTGCACGACTGGTGCATCTCCCGCCAGCGCTACTGGGGTCCGCCCATCCCGATCATCTACTGCGACGCGTGCGGCATGGTGCCGGTTCCGGAGAAGGACCTCCCAGTCGTGCTGCCGCAGCTCGAGGACTTCCGTCCCGACGACACCGGCGTCTCCCCCCTGGCGCGGAACGAAGCCTGGTATCGTGTGCCCTGCCCGGCGTGCGGGAAGACCGCGCGGCGCGAGACCGACGTCTCGGACACCTTCCTGGACTCGGCGTGGTACTTCCTCCGCTACCCGTCGGCCGACCGGAACGATGTCCCCTTCGACGCGGTCCTGACGAAGCGGTGGCTGCCCGTCACGTCGTACATCGGCGGGAACGAGCACGCGGTCCTCCACCTGATGTACGCCCGCTTCATCACGATGGCCCTCAAGGACCTGGGCCACCTGGACTTCGAGGAGCCGTTCCCGCGCTTCAGGGCCCACGGCCTGATCGTGAAGGACGGCGCGAAGATGTCGAAGTCCCGGGGCAACGTGGTGATCCCGGACCGGTACATCGAGCAGTGGGGCGCCGACACCTTCCGGATGTACCTGATGTTCCTCGGGCCCTACCAGGACGGCGGCGACTTCCGCGACGCCGGCATCGTCGGGATCCGGCGGTTCCTGGACAAGATCTGGGGGCTGCTCGACAGGGTGGGTGCGGGTGCGCAGGCGCACCAGCGTACCGGCGTACCGGCGTACCAGGGCGCGGACGCAGAGGTCCTCGTTCGGCATCTGCACCGGACCATCCAGCGCGTCACTGCGGACACCGAGGCGCTGGCCTACAACACCGCCATCGCCGCGATGATGGAGTATGTGAACGCCTTGCAGAAGGGCGAGCCGAGCGCGGTGCTCATCGAGCCGCTGGTGGTGATGCTCGCGCCCTACGCGCCGCACTTCGCCGAGGAGTGCTGGGAGCGCTTCGGCCACACGACGTCGGTGATGGACGCGGCCTGGCCGCTCTTCGATCCGGCGCTCGCGGTGGAGGAGCAGGTCGAGTTCGTGGTGCAGGTGAACGGCAAGGTCCGGGCACGCATCCCGATGGCCCGCGGCACCGCGGAGGCCGCCGCCGTGGCCGCCGCGCAGGCGGAGCCGGCGGTGGCGAAGTTCACTGAGGGCAAGGCGCCGCGGAAGGTGATCTTCGTGCCCGACCGGCTGGTGAACATCGTCGTATAGCACCGCCGCACCCATCACCTATCACCCATCACCCCACTCCCCCCGCAACCCTTTGCGGGCGCCCCGCATCCTTATGGTATGACCGTCATGGCGGACACGATCCCTCTGGCCGAGGCGCACAGCCTCGTCGCCCGGGCCCGGGCCGGGGACTCCGGCGCGCTGGAGCATCTCTACCGCGCCTACGAGGGCTCCGTGTACACGCTGGCCCGCCGGCTGACCAGGACGCCGGAGGACGCCGAGGACGTACTCCAGGAGACGTTCCTCGAGATCTGCCGGTCGCTCTCCAGGTGGCGCGGCGAGGGGAGTCTGTGGGGGTGGGTTCGCCAGATCGCGGCCAGCAAGGCCCTGATGCGCTACCGCCGCGAGAAACTCCGGGCCACCGAGGTGCTGGACGACGATCTGGCGGAGCGCGCGGGAGACGATGTCCCGCTGCGGCTCGACCTCGAGGCGGCACTGCGGCGGTTGCCGGAACGGACCAGGACGGTGGTGTGGCTGCACGACGTGGAAGGGATGACGCACGAGGAGATCGCCGAGCAGATGGGCATGACGACGAGTTTCTCGAAGTCTCAGCTCGCCCGCGCGCACCAGAAGCTGCGCGGCTGGCTCGGCGAGGAAGGAGCGGACCGATGAACGGAACCCGGCACGGTACCACGGAGGAGTTGCTCGCGCTGCGCGACGGGGAAGGCGGCGCGTGGGCGAAGGCCCACGTCGGGAGCTGCGCGGTGTGCGCGGCGGAGCTGTACAGGCTGGAGCAGGTGAGGGCACGGCTCCGGGCGCTGCCCACGTTCTCCCCGCCGCGGGACAGGTGGGCGGTGGTCGCCGAGCGGGCGCGGGTCGAGCGGCGCAGCGGGTGGTGGTCGCGGGGGGTCGGACTCGTCGCCGCGGCTTCACTGGCCGGCCTGCTGCTGGTCGCGGTGCAGGGCACGCGGCCCGATCCGCTGCAGGCACAGGTGCGGTTGCGCTCGGCGATGGCGCGCTCGGAAGCGATGGAGCAGGCACTGCGCGGTCTGGATCCCGACGGTCGCGCGCTGGATGGGACGGCCGCCGGTGTGGTCGCGGACCTGCAGGGGCGCCTCGAGGCACTGGATGCGAAGCTGGGCGACCCGGCGGAGTGGCGCGCCGCGCCGCACAGGCAGGCGGAGATGTGGAACGAACGCGCGGGGCTGCTCTCCGCGCTGGTGGACGTGCACACCACGCGTGTGGCGTACGTCGGACTCTAACGTGAAGGAGTGGGTACCATGCGACGGCTGTGTCTGAGGCAGGTGGGACTGGCCGCGGTCGTGCTGAGTGCGGTGGCCGTCGTCGCCGCGGCACAGGAGCCCGCCGTGCGAATCCGTGAGCGGGTCCTAGAGCGGGCCAGGGATGCGTTCTCGCTGACCGTCGGTCCGGAGGGCAGCTTCGTCTTTCAGGGCCGTCGGGGCCGCCTGGGAGTGCTGGTGGACCTTACCCAAGAGGCGGCGCGCGATTCCATCGGTGCGCGGGTTGCGGGGGTGACGCCGGGCGGCCCTGCCGAGCGTGCGGGGGTCCGCACGGACGACATCGTCGTGCGCCTCAACGGCACGCGGCTCGCGTCGGGAGGCGCCGTGCGCGGCGACGACGGGGAAGGACAGTCGAGCCCGGGGATGCGGCTGACCGAGATGGCCTCGCGGCTCGACGCGGGCGATACCGTCCGGCTCGACGTGCGGCGCGAGGGACGGGCGATGACCTTCACCTTCCCGGCCGGCGAGTCGGACACGGACATCCTGATCCGCCGGTTCGGAGATGGCGTAGCCGGCGTGATGCCGCGCCTGGGGGAGATGTCTTCGTCCGGCTCCGAGAGCCGGGTGAGCGTCCACGTCACCGGTTCGTTCGCCGACCTCGAGCTGGTCCGCGTGAACGGGGGGCTGGCCGAGTACTTCGGCACGTCGGAGGGGTTGCTGGTGGTGGATGCGCCGAGCGACTCCTCGCTGGGACTCCGCGCGGGGGACGTGATCCTCGCCATCGGAGGCCGGCGGCCGACGAGCCCCGCGCATGCGCTGCGGATCCTCTCGACGTACGATGCCGGCGAGAACGTGTCGTTCGAGATCTTCCGCTCGAAGCGGCGGACCACGGTGAACGGCCGGCTGCCCGCACGCAGCCCAGCAACGTGGAGAGTGTTCCGGAACTCCTTCGAGCCGCTGCTGCTGCCGAAGATCGAGATGCCGGAGCTACAGGTTTTCCCGATGTCGCCGATTGCGCCGGGGGTGGTGCGGATCTCGATGTAGAAGTGAGGGTAGGTGGGGGTAGGTGATGGGTGACAGGGAGCGACCGACAGGGCTCCCCGTCACCCATCTCTTCTCCTCCCACTGCGACGCCCGCGGGCCACGGCTATTGACAGGAGCGAGAGAATCCGGCATCTGAATGGCAATCAGACCACCTCTCGGAGGCCCAGGATGGACGCCTGGCAGATCGCCCACGTCGTTGCGCGAGTCGTTTTCAGCGCCTTCTTCGTCATGTCCGGTGTCAACCACTTCACGCGCACGAAGCAGATGGCGGAGTACGCCAAGGGCGTCGGCAACGTGCCCGCCGCTTCGCTCGCTGTTCTGGGGACCGGGGTGCTGCTCCTGGCCGGCGGGGCCAGCATCCTGCTCGGCTACCACCCCCGTATCGGCGCCCTACTGCTCTTCATCTTCCTGGTACCGACCGCATTCATGATGCACCCGTACTGGAAGGTCGCGGACCCGATGCAGAAGGCCGGCGAGATGGCGCAGTTCTGGAAGAACATCGCGCTGTCCGGAGCGGCGCTCTTCATCGCGGCAGACCCGAACTGGCCTTGGCCGGCTTCGATCGGTAGTCTGTTCTAGTACTACTGTGTCATAAACGTCGGTGACTGGATGTGCCGCACCACGGACACCAGGGCAACTGGGCGACCAGGGCGCGGTGGCAGCGCCAGCGCTGGGTGGCGATCGACGCCGGCTCGTGCCGCTCGGGACGTCGCAGCCGCCCCCCGCGGCCGGAAGCCTTTGGGAAGGCGAGGGGCACGCAGGAAGGCAAGAGGCGCTGGGGGGGAAAGCCGCGCCCGTTCCGCGGCCAGGAAGGCGTAGGCCGCCAGGCATAAGACG
>Ga0315287_10005265_pt1 | contig 12724 bp, 11 predicted proteins | sample YL17G11_0_MG_FD_205037 | JGI IMG/M metagenome (GOLD analysis project Ga0315287, IMG submission 205037) | Sediment microbial communities from Yellowstone Lake, YNP, Wyoming, USA - YL17G11_0 | ecosystem: Environmental > Aquatic > Freshwater > Lake > Sediment | place: USA: Wyoming | collected...
CGACATCGACATCGATGATGATCATCAGTTCATAGACGCGCACGTCTCAATTCCTCCCTGTGGACCTGGCTGGGCCAGGGCTCCGGCGATCGGAGCAGGGGCTGTCCGAAGACCGGGCGACTCTAGCGGCCCCGGCGTGTCTGCTTCCAGACCGTGTCTCATGCCGACACTCTCGCGCCGGGATGTGACACTCACGCCGGACCGCCGGTTCTGGTGGAAATGGGGGGCGGATTCCGCCCCCCATTTCCACCAGAACGCCAAGGCGTGCGGTTCGGATCAGGCGGGGCGTTCGCGCGGGCTCAGGTGGGCTTGGCGCCGTAGAGGGCGAGCGCCTCGGCCTGGGCCTCGTTGAGGTGGTAGCTCTCGGCGGCGGACGGGAAGCGGCGAGCCCGGACGTCGTCGGCGTAGGCGCGCACGGCGTCGGTGGCGGCATCTCCCAGGGCGGCGTATCGGCGGACGAACTTCGGTGCCATCCGGTCCTCGAGACCGAGCAGGTCGTGCAGGACCAGCACCTGACCATCGGTTCCGGCGCCGGCGCCGATGCCGATCGTCGGGATGTCGAGCGACTCGGTGATCATGTTGGCGACGGCGTCGGGAACACCCTCGATGACCAGAGCGAAGCACCCAGCGTGCTGGAGGGCCTTGGCGTCAGCCACCAACTGCAGCGCCGCCTCGGACTCCCGGCCCTGGACCCGGAACCCGCCCTGGGCGTGCACCGACTGGGGCGTGAGGCCGATGTGGCCCATCACCGGGATCTCGGCGTCGACGATGGCTTCGACCATCGGCACCCGCTTCGCGCCGCCTTCGAGCTTGACGCAGTGGGCACCGGCGCGGATCAGCCGCGCCGCGTTGCGGACGGTGTCGGCGCGATCGACGTGGTAGCTCATCCACGGCAGATCGCCGACGATCATCGCTGAGGGCCTGGCCCGGGCGACCGCTGCGACATGGTGCGCCATCTCGTCGATGCCGATCTGCAGCGTGTCCTCGTAGCCGAGCACGACCATCGCCAAGGAGTCGCCGACCAGGATCATGTCGACCCCGGCGGCCGACGCGATCCGCGAGCCCGGAGCGTCGTACGCCGTCACCATCACGAGGGGATCCGAGCCCGATCTGACCTTCCGGGCGCGGATCTGGGGAGCGGTCGGAACCGCACGGGCGACCACGGTTGATGCCGTCATGTTGTGCCTCCTTGGTCCAGCGCCCTTCGGCTGCCGGCCAGTCCACAGATCGTAGGACAGGAGCCCCCGGAACACCAGCGCGGATGCATCACCGAGGTGCCCGATGCCCGCCTACGCTCCACCCGATGGAACAGGCGTGTGCGAGCTGCGGTGCCAGCGAGGCGTCTCTGACACCGGTCCACCGGATCTACGTCGAACACGACGTCTCGGCCCCGGAGCCCACCGTCACCGAGCTCGAGGAGATCGAGCTGTGGTGCGCGGCCTGCACGGCGAACTACCCGCACCGACCGCTCACCTGATCATCGCCGGTGATCCGGGCCGCTCGCCACTGTCGCCACCGCCCCGATCGCCGCCCCGATCGCCGCCCGCCGCGTCACCGACCGCCTTCACGAGGTCGGGACCGCTCACCCGTCGACCCACCGTGTGCGCTCCCGCCCAGGGAACGGCCGGGTCCTCGATCATGGCCACGACGGCCGGGGGCCGAGCCCCGGCCTGGCCGAGCGCCGGCAGCACCTCGGCCTGTTCGGGACTGCCGGAGCCCAACATGTTGACGACGACGTCGACGGCATGGACGGTGGGGCAACCCTCCCCGGCGGCGAGTGGACAGCGATGCGTTCCGACCGGTCCCTCACAGACGACCACATCGAACCCGGCGCGATCGAGCACTGACGCGACGATGCCTGGCGAGGCCTCGGCAGGGCACTCCAGGAGCACCCGAGGACGGCTCCGATGCTCCGCGCGCCACGGGATCGTGGGCGGCACGAGCCTCCGGGCCCGGATCCGGAACCAGCTGGGTCGTTCGAGCGCCATCGCGCCTCCTCGGTTCGAGGCCACCAGGCCCCAGACGCGGAACGTAACCACAGCGTCCGGCCGCGGGGCAGGGACCTTGGTCCCGAACTCATGTCACAGCCGGGCCGGGCCGGCGGAATGGATCCGGCCAGTGGGCGGGGCGCCACGCCGGTCCCGCGGGGGGCGGCGCTACCCCGGTGCCGCGGTGGCCGGCTGCGCCGTGACGGGCGGCGGCGTGGCGGGCGGCGCGATGGCGGGCGGCACCGTCGTCTCAGGGACCAGCGTGCTGGTCGTGGTCGTGGTCGCGAGCTCCGGATTGAGCACCTGTGTCCCCGGCGTCGGCACCACCGGAGCGCACGGCGCCTGGCTGGCGGTGGCGAACGACATGTAGTCGTGCCAGATCTGGGCCGGGAACGTCCCACCGGTCACCTTGATGCCGTGGACGTCCGTCATCGGGACGTTGCCGGCCGGGAACCCCGTCCACACGGCGGTGGTCATGTGGCAGGTGTACCCGACGAACCAGGCGTCGGCGTAGTTGTCGGTCGTGCCGGTCTTGCCGGACGCGTCGATCTTCAGCTTCGCCGCCGTCCCGGTGCCGCCCTCGCTGAGGACGCCCTTCAAGGTGTCGGTCACCGTGTCGGCGACCGTCGCCGGGATCGCCGGTGTGGCCACCGGATCAGGCGCCACGAAGAGCGGATCGCCGGAGGCCGGAGTGATCCGACGGATCACCCACGGCTGGACGAGGTTCCCGTGGTTGGCGAAGGTCGAGTACGCGGTCGCCATCTCGATCGGCGCGACCTCGCCCGCAGCACCGATCACGGCCAAGGCGTCGGGCTTGACCGGCGAGGTGATCCCGAGACGCTTGGCCATCTCCGGGATCTTCTTGAAACCCGCCTTCTCAGCGATCTGCACGTAGGCGGTGTTGACCGAGTGCCACGTGGCGGTCCGGACGTCGATGATTCCGAACGACTCGTCGTTGTAGTTCTTGACCGGCTTCTCGAGCCCCTTGACGTCCAGCGAAGGCGGGGCGAGGAACAGCGAGTCGAGCGAGTAGCCCCTGTCCAGGAAGGCGGCCAGCGCCACGGGCTTGAACGTGGAACCCGGTGATCGGCCGGTGCCGCCACCGTCCTTGCCGAGCGCCAGGTTGGTGGTCGAGTCTGCCCAGTTCGTGCCGCCGACGAGCGCCACGACCCGGCCCTTCTCGTCCAACGACACCAACGATGCCGCGGGGTCGGTCGGCTCGTTCAGCTTCTTGGTGATGGATTCGTAGGCCGTGCGCTGCAGGACCGGATCGATCGTGAGGGAGATCCGCAGGCCTCCACCGAACACCGCCTGTTCGCCGTAGTCGGCCAGCAGCTTCTTGCGCACCCAGTCGATGATGTAGTCGCCGCCGACGGCGCTGAAGTCGTCGGTCACGAACACGCCGGAGTTCTCCAGCGGCCGGGCGATCACGTCGCCGTCCCAGGCCACCTTCCGGGCCGAGTCCGCCTGTTCCTCGGTGATGTCGCCCATCTGGACCATCGCATCGAGGACGGTGGAGCGTCGTCGGGTCGCCTCGTCGGGGTTCTTGGTGGCGTCGGCCAGCTCCGGCGCACGGATGAGCCCGGCGAGGTAGGCGAACTGGTCGAGCCGGAGCTTGCTCACGCCGGTGGCGAAATACGCCCGCGCCGCGGCCTCCACGCCGTAGGCGCCGCGGCCGAAGTACACCTCGTTCAGGTAGCGCTCGAGGATCTCGGTCTTGGTGAACTTCCGTTCCAGCTTCACCGCCAGCGCCGCTTCCTTGAGCTTGCGGGTGAGGGTGCGCTCCTTGGAGAGGTACACGTTCTTCACGTACTGCTGGGTGATCGTGGAACCGCCCTGGGTCGAGTCGGAGCCGCTGATCACGTCCTGCACGAGGGCCCGGGCGATGCCGGTCGGATCGATGCCGTTGTGCTCGAAGAAGGTCCGGTCCTCCGACGCGACCACCGCCTGCACCAGTTGGGGCGGGATCTCGGAGTACTTCAGCACCACACGGTTCTCCCGGGCGCTGAGCCGGGCGACGGCATTGTCGGGTCCGCATGCACCATCGGGGACATCGGCCAGGCAGACGAAGGAGCTGGCGTCGAGTGGCCGGGTGGCCGCGGGCAGGGTGATGCCGTCGAGGATGACGAACATCCCGCCCATCGACGCCAGCCCGAACAGGACGACGACGTACAGGATGCGGCGAAGCGGTCCGGTCCGCCGGCGGCTCCGACCGCTGGAACGCACGCCGGACCGACCGGTGGCGACTGTGGAGCGGCCGGACGACGATGTCGATCGGGTGCCCGATCGAGGTCGCGATCGACGGCTGGGGGCGCGGGTCGTCACAGTGGGTGCTCAGAGCCGGGTGTTGGGGCTCAGCACGGCGACCCGCTGCAGGTGGTTCCACCGGCACGACACGCACACTTCGACCACGTAGCAGCGGTGCTCGCCGCTGCGCTGGGCGAGCTTGGTGAGCTCCTGGCCCGGTACGACGCAGCGGCCTCCCGGCGGCAGGCGCGGTCCGAACACGAACCGGACGATCCGAAGCCCCGGCACGTCACAGATCGGACAGCGGCGCCGGACGGTCTCGGAGCACTCGTGCGCCACCCGCATGAGCTCGCGCTGGGCGTCACAGACGTCGTTGCGCTGCAGCTCACCGGCCCGGAAACGGCGTAGGACCCGACGCCGGGCGAGCTGGTAGTCGACCACACCCGGGGCGACCGGCTCGCCGGGCTGACCGCCCGAATCGACGAATTGCACCGGTCCAGGCTAGCGGTGGGAGCGGTGCCGGCCTCGTCGCCGCCCCCTCGTCACCCGAATCGACCTGCCCCGCGATCCACGACGGCGCCATCGAGGTAGGACAGACTTCGGGCGTGGCGGAGCAACAGGACCGACAAGATCGACAGGATCGGCTGCCGGGCACCAAGCCGAGCAGACGTCACCCTTCCGCGGGCAACCTGACCTCCCGTCCGGAGCTGGTGCGCGAACCACCCGCACCGCCGACCCGCCCGGCGTTCGCCTTCCCGTTCGCCGTCGATGAACCGGCCACCGGCGAGTTCGTGCGATACGGACCCGACCTGGACGACGAGGCTCTGGCACGGCTCATCGGCAGCGTTGCCGGTAAACGGATCCTCGATCTCGGATGTGGGTTCGGCGCCAACTCCATCGCCCTGGCCCGCGCCGGCGCCCACGTGGTGGCCGTGGACCAGTCTGCGTCGCGCCTCGCCATCGCCCGCTCGAACGCCGACGAGGCCGAGGTGCGGATCGAGTTCCACCACGCCGATCCGGCGGACCTCGCCTTCGTCCGCGCCGAGCGGATGGACGCGTGCATCGCGGTGTACTCGGTCGCCGGTGTCGATGACGTCGCCCGGCTGTTCCGTCAGGTCCACCGGGTCCTGCGCGCCGACAAGCCCTTCGTCGTCTCGCTCCCACACCCGATGTCGCTGATGGTCGACGACGACGAACGCCCCCGGGTGATCCAGGCCGCGGATGACCTGACCCCACTGGTGTGGCCCGGCGACGAGGACGTCGAGGGCGTGACCGTCCTTCCCCATTCGGTGAGTGATGTCGTGATGGCCCTGCGCTCCTCGAACTTCCGGCTCGACCTGATCCTCGAGCCGACCGGTGAGCCCCGGTCCGCGGCGAGCCGCTACTGGTCTCCGACCCGCCGGCTGATCCCCTCGACGGTCATCTTCCGGACCCGCAAGGACCGCAGCTGAGCAGGCGCACGCACTTCGGCGGGCACACGCGTCAACCGGCCCGGTCGCCGATCTCCGGGCTCACCGACGGGCCACCCACCACTCGTCGAGACGGCGGTTGACCTCGGCCACGCCGATCTCGCCCTCCTCGAGCCTCAACTCGAGCAGGAACCGCATCGCCTCACCGACGTCGCGGCCGGGACCGATGCCGAGCCGGTCCATCACCGCCTGCCCGTCGATCTCCGGACGCATCGCCTTCAGCTCCTCGGCCGCGCCGACCTCGGCGATCCGGTGTTCGAGGTCGTCCATCCGCCGCGACAGCATCTCGGCCTTGCGTCTGTTGCGGGTGGTGCAGTCGCATCGCGTGAGCTCGATGAGCTCGTCGAGCAGGTCGCCGGCGTCACGGACGAAACGCCGGACGGCACTGTCGGTCCAGCCCATGCCGTAGGTGTGGAACCGCAGGTGCAGGTACACGAGCCGGGTGACGTCGTCGATCAGATCCTTCGGGTACTTCAGGGCCGTCATGCGAGCCCGTGTCATCCGCGCCCCCACCACCTCGTGGTGATGGAACGACACCCCGTTGGCGCCGCCGACCTCACGGGTGCGGGGCTTGCCGACGTCGTGGAACAAAGCGGCCAACCGGACCTTGAGCTCGGGCGAGGTGTTCGACACCACGGCGATCGTGTGGGCCAGGACGTCCTTGTGCCGGTGGATCGGATCCTGTTCGAGGCGCATGGCGCCGAGCTCGGGAAGGAAGTGCTCCGAGACGCCGGTGTCGTGGACGAACCACAGGCCCGCCGTCGGATCGGCGACCACCATCAGCTTGTCCAGCTCGTCGCGCACCCGTTCGGCCGACACGATCTCGAGGCGCGCCGCCGTCCGCGTGGTCGCGTCCACGAGGCCGGGCGCCGGCTCCAGCCCCAACCCGGCGATGAACCGGGCCGCACGAAGCATCCGAAGGGGGTCGTCCTCGAAGGAGATCTCCGGGGTGAGCGGGGTCCGGAGCTGTCGGCGAGCGAGGTCACCGACACCGTCGAAGGGATCGATGAGGGTCGGCGACCCCCCGGTGACCTCGAGGGCCATGGCGTTGATGGTGAAGTCGCGCCGCGACAGGTCCGTCTCCACGTCGTGGCTGAAGGTGACCTCCGGCTTCCGACTCCCCGGCTGGTAGCTCTCGGCCCGGTGGGTCGTGATCTCATAGCGCTCATCGCCGTGGATGGCCCCGATCGTGCCGAAGCGTTGGCCCTGGGTCCAGATCGAATCGGCCCAGCCCCGGATCAGCTCCAGCGTCTCGGTCGGAGTGGCATCGGTGGTCAGGTCGAGGTCCGACCCGTCGAGGGCGCGGCCGAGGATCGTGTCCCTCACGATGCCGCCCACCAAGTACAACCGATGCCCGGCGGCAGCGAACAGATCGGCGAGCGGACGGGTCGACACGATCAGCGTCTGCGCACGAGCGGGAATCACGTGGGTCTACCGTAGATCCACCCGACCCCCGCCCTGGACGCCCGTTCTCCGAAGGACCACCGATGCACCAACCCCAGACCTTCGCGTGGGGCGGTCAGCGGTACCGCTACGGGGCGTGGCACGCGGAGGACGGAACCGCGTTCCTCGCGCCCGAGCACACCGCGGGCGCACCATCAGCGCCGGTGTTGCGGCGCGTGCTCGATCAACTCACCGACCTCGGGTTCGGGGCGGTCGTGACCTCCGCCCTGAACGAGTCGGTCACGCCCACCTTCCTGTCGGTGGGGTTCCAACGGATCGACGAGCTGGCGGTGCTCCGCCATGATCTGGCGTCCATCATCGAGGCGCGTCCGGTGGCGCACCGCCGCGGCGTGACCCGCGACCGGGACGCCGTGCTCGCCCTGGATGCCATGGCGTTCCCACCGGCGTGGCAGCTCGACGCCGCGGGGCTCCATGACGCCATCAGCGCCACCCGCGCCGCCCGATGGAGGGTCGTTGACGATGCTTCCGCACCGATCGCCTACGCCGTGTCGGGACGCTCCGGCCGAGCCGGTTTCCTGCAACGACTCGCCGTGCACCCCGACCGCCTCAGGCGGGGTGTCGGCCGGGCGCTGGTGGCGGACTGCCTTCGGTGGAGTCGGCGATGGGGGTGCCGCAACGTGCTGGTCAACACCCAGAAGTCCAACGAGGCCGCACTCGCGCTCTACCACGACTGCGGCTTCGAGCGGACCCATCCCGACCTCCACGTCCTCCGGACCGAACTGCGGTGAGGCCGACCTCGAGCGGAGCGCCACGCCTCGCGCCCGCACCGCGGCCCGTGACCGTGACCCTGGTGGCGCTCATGGCCGCCGCGGTCCTCCTCGCGACGATCGCCGCCGGCGCACACCGCGTCGGCGCTCAGGGGGCCGGGACGATGACCGTGCAACGCTCGTCGCTGTGGGTGCGCGACCAGGCATGGACCGCGGTGATCAAGGTCGACGACGTGCCACTCGATTCGACGGTGGTCACCGCCGTCCACCGCGCGCTCCCCACCGACGAGGTCCGTGCCCGGGCCGCGTTCGGGACCCTCGCCGATGCCGACATCACCACATCGCCCCTGGCACGACAGAGCGTGCCGCTCGGATCGGTGATCTCCGGGGACGGCACCATGATCGTGGCGATCGCTCCCCGCACCGTGACCCGTGCGGGCGTCTACCCGGTCACCATCGCCATCTACGCGGGCTCCGCCACCGGATCGAGTGCCACTCCCCTGGTCACCACCGTGCTGTACCTCGTGCGGGCACCGAGCTCCACCAACTCCGTCTTCGACGTCGCTCTGATCGGTACCGATGCCCGGGCCCCCGTGCTGCAGCCCGATGGATCGGTGCAGGTCGCCGACCTCGCCCGCGACCGGCTCCGGCGTTGGACCCAGATCGCCACCTCCGACATCGGTGGGACGACAACCTTCTCGTTCGACCCGCAGGTCCTGTACGGCCTCTCCCGCAGCGACGACCCCGACGACGCCGCGCTGTTGGACGGGTTGCGACTGGCCGTCGCCGATGAAGGCGTGATCCGATCCACATTCGTCCCCACCGACCTCGAGTCCTGGGCGGCCACGGGCACCGGCAGCGACCTCCTGCCGCTCTACGTGGACGGTCAACAGGAGGTGATCGACCGCCTGGCGACTCCGGTCGACGCCAGGATCTGGTTCCCCGACCCGACGCTCGGACCGGCAGGGCTCCGGTTGCTCCGGTCCGTCGGCGTGGACCGCGTCGTGGTCGATCCGCTCCGACTGGCCGATCGCAACGGTCTCCCCGACCGTGACAGCGGGCTCCTCCAGAACCTCACCCTCGAGACCCCTGACAACTCGCCGACCGTCGCCCACGCCATCGACCCGGACCTGTCCCAACTCCTCGCAACCGCTGATGCCGACCGCGTCGCCCAGACCAACCGGATCGGCGCCGCCCTCTCTGCGCTGTGGTTGGTCGACAGTGCGACTCCCCGCGGAGTGGTGATCGACGCGACCGACGCTCCACCCCCGCTCATCGGCGCGCTGCTCGGGCTGCTCCGAACCGACTCGCCCCTCACCTCGGTGCGCGTCGCCGACCTGTTCGACCAGGTACGCGCGTACCCCGCGTCGGCGAACGACGACGCCTCTCTCCGACTGCAGCTCCGGACACCGCCGATCGTGGACCACTCAGCCGACTCCGTTGCGCTGCGAGCGGCACGGCGCTCCGCTGACAGCCATCGCGGGCTCGCCACCGGGCCCGATCCCGGCAACGAGATCATCGCCCGCCTGTTGTCCACCGCTCCACACCGGGACCTGACCCCCGCAGCGACGCTGGGGTACGTGTCTGCGGCGCAGAACCGGATCGAGACCGACCTGGCGGCCGTGATCGCCCCTCCGGAGTCGACGATCACGGTGACCAACCGGGACGCGGTGATCCCCCTGCGCATCACCAACGGACTCGATCACGACATCACGGTGTCCCTGCGCGTCCGCAGCCCCCGGCTGTCCTTCCCCGACGGTGCCCGCCAGATCCTCAACCTCCGGCCGGGGGTCAATCGCGTCGACCTCAACGTGGGGGTCCGCACCTCCGGCGAGTTCGCGCTGACGGTCGAACTGGCAACGCCCGATGACCGACGGGTGATCCGGCGTTCCGAGATCCGTGTCCGGTCGACCATCTTCAGTGGGGTCGGAGTCCTGCTGTCGGTGGGTGCGCTCCTCACCCTGCTCATGTGGTGGATCCAGACCCACCGCCGGTCCAGGCGTCGAGCCCGGGCCGCGCTCGACGGGGTCGCCACAGCGGGCGCCGGCACCGACGCGTCGGGCGACGCGGGGATGACCTGATGCTGCTCGGCGAGGGCACCGTGCTGGCAGATCGCTACCGGCTCGACTCACGGATCGGGACCGGCGCGTCGGCGGTGGTGTGGCGGGCAACCGACATCGTCCTCGACCGCGTGGTCGCACTCAAGCTGCTCCACACCCACCTGCGCGAGGACCCGGCGGTGCGCGAACGCTTCCGGAGGGAGGCGATCGCCGCGGGCCGCCTCTCGCACCCGAACGTCGTCGCCGTGTATGACACCGTCTCGACGCCCGACGTCGAGGCCATCGTGTTGGAGTATGTCGGCGGTCGGAGCCTCCGCGCCTGGCTGGACGATGTGACCGTGTTGGAACCGGAGATCGTGCGGGAACTCCTCCTCCACCTGCTCGACGGCCTGGGGGAAGCCCACCGTCACGGGCTGATCCACCGCGACATCAAGCCGGCGAACATCCTCGTGGCCCCGGACGGCCGTCCCAAGCTCGCCGACTTCGGTATCGCACGAGCGATCGACGACGTCGGTCTCACCGGCACCGGACTGCTGATCGGAACGGCATCGTACCTGTCGCCCGAGCAGGTGGAGGGACGACCACTCGACGTCCGATCCGACATCTACTCGCTCGGCGTCGTGGGCTACGAGCTGCTGGTCGGCGAACCGCCGTTCTCGGGCGAGAGTTCCGCGGCGGTGGCCCTCGCCCGGCTCCGGATCGATCCCGAACCGCCGGCCCGACGACGCCCCGGCGTCCCGACGGCGATCTCGGACGTGGTCATGGAGGCGCTGGCCCGCGACCCCGCAGCCCGACTGCCCGACACCGCCGCCTTCACCGCCGCCCTCCGGGGCCGTCGCGACGGCCCACGAGGGCGTGACATCGCCGGAGGCGGCACTCCGGCGCTCACCGACAGCACGGCGTCGATGGTGCTGAACAGCCCACCGACGGCGGCGCACGCCAACGCGCCGGTCCCCGTGCTTCCGCCGCGCACCTCCGTGCCCGCCGACCGACCATCGCGATTCGGCGTGATCCTGCTCACCACCCTGTTGCTCGGGGCCAGCGCCCTCGCGGCTGTGCTCGTCTGGGGCAACAGCTCCTCGGGCAGCGGCCCCCCGACGAGTGCCTCCGCCGCGCCGCCGGCCCAGATCGCCGGGGTCAGCACCTTCGATCCCGGCGGCTCGGGCAAGGCCGGAGAGAACGACGAACTGGCCCGCAACATCATCGATGGCAACGTCTCCACGGCGTGGCGGACCGAGTCCTACGACGCCAGGGACTTCGGTACGAAGAGCGGGGTGGGCATCGTCATCGAGCTCGACGCGTCGGTCCCACTCGAACGGATCGAGATCCACTCCGAATCCACCGACTGGGCAGCATCGGTGTACGTGGGCGACGATCCCACCGGCTTCGATCCCGACCGCACCGCACCGGCCGCAACGGCCGATCCCGCCAGCCGGGATACCACCGTGGAGCTGTCGGGTGCGAGGGGCAGGGCGGTGCTGATCTGGATCACCCGGCTCGGCGAAGGTGCACCGAGGTACCGGGTCACCATCAACGACGTCGGAGTGTTCGCCAGATCCTGAACCGGCTGATGACCGAGCACCGATCACCACGTAGGCTCCGAGCCGATGACGACCAACGAGCATGCTCGGAGCGGCGCCAACGCGGGCACCGCCACCGGACGGAACGACGCAGCCCGAACCGAACCCGACTGGACCGACCAGGTCACCGACCTGGTGGTCGGTGCGGTGGACTCCGTACGAGACAAGACGACGGGGCCGATCCTGATGGTGGCCCGCGGCCTCGTCTACGGCGTGGTCGCACTGCTGGTCGGACTGCTCGCACTCGGCCTCCTGACCGTCGCCATCGTGCGTGCCCTCAGCCTGCTCCCCGGACCGCAGTGGACGACATACGCGGTGGCCGGCGCCGTTCTGTGCCTCGGCGGGCTCCTCGCCTGGTCCAAGCGGGGCCCCGTCGATGGCTGAGCCCCGCAACGTCGTCATCATCGGATCCGGACCGGCCGGGCTCACAGCAGCGATCTACTCCTCGCGAGCCAACCTCGAGCCGCTGATGCTCGAGGGCGAACCCTCGTCCACCTCCGACCAGCCGGGCGGGCAGCTCATGCTGACGACGGAGGTCGAGAACTACCCCGGATTCATCGACGGCATCCAGGGCCCGGAGCTGATGGCCAACATGCGCGCCCAGGCCCAACGCTTCGGCACCGAGATCCAGACGGTCAAGGTGGCCAGGATCGACCTCAGCGAACGTCCGTTCCGGATCTGGGTAGGAGATCCCACCAATCCGGAGGCCACGCACCTGGCCCACACGGTGATCGTCGCCACGGGCGCACAGTCGCTGATGCTCGGGCTCGAGGGCGAACGGCGACTGATGGGCCACGGCGTGTCGACGTGCGCGACGTGCGACGGGTTCTTCTTCCGCGGCCAGGACATCGTGGTGGTCGGAGGCGGGGACTCGGCACTCGAAGAAGCGAACTTCCTGACGCGTTTCGCCGACAACGTCTCGGTGATCCACCGCCGGTCAGACCTCCGGGCGTCGAAGATCATGCAGGACCGGGCGGCGGCCAACCCGAAGATCCACTTCGAGTGGAACACCGTGGTGACCGAGATCCTCGGCACGGAGAAAGTCGAGGGGGTGAAGGTCCGTTCAACCGTCGATGACTCCGGACGCACCCTCGATGTCTCCGGCGTGTTCGTCGCCATCGGGCACCGACCGAACACCGCTCTGTTCGAGGGCCAGTTGGACATGCACGACAACGGCTACCTCCGCACCGACCCCGGCACGAGCGAGAC
>Ga0315287_10005267_pt1 | contig 12721 bp, 13 predicted proteins | sample YL17G11_0_MG_FD_205037 | JGI IMG/M metagenome (GOLD analysis project Ga0315287, IMG submission 205037) | Sediment microbial communities from Yellowstone Lake, YNP, Wyoming, USA - YL17G11_0 | ecosystem: Environmental > Aquatic > Freshwater > Lake > Sediment | place: USA: Wyoming | collected...
GTTTCCGTGGTGGTAACGTCGTGGTTGCCGGGTGTGGGATAAAAAAGAACAGTGAGAGGTTCGATCTGTTTCTTGAATTGACTCCATTGTGCCCTGATTTTTTCCCTGTCATACGTATAACCTGTAATCATATCTCCCAGCTGAATGACGAATGCAGGAGCCAGGAGGTTTGTCTCCTTCACATAGCTCTCGAACACATCGGGATTTTCGAATTGGGAATCGCCCCACACAACGAATTTATATCCGCAATTCTCCGAAGATAAAATCCCAAAGGGTATGATGAGAAGCAATGAGACAAGGGAGATGATTTTCAATGATTTCACGGAATCTTTCCATTGATCGAAAAGACGATTATTTCATCCCAAGACGTTCCCTGATGCCGCGCACGAATGTCCCGTCCTTGAGACAGGGGTAGAGGTATTTTCCCGGGCACACGGTTTCCGCAAGATCGCGGTGGCCATAGATCCTGTCGAGGGGGACATTGAATTCCTGAACTCCCCATGCCATGAGATCAGTAATGGCTTTGATCTGCGCCTCATTGGGCTGCTGAATTTCATAATTCCCCATGACCATGATGAGCAGGTGTCCGGTCTGGTTGTATTTGGTATTGGTTTCGCCGAGAAAATGCCAGTCGCGGCCTTCATAGATCGTGCCGTCGAGGGAGATCATGAAGTGATAAGGCACGTCCCACCAGTTTTTATCCTTTTGTCCCCATGACTGGAGTCCCTGGAGTTTTTTCACAGGATCGTCCTGTGGGGTCATGGGTTTCGGATCTCCTGCGTGATGGAGCGTGATCATGGAGATTTTGTGAGGGATCCGTGCGCGGGAGGCAGCGTCGCCCGCTTTTGTGGAAGACGCAATATTCTGGGGAATGGAGGCGATGGTCGTAATTTCGAATTCGGTGAGTCCATGTCCCAGTTCGCCCTTTTTTGTATGAGCAGCAAGGATGGCGATGTGAAAGCCCTGCCAGTTGAAGGCATCGCCTTCCTTAATGGTTTTTTCCTCGGATTTTTCTCCTGATGTGAGTTTGAGCACAACAGTATCATTTGCGGATTTAGGCTCCCCCGGAGGAGCTGGGATCATGCTTTTGAGTTCGATCTTGAGGTTTTGAAACTCGATAGATTCTCCGGGCGCGATATTGCCGCGTCTTCCCTGAGCCGGGAAGCCGACAGGGGGCGTTTTCTGCCACTGGGAATGAGGAACGATCATAGGCATAGGATACCTTTTTCCCGCTTGTGGCGGAGATTCCTGAGAAAATCCCTTCATTGATATCATAATAAATAAAATTCCCAGAAAATATGTCTTCATCATTTACTCCTTTTTAATGATCGTGAAACAAATCGTTCCTTACGATTATTGATTCCTTTCATAAAGAAAAATGCTTGTCAACTCCAAGGGGCCTGATCTTTAATGAAGAGATTTTTATGGAACGACTCGGCAAACATGGCATTCCAGCATTTAATTATCCCGTAGAAAACCTGGAGCGCTAGGCAAACCTGTGAGCGAGCCCGCAATTACAAACAGCACATGCCTTATCGCGTTGGAGCGCATTGAAAGTTTAGATTTGCTTGATTCATTTCATTTTGGCATCTGGTGATAAACACTCTTTAATTTCATTCCATGATCTATCAAGATTTGCCTGTAAACTAACAAGCGCATTATGATATCCATAATATCCATATATTTTTTCCCCTGCTAAATCAGAAGGAATCTTTTTTGCTGCCATATCCTCTCTTGCGTTTATCAAACTTCTTGAATCTGAATGTTTCATGGTTTTTGATATAAGTTTAACAATATATGCCAAGATAACACCGGAAATGCAAAAGAGAAATGCCCACTTGATGCCCCACCACCAAGCCTTGAATGGTTCATTGTGGTAATAGTTTTCACTCATTATATAACCACACCCTTTGATGAACCCAATAAAGAGTATTATTAAATTAAAGGGAGAACGCAACCAAGAGCTGACTCCATTTTTCTTGCAAAATCTTTGGTGGATTCCCTTTGTTCATTCATATAGGTTTGTTCACGAAAATTATCATCCTCTTCTCTTCTCAACCTTGCCTGAGCGTTCCCGTATTCTTCCCTTTTAGCTTCAAGGTCCTTTCCCGCTTCACTTACATTCGACTTTATTGACGCTAATTCGGGAAGACGAGGGCAAATAGAAGAAATCGCTGTGCATGTTTTAATTGCCCGAACGGAATCAGAGTAATTTTGTGCATTTAACCAATTTTCGCTCGATTGAAGCGCCTCCTGAAGCAATGTGATCTCTTTCTCAATATGAATTCTATTCCCCTCACTGATTCCCCCAAGGGTCTTCTCACATTCCTCTTTCGCTTTTTTATATATGGCTTTCCCTTTTTCATTTTCCGATTTGGCGAGATTATCAAGGGCTTTGATCAATTCATCCCGTATTGGGTTTAAATCTTGATCCGTTGCTGCAATGGCATAATAAGAGGGATTTGATTTACAAAGACCAACTATTATTGATATCCCTTTTTCAACATATCCCGAGAGAGCCAAATAAACCGCATAGTGATAACTGCCATAAAAACCTGCTTGTTCCATCATTTCCTTTGCTTTAGAGAATTCCATATCAGCAAAGTATGATCGAGCGAGGTTTTCCAGCGCAAATTTCCTGACTTCCTCTTCTGGACTATAATCCACGGCTTTTTTAAAGTGAGTTATTGCGGAATTCGCATCATTTTTATGAAGATAAACAAAACCCAGGTTCATATGAGCCTGAAAACTCGTGCGTTTCATCTCTACAGCTTTCAATAGACAAGCCTCTGCGTCATCAATATTCCCGGTAGAAATGGCTTTGACGCCATCCTCAACAAGTTCGCTTGCTTCTGTTTGGCGGGGGAATTTTATCAGATGAACCAGATAGGCAAGTTTGGAATCCATTTGGCCAAGCACCCATTTGATCTCGGACAGATTAATGCACAATTCATCTTCAAGATGATATATCGCATCGGACATTTCTGAAAAACCCTGAGACATTGATAATTGAAGGTTGGAAATTTGCTTTCCAATTTCATTAAGGGCCATCACGTTTAAACTGGAAGATTTTTGAATCTCTCCCTGGATACTTTGCATATTCTTGACAATTTGATGATTAACTTTGACCAAATCCCGAACATTATTGGGCATGCCAATTAAAAAGGCGTGTTGAGGAGTTCCTGGAGTGTACCATGAAACATCATTCGATCCAAAGGTATAACGATGGATAAGAGAGTGTTCATTTGTCATAATACCACCCTTTTTATTGTTTTGATTTCTTCAGAAAGGATATCAATTCTTTTTCAACATGGTTCAAAACTATTTCACATTGTAAAACCAGATCAGCCATTTTAGGCCATTGAAGATCAAAGGAATAAGAATGACGAAAGACATGACGAAAGTTCATATAAAGGCGAAGACGATCCTGCAAATCTTTGGAAATCACGGAGGCCCTATATGAAGAAGATTTTGCCATGAGGTCCAAGAGACGACTATGCCACATTTCACCGCTGGGCAATGTTTGTTCCATACAAAGCGCCACTCGTTTGAAGATGTTCTCAATTCCATTATAAAAGGATTGAAGCATTCCTGCTAATGCAATGATCTCCACAGTGTCAGGTGAAACCGACTCCACTTTCTTTCGAAGAGGCGCAAATTGATTCATCAACTGTCGGAGATGCGCGATCTCGAGTTGAATCTCTTCTTCCAGTTCATGCCACACGACGGAGTTTTCCCTTCTTTTTAAGATATTCCGTAAAGAGAGTTGAGGTATCAAGGTCTATGAGATCAAGAGGGCGTTCAAGAAGGCGTTGTGCCTCGGAGAAGGCGGGAAAATATTTTTCGGGGGGCAAGCCGGATATGGCAAGATCTATGTCAGAGTCTTCACGAACATTTCCGGTTGAAGCTGATCCAAAAAGATAAACCTCTCGAGCGCCATATCTTTTCAGGATATTTGCCACATTTTTAATTAACTCAGAACATTGATCTTCCATGATATTTCCTTTCATAGAGATTGAGGTTTTATTTAGAACAGATATAAAGTCCACGTCAAATCAAATATAATCAATCATGCTATCCTTTCCCGCGCCGCTTCAGCCCCATACGCGATGGCTGCCCGGATGTCATCCAGCTGGAGTTGAGGATATTCCTTGAGAATATACTCCTGAGACATGCCATCGGCAAGCATATCGAGAAGCAAGGAAACCCATATACGGGTCCCTTTGATACAGGGTTTCCCGAAACAGATATTCGAATCAACCGATATACGACTCAAAAGGTCTTTCATAATTCACCTCGCCATTTGAGGCAACTCTACAGATCATTTATGAAATATTTTATCATCCAATAACCGGACACTCACATACTGAAAAATCATCTCTCATTTCAAGGAAAGAATTTTTCAAAATAAAATCAGATTCTTTTTTTCGTGCTTTTCGTGTCCCGCCAATAGCGGGATTCGTAGTTTAAAGATCGGGATTATTTTTTTTCCCAGACTTGGAATTCGTGGATTCTGCAGATGGAGTCAAGAGCGCAGGAATCGGTGATGAAGAGGCGGATGTAGCGCGCCTGGAGGGGTTTGGTGAGGGGAAGGGAAAGGACAGATGTTCTGGAATCGGAGCTCTCGCGATCCTCTGAAGGGACTTTGTATGTGATAATATTCTCCCAGGGTCCATCGAGGGATTCGCCTTTTTCAATGGAGAATCCGAGGAGGTCGAAACCGGGAGTATCCCCCATGGCGCTGGGATTCACAATGACAAACCCTTCGATTTGGAATGTGTCCCCAAGGTCGAGCGCGAGCCAGTGGGCGTTCGGATGATCAATTTCGCACCATTTGGTTCCCATATCATTATCGAACGCCTTGTTTCCTTCATTACCCAGCTCGAAATGTCCTGACTCGCGGTAATCTTTGACCTTTAATGCCAGGTTCTCACTCTTGAAAGGAAGGGCTTTCAATTTTTCCCGGATCATATCCAGGGGATTTTTCCTGAAGATGTCCGGAACTTCAAGGAGATCGTAATCCACTGGTGGCATTTTGGGGAAGGGATCGTGAGGTTCGGTTTGATACCATAGAGCCACGCTGGAATAATCGTCCTGGCGATCCTGGACATCCCAACCGTGGCATTTCATTGTGGCGCGGAGGGATTTCTTGAACCTGACAGGATCGGGGACGTGGAAGCGATACGCAGTCATCCTGTTATTTTCCGGGCCGAAGGATGTGCCGTGGAGCAGGGCGTTTATTTCGGATCGAAATCCCCAGGCATGGCCGAAATAATCCTCAGCGCCTGTTCCGGGGAGGGAAGGCGATTCCTCGCCGTCGATATAAAAATCCTGGCCTCCTTCCACCCATGCGCCGGGACCGAGGAGATGGTAATTCATGATTGTTCCCACATAATTTCCCCTGCCTTTTGCCTCGAGAATGGTATAAGGTTTATGGAGAGTGACCGGATTTTCCCTTCGATACCGGGCATGGAAATAAAGGAGATCGTCCGGAAGCGCGGGGCATTTTTCATAATCCACTTGAATGAAGAACAGGGACACGGAACGAAGGCTTTTGTTTTCAATCTCGATAACAGCGGACTTTCTGAAGGGCATTTTCCAATAACAGTTGAGAGCAGCGTGGTGTTCGCCGCCTGCAGGATACATTTCGAGCATGAGAGAGCGCAAAAGCCGCTCCTGACCGAATCCCACGCCGAAGAAATCGCCGAGAGGCGCTTCCACGCTCGGCTCTTTTTCCCCGTCCCAGAAGATGCGCAGCACAAGAAGGCTGTAAACTTGCGGGATCGGCGATTTTGCGGTGATCCAGAGATGGTTGATGATTCCGGGACCTGTTAATTCCCCCACAACGAGCTTTTGCCCAAAAGGGATACCGAGCACCCGGGAATGGCGATGGGAGGTATTTTCCGAGGGCAGGAACAGGGAAGAGGAGAAAAAAGTCTCCGGATCGGCTGGATTCGAACTGGGGAACACATCATTCAGGCAAAAAAGCGGAAGCGGTAAAAAAGTGAGAATGGAGAACAAGATTATTTTCCGGAGTAAGGCGGGGGAAAATTTCATCAGCATCACCTCAAGCGTAAAATACAACTTCATTTATTACAGGATTCTACATGAGTAAACAAGAAAATCGGACAAAAGAGCAAACCTTTATCTATTTCCTGGAAGTCGATATTTGTTGAATTCGCTTTTAGAGACAATTAGAATTTCCTTTCTAGTGGATTGTAAAAATGGGGATGCTCATGATTACCCATTATAAAATTGTATGAATCCCTGCAAAATTTTCCACATCATGATATAGAACTGTTAGAGAAAAGGAGGAAAAAACAATGGAACAGCAATCTGCATTCCTGAGTTTCCATGTGTGGTTCTGGCCATGCCTTGTTTTCTTTGCTTTCATTCTGCCGTCCATCAGGGTCATTGGACCGACGCAGGTGGGGCTTGTGATCAAGCGTTTTTCCGCAAAGAATCTGAAGGGCGACAATCCGATTGCATTTAATGGCGAGGCTGGATACCAGGCGGAACTCCTGATGCCGGGATGGCGTTTTAAGTTGTGGATCATGTATTCGGTTCAAAAACATCCGTGGGTTCAAATCCCCGCGGACAGGATCGGCGTGGTGGTGGCGCAGGTTGGAAATCCCCTGCCCACTGGGGCGAAGTCCGCGATTTATAAAAAGGAATTCGGCAACTACAGCGATCTGAAGTTGTTCCTGGAGACTGGCGGACAGAAAGGCGTGCAGCGGCCTGTGCTGCCGCCCGGAACCCTTTCGCCGATCCATCCGGCCGCGTTTCTGGTGATCACTGAGGACCGTGTGTATGGAATCCCCATCTCGGAAGAGACAAAATCAAAGGCAAAACAACAGGGGGGGAAACTCACGCCCATGACCTTTGATCTGAATCCAAAGTGCCTGCGGGTGCTGCGGATCGAGCCCAAGAAACGGGGCGACACAGGCGAGGTTATGGACATGATCGGCATTGTCACCACTTATGAAGGGGAACCGCTGCCTCCCAGCGATATTGCCAGCCGTCTGGGGGGTTTTTCCGACATTGAAAAACTGGAAAAGCAGGAAGGGATCACGGATCACAACCTGATCGAGGCAATCCTGGCAAGCCAGAATCAAAAACACAACAACTACCAGGATTTCCAGTCATTCCTGGACAATGGGGGACCCATAGGTCTGCAACATGATCCCCTTTTGTATGGGGCCTATAACCTCAATCCCTTTCTTGTGAGCGTGGAGCTGGTGCCCATGCTGGTGATAGAGCAGGGAGAGGTGGCAGTGATCAAATCCTATATGGGACTTGTGACTCAGGACACCTCCGGCGTGGAATTCAAGTTCGGGGCGCTCGTCCGGCCTGGTCACAGGGGCATCTGGCAGGAACCCCTGCGAACAGGCAAATATCCGATCAATCCCCACTGTTACCAGGCTGTGATTGTGCCGACATGTATCCTGACGCTGAACTGGGCAGAGGCGGTGTCGCACGCGCATGATCTGGATGCGCAGCTGAAATCCATTATCGCCAAAAGCAGGGAGGGTTTTGAATTCTCCATAGATCTCCAGGTGCAGATTCATATAGCGGACACAGAGGCTCCGTGGGTCATCTCCATGGTGGGGACCATGCAGAACCTGGTGAATGAGGTGTTGCAGGCTGCGGTTGGGAACCATTTCCGCGACAAGCTGCAAAGCATGCCTGCGATCAAGTTCATAGAAACGCGTCAGCAGGTACAGATGGAAGCCCTGGAACATATCAAAACACATCTCAGGCAATACAAGGTGGAAACCCCGGGTGTCTATATCCAGGATGTGATTCTACCCCAAGCCCTGGTGATGGTACTGACACAGCGGGAAATTGCAAACCAGGAGATTGAGACATACAGGAAGCAGGAACAGTCGCAGAAGCAGCGTATCGACATGGAGAAGTCGAAGGGCATGGCTGACATGCAGAAGGATCTTGCCCAGTCCCAGGTGTCCATAGAGATCAAGACGAACAATGCCCGGGCGCGGAAATCCGAGGCTGATGGCGAGGCGGAATACATCGAGAAGACCGGAGCAGCCCAGGGCGCGAAAGTCAGGGCCATCGGCATGGCGCGAGCAGAGGCTTTCAAGGCGCAGGTTCAGGCTTTGGGACAGATGCCCACTGCGCTTGTCAATATCGCCAACTCGCTTTCTGAAGGGAGAAACAAGTTCGTGCCCGAAGTTCTTGTGTCAGGCGGCGAGGGAGGGGCAAACGCCATCAGCGGACTTGCGTCAGTGCTCACACAACATTTCATGAATTATGGCAAAAAGGGCGCTCCTGAAAAGCAGGAAGATTCGTCCCCAGCCGAAAAGATGGTCAAGGCAGGGGGGATGGATGAAGAGGCGCCCAATGCATTGAAAGGCAATTTCCCCAAATCTGAAATGTAGAATTCACACATCAATCAACAACAAAGGGGAGGATCCCGGAAAGCGATCCGGCGATCCTCCCCATTCTTTTAACAAGGGTATATTATTCCGATGAGCACGGAGCATAGAAACAAAAATGGGGATCCCGGGGGAGGAACCGGGATCCCCAGGAACCACAAGAACTGCGGTTCCTATCTTTCTCGACCCCATGACAATCTTCGTAACCATAAAGCAATATGACTTTAAGGCTACCCTAACAGGGTAAGCAAAGACTGTGCACAAATAACATAAAATTTATATATTATTGAGATAAAAGGCGTTACATTCCAATTTCATCATGTTGGACGCATGAAATGGGATTCTTTTATTAACGCACTTGACACTTCTTATTAACATTTGTTGACAAGAAAAAGGGGGAATTGTCTGAAAAAAACCGGAAGGGTCATATATTATGCGGGAGTTACAGATTGTTTCTTTTTAAAGAGGATTTCCTTTATCTCCCGGATGTCTCCGGAATGGAAAAGGAAGAAATCGGACATTTTCAGCTGGCGATTTTTCAATAAAAACACCAGAAAAAAGGCGAAGGCATGAATGAAATAGATGATTGCAATAGCCACGGACGCTCCTTTCAGAGTCCAAAACTTCGTGAAGTAATAACAGATCAGCAAGCTCGCAGGCAAGACCGCCCAGTTGATAATGCCCGGGATATGGGGTTTATTCAAATGCGCAGTAAAATATACAGCCAGAATGCGGCTGCAGCTCATAAAGACCACGGAGATGAGCAGGAATTTTAAAGGAAAAATGCTTGCCAGGAATTCCTCCTGAAGGAGAAAACGAATGCAGAGGCTTCCGAATACATACATAAGAAATGCGCCGATGATATTCACATACAGGTTGTAGCGGAATACCTTCTGGATCAGAAAGGGCGCATATTTTTCATCAGCCACTGCTGCCGGTTGATAGGTGACCCGCTCCAGGGAACCGGAAATAAGGGTGATCTTATCCGAAAAAGTGGACGCGCGGGTGTAAAGCCCGACCCCTCCCTTTCCCAGAATATTTGAGATGATCAGATAGTTATACTTCTGTAAAAGGTTGGACGCCATATTCCCCACGAACACCACCCATCCGAACCGGAGGAGTTTTTTTACCACAGCGGAATCGAGGGGGGCAAACAGGCGGTATTTTCGCGCCATCACATACACAGACACAAGAAATGTGATAATCTGTATCACCACCCAGGCATAGATCAATATCTTCATGTTCGGGTAGGAAAAGGCGATGAGGATGATGACTATGGCCCCCTGGGCAATCCGGTTCCACATAAAAAAGCGGGCATAAAGGGTGATCTCCCCCAATCCCACGATAATCCCCTGCCAAACAAGCTGGTATAAGGAAAAAGGCAAAAGAATGGCTGCGAGGAAAAGCAGATCCTTGCGCACTCCCTTGAAGTAATAATCGCACAGCATATCCTGGAAAAAAAAGAGGAGGACGCCGGACACCACGGTCACCGCCAGAATGATGAGAACAGAGGCGGTATGAATCTGTGCGATTTTATCCGGTTCCCTGCCTGAAAATACCCTTGTTGAAATTTCTATTCCCATATTTGTAAAAAGGGTGAGCATTACGTTGGCGAGCATGATGAGGTTATATTCTCCGAACCCGGAGGGTCCAAGAAACCGGGCAAGAAGGATCCCTGCCACAAAGGTGACCACCATTGCGGCGTTCTGGGAGAAATAATCAATAAGACTTTTTCTGGCGATTCCCATGTTATAAAATCGGGAAATCCTGTCGTTTTACCATTAAATGACCGGATTATTCATGCTTTGGAGAGAGGGAAGAGGCAAGGGAAATTTCGAGGGAAACGGAGAGGATCAGATGTTGAAGATCCATCGACCTTTTATCTGGAGTGGAATTTCAGATTTCATCTTTACGGATACAGGCGCATAAGTGGGCAGAAGATTTTTTTGAATCGAGCGGCTCGAGGGGGGGAATAATTTCACGGCATTGGTTAATGGCAAAGGGGCAGCGGGGATGAAAGGCGCAGCCGGAAGGCGGATTCACAGGGCTGGGAGTTTCGCCTTTGAGGATGATCTTCTTCTCACCCCTTGCGGGATCAGGCACAGGAATGGCCTCCATAAGCGCGCGGGTGTATGGGTGGGCGGGATGGGCAAAGATTTCTCCGGTTTGCCCGGACTCCACAATCTTCCCCAGGTACATGATCATGATCCTGTCGCTCAGGTATTCGACGACGGAAAGGTCGTGGGAAATGAAAATATAGGTAAGCCCAAACTCCTTCTGAAGGGACACGAGGAGATTCAGGACCTGGGATTGCACGGACACATCGAGGGAAGACACCGGTTCATCCGCGATGATGAGCTCGGGATCCAGGGCAAGGGAGCGGGCAATGCCCACCCTCTGGCGCTGACCGCCGGAAAATTCATGCGGGTAACGATCCATCACATCCGGGGAAAGTCCCACGCAGGAGAGAAGATGCTTCACTTTTGAAATCTGTTCGTGTCGCGTTCCCTGTTTGTGAACGATCAGAGGATCGCGAATGATCTCGCCCACGGTCATGCGGGGATTCAGGCTGGAATAAGGATCCTGAAAGATGATCTGGATCTGTCTTCTGACCGGGAAGAGTTCCTTTTGTGAAAGAGCGGCAAGATTTCCGCCTTTGAAAATCACATCGCCGGATGTGGGTTTTTCGAGATAAAGGATGGCGCGAGCGAGCGTGGATTTGCCGCACCCGCTCTCCCCTGCCAGGCCGAGAGTTTCCCCTTTTGTGAGATCGAAGGAAACGCCCTGCACAGCCTGAACCATCCCGATCTTACGGGAAAATATCCCGCCGCGCAAAGGGTAGAGTTTCACCAGATCCCGAACGGAGAGGAATGAATTGTCAGAGGATTGGGAGTCATGATTATCCTCCTCCGCTAAAGCTTCGGAGGACAGGTGATTAGGATTACGATTACGATTACGATTAAAATTAGGATTCATAATGTCTGGGATTCTTTCTATGATGGATTTCCTTCCATCACATTATTCCCGTCAAGAGGGTAATGACACGCCACAGTGTGGTCACTCGACACGGAAACAAGCGGGGGATCCTCCTCATAGCAGCGTTTTTGTTCCGGAGCGGATTTCTCTTTACGCCGGAAGCACCGATCGGCAAAGGGGCATCCTTGTATATGTTTCAAAAAAGATGGGACTGAGCCTTCAATCGTCGGAAGGGGCAGATCCCGCGTCATGCCGCTTTTGGGAATGCTCGAAAGAAGACCGCGGGTGTAAGGATGCCTGGAGCGGGCGAAAAGTTCGCGCACAGGCGCGCCTTCCATAATGCGCCCGGCATACATGACAAGGGCGTCATCGCATGTTTCAGCCACTATGCCCATGTTATGGGTGATGAGCATCAGAGCCATGCCTTTCCTGCGCTGGAGCTGTTTCATAAGATCGAGGATCTGGGCCTGGATCGTGACATCGAGCGCAGTGGTGGGTTCATCAGCGATCAGGAGATCCGGCTCGCACAGGAGGGCCATGGCGATCATGATCCTCTGCATCATGCCTCCGCTGAGTTCATGGGGATAATTCCCGATTCGAGATTCCGGATCCGGGATGCCGACAAGATCGAGCATTTCCCTGATGCGATCCGCTGCTTTTTTGCCGGAGATGTGAAACCTGAGATTCAGCACCTCAGCCATCTGGGAGCCCACGGTCATGACAGGATTGAGGGATGTCATGGGATCCTGAAATATCATGGCGATTTCCCTGCCCCGGATTTCCGTAATTTCCTGGTAAGGAATCCGGAGAAGATCCTTGTCCTTCCACAGAACCTGTCCACTCGTGATTTCTCCCGGAGGCGAAGGAATCAGGCGCATGATGGACAGGGCGGTCACGCTCTTCCCGCATCCCGATTCTCCCACAATGCCGAGTGTGGCGCCTGACTTGACTCCAAACGAAACGCGGTCCACGGCTTGGACATCGCCCTCGTCCGTATGAAAAACCACTTGGAGATCGCGAATCTCCAGGAGATGTTTATGATTTACTGTCATGACTTGGAAATTTCCTTATGATCCTTTTTGAACCACAAATTCAGGGGGTTGTCTTCTTTTGTGCGGATTCGAGTTTTGATTTTACACCGTACGGATCCACATCAATGATTGTATCCTCGCCCAGGGATTCCCCTTTTTGCATGGCTTGTTTCAGCCGCGCCTCCTTTTGCGGATCGATCCAGAACACCTGCCAGTCTGTGAGCTGTTCGATGCGCCTGGGAAGGAAGTTCTGGGGCCAGCACACGTAATCCCAGTAAAGGATGCGGATATAAGGGGCATCCCAGAAGGGAATATAGA